>JAABUZ0100001387.1_pt1 | contig 46616 bp, 56 predicted proteins | sample 5562091 | NCBI WGS metagenome assembly JAABUZ01 (sample SAMN12813069, study PRJNA571459) | rock metagenome | isolation source: Antarctica rocks | place: Antarctica: Victoria Land, Linnaeus Terrace sud | collected 2015-12-21
AGCTCGTCGCGCAGCGCGAGCCGCTCCAGCAGCTCAGCAATCGTCGGCCCCTCGGACACATCCCGATCATCAACACCAACCGCATCAAGATCTACTCGCCACGCCGAAGGGGACCTGACCAGTTACCCGGTGAGCTGCCTGGCGGCTGGTGTACTGCTCGGCGGTTGTGCCGCCCGTCCGGCGACAGAGAACCGTGTGATCAACAGGGTGGAGTTCAGGCGGTGGGCTGGGTGAAGTAGTCACCGTGCTCGAGGTCGGCGAGCAGGGTCGGGTGTGTCGGTGTCCATCCGAGCAGTTCCCGGGTGTGGGCGCTGGAGGCGGGGGCGTCGGTCCCGTAGGCCGCGGCCATGAACGAGCCGAATCGCTCGGCCGCCTCGTCGGGGGTGAGCGAGACGGTGGGGACGCCGAGATGTTCCCCGATCGTGTCGGCGATGGTCCGCAGGGTCACGCCGCTCTCGTCGGCGCCGTGTAGGGCGCTGCCGGCCGGGGCGTTTTCCAGAGCCAGGCGGAACAGGCGGGCGGCGTCGAGGCGGTGGACCGCGGGCCAGCGGTTGGCGCCGTCGTCGATGTAGGTCGACGTGGCGGTCCTGCGTGCAGTGTTCACGAGTATCGGGATGAATCCGTGGTCCTGCGGGCCGTGGACGGTCGGGGCGAGCCGGATCACGCTGGCGCGCACGCCCTGCTTGGCAAGGGCCAGGCAGGCCTGCTCGCCGGGGATACGGAACCAGACGATGGAGTCCAGGTCGGCTGCGTCGTGTTCGGTGCTGACCCGTCCGGGAGTCATCGCGAACGTGCCGGAGGTAACGACGAGCGGCTTGCCCGATCCGACGAGCGCCTGGCCGAGTGTCTCGATCGCCGTGCGGTCGCGTGTGACGAGGCTGTCGGGGTCGGCGAAGTCGCCGCCGCCGAAGGCCATGTGCACCACACCGTCGGCGGCCTCGGCGCCGGCCCGCAGGCTGTCGAGGTCGTCCAGGGACCCGGGGCGGGTCCCGGCGCCGAGTGCCTGCAGCCGGGTCGCGGACTGATCCGAGCGAGCCAGACCGGTCACCGAGTGACCCGCAGAAACGAGTTCGGAGACAATAGCGGGACCGGTCAGACCGGAGCCGCCGGTGACGAAAACGTGCATGGCTTCTTCTCCTTGATTAGCGGGACGCACGTTCAGGAAGCGGAGCGTGATCCGTTTACTGGGGGAGGCCATCCTGTGCGGGGTCGAGCGCGTTCGCGGCGGGCGCCATGACGGTCTGGGCCGGCACCGGCCGGGTCTGTTTCGCCCCGCAGAGACGTACGATCCGTCCGGTGTCCGATGTCCCCCTGAGCGGGGTCTGGCCCCGTTCAGGGGCCGACGGTCATGACCACCTTGCCGCGCACCCGGTGCTCGGCCATCGCGTCGAGCGCCTCGCGGACGCGCGACCAGTCGTCGACGAGCCCGAGCCTCGGTGAGACCACGCCGGCCCCGACGAGACCGGCCAGCACCCCGAGGTCTGCGCCGCGCCGATCGGGTGGCTCGAAGTGCACGAGGCCGACGATGCGCGGGTTGGTCGCGGCGTGCAGGTCGCCGAACGACAGCGTGGTCGGCCCGGCCATCGCGCCGTAGGTGGCGACGACGCCACGCGGGGCGAGGTGATGCAGAAGCAGGCGCAGCACGTTGCCGCCGGCACCGTCGAGCGCCAGGCGGTAGCCGCCGGGGCCGTCGTCGAGGTCGGTGACGACGTCGTGCGCGCCCGCGGCCGTCGCCTCCTCGACGCTGTCGGGCCGGCTGACCAGGGCTGTCACGTGTGCGCCGGCGGCGCGGGCAAGCTGGATCGCGAACTGGCCCACGCCGCCTGTCGCGGCCGTGACCAGCACCCGCTCCCCGAGCACGGAGCCGCCCTCGCGCAGCCCGCGCAGCGCCGTGAGCCCGGCGGTGGGCAGCGCGGCGGCGTCGGTGATCGAGACCCCGTCGGGCAACGGCGCGATCCGGTCGGTCGCCGCGGCGACCCGTTCGGACCAGCTGCCGCCGTCGACGATCGCCACGACGCGGGTGCCGACGGCCGGACTGCTGCCGTCGGCGGCCGCCCTGGTGATGGTGCCGGCGACGTCCCGGCCGGGCCGCCAGCCGCGGTCGCGCAGCGGCAGCGAGGCGAGCTCGCCCCGGTTGAGGCCGAACGCTCGACGGCGACGACGGCCTCGTCGGGCGCCGGGTCGGGCTCGGGTGCGTCCTGGTCGAGGCGCAGTCCGCGGGAGGCGGACGGGTCGGTGAGGTAGCAGCGCATTCTCGCGTCACCCTTCGTCAGCGTGGCCCGTGGCGGCCGGTCGGCCCCGGGTCGCGTCGTGGTCGGTGTTCCGCAGATCGGTGAGCAGATCCGGCCCGCTGGTGTCCCCGCCCAGCTCTCGGCGCGTCGCCGCGCTGGAGGCCGCGAGGTCGGCCGCGGCGAGCGGCGCCATCGCGCCGAAGTACTCCGGTGCTCGCGCCTGGGCGATCGACTCGACCGGCATCCCCAGCCCGGCACCGATCACCTCGGCGATGTCACGCAGGGCCACGCCTTCCTCGCCCACCGCGTGGTAGCGCGCGCCGGCCCGACCGTGCTCGAGCACCAGCCGGTAGAGCCGGGCGGCGTCGGACACGTGCACGGCGGGCACCCGGTTCCAGCCCTCGCCGACGTAGGCCACCCAGCCCCGTTGTCGGCCATGCGGATGTGCTCGGTGATCCGGCCCTGAGCGCGCGTGTCGTGCACCTGGGACAGCCGCATCACCATCACGCGCCCGCCCCGGGCGACGAGGGTGTCGGCGGCCTCCTCGGTGGCGGCGCGGGGGACCTCGGCCGCGCAGGGGTGATCGTCGGTCTCCACGACCGGCCGCCCGGTCCTCGGCCGGGCGACGAGGCCGGTGCCGGAGGAGACGACGAGCGGCCGGTCCGAGCCGGCCAGCATCCCACCGAGCGCCTCGACGACCCGGCGGTCGTTCTCGCTGGTGCGTCGCAGGTCGGAGAAGTCGTGCTGGAAGGCCGCGTGGACGATCCCGTCGGCCCCGTCGACCGCGGTGCGCAGACCCTCGACGTCGTCGACGTCGCCGCGGAAGGCCTCCGCCCCGGCCCGCACGAGCGCCTCGGCGCCCACGTCCGAGCGGCTGAGCCCGACTACGCGATGGCCCGCGCCACGAGCTCCGGGACGAGGTAAGACCCGATGAACCCGGTGGCGCCGGTGACGAACACCCGCATCCTGCACCTCCTGGACGAGCTGAGGTCGTCGTGGTGGACGGAGGAGGGCGGTTCGGTGCTCACGGCACCGGCGGTCCTCTATCCTGAAACGAAGTGGAGACTCCTCATGTTACGGAGTCGCCACTCCGGATCGTAAGGGAGGGCGCTCGTGCGGCGAGACGGTGCGGCGAACCGGGAGCGCATCCTGGTCGCCGCGGAGCACGTGTTCGCCGCCGGCGGCGCGGCCGCCTCCACCGAGGAGGTCGCCCGCCGGGCCCAGGTCGGTGTCGCCACCGTGTTCCGGCACTTCCCCACCAAGCAGGACCTGATCGAGGCCACCGCCGAGCGCTACCTCGAGAAGATGGAGAGCGAGGCGCGGCGACTCACCGACGAGACCGACCCCGGGCGGGCGTTCGCGTCGTTGATGCACACGCTGGTCTCGACCGGACCCACCAAGGTGACCCTGCTGAACCTGCTGCTCACCGACGGCGACGGCCTGACCGAGCCGGTCACCACGGCGGTCCACACCATCCGCGAGGTCGTCCGGCAGGTCCTCGGGCACGCCCAGGCCGCCGGGGCCGCGCGCCCGGACGCCACGGCCGACGAGGTGTTCATGCTGGCCCGGGCCCTCGCCCACGTGGCGAAGCCCGACGACGGCGAGGCCGTCGACCGGGCCCTGGGGATCGTCCTCGACGGCCTCGACGTACACCGCTGACGCGCCCGCTGTATGGCTAGGTCTGCGGCGGTCCGGGTGACGGTGCTGGTCAGTAGGTTGCGGGCGATCCGGTGGTGCGACGTTATGTCGGCATGGCGGGAGCGGGGCCCGCACCGTCGGCTGGGTCGTCGGCTGGGTGTGCTGGGGGAGCGGGGCCGGATCGCGGCGACCGCGGCTGGCGTACCGCACCACGTCAGGAGGACTGGCGGGCGGTGGGGTGGGCCGGTGCTCTCTCGGGCGCGCACCTTGCCTCGGACCCGGACTCGTGCGTGATGGGGTGCGTCTCGGTGCTCGGCGGGCGTGGTGCTCACCGCTGGCGGTCCTTCTCCGGGACGGGTGGCACCCCTTGGGAGGGTGCCGCCTGCTCGTGCGGCCAGGCATGCTGGTCACCTCGCGTCCGGGTCCGCGCCCGGGGAAGACGGAAGGGGGTGACCGTGCAGGCCTCGATGGGCAGTTATGTGACGATCGTGGTCTTCGGCACTGTGGTGACCCCTGGCGGTGGGCCAGCTGCTCATCCACGCCGGGCACGACTTCCTGCGCGATGTCTACGACGACGAGATTGTGGCGACCTCGACGAACCATCTGCTCGCGATGTTGTTCCACCTGTTCGCCCTGGGGCTGCTGGGCCTGGTCTCGACGGCGAACTACCCGATCCTCGAGGGCCTGAGCGGCGTTCAGCTGATGGTCACCAAGATCGGCGCCATCTTGCTGGCCCTCGGGGTCGTGTACGGGCTCACGGTGCTGACGCTGGCCAGCGTGCGCAGTCGCCTCCGGAGCCGGGTCCACGAGGAGAGCATCCGACCCAGTACGTAAAGAACAAGCGCCAGCGTAGCCGGAACCCCCGGAAGGTCATCGACGCGAACGGCGGGCGGACCAGCCTCCGCTGAGCCCGATGTCGGCCAGGGTCGTTGACGACCGTGCGCGACGCCCGCGGGCGCGCCCATCACCAGTTGACCGGCCCCTGGTCGGCGGCGCTACGCGAGGTCCCGTGGTCCACCAGCCCAGCCCGCGGGTTGCCACGAGCCCGATGTGGACGCCCTGGCGCAGGGGCGCCGGCAGTGGTCCAGGCCTCCCCGCGGGGGGTCTCCGCGTCGCCCGTCGATTGCGTGCTCCCCACGGCCCTGCTGCTGTTCGCCCCGACGGGTGCGGGTAGGGCGCCAGATCACGAGGCCCGCTACGCCGCGCACCGACCTGAACGGCGCGACGAGGGGCGTTCGTTGGCCCGCGACGGTGGGGCCGGGGCCACCGGCGGGCGTGAGGGTGCGCCACCCGGTCGGCGCACGCAGCGGGCCGCGGCGCCGAGCCAGCGATATCAAGTTCGATCGCGTCGAGAAGGTGGGTGTTGGCGGCGGTGCGGGCTGGCAGCGATCTTCGGGCACCGACGGTCGTCGGGGCGAGGTGCGGGCCGATGGGTGAGACCGATGACGGGACCGACCGGCGTTGGAGCGCGCTGGGTGGGCTGCAGGCGTGTGTGATGCGCGGCCGCGACTTGCTCGGGCGGGCCGGCACCCCCGACGACGTCGCCGGCAACTGGACATCGCGCGCCGACCGGCGCGCCCCGAACACGTCGGAGACCTAACAGAAAAAGATCAACAGACCGAGCTGCACCGGGGGACAGCCCCACTCCTTCAGGGATGACCGGCGCGCTCGGACGCGGCGGTGCCAATCGTTCCCTCCCCGGGTGTTAGGCGTTTCCAACGTTGGTCGTGTCGTCGCGTGTGGTGAACGAGCGAGCGGGCTGCTCGTTGGAGCATCCGAGCGAGTCCACGATCCGGCGGATGCTGCAGGGCGTGGACGGTGCCGCCCTCGACCGGGCCACCTGTCGATGGCTCCTCGCCCGGGCCAGAGCCACCAACCCGAACCCGAACCCAGCGGCGCCGGCGGGCCCGGGTGTCGCGAAGCCGAGAGTCGCGGGCCGGGGTGTCGCGGGTGGGCTGGTGATCGCGATCGACGGAAAGAGCGCTCGCGGGGCGCGCGGCCCCGACGGTCGGGCGGTGCATCTGCTCGCGGCGTTCGACCAGGTCATTGGGGTGGTACTTGGTCGGAGCATGGTGGACGGCAAGACCAACGAGAGCACCGCGTTCGCCCCGCTGCTCGACCGTATCGACATCACCGGTGCCATCGTCACCGCCGACGCCCTGCACACCCAGCACCGTCACGCCGAGTACCTCACCGGGCGTGGCGTGCACTACGTGCTCACGTTGACCGACCAGCTCGACGAGCTGCTCGACGACGGTGCCGGCCAGGTCACGCCGCGGTTGGAGCCGCTGCGGGACGCGCTGGTGGCCATGCCGAACCCGCTCGCCGGGCTGGCCTGGCTGACCACCAGACCCGACGTCGCGAGGTTCCTGCGCGGGCTGGCCAACGGCGAGATCGAGCTGACCCACGAGGCGTTCCACCAGCTCGAACCCTGGCGGGCCGCGGCGCACCTGCGGGAGCTGCTGATGAGCTGCGGGCTGCTACCCGAGATCGACAAGTACATCCTGTCCTTCGAGCGCTGGCTCGTCGTCGAGCACCTGCCCACTCTGGCCGGGGACGCCCACCGGCTGATCCGCGAGTTCGCCACCTGGCACGTGCTGCCCGCGCTGCGTCGCCGCGCCGGGACCCGGCGGCTGACCCCGAACACCCGCCGGATGGCCGGGTCCGAGACCAAGCGGGCCGCCGCGTTCCTGGCCTGGCTCGACGCCCACGGACGCGACCTGCGCTGCTGCGCCCAGGCCGACCTCGACCGCTGGCACGCCGAACACCGCGGCCACGAGCACATCGAGCTGCGGCCGTTCCTACAGTGGGCCATGCGCACCGGACGCATGGCCCGCCTGGACGTCCCCCGTCATGAGGCGCCCCGGCGGGCGCCGATCACCCAGCACCACCGGGTCGGTCTGCTGCGCCGCTTGCTCACCGACGACACCGCCCCGCTCCGGGCACGGGTGGCCGCGGTGCTGATGCTGCTCTACGCCCAGCCCCTGAGCCGCATCGTGCGCCTGACCACCGGTGATGTCCTCTCCGAGGCTGACCAGCTCCAGCTGCGCCTCGGAGATGATCCGCCCGTCCCGGTCCCCGAGCCGTTCGCCGCGCTGCTGGTCGAGCACGTCGCCAAGCGCGCCAACATGGGCACGGCGACCAACCCCAACTCGACCTGGCTGTTCCCCGGCCGACGAGCTGGCCAGCCCCTAGCGACCCGAGGTCCTCGGGGAGGACATCCGCAACATGGGTCTGCCGACCGTCCTCGGCCGCACCGCCGCCCTGCGCCAGCTCGTGCTCCAGGCCCCCGCCCCGGTCGTTGCCGGGATGCTCGGCTTCCACACCAAGCACACCGCCCGCATCCACGCCCAAGCCGGCGGCACCTGGAACCGCTATGCACCGACTCGGCAGGAGGCCAAACCGTGACCGCCCCCAGCACCCTGATCCGGGACGTCCGGGTCTTCGACGGCCTGCAGGTCTCGGACGCGGACGCGGTGCGGCTGCGCGGTGAGATCATCAGCGAGGTCGGCCGGGGCCTGACCCCTGAGGCCGACGAGATCGTGGTCGACGGCGCTGGCGCGACCGCGCTTCCCGGGTTGATCGACGCCCACACCCACGTCTTCTCGGGCAGTCTCGAGCAGGCCCTGGCCTTCGGAGTCACCACCGAGCTCGACATGTTCGCCGACCCGCACGTCGTCATCGCCCTGAAGACCGACGCTCGCGCCCGGCGCGACCTGGCCGACCTGCGCTCGGCCGGCACCGGGGCCACCGTCGCGGGCGGACAGCCCACGCAGCTGGTCGCCCGCGGCTACTACCCGCCGTTCCCGACCATCGGCGCGGCCACCGACCTCGACAGGTTCGTCGCCGAGCGCGTTGCCGAGGGCAGCGACTATCTCAAGCTCTTCCTCGATGCCGGCACCGCCGTGGGCTACCCCAGCCCCACGCTCGACCCCGCCACCGTCGCCGCGCTCGTCGCCGCTGGCCACCGCCGCGGACTCATCACCGTTGCTCACCCCGGCAACCGCACCGAGACCGGGCAGCTGCTTGACGCCCGGGTCGACGTCCTGGCCCACCTGCCCACTGACCGCTCGCTCACCGTCGCGATGATCGACCAGATCGCCGAGCAGGGCACCGTTGTCATCCCCACCCTCACGGTCAGCAACGCGGTCTGCGGCCGCGGCGACGGCCCCACCCTCGCCGCCGACCCGGCCGTCGGCCCACTGCTCGACCCCGCCTCGCAGGCGATGCTGACCATAATGGGCGGCAACTTCCCGCTCGGCCCTGATGCAGCCGCTCAGCTTGGTGCGGCGGCCGCCTCGATCCCGGGCCTGCTCGACCGCCGCGTCGCCCTGCTCGCCGGCAGCGACGCCGGCACCCTCGGCGTCGCCCACGGCGCGAGCCTGCACCAGGAGCTCGCTCTGCTCGTCGACGCGATCGGGATGGGCCGGCTGGCCGCCGCGCTGGCCACCCCGACCACCACTCGACTGCCTCGCGATCACGGGCATCTGTCGGTGATCGACTCGTCCTACGGGTATCTGCGCCAGTTCACCCCCGACGTGCTGCGGGTACTGGGCTTCGCCGGCGGTCCGGCCGCGGTGGAGCTGCTCGAGGCGGTCGATGTGCTGCGCGGGCTCAACGCCACTGGGGCGCGCACCGTGCCCCCCGAGGCGCCGGCCGGGTTCGTGCCGGCCCGGTGGCGGGGCTACCTCGACGACACCACCGCCGCCGGCAACACCACCGTCGGCAACACCACCGCCTACCGGCACTACTGGGAGCTGTGCGTGCTGTTGTGCCTGCGCGACGCGCTGCGCAGCGGGGATGTGCACGTGCCCGGCTCACGGCGCTACGCCGACCCGACCGCGTACCTGATCTCCCCGGAGGCGTGGCCGGCGCAGCGGGCCGAGTTCTGCACCCTGGTCGGCGTCCCCGCCGACCCGACGACCGCGTTGGGGCGCGCCGCGGACGAGCTGCACACCGCGGTGGGGGAGCTCGATGCGGTGTTGGCGGGCGGCCGGGACCCGGTGCGCCTCGATGAGCACGGTGAGCTGGTCATCGGGCCGCTCTCGGCTGAGGACCTGCCGGCCGAGGTCGACGAGCTGCGCGACGAGCTGACCGCGCTGGTGCCGTTCGCCCCGATCGTGTCGGTGCTGATCGAGCTGGACCGGCGCACCCGGTTCCTGGATTGCTTCACCCACGCCGGCGGGGCGACCCCGCGCTCGCGGGAGCTCAAGCGCAACCTGTTGGCGGTGATTGTGAGCCAGGCCACGAACCTGGGTTTGGTGCGGATGGCCGACGCCTCGGGGGATCGCCTACGACACGCTGGTCTGGACCCAGGAGTGGTACGTGCGCGAGGAGACCCTGCGGGCGGCGAACCTGGCCGTGGTGGGCTATCACCAGCGGCTGCCGCTGACCGCGGTCTTCGGCGGCGGCACATTGTCCTCCAGCGACGGGCAACGGTTCCCGACCAAAGGCAAGTCGATCACCGCCCGCGCCCTGAGCATGTACTTCGTCGACCAGGGCCTGAGTTCGTACACGCACGTCAGCGATCAGCACGCGGTCATCGTGGCCACCGACCGGGAGGCCCCGTACGTGCTGGATGAGATTCTGGGCAACCAGACCGACGTGCCGATCACCGAGCACGCCGCCGACACCCACAGCGCCAGCCTGATCAACTTCGCGTTGTTCGACCTGGTCGGGCTCCAGCTCTCGCCCCGCATCCGGGACCTCGGCAAGATCACTCTCGGGCGCTTTGGCAGCCGGTCGGAGACCGGCGCGGCCTACCCGAAGGCCGGGCCGCTGCTGACCCGGCGGATCAACACCACGCTGATCGCCGACCAGTGGGACGAGATGCTCCGGTTGGCGGCGTCGCTGAAGTACGGCCACGTCACCGCGTCGCTGATCGTCGGGAAGCTCTCCCGGGTCGACCGGCAGAACACCCTGGCCACCGCGCTCAAGGAGTACGGGCTGCTGCGCCGCACGATCTACGCCGGCCGGTATCTGTCCCGCGAGGACTACCGCCGCAAGATCCTGGCCAACCCCACCTACGAGGCGTGGGGAGGCACGCTCGTCGGGTCCGAGCGGACCTGGGCGCCGGTCCGGGTCTTCTCCGCCGTGACGCCCGGCGGGCCGCCGACCTCGCAGTGGGGCAACGTCGACCGGATCGTCTACGACCACCCGACCGAGGGCTACGACCTGACGATCGACGAGGTGAGGCGGGGCGGCACCGTGCGCCTGCCCACGCTGGCGTCCGCGGAGTACTCGGGCCGCGAATACCTTGGCTGAGGGCACCCCTGGTGCCGGCGACGTGGCGTCGCCGGCGTCGGACGCCAGGATCGCCCCACGCTCGCGGCGCCTCGTGCCGGTCCTGCTCGCCTCCGCGCTGCTCGCGGTGCTGTCGGCACTCGCGTTCCCGGTGGCCCCGGTGACGCAGCCGACCGTCGACGTCGCCTGGCCGCCGCCCGGCGCGCCGGCGGTGACCGCCCTGCCGCTCATGCCCTACCAGCCGGTGACGCTGCGGGCGTCGACGAGCTGCGAGGCGATCCGCGCGACGCCGCCCGGCGCGGCGGTCCTCGCCACCGTCGGACCGTGGGTCCCCGACGGCGACACCGGGGGCCTGCGGATGCGTGCCGCTGGCGCCGGGCTCGCCGTATCGAGCAACGGCATCGCGCTCGCGACGGTGCCGCTGCCCCCCGGCCCGTGCACAGTCACCGTCGACACCACCGCGGAGCGGACCGTGGTCGCCCTCGACGGCGCGCCCGTGGCCACGACCGACGCGGACGTGCGCCCGGTCGTCTCGGCGCTCTGGACCGCGGCCCCGTCGACCGCGGGTCTCGCCGTGGCGCTGCGCACCGACACCCGCTTCCAGACCACCCCGAGCGCCCTGAAGTGGGCGCTCGGCGCCGGGGTCGTCCTCGGGGTGGCCGGGGTGGCGGCCTGCGCAGTGGTCGCGGACCGGGCCGCGCACCCCCGGCGGGCCCGGCGCCGGGCGGTCCAGCTCCCGCTCGTCCACCCGGGCCCGGTCGACGCGGTCGTCGTCGTCGGGCTCGCCGTCTGGGCGGTGATCGGCCCCGCCACCGTGGACGACGGGTACATCGCCGGCATCGTCCGGGGGCGGGGCGAGAACGGCTTCGTCGGCAACGTCTACCGCTGGCTCAACGCGCCTGAGGCCCCGTTCAGCTGGTTCTACGACCTCGACCGCGCCTGGGCTGCCCTCGCACCCGGGCCGGGCGCGTCGGTGCTCTGGCTGCGCGTCCCGGCGACGGTGCTGGGGGTCCTGATCTGGGCGGTCCTGCGCCGCCACGTGCTGCCCCGGCTGGGCCCGGCGCTCAACCCGCCGTCCGCACGGTGGACCGCCGCGCTCGTGTTCGCGGCCTGGTGGCTGCCCTTCGGGTTGTCGCTGCGCCCCGAGCCGTGGGTCGCGCTCGGGGTCCTCGCCGTCTGGGCGAGCACCGAGCGCGCCGTGGCCACCGGCCGGAGCACCCCGCTCGTCGTCGCGGCCGGGCTCGGCGGTCTCACCGTCGCCCTCACCCCCGGCGCCCTCGGCGGGCTCGTCCCCCTGGTCGTCGCGCTTCCCGCCCTCGCCCGGCGTACGCGGAGCCGGACCACACCCGGCACCGTCGGCGCCCCGACCCTCCCAGTGACCGCACGCCTCGCCGCCGTCGTCGCCGGGGGGACCCTCGCCGTGCTCGCCATGGCCGGCGACCAGGGCCTGGACGGCCTGCGGGAGGCGGCCCGGGTGCGCACGGTCATCGGCGGCCAGGTGGCCCGGTTCGCCGCCGCCCACGCCCGCTCTGGCGCCCCGATCCGCGACTACGCCCTGACCACCCGACCGGAGCAGGTCGACCTCGGTGGGGTGAGCGTGCCGACTTGGACCTACGGCACCGGCACCGTGCCGGGCCCGCTGCTGCTCGGCACCACCGGCGACCAGCTGCGGGTCGCGCTGACCAACCAGCTCCCGACCGTCAGCTCCGACGGCGCACCCACCGGGACCAGCGTGCACTGGCACGGGCTGGCGATCCGCAACGACATGGACGGCGTCCCCGACGTCACCCAACCCGCCATCGCCGCCGGCACCACCGCGACCTACCAGTTCACCCTGCCCCACCCGGGCACCTACTGGTACCACTCCCACGACGGGGTCCAGCGCGACCGCGGCCTGACCGGCCCGTTGATCATCGACGACCCGGCCGAGCCCGGTCGCTACGACACCGAGTTCATCGTCATGCTCGACGACTGGATCGACGGCATCGGCGGCGCCACCCCGGCGGTGGTGCTCGCGGACCTGCACCGCACCGGCATGCGCATGCGCATGGACATGAGTTCGATGGGCTCAATGATGGGCGGATCCACCTCGGCGGTCGGCGGGGACGGCGGCGACGTCGACTACCCCTACTACCTGGTCAACGGCCGCATCCCCGCCTCCCCGACGGTGTTCACCGCCCGCCCCGGGCAGCGGGCCCGGCTCCGGGTGATCAACGCCGCCGCCGACACCGCGTTCCGCGTCGCCCTGGGCGGACACCGGCTCACCGTCACCCACACCGACGCCTACCCCGTGGCCCCGACCCCGGTGGACACCGTGCTGCTCGGATCCGGGGAGCGCTACGACCTGCTCGTCGACCTGGGTGACGGGGTGTTCCCGCTGGCCGCCGCCGCGGAAGGCAAGACCGGCGGCGCCCGCGCCCTGGTCCGCACCAGCGGCTGCGCGGCCGCCCCGCCAGCCGGGTTGGTGCCCGCCGAACTTGCGGGACGCATGCTCGGCTACGGCGATCTGCACGCCGACCCTTCGGTGGTGCTGCCCGCGCGGGCGCCGGACCGCACCCATCAGCTGGTGCTCACCGCCGACATGGGCCGCTACGTGTGGATGATCAACGGGCGGACGTTCGACCAGCACCAACCCCTGCCGGTGCGGGCCGGGGAGCGGGTGCGCCTGGAATTCGTGAACCAGACGATGATGTATCACCCGATGCACCTGCACGGGCACACCTTCGCCCTCCGCGACCCCCTGGTCGGTGGGCGTGCGGACGGGGCCCGCAAGGACACCGTCAACGTGCTGCCCAACCAGACCGTGGCCGCGGAGTTCGAGGCCGACAACCCCGGCCAATGGCTGACCCACTGCCACCTCGCCTACCACGAAGCCGCCGGGATGATGACCGTCGTGTCCTACCAAACCTGACGTTCGGATGCGGGCGCGTCCGCGGTGAGCCAGTCAGCTCGCCGGGGGCGCTGGCGCCGGGTCGGGCTGCGGGTGGGGCCACGGGTTCGGCACACACACCGCGCCGTCGCGGGGGATGAGCATGCCCTGGGGGTCGGCGTTGGTGAGCGCGGCGAGGTAGTCATTCGCGGTGCCGAAGGTCTGCTGCATCATCACCGGCGCCGGGGCGCCGCCCGCGGGGCAGTCCTGGTGGTCGTGGCCCAGGGCGTGGCCGACCTCGTGGTTGATCGCGTACTGGCGGTAGGTCCACAGGTCCCCGTCGAACGCCCCCGCCCCGCGCCCCCACCGCGCCACGTTGATCACCACCCGGCGCTGCGGCACGGTGAAGCAGGACACGTCGTAGGGGATGCCGAAGCCGCACAACTGACGGGCGGTGGCCTGCGAGGTCAGGCTGACCCGGAAATCCGGGGACACGCTGCCCGAGGCCCGGTCGACGCGGCGCAGCGCCACGTCCCCGCCGCCGACCCAGCTGCGAATCCGACAAGGTCGCCTCGACCGCGTGGGCGAACGCGTCGTCACCGTCGGGCGCCGGCGCGCCCGTTCTCGATCTCCACGGTGTAGGTGACACCCGGCCCCGCCCGTGTGTGGCAGTGGCGCCTGGGTCCATGGCGGGCACCACCCGCCAGCTCCCGGCCCCCACGGGCGGGAACGCCCCGCCGGCGGGCAGCACCGCGGTCGATCCCGACCCCAGGCGCCGCGGCGCACCCACCGGCTCACGAACCGGGCCCGTCCCCGCTGCGGTGGCGGGCGTAGCGGACCCGGCCGAGACGGCGCCCCCGGTGGCCCCCGGTTCCAGCGCGCCCTGCACCGCCCAGCCGGTCAGCACCACCATCCCCATCCCTATGGCCAGCCACACCACTCGAGGCCACCGGGCCGTACCTGCGCATCGGGTCCCCCGCCGGCGCTGACCTGCACCGACGACCGATCTCCGCAACCGCACTGACAATCATCGTCGGGTATGCGCATGTCACTACGTGTTTGTTACGTTCGATCTCATGGCGGACGCACACGGCCACGGCCACGCTCCGAGCGGGTCGCCGACCGCCGGTGGCTGGGGGCCGCGTTGGGGTTGATCGTGGCGTTCATGGTCGGCGAGGTGATCGTGGGCCTGCTGGCCGGCTCGCTGGCGTTGATCACTGATGCGGGGCACATGCTCACCGACGCCGCCTCGATCTGCTGGCCCTGGTCGCGATCCGGCTGGCGGCCCGCCCGGCCCGGGGCGGGTTCACCTACGGCTTCAAACGCGCCGAGATCCTCTCCGCGCAGGCCAACGGGATCACCCTCGGGCTGCTGGCGGTGTGGTTCGTCTACGAGGGCGTCGCTCGGTTGATCGCGCCGCCGACCGTGGACGGGGTGCTGGTCTTCGCCACCGCCCTGGTCGGGGTGGTGGTCAACGTGGCCGCGGCGTGGTGCATCAGCCGCGCCAACCGCACCTCGCTCAACGTCGAAGGCGCCTTCCAGCACATCCTCAACGACCTGTACGCCTTCATCGCCACCGCGATCGCCGGGGCGATCGTGTGGGCCGCCCGGGTTCGCCCGCGCCGCCGCCATCGCCGCGCTGATCGTCGCCGCCCTGATGGCCAAGGCGGGGTGGGGACTGGTCCGCGACTCCGGGCGGGTGTTCCTCGAAGCCGCCCCCACCGGCACCGACCCCGACGCCATCGGCGCCGAGCTGGCCGCGCTGCCCGACGTCGCCGAGGTCCACGACCTGCACCTGTGGCAGATCACCTCCGGCCAACCGGCCTTGTCCGCGCACGTGCTGGTCGCCGCCGGCGGCGACTGCCACCACGTCGCCGACCTCGCCCGTCGGCTACTGCGCGACGAGCACCAGCTCGAGCACACCACCCTGCAGGTCGATCACACCCCCATCACCAGCACCGGGCACCCCGACCTCGCCGACGAGCACTGCCACGAGCCGCACGGCTTGATCCACCGCGCCCCCTGACGCCAACCTGGGCGGCCCCGTCGAGGCCTCGCCCACGGCTCCCGCGCTGCGGGGACGGAGCGGGCGCATCCGGCGGGGGCGGAGGTGGGGTCAGCAGCAGTCCTGGCCGCGCCAGGCCTCGATTCCTTCGCGGACCGCGAGGGCGGCGATGCCCAGGGCGACCACGGGGTCCAGCCACCACCAGCCGAGCAGCGTGTTGGCCAGCAGCCCGACCAGGACCGCGGCGGCGAGGTAGGCGCACAGCAGATTCTGGGTGCCTTCGCCGCTGGTGGCCCCGGACTCCAGCCGGGCGCCGAGGCGCTTCTTCGCGGCCCCGAGCAGCGGCATCACGATCAGGCTGGTGATCGACAGGGCAATGCCCAGCCAGCTGATGGTGGCCCGGTCGCCGGCGAGCAGGGTGGTCACCGCGTCGTAGGCGATGTAGTGCGCGAGCAGGAAGAACGTGACCGCGACGGCCTTCTGCGCGCGAGCCTCCGCGGTCTCGGACACCGTGCGGGTGCCGGTGAACCGCCAGATCACGATCACACTGGCCAGACCCTCGATCACCGAGTCCAACCCGAACCCCAGCAGCGCCACCGACCCGGACACCACCGCCGCAGTGATCGCCACGGCGCCCTCGGCGCTCATGTAGGCCAACGACAACCACGACAGCCCCCGGGCGCGCCGCGCGGTGCCAGTCGGCGTCGCGCACCATCGCCGGTGTCGGCGCGCCGCAGGCGCTCTCGCGGCACGCGGCGTCGCCGGGTTCGGTGTCGCGGCACCCGTCGCGGCCCTGCTCGGTACCGGGCCCGGCGTCGCGGACGGTGCGCTCGGGGTCGGGGGAGCTCACCGGTGCCCCTGCTCGCCGGTGCCGTAGGTCGGGCACAGCGCCACCGCGTTGCCGGTCGCGGCCAGCACCGTCTCCGCGGCCGCCAGGACCTCGCTCAGCGCGGGCTGGGCGAGCCGGAACAGCGACGCCCGCCCGACCGGCTCGCCGCTGACCAGCCCACACCCGCGCAGACACGCCAGATGCTTCGACACCGTCGACTGGGCCAGCCCCACCGCCTCGACCAGGTCGACGACCCGCGCCGGCCGGTCGGCCAGGCGACGCAGGATCGCCAACCGGGCCGGATCGCCCAGCGAGCGGAACAACGCCGCCGCCGGCGCGAGCTCCACCCGCTCACACTCGACATCAAGCAATGACAACGCCATACGGCGATGCTAGCGGGTCGCCGGTGCAGTGATGGTGGATACCGGCCGACTCGCGGGGCAGTGATCCCGTGGGCGCGGGGCTCACCCGCTCGCCGCTGGCGGGCCCGGCGGTTCTTCGAGGTCGCTGACCGTCACGCCGGGCACGAAGGCTGACCGGCCGGGGTTGTGGGCCAGCACCCGAACGTGGTGCCGCCCGGACCGCACCGGTGGACTTCGTCCACGGTGAAACCGGCAGCCTCGAGGTAAGGCACGGGCTGGCGGGTGAGGTGGTCGGCGCCGAACCGCAGGCTCATCGGTTCGATCGCCCGCATCACGGCCCGACCGAGGGTGCGGGTGGAGGGTCCGTGTTCGGCCAGGACGAACCGTCCGCCCGGGCGCAGCACCCGGTAGGCCTGCCGGCTCGCGGCCCCGGGGTCGGGGATGGTGCAGAACGTGAACGTGGACACGATCGTGTCGGCGGACCCGTCGGGTAGGTCGAGGGCCTGCACGTCCCCGCGGCGCAGCTCCACCCCGCTAATGTGCTGATTGCTGGCACCACCGCTGCCGGCGACGAACCGGAACCGAGGAGATCGCCATGGGCATGATGGGCTGGGGCATGGGCCCGTGGATGGGCCTCGGCGGGCTGCTCCTGCTGGCCCTGGTCGTGGTGGCCGTGCTGAGTGCGGTGTGGCTGGCCCGCGAGATCGCAGGTCGCGCGCGCGGCCCGGCGTCGATCCCGCCCACCGCCCGGGAGGTGCTGCTGCGCCGCTACGCCGCCGGCGAGGTCGACGACGACGAACTGGCGCGCCGCATCGCGCGCCTCGACCAGTAACCCGCTCCGAACCGCCCGGACGGCCGATCAGCCACCTCCGAGGGCGCGAGCCGAACGGAAACGAAAACGCTATGCGGACACACCTGGGCTCTGCTCCTCGTGCCGAGGACCTGTCGCCCCGAAGGCAGTCGCGACGGCAGCATCGGGCGGCACGCCCGGGCTATCGGGTCGAGGCGAGCGGCTCGGGCGCCGGTCGGGTCGGGTGGCGGCCCACAGGTAGGTGCCGATCCAGCCGGCGTAGCCCAGGGCGAGGGTCAGGTACATCACCGGGTAGCTGGGTTGGCCATACATCCCCCAGTACAGCAGCGCGCCCCACAGCAGTGCGGGGACCGCGGCCAGCGGGCGGCGCACGGCCACACTGAGCGTGACCAGCACGATCGAGACGACCAGCAGCGCCGGCCCGTAGTAGGTCAGCAACCAGCCGAGCAGCCCGCCGGAGTCGCCGCCGCCCGCCGGGTACATCGAGCTCATGGAGTCCATGCCGCCGGCGCCTCGGGCGCCCGCGGCCGCGGCGGCGCCGGCCACGCCGAGCACCGGCAGGGTCATCGCCGCGGTGCACGCCAGGCTGGCGAGGACGCCGAGCGCCCCGGCCAGGCCGCCGACCCGGGTCGGCCGCCGACAACTCGAGTCTTGCGAGGTCACAGCGCGGTTCCCCGTCCCTGCCGCGGGGCGGGACAGTGACCGTCCCCTGCTAGAGGGGACCGTAGAAGGTTGCCCCGGGGGCCAGGTCAAGGCCGGTCGGGCGCGCTTGCCCGCCCCGACCGGCAACGATCAGCGCAGGGGGCCGGCCGAGCGACTTCCCCGCGACGGAGTAGAGGGGTCGGGGTGCTCGATGATCGGGCAGATCGAGGCGGGGGCGTCGGTGCCGGGTTTCTGGTCGGTGGGGCGTTCGCGGGTGGCGACCAGCGTGCGGCGCAGCTGCTGCAGCTCGGCGATGGCGGTGTCGATGTCACCGATGCGTTGGTCGAGCCGGGAGCGCACCGACGGGCAGGGTGATCGGCCGTCGCGGCGCACGGCGAGGACCTCGGCGACGTCGTCGAGGTGCAGGCCCAGCGCGCGGGCGCGGCGGATGAACGCCAGCGTGTCCACCTCGGCCGGGTCGAACAGGCGGTAGCCCGACGCGGTGCGGGCGGCCGGCGCGACCAGGCCCTTGTCCTCGTAGACCCGGATGGCCTTGCGGGTCACCCCGGCCGCCCGGGCCGCCTGCCCGATCGTGAGCCCCGCACCCGGAGCCGCTGCTGCGCGCGCGTCCATGTCCCCAACCTCCCGCACGTCGTTGCTACCCGCTTCATGGTCGACCTGGTTCGTGGTTGACCTGCCCCCGGGGCCGGGTTCTAGCGTCGCCGCCATCGGAGTGTCGGAGCTATTGAGCAGACAAGGAGCGTGCGCGATGCCTCTTCGCCAGGGTGAGGTGTACCGGTGCCCGGAACCGTCGTGCGGCTGCGAGGTGACAGTCACCAAGGGTGCCCCGTCGGACTGCTCCGGGCAGCAGAACCCCACTTGCTGCCGCGGACACGTCATGGACAAGGTCAGCGACTGACAGGGGTCAGCGACGGACAGGGGTCAGCGACTTGACGGGGGCTCGGGCGCCCGGCCAGTCATGTGTTGGGCCGACGCCCGCAAGCCCCGGCACGGCGGCCCTGCAGCTCACGCCCCCGAAGACTGATGTGCCTATCATCCTCGCCCGCCTATCCGCACGGCCGTGCGGATGCCCTGATTGATACGCCAGGTGGGGCGCCGGCGCAACACCGCCTGCTCGGGTCGGGGTGGCCGGGGCATGCTGCGGGCGTCGCCGGGTTCTACTGGGTGCGCTGGGATCGCGAGGGTCGCTGACCAGCGGCCCATGTGCCCGGCGAGACCGGCGCCGACGGCCTCGACGGGGAAAGCGACGAATCCGAACCGCGTTCTCCCTGATGGGCCGCCTCGAGCAACGCTGACGCTCGCGGGCCGGCGCAGGCATCCGACCCCGGACCGCATTCCTTCCCTGCTCGCGGTTCGAGTCGCCCGCGGGTAAGCTCCGGGAATCCTTGAGGCCCGTGTTCTTGGAGATCATCTACGGTCCCGTACGGCGCGGTTCGCGACGTCAGGCGGCGATGATGGACGACTACGAGGACCTTCCCTCGTACGTCCCGGCGGGGCTGCCGCGCACGATGCTAAGTCCTTTCCTTCTCAAGTTGATCAACGAGAAGCCCTCGCGCGGTTGTGACCTGCTCGTTCGACTGTTCGAGTCCGGCTACCCGTCCGGAGAACTCGGCGCTGTCTACCGTCTGCTGCGAGTACTCGAGCAGGAACGGTTGATCGAGTCGGAGTGGCGGGTGGACCAGAGCGGGGCGTCCCGCCGCACCTATTGGCTCTCCCCGGAAGGAAGCGACTGGCTGCTGGTCTGGGAGGGTTCGATACGCGACACGGGGCGCCTCATCGAGCGCTTCCTGCACCGCTGCGCGATCGTCCACGACCGAGGAGACCCGGAGACCGAGTGACGACGGTCCTGGACCGGGCGCGCTCGACCAACTAGCGTTCGGCAGCAGCGACCAGTTTCGAAGGACGGCGGCGTCTCATGGTGGACCTTCGGGTGTGCGATATTCCGGCCGCCGGCTTCGGTGGCAGCAGTGTGACCGGGCTGGCCATCACCCACGGCGTGCTTGGGACGGTGCTTCTTGGGTTCACGCTCCTCTCGCTGATCGTCGCGACCCTGTGGTTGATGCGCCGGTGGTCGCAGCCCCGGACGGACGTGGTCGCCACGCCCGGCCCCACGGTGCGCCGCCACGAGCCCGAGCCGATCGCCGATCCCGAGGACGTCGGGATGCTTGTTCGACGTGAACTGGTCGTGCACTGAGCACGCCGGCATGAGGTCTGGCGTCGCCGTGCGCACGACGTCGCCGGTCGGAGCCGGGCGGGAGGTGAGATGAGCATGGAACAGTTGCACGAGCCCAAGTCGGACGCGTTGCGCGCGTTGTACTGGCGTGACGAGATCCTCCAGCTGATGTTCTGGATCCACGGCGAGGGCTTCGGTGACGAGGTCGACCCCACCCTCCTGGAGCGCTTCCTCGGTGTGGATGCCCAGGTCGGGCTCCGCTACCTGGACCGGCTCGTCGACGAGACACTGCTGACCCGGACGAACGCCGGCCACTACCGGCTCACCGACGAAGGACATGGCCACGGCGCCCGGGTCTTCGCGCACGAGTTCGCCGACCTCACCCAGCCTGCTCACGGTGAGTGCGGCGCGGACTGCTGGTGCCACGCGTCGCCCGAGGAAGCCGACACCTGCCACGCCGAGCGGCGAGGACACCACGAGCACTCACCAGAACGGTGAGGGCGTCCCCGAGGAGTGCGGACGCGGCAGAAGCAACGGCGTCGGTATTACCGAAGAACTTCCTGCGGCCGAGCCTCCTGCTGCTGATCGGGGAACGCCCGTCGTACGGGTATGACCTGCTCGAGCGGCTTCGAGGACTGGGTTCCCGCCCGATCGATCCGGGCACGCTCTATCGCTCGCTGCGTGCCATGGAGCAGGAAAGGCTGGTCGGGTCGGAGTGGCGGGACTCGGAGGTCGGCCCGGCTCGGCGGACCTATCGTCTCACCGACGCCGGGCGGGACTGGCTGCACGCGTGGGCGATGAGTCTGCGGGAGACCCGGCGGACCATGGACGCCTTCCTCGGCCGCTGCGACGATCTCGTCGACGGCGTGGTCGATCCCGCTGAGCGAGCCCGGCCGGTGGGGCGGATGTACTGACCGCGAAGCGCGGGCCGGTGCGGCACCCATCGACCATCGGGTCGACCGGTCCTCGGTGTCAGCAGATACGGGGCAAGGGATCGCCCACGAGGACGTCGACGATCCGGTGGCCGCCGAAGGCGGTGCGCAACAGCACGAGCCCGGGGGGGTCGTCGGCGATGTGCCCGACCACCACGGCCTCGGCGCCGAGCGGGTGGGCGCGCATCGCCGCGAGGACCGCGTCGGCGTGCTGGGCGGCGACGACCGCGACGAGCCGGCCCTCGCAGGCGACGTAGAGCGGGTCGATGCCCAGCAGCTCGGCGGCTCCGTTGACCTCGGGGCGGACCGGGACGGCCGCCTCGTCGGCGACCACGGCGACCCCCGACGCCGTCGCGATCTCGTTGAGGATCGTCGCCACCCCGCCGCGGGTCGCGTCGCGCAGGACGCGGACCCCGTCACCGCCTGCGTCGAGCAGGTCGGCGGCGAGGGTGTGCATCGGCGCGGTGTCGGAGACGACGTCGGCCTCGATGTCCAGTTCGCCGCGGGCCAGCATGATCGTGACCCCGTGGTCGCCGATCGGCCCGGACACGATCACCACGTCGCCGGGGAGCGCGGACGACGCGCTCAGCACGCTCGGTCGCTTGAGCACGCCGATGCCCGCGGTGGTGATGAAGCAGCCGTCCGCCTTGCCCCGCTGGACGACCTTCGTGTCGCCGGTGACGATCTGCACGCCTGCCGCCGCCGCGGCGGCCGCCATCGAGGCGGCGATGCGCTGCAGGTCGGCGACTCCGAACCCCTCCTCGAGGATGAACCCGGCGGAGAGGTGCAGCGGCCGCGCGCCGCACATCGCGAGGTCGTTGACGGTGCCGTTGACGGCGAGGTCGCCGATGTCGCCGCCGGGGAAGAACAGCGGGGAGACGACGTAGGAGTCGGTCGTGAACGCCAGGCGGGTGCCGCCGACCTCGAGCGACGCCCCGTCCTCGAGCCGCTCCAGCGCCGGGTTGCGGAAGGCTTCGAGGAAGACGGCGTCGATGAGCGTCGAAGTCGCCTTCCCGCCCGCGCCGTGGGCCAGGGTGATTCGGTCCTCGCGGACGCGGGGACGACGCCGGCGGATCCGCTCGATGCGCTCGAGAACGGCCTCCTCCGTCCGCGGCGCGCCAGTGCCCCGGCCCGACCCGCCGGGGCCGCCCGAGGCGGCCGCTCCGCCCTCCTGGGCACCGGCGTCGTCCCCGGCCGCGTCGGCGACGGCCCGCTCGGCCCAGCCGGCTTCGACCGACGGACCCGCCTCGGTGCTCATCGCACAACCACCGGATCCGGCAGGGTGACCTGTCCGGGGCCCGTCGCGCCCTTCACCCGCGACCGGCTGAACCGGCCGTAGTTGTAGTAGGCCGCGCACGCCCCCTCGGACGACACCATGCAGGTGCCGATCGGGGTCTCCGGCGTGCAGGCGGTGCCGAAGACCTTGCACTCCCACGGCTCGAGCGAGCCCTGGAGCACCTCGCCGCACTGGCAGGCCTTCGGGTCGGCGACCCGGACCCCCGGCACGGAGAAGATCTCCTCGGCGTCGAACGCGGCGTAGGCCGGGCGCAGCCGCATCGCCGAGAAGGGAATCCAGCCGAGGCCCCGCCACTCGAAGGTCGGCCGCAGCTCCATGACCTCGTCGACGACCTGCAGAGCCCGGCGGTTGCCGTGCCACGGCACGACCCGGCTGTACTGGTTCTCGACCTCGCAGCGCCCCTCGTGCAACTGGCGCATCAACCGGTAGATCGACTCCAGGATGTCCAACGGCTCGAACCCGGCCAGCGGCTTCCCCCGCTCGGAGGCGATGAAGCGGTACGGCTCGCAGCCGATGATCGTCGAGACGTGACCCGGCCCGATGAACCCGTCGAGCCGGAGATCAGGCGAATCCAGGATCGCGGTCATCGGGGGCACGACGGTGACGTGGTTACCGAACACCGAGAAGTTGGTGATGCCCTCCCGCGCGGCCCGCAGCACGGTCATCGCCGTCGACGGCGTCGTCGTCTCGAAGCCGATGGCCATGAACACGACCCGGCGGTCCGGGTTGCTGCGGGCGATCTTGAGCGCGTCGAGCGGCGAGTAGACCATCCGGATGTCGGCGCCGGCCGCCTTTGCGTCGAAGAACGAGCCGTCGCCGCCAGGCACGCGCATCATGTCGCCGAACGCGGTCATGATCACATCCGGGTCCTGCGCGATGGCGATGGCGTCGTCGACCCGGCCCATCGGCAGGACGCAGACCGGGCAGCCGGGCCCGTGGACGAGCCGGATCGCGTCGGGCAGGTGGTCCTCGAGGCCGTGCTTGTAGATGGTGTGGGTGTGCCCGCCACACACCTCCATGAAGGCGTAGCGGCGCCCGGGCTTGCAGAGATCGGCGATGCGCACGGCCAGCGCCCGCGCCGCCTCCGGGTCGCGGAACTCGTCGACGTACTTCACGACGCGTCGCCCCTCACGTGATGTCGGAACCGGCGAGGGCCTCGAGTTCCTCGTCGAAGCCCGGACCGATACTGCGCAGGAAGTCCAGGGTCGCTCGGGCCTCGGCCTCGTCAATCTTGGACAGGGCGAAGCCGACGTGGAGGAGGATCCAGTCGCCCACGCCGAGGCTCTCCTCGTCGCGCAGCAGGCCGACGTTCACCCGCCGGCGCACGCCCGCGACGCTGACCAGCGCCAGGTCGGTGTCGTCGTCGGGCATCTCGACGAGCTCCCCCGGGATTCCCAGGCACATGATGTCTCCCTCTCGAGCCGCGTGCGCACCGTGGCCAGACCGACACACTAACGGCTCGGAGCATCTAGTGGTGGTCGCGGTCTCCCGAGCACCGGACCGTGGAGCGCGCCTTCCGGGCTCTTGCCGCCCGCGGACGTGATGGGACACCCTAACGGGGTCGGGGAGGGGCGGAGGATGACACAGACCGAGCGGGTCGGGTCCGGGGCCGAGCCCGGCGAGCACCGTCGCCAGTACTTGTCGCCGTGGATGTGGGTCGCGGTGGCGGGCGCTGTCCTGCAGCTGATCGGGCTCGGCTCGGACTTCTACGCCGTGGGCGACGGGAGCGCCGTGGAGCGGAAGGGGGCATGGCTGGGCATCCCGCACACGTCCGATCTCATCTTGATCTCGGCGGTCGTCGCCATCGCGCTCTTCGCGCTTACGGCTGCGGGTCGCAGCCCCGTGCGAGGTCGGGCCACGGGCCTGTGGATCGGCGTCCTCGGGCTGCTCGCCACCCTCCAGCTCGGCTACCGGATGGTCGCGCCGCCGTTCATCGCGAACGCCCAGGGCGACCAGACGCTGGCCAACCTGTTCAGCGGGGACTGCCAGTTCTACTGCTCCCCGGCGGCGGCCGCCGCCGCGAAGACACAGCTACTCACCGGGATCTGGTTCGGCCTCGCCGGTTGCGTGCTCGTGACCGTGGCCGGGTTCGTCCACGCCGCCGCCCGCCGCTCCGCCGACTCTCCGGCCCGCCCGCGGGTGGCCGATGTCCAGGCCGGGCGGAGCCCTTGGCTCGCGCTGGCCGGTGCCGGTGCCCTCGGCGCCTTCGTCGTGGGCTACACGGTCTTCCCCTTCTACACGACCCCGGGGCGGGGCGGTCCGGTCACGTGGAGCGGCTGGCTGCCGACACCCCACACCAGCAGTCTGGTGGGCGTTCTGGCGGTCGTCGTCGTGTGGCTGGTCGTGGCGGCGGTGCGTAATCGTTCGCCACTCGGTCCGGCCGCTCTCGGCGGCACGGTCGCCCTGCTCGGCTTCGTCATGGCCAGCCGGATCCTGCTGCGAATCCTGGCACCCCCCTTCGGCGGCGGTGCGGCGATCGAGCCGCCCGCCTACGTGGCACTGGCCGGCGGAGTTCTGGTGATCGTCGCCGGCCTCGTCCTCGCTCGATCCCGAGCCCTCCGGCGCCCGGTACTGGCGGAGCGCACCTAGTGGGAGCAGACTGCAGCGCGTCGCGACGTCGCCCCGCACTCCGGACGTAGGGATTGGTAGGAGGTGCTGATGGTCATCCTCTGGATCGCGAGCGCGGTCGGGCTGCTGGTGATCGCCCCGGTCGTCGTCCTGCTGGCCACCGCAGTCATCCGGCCGGCGCTGGAGTCTGCTCGCTACGCCGACGACATTCTCGAGCACGGAGTCGGTATCACCGTCGCCGTGGAGCCGGTACCCGCCCTGGTCACCACGCGCGAGATCGTCGGCGAGGTCTCCGACAATGCTGTCGCCTACGTGGGCGCCCTCCGACGTCTCGTCTCGTCGTCCTGAGGGAGCACCGTGTCCGCCGCCGCCATCGCCGCCCTCGTCGTCACCGGGGTCCTCGTCGCCGCCCTGGCCTTCTACCTGACCTGGGTCGTGGTCATCCTGCGGCGCCTGACCGACACGCTGGGCAAGGTCGTCTTCGGTGTCGCCTCGATCGCCCACCGCGTCGAGCCCGTCGAGCAGATCGTCGGCGAGATCAACGGTGACCTGGTCGGGGTGGCCGGTGCGCTGGAGGCCCTCGTCGGCGACCTCGCCACCGGACCCCACGCCCGCGCGTCGTGAGCGTCGGACCGCGAGCCGTACGGAGGGAGAACGATGAGTCTCGAGTTCCGGTGCCAGGACGTCGGGGTCGCGTGCAGGAACGTCGCTCGCGCCGAGACCGCGGACGAGCTGGTCGCTGCGGTCGGCGCTCACGCGGAGGACGAGCACGGCGTGACGCTCAACGCCACCCTCGTCGACTACGCCCTGACCAAGGTCCGGTCGTCCGAAGCGGCGGCCCGTGGCTGAGGGCCGCCCGGTCGACCCCCTCACCTCGCTCGGTCCGCTGCTCGACCGTCTCGAGGAACTGCTGGCGGACGTGGAGGGCCTCGACGAGGACGTCCGCGACCGGGTGTTCGAGCTCCTCGACGGGGTCGACGCCGTCCACCGGCTGGCCATCACGCGGCTAGCGGACGTCCTCGGTCCCGATCTGGAGCCGTTGCGCGACGATCCGGCCATCCACTGGCTCTTCGAGGCCTACGGCGTCGGCGTGCAGGATTCCGTCGCCGCCGCGGCCGCCCTCGACCAGATCCGTCCCTACCTGCACGAGCACGGCGGCGAGGTCGAGGTACTCGGCGTCGAGCACGGTGTCGTCCGGGTCCAGCTGACCGGGGCCTGCTCGGGGTGCACGTCGGCCGCGGACACGCTGCGCCACGGCGTGGAGGAGGCGTTGCGGGAGAATCTGCCCGGGTTCGTGTCGATGGACGTGGCGCCCGACAGTGGTGCGGCCCCGCATCCGCCCCCGGGTCCGGTGCTGCTGCAGATCCAGCCGCGTCCGGTGTGAGTCGTGCGCCGCGCGGTGGCTCAGGTCGGCTGCAGGTGCTGCTCCAGCAGCCTGCGCACCTCGGCGACGGCGACGGGCACCGCCGTCGCCGAGCGCTCGGACAGTCCCTGGCCCATCCGCTCGGTGTCGGTCGTCTGGACCCCGACCACGAGCGTCGTCGCGGGGAGCACCCCGAGCCCGTGGGCCATCATGAGCGCCCGGGCGGGCGTCGCCAGGTGCATGTCGGCCAGCTCGTCGCGCTGTCGGTCGGGGGTGAGCGTCGAGACGTCGAGCACCTCGGGGCGCTGCACCACGACCGTGCCCGCCGGCCGGCCGAGGTCGACCGCGTCGATCACGAGCAGCAGTTCGGCCCCGGCCATCAGCTCCTGCACGAGATGGATGCCTCCGATCCCGACCTCCAGGACCCGCACACCCTCCGGGAGCGGCTCGGTGGACAGGCGCGCGGCGACCGCCGGGCCGAAGCCGTCGTCGCCCCGGAGGACGTTGCCGAAGCAGGCCACGATCGCGGTCACGGTGGAAGGGTAGGCGTCGCGGTGCCCTCGGAGCAGGAGGCGCTCGTCGATCGGCTGAGCCGGTACCCGGTGGCCCGATACCCGGTCCAACACGCGACGACGCAGTTCCATCTCGGTGCGGTCCTGCTCCACGCCGGGCACCCGGCGGCCGCACGGGACGCCCTGGCGGTGGCCCGGGAGGTGTTCGACGGCGCGGGGATGCGCCTGGAGCGGGCCAAGGCCGCCACGATGCTCGGCGTGGCCCTGCGGGAGACCGGCCGACTCCCCGAGGCCGCGGAGGCCTTCCGGGAGGCCGCCACCGAGTTCGCGGCCCTGACCCAACCGGTGGAGGGCGCCGCGGCGAGCTACAACCTGGGCCTGGTGTGCCGCGACCGCGGCGACATCGAAGGCGCCCACGCGGCCTGGACCCGGGCCCGCGCGCTGTTCCTGGACGCGGGCCACCCCGCTCGGGCGGCCGCGGCCGCTCGCGACCACGGCGCCTCCCTGCTGACCTCGGGGGACGTCACCGCGGCGCTTCTCCTCGTGCAGGAAGCGGCGACCCTGGCGGAGCGGGCGGGAGACCTCCCGGGGCTGGGGGCGGCGGCGAATGCGGTCGGGCTCGCGCACCTGGCCGCCGACGATGCCCTCGCTGCGGTCGAGGCGTTCCGCCGCGCCGTCGGGGCCTTCCCACGCACCGTGCATCCCGCCGAGTACGCCATGGCCAAGGCCAACCTGGCCCTGGCGCACGATCGCTCGGACCAGCCCGCACACGCCCGCCTCGCCGCCCGCCAGGCCCTCGCGACACCGGCCGCGGCCCGTCCGGTCCGGTCACTGGCCCGGGACGTCCTGCGTCGGATGCCCGCGGGGTCACCCGAGGATTTGCTGGTGGTGCTCGACGCGGAAGACCCGCAGCGCCGGCCCGCGGTCCTGCGCGAGGAAGTGGTGCGCCTCGGTGATGTTCCCGCCGCCGAACGGTGCGACGTGATCCGCGTCTTCCTCGACGGCCTCCTGACCCGGCCCGGATCGTCCTACGAGCTCGCGGCGAGCCTGCTCGGCGTCCTGCTCGAGCTGCCCCCGGTGCGGTTCGCCGAGGTGATCGCGGCAGTGGTGCAGGGCACCGGTGACCGAGCCGAGGCCGACGCCGACCGTGTACGGGCCGTGGTCGGCTCGGCGCTGGCCCGCTTCCCCGTCCCGCAGTGGCAGCGGGTGGCCGCGACCCTGAACGAGTCCGCGCGGGCGGCCGGCCAGCCGGCGGTGTGGCGATGAGTGACGACCTCCGTGCGGGGCCCGTGGCGCAGGCGCTGGGGGATCGGGCGGTGCGCGCGTATCCGGCGCTGCTGTCCACGGAGGCCACCGCCATGGCGTGGGCCCGGGACGCGGCTCCGGACGGCGCCGTGATCGTCGCGGACTACCAGGCGTCGCCCCGCGGCCGTGGTGGGCTGCCGTGGACCGTGGCGCCGGGCCGCGGGCTGGGGTTCTCCGTGGTGCTGCGGCCGGCCCTGGCCCCGGAACGGGAGGGCTGGCCCTACGTCGCGGCGTCGCTGGCCCTCGCCGACGTGATCGGCCCACGAACACGCCTGCGGTGGCCGGACGCCGTCGTCGGAGCCGATCAGGACCGGCCGCTCGCCCAGCTCGGCGTACACGTCGAGCTCGGGCCGGCCCGGACCGAGTGGATCACGATCACCGTCCTCGTCGAGGACGCGACGCCCCCACGCGCCCCGCTGCTCGCCCGCATCGTCCAAGCGATCGAGGAACGCCTCGCCCAACCGGGCCCGTCCGTCCTGGCGGTGTACCGCCCGCACTGCGCCACCCTCGGTCACCACACCCGCGCCCTGCTGATCCCGATGGGACCCGCTGGTCTCGCCGTGGAGGGTGAGGCCGTGGACGTCCTCGACGACGGGGCGCTCGTGCTGCTCACCGTTCGCGGCAGCCGGGTCGCGGTGTTGCCGCAGAACCTCGGCTTGCTCGGCCCGCCCGCTGAGTCGGTGCACCCACCCGAGAGGATTCTCGGGCGGTGGACGCGCTGACGGACGGTCCCGCTACGGGGTCACGGCCTCCTGCGCCTGGAGGCGGTCGAGCTCCTCGATCAGCGTCCACCACAGGGCCCAGTCGCGGTGCTCCATGTTCTCGCTGGTCTCCCCGGCGGTGATGGCGAACCGCAGTTGGTCCCGGTGGGCGAACGCGTGACCCCACCGGCCGTCGCGGTCGAGGCGGTTCAGGTCGTCGAGCAGGTCCCGCACCAGATCCACCGCTGTCGAGCCCTCCAGCCGGTCGTCGCGCACCAGCGGACGCAGCTCCTCGGCGAGCCCGAGCAGCGGCAGGCGGCGCACCTCGGTGCGGACCACGACCAGCGCCTCCTCGAGCCCGGCGGACGCGGCCGGGCTGAGCCCCTCCCCGGACCCGGTGGACTCCGGCTCGACCTCGACCGCCACCGTCCGGTGCGGCAGCACCCCGAAGCCGGTGGCGATCTCCACGAGGAGGTCGACGTGGACGTAGCCGGTGACCGCGTCGCCGACCGCCTCCTGCACCTGCGCGGGCGAGAGGTTCGGCGGGTCGACGCGGCGGCGTTCGACGGTGCCCGCGGGGCGTCCCCGCCGGACCGCACTGATCAGCACCAGCGCCCGGGGGCACAGGTCCTCGAGGCGTTGCGCGACGGCGACGGCGCCGTAGTGCAGCTCCTCCACGACCACCCCGGGGCCCAGGTCCTCGAGCGATAGGCGCTCGACGGCCAGACGACCCAGGTCGAGGTCGCTCTGGAAGAGCTCGCTGACCCCGCCCACCACGACGGTCACCAGGCCGCCCGGGGGCTCAGTCGGCGCCGCACGAGCAGGTGTTGACCTCGCGCACGACCTCGCCGTCGCCGGTGTGGGCGTGGGTCGTGCACGGCATGCAGGGGTCGAAACTGCGGATGGTGCGCAGCATGTCGATGCTCGTGAAGCGGGCGGGGTCGGACACGTCCTCGATGATCGGGGTGTTCATCACCGCCTCCTCGTACGGGCCGGGCTGCCCCCAGGGGTCGCGCGGCGAGGCGTTGATCGTCGACGGGGTGCAGATCTGGTAGTTGGTGATCTTTCCCTTGTCCATGACGAGGTGGTGGGTCAGCCAGCCGCGGCCCGCGCCCCACCAGCCCACGCTGCGGCGCTCGTCCTGCGGGATCGCCTTCTCCAGCTCGGTCGGGTTCATCGCGGCGACCCGGCGCTCACCCTGCTGGAACAGCTTGTAGGCCTCCAGCAGGCTCTCCAGGGCCACCAGCTGGCTGAACAGGTAGTGGTAGGCGCGGCCCCGGTTGCGTTCGAGGGCGTTCCAGCGCTCCGGTGCGTGCCACTCGACCTCGCGCTCGCCGAACTCGCCCTTGGGCACCAGCATCCGCATGCTGGTTCCGGTGGCGGACAGGAAGTCGCTGGCCGGCATCTTCTGGGCCTTCGCCGTCATGAGGAGCCGCGAGTAGCACCCGGCCTCGACGACCTGCCGGTCCCACCGCGGTGACGTCGACCAGGTGTACTTGTCCTTCCAGTCCCGGGCTCCGGGCTTGGGCAGCGTCCGCTTGTTCCACGGGTGGTAGGGGGAGATCGGGTTGCCCAGCATGTCGGTGCCGTACCGGCTGGTCGAGGACTCCTCGTAGTAGGAGTGCTCGACGAACTCCTCCCACCCGATGTTGATGTCGGTGAGCCGGGTGGTGACGAGCTCACCGTTGAGGACCACGCCGGGGGTGGACCACCGCTTCTCGCCCCACGCGTTGCAGTTCTCGTAGGTCGCGTCGTAGGCGTAGGGGTCGTCCCAGTAGCCGGGGTCGATGTGGTTGGTCGGCCGGTAGCCGACGAACTGGTAGCGGTCGTCAGCCTCGTAGAAGAAGGCGGGGATGTCGTCCCAGATCGCCATCATCCGCTGGGCGTAGTCGAAGATCCTGCCCAGCCGGGAGTGGAACTCGTTGAGCGTCTGCAGCGTCAGCGTCGTCGACACCCCGCCCGGCACGACGTTCTCCGGGTGCGGGTACTTCCCGGTCAGCAGGACGACCATCTCCCGCGCCAGCCGGGTGAATTCCAGTCCTTCCCGGTAGAGCTTCCCGGTCAGCGGGTTGAGCGCGGTCATCAGTTCGGCCATCGTGGCGAAACCGTGGATGTGCGCGCTCGGGCACTTCCACCCCTCGGCCAGCGGCCACAGCTCCGGGTTGGAGTTCCTGATCACCGACTCGGAGTAGTCCGGACCGGCGAGCAGGTAGAGGTGCAGCGGGTTGTCGTAGCCCATCTCCGCCGCTTCGGTCATGTTCCGGACCACGGTGCCCAGCGGCGGCGGCGCGATCCCCATCGCCGCCTCGATCGCGTAGGCCGCGGCGTGCGCGTGGACCCCGCCGCAGACCCCGCAGGCCCGCGAGGACACGAAGATCGCGTCGCGCGGGTCCCGGCCCATGAGGATGACCTCGTAGCCCCGGAACAGCGTGGCCTGGGCGTGCGAGTCGAGGTAGGCACCCTTGTCCAGGTCCGCGGTCACATGGACCGCGAGCGCCCCGGCGATCCGGGTGACCGGGTCCATGTTGAGGTCCTTGATGTGGCCGTTGCGCGCGACCAGCCGCTCGATCCGCTCGCGGCGCTCGTCCTCGCTCAGCCCGACGTCGGGCTTCGCGTAGGAGACGTCGTAAGGGTTCGGTATGCCGCCCTTCAGCGTCGCGTTCCCGTTCCCGTCGAACTCGACCGGCAGGGTCTTGAAGCACATACGGGGAGCTCCTCGGGTCGTCTCAGACGTGCGTACGGGGACTACCGCCGCTGGGCGCCTCGTCGCGCTTGGCCCAGACGTCGGCGTCGTGGCGGGCGGTGTCGGTGGAACGGCGCATCCGGTCGTAGAACCGGTGACCGAGGTCGGACAGGGCCGAGGGCTCGGTCTTCTCCCGGGCGAACCCGCTGGGCGAGGCGCCCTGGCGGTCCCAGCGCACCTCGCGGTTGAGATTGTCGTTGCTGAACTTGCGCAGCGGCCGGATCACGCTGCCCACCATCCGGGAGACGGTGGTCGAGGCCAGCGACCCGGGCGGGCGCTTGTAGAAGGGCGTGAACTTGTCGGGGAAGCCGGGCATCGTGCACCCGATGCAGGCGCCACCGGCGTTCATGCACCCCCCGACGTGGTTGATCGCCCCCCGGGAGGTGATGTTGCAGTTCACCACCGGACCCCAGCAGCCGATCTCCACCAGGCACTCGGGGTCGCCGAACTCCTGGGCGAACTGCCCTTCCTCGTAGTAGGCGCCGCGCGCGCAGTGGCGGTGCACCGTCTCCCCGAAGAGCCACGCGGGGCGGCCGAGCTCGTCGAACTCCGGCAGCGGACCGAAACCCTGCAGGAAGTACAGCACCGCCGCGACCGTCTCGGTGAAGTTGTCCCCGACCGGGGGGCATCCGGGGACGTTGACGACCGGCACACCGAGCACCGAGCGGTAGTCCTTGCCGAGGAAGTCCATCAGGCTGATGGCCCCGGTCGGGTTGCCCTCCGCCGACGGCACGCCGCCCCAGGTGGCGCAGGTCCCGATCGCGACCATCGCCGCGGCGTTCGGCGCGAGCCGGGCGATCCACTCGTCGGCCGAGACCGGACGCAGCTCGCCGTTCGGGCCCCACGGTTCCTCGCCCTGCGCGGACCAGTAGCCGCCGGCCTGGTAGGCCACCACCTCGTCCATGATCGAGCCCTCGAGGACGACGACGTACGGCGCGTCCAACACCCCGAAGACCGCTTCCTCGGCGGGCCGCAGGTAGTGCGCCCCGGACTCCACGTTGAGCACCGGGTGGTGCAGGACGATCCGCGGGACCCCCGGATGGGCGCCGAGCACGAGGCTCTCGACCGAGGGCGCGGTCGCCCCGGTCACCGCGACGCTGCACCCGTCGCAGCTTGCGCCGGCGAACCAGAAGACGTGCACCTTCTCCAGCGGCCCGAAGCGGGTGGGGCTCTCGGACGTCGACACCGGTGCGAGCATGTCCTCGGTCATGGCCCCCGAGGGCATCCCGAAGGCCCCCACCTCCTCCAGATCGTGCCACTCGTGGACCGGTCCGAGGACGTCGAGCAGCTCCTGCGCGGGGGTGCGGGCCACGAGCGGGGGGTTCCTGGTCTGTCGTTCCGCCATGTGCTGCTCCCATACGCCGCTCAGGTGTAGCGTGCCTCACAGTCCAAGCTATCTGGACGCTACACCTAGCGACCCTTCGGTCCTACGGTGCGGAAGAAGTCCCCCCGGGAGGCCCCGTGAACGGCTGGGTTGTCGGTTACCTCGTCGGCGCCGTGGTCGTCGTGATCGTCGTCGTCCTGCTCCTGCTGATGATCGCGGGCGCCCGGCGCACGGCGGAGAAGGCCGAGGCGGTCGTGGCCGGGCTGCAGGCCACCCGCGACGGCACGGCGGCCCTCTGGCAGGTCGGCGCCACCGTCTCGACGGCCGAGCGCATCGTGGCGGCCGCGTCAGCGGCTCGTCTGAGCCTGGCTCCCGGAGGCCGGAGATGAGCACCGAGGCCTACTGGTGGATCGCGCTCGGACTCGGGCTGGTCGTCGCGATCGTGGCGGTGGTGCTGCTCGAGCTGTTCCTGCGCCAGGTACACCGCATCGAGCGGGGGGCGGGCCTGGTGTGGGAGGCCGGCAAGCAGGTCGCCGCGAACACGGCGTCGACCTGGCTGCTGGACAAGACCGCCGACCGACTGGACCTGCTGACCGAGGAAGCCGGCCGCCACGTGCAGCTCCTGAGCCCGCCCGCGCCGCCGGCACCGGTCACCGTCCACACCGTCGGAAAGGACAACGGCCGATGACCGCGCTGCTCGTGACCCTCACGCTGGTCGAGATCGTGGTGGTGGTCGCGGTGCTCGCCTACTACCTGGCGCGCATCGCCGCGTCGCTGCGCCGCACGTGCGTCGTGCTCGCCAAGGTGTCCTTCGGCGTCCGCGCGATCGAGACGCAGTGCTCGGCGATCGGGCCGGCGGTGCTCAAGATCAACGACCGGCTCCGTGGCATCGCCGCCGGGCTGGCCGACCTGGCGGTGCTGGCGGACGCACGCCGCGACGCCGCCGCCGCAGGTCCCGCTCGGCCGTCCTAGGAATCTGGGGGACGGCGCGATGAGGAGGCCGGAGCGGGGGCTCCGGCGCACCGACAGCCGCAGCTGCAGCGCCCGGCCCGTCGGGCCGCTCGGCGTTCGTCGAGGCGAAACCACCGCTGCAGGGCTTCGCGAGGGACCTGAGGGGCGGGGAGAGACACGGTCGGCCGCCTTCCGACGTGAGTTGCTCACTGCCAGTGTGCGCGACCGCCGGGGGTTCCGACAGGGCCATCCGGGTCCAGGCCATCCCGGTCGCCTCGGGCCAGGAACCGCCCCAGCTCCTCGATCGCGGCGACCGCGGGGCCGCCTGGGGCGGCGTCGAGCAGCGGCCGGGCCGCGAGGTCGGCGGCGACCACCTCGTCGCTCCAGGGCACGACCGCCCAGCAGGGCAGCTCGTGACGCGCGCAGAACTCGAGGACGGCGTCGGCCTCGGCCTCGGAGCGGACCTTGTTGGCGACGACGGCCACCCGAGCGATCGGCAGCTCGGCCGCCAGGGCGGCGAGCCGGCGGACCGTTTCCAGCGAGCGGAAGTAGGGCTCGGTGACCAGCAGCAGGACATCGGCGTGGCGCACCGTGCCGCGGCTGAGGTGCTCGGGGGAGGCCTCCATGTCGATGATCGTCACGGTCCCCTCGCTCGCGCCGAGGTCGGCGAGCACCGCGCTGACGGTGGCATGCGCCGAACACAGGCAGCCCTCGTCCGCGTGCCCCGGAGTTCCCATGCCCACCAGGCGGACCCCGTCCGGCCCGGGCACGGCGTGCGCGGCCAGCACCTCCTCGATCGGTGCCGTCAGAGCGGCGCCGGACAGGCGCCGGGATACCAGCCACACCGGCACCGGGCCGCTGGCTCCGCTGCGCAGCCCGAGCGCGGCGGCGAGGTTGGGGTTGGAGTCCGCGTCGATGGCCACCACCGGTGCACCCGCCCGGGCGCGGGCCCGGGCCAGGGTCGCCGAGATGGTGGTCTTGCCTGCTCCGCCCTTGCCGGCGAGTGCGATCCTCATAGTCGGTTCATTGTGCGGGTTCCCGGCTCACCGCGACCACGGGTGGCCCGTTCGGAGGGAGAGTTCGCCATGAAGCTGGGTGTCGTCGGCAAGGGCGGGGTGGGCAAGACCACCACCGCCGCGCTCCTCGCCACGGCGTTCGCGCGGCGCGGTCGCCGGGTGGTCGCGGTGGACACCGACTCGAATCCCAACCTCGGGATGTCGCTCGGGCTGAGCCTGGCCGACACGGAGGCGATCCCGGTCCTGCCCCGCTCGCTGATCGTCGGCTCGGCGGGCGAGGTGACCGCGGGCGAGCTGATCGACGACTACGGCATCCGCACCCCGGACGGCATCAGCCTGCTCTCCGCGCTGCGGGTCGCCCAGGCCGGCGCCGGATGCACCTGCTCGGGGCATGCCACCGTGCGCAGCCTCCTGGGCGAGGTGCTGGCCGAGCAGGCCGACGTCACGCTGGTCGACATGGAGGCCGGGCTGGAACACCTCAGCCGTTCCGGGGGCACCCTGGCCTACGCCGACGTGCTGCTCGTGGTAATGGAGCCGAGCCGCAAGTCGGTGATCACCGCCGCTCGCACCCTGACCCTGGCCGACGAGCTGGGGATCCCCCGGACCTGCGGGCTCGGCAACAAGGCCCGGCTCCCCGAGGACGCCGAGTTCTTCACCGAGCTGTGTGCGCACTATGGCGTCCCGCTGATCGGCGTGCTCCCCCACGACGCCGGTGTGGCGGGGGCCGATCGGGCCGGGACCAGCCCGTCGGCGGTGCTGGGCGAGGCCACTGGCCGCGAGCTGGAGCGGGTGGTGACGGCGCTCGACGAGCTGGTGGGCGCGGACGCGGCTACGGCGCCGGCCTGACCGGGTCGCCCCCGGGCCGCGTCAGCTCCGTGCCGTGGCCACCAGGCTCTCGGCCATCGCGGCGAGGGCGCGCACCGCTGGCGCGTTCGGGGCGACGTCCAGTGGAGCGACGCCGTGGCGGTCGGCGGCGATGATCTCGTCGTCGTGGGGCACCACGACGATCTCGATGTCGCCGAAGGCCGCCACAAGGGCGGCGCGGTCGGCGTCGTCGCGCACCCGGCTGGCCACGACGACCAGGCGGCCCAGCGACTTATCACGCACCAGACGGGCCGCCCGTGTCCCCACCTCGATGGACTTCGCCGTGGGTTCGACCACCAGCAGGACGACATCGAGCTGGTCGTCGTCCAGTCGGGTGAGCGTGCCGATGCCTGCCTCGAGGTCGGCGATCACGTGGGTGTCGCCGAAGTCGACCGAGCTGAGCAACTGCTCAGGCGAGAGCCCGCATCAAGGACAGCCCGGCTCCGGGTTCTGGATGGCGGTCACCACCGCCAGCCGCACCCCGTCGGGCGCGTCGGCGCCGAACCGGGCCACGAGCTGGTCCCATCCGGGGGCGTGCTCCTCCTCGCCCTCGTCGAGAGCCTGCCGCATCCCGAGGAGCCGCTCGGTCTCGTCCTCGCCGAGACCGAGGGAGATGCCCAGATTCGGGTTCGAGTCGCAGTCCAGCGCGACGGTCGGCGCGCCGGACCGCGCGAGCACCCTGGCGACCACCGCCGCGGTGGTGGTCTTGCCGGACCCGCCCTTGCCGACCACTGCCACCTTCATGTGCCACCCCCGGTCACGAGCATTCTCCGGCACCGTACGGGCCGGCCACGAGTTCACGTTCGGAGACCAGGCGCCGGGCGAGCGACGTAACCACCGCGACCATGGGCGACCCGGGCTCGTGATCCAGCACGGAGGTGCCCCGCCGCTCGGCCTCGACCAGCGCCGGATCCTCCGGGAGCGCGGCGAGCACCTCGAGCCCGGTGCGGGAACCGACCCGCTCGGCGTCGCCGAGCTCGCGCACCTTGTTGGCCACCGCCGCGATCCGCGGCGCCGGCGTGCCGCTGCGGGCGAGCCGGGCCAGCCGGCGTCCGGAGAGCAGCCCCTTGGCGCTCGGCTCGGTGACCACGAGAACGGTGCTCGCGTAGCCCGCCCACCCCGCGAACGGCTGCCGTGTCCCGCCCGGTAGGTCACCGACGACCGTCCAGCCCAGCCGGGGCAGGTCGTCGAGGATGCCCCGGAACGCGAACTGGGACCGCACGTACGGCGCGACGTGCCCGTGCAGCTTGCCGAACTGCAGGAACCGCACCCCGTCGGGGCCGGGCGTGGCGTAGCGCTCGATCGCCTCCGCCGCCGTCAGCCCCGGGCGCAGGCGGTACCGCGGACCGGGCTGCCCGGACTGCTTCTCCTCGACGGCGTCGTCGGGGATCGGGTCCTCGAGCACCCCGAGGCCCAGGGAGAGCGACAGGCCGGGCATCGGATCGGAGTCCACGGCCAGCACGGACTCGCCCAACCGCGCCAGCACGCGGGCCAGGACGCCGGCGACCGAGGACTTGCCGGCCCCGCCCTTGCCCACGAGCGCGATCCTCATGGTGTGGCGCCCACCCCTCCCCGCCGACGGCGCCGGCGCCGCACGAGCTCCACCTCGGACTATAGCGACCGGCCCCGACCGCCCCGGCGCCCGCGGTCGACGTGGTAGGACGGGATCTCGGTTCCGTGTCGCCCACGGGACGGACCCGGCGAAGGCGGAGGACACGATGACCAGGCTCGCTCTCTGCGGCGGGACCTACTCAACCCCTACGCGCTGCGGGCCTTCGTCGCCGACGCGCGGGCCCGGGGCGCCGATCGGCTGGTCTGCCTCGGCGACTTCGGGGCCTACGGCGCCGAGCCGGAGGCCATCTGGCCGCTGCTGCGCGAGCATGATGTCGAGTGCATCGCCGGGAACTACGAGGTCGCGATCGGGTCCGGGCAGGCCGACTGCGGCTGCGGTTACGCGGACGACGCCGACAACGCGTTCGCTCAGATCGGTTACGACTACACCTTCCAGAACACCTCCCCGGGGTTCGCTGCGTGGATGCGCACGCTGTCCACCGAGCGGCGCGAGCTGGTCGGCGGGGTCGACCTCCACCTGGTGCACGGCTCCCCGCTGGCGCTCAACGACTTCTGGTGGGACTCCCTCGACGAGGACGCCCACCGGCTGCGGGTGGATGCCTCGGGCGCCGACGTCGTGTGCTGCACCCACTCCGGGCTGCCCAGGACCCGGCGGATCGCCCGCTCCGGCGGCGACGAGACCCTCGTGGTCAACGTCGGCGTGCTGGGACGTCCGGCCAACGACGGCGGCAGCCACGTCTGGTACGCCCTGCTCGACGTCGCCGACGGCGAGGCGCACGCCGAGCTCGTGACCCTGGACTACGACTGGCCCGCGCAGGCGGCGTCGATCCGCGCCGCCGGACTGCCCGAGGCCTTCGCGCAGACCGTCGAGACGGGGTGGTGGGAGACCTGCCTGGAGATCGTCCCGCCCGCCGAGCGTTCGCGGGGGCGGTTCCAGCTCTACAAGTCGGCCATGCCCGACTTCGACGGCGCCGGCTCGTCGTGGGGGGCGCCTCTTCCGGTGCCCGAGGACGGCCGTCCGGTGATGCCGCTGTTCGGCTCGGCGTTGTTCCCCGCTCGGCTGTGGGTGTACACGAACTTCCACTGCAATCTCGCCTGCGACTACTGCTCGGTGGCGTCCTCGCCGCGGGCACGGCCCCGGCGGCTCGGGCGCGAGCGGTTCAGCACCCTGGTCGACGAGGCCGTCGAGCAGGGCTTCACCGAGCTCTACGTCACCGGTGGCGAGCCGTTCCTCGAGCCCGACCTCGTCGACATGCTCCTCGACGCCACCGAGCGCATCGACGTAGTCTGCCTGACCAACGCGATGCTCTACCGCGGACCGCGCCGCGCACAGCTCGAGCGCCTGGCCGGCCGCGAGCGCCTCGTCCTGCAAACCTCGCTCGACGGCGCCGAGCCCGCGACCCACGACCTGTTGCGCGGTGCGGGCTCGTGGACGCGGGCGATGGAGGGCCTCGACCTCGCGGTGTCGCTCGGCCTTCCGGTGCGGGTGGGCATGACCGAGACCGAGCACAACACCGGCCAGGCCGGCCCGTTGCGCGAGCTGCTCGCCGACCACGGGGCCGGAGCGGGTCGCGGTGCGGCCGCTGGTCGCCCGCGGCCACTCCTCCCGCGGCATAGTGATCGGTGCGGACGACACCGTGCCCGAGCTGACGGTCACCACCGGCGGCTGGCACTGGCATCCCGCCGGCGCCGACATCGCCACCTCACCGGACATGCACCTGGGCGGACCGGACGTGACGATGGCCGAGGCTAAGCGCCGCGTCGTCGAACGCTTCCTCGAGTTCCGCCAGCGCGACGGGTCGCTCCCGTTGATCTATCAGTGTGCCGTGTAGGGAGGAGACTAGTGCCGCGATCTCGGATGGCGATCCTGGGGGCCGGGCCCATCGGGCTCGACGCCGCTCTGGCCGGGGTGGACGCCGGATGGGAGGTCACCGTGTACGAGGCGGCGCCGACGGTGGCGGCGAACGTGCGGGCGTGGGGCCACGTGCGGTTGTTCACGCCGTGGTCGATGAACGTCTCGGACCGGATGCTCGCTCACCTCGCGCGCGTCGGGGTCGACGTGCCCGCCGGCGAGGCGCCGACCGGCCACGAGTTCGCCGACCGCGTGCTCGACCCAGTGGCGGCGGCGCTCGGCGAGGTCGTGCGCACCGGGGTCAGGGTCCTTGGCGTGACCCGCGCGGGCTTGCTCAAGCACGAGGCCATCGGGGTAGCCGCTCGCGCCGACGGGCCCTTCCGGTTGCTGCTGAGCGACGGCGACGAGGAGTGGAGCGAGACCAGCGATCTCGTCATCGACACGACCGGCAGCCACGGGGCGGCGAACCCGCTCGGCGACGGCGGGCTTCCCGCGGCCGGCGAGGCGCGACACGCCGAACGGATCACCCGCACCGTCCCCGACCTCGCCGAGGACCGCTCGTGGGCTGGACGCACCACGCTGCTCGTCGGCGCCGGGAAGTCCGCCCAGACCGCGGCGCGCGACCTCGCCGGGCAGGTCACCCGTGACCCCGCCACCCCGCAACAGAACCTTGTCGACACCGCCGCCGGGCCGGTATGGGGTCTGATCGGTCTACTCGCCGCCGGCGCCGTACTCGCCCCGCTCGGGGAGGAACTGCTGTTCCGTGGGATTGTCTTCGGCGGCCTGCGCGGCTACGGGCTGGTCATCTCCACCCTCGTCAGCGCCGTACTGTTCGGCCTCGCCCACGGCATCAACGTCGTCCTACCCGCGGCGATCGTGCTGGGCGTGCTCAACGCCCTGCTCTATCACCGCAGCCGCTCCATCTGGCCCTCGATCGTCTCCCACGCGGTCAACAACACCATCGTCTTCGTCACCGTCGCGATCCTGCTCTAACGGGAGGTCGACCGGATCGCGTCGCGCAGGCGCACCCGGCTGCCCACCCGCAGAACCGCGCCGGAGTAGACGCGCCCGGCCAGCCACACCAGGGCAGGGATCAGCAGCACCACGAGCGCGACGGCAAGGCCGACCTCCCAGCCTGGCGCGACCCCGAGCGCTTGGCGGATCGGCATCAGGGTGGGCGAGAACAGGGGGATCACCGAGAGGACCGCGATCAGCGGGCTGGTCGGGTTCGAGGGCAGCACCGAGATCCCCAGCACGTACGGGATGACGATCACCATGAGGACCGGGGAGGTGACGCTGGCGATGTCTTCCTGCCGCGAGACCAGTGCCCCCAGGGCGGCGAAGAGCAGCGCGTAGGCGGTGAACCCGAGCAGGTACCACACGATCAGCCAGCCCACCGCGGCGGCGGCCGAGGCCACCGGCAGCGCCAGGGCGCCGGTGACCAGCCCGGCCACGACACCGACCACGCCGACGGTGGCGGTCTGGATGAGCCCGACGGTGCCGATACCGAGGACCTTGCCGGCCATGAGCTGCCACGGCCGCACGGCGGCGAGCAGCAGCTCGACCACCCGGCTGGACTTTTCCTCGACCACGCCCTGCGCGACGGCCTGGCCCCAGACCAACAGCGCCAGGTAGATCAGGACGCCGGTGACGAAGCCGAGGCCGATCCGGGTGCCGTCGACGTGTTGGGGTGGGCGCACGGCCTGCACCGGCACCGTCGCCGCGTCGACCGCGGCGCGGACCTGGGCGGGGTCGCCGCCGAGCCGGGCGACCTGCCCGTCGAGGGTCTGCTGGTGGGCGACCGCGCCCAGCACCGACCCCAGACCGGGGTCGAGCTGTTGGTCGACCACGACGCGGAACGCCTGCGGGGTGCCGAGCACCAGCGCGTAGACGCGCCCGGCGGCGAGCTCGGCGCGCCCGGCGGCCTCGTCCGCGACCACCGCGGTGCGCAGCTGCACGTGCCCGGTACCGGCCTGGGCGCTGACCGCGCCGGCCAGCGGCGCGGTGGGCCCGGCGAACCCGACGGTGCTCGGCGTCGTCGTGCCCGACACGAGCGCGATCACCACCGACCCGGCGACCAGCAGCACGACGAACACGGCGGTGGTGATCAGGAACGCCTTCGACCGCAGGCGGGTGCGCAGCTCCCGGGCCGCCACCAGCCCCACCGCCGTGGCCGACCCGAGCTGCCCGGCCACCGGCGCCGGGGTGCCCGCCGGGGTCATCGCGGATCCTCCTCGCCGGTTCCGTCGTGTTCGCTCACGACCGCACGGAACAGCTCGGCCAGGGTCGGCCGGCGGGGAGTGAACTCCCGCACCGGGCCCGTCGCCACCGCCGCCCGCAGCACGCCCTGCTCGTCGGCCCCGGCCCCGGCCTCGAGCTCGAGCACAGTCGTCGCATCGCGGTGCTCGGCCGCCACGACCCCGGGCACGGCGTCGGCCCAGCCGGGCGGTGCGTGCGGGGCGTCGACCACCAGGCGGCTGGGCCCGCTCGAGCGCAACTCCTCGACCGGGCCGCAGGCCACCATCCGGCCGCGGCGCACGATGCCCACCCGGTCGCAGAGCCGCTCGACCAGCTCAAGCTGGTGGCTGGAGAACACCACCGGGGTGCCGGCAGCGCACCTCTGCCGCAGCACGTCGCTCATCACGTCCACCGCGACCGGATCGAGACCGGAGAACGGCTCGTCGAGCACCAGCACGTCCGGGTCGTGCACCAGGGCGGCCGCGAGCTGGACCCGCTGCTGGTTGCCCAGGCTGAGCTTCTGCACCTCGTCGTCGCGCCGTCCCTCGACCCCGAGCCGGGCGGTCCACGCCTGCACCGCACGGAGCGCGGCCGCAGGGGTCATCCCGTGCAGCCTGGCCAGATACACCAACTGCTCGCCCACCTTCATCGGCGGGTAGAGCCCGCGCTCCTCGGGCATGTACCCCATCCGGCGGCGCGACTCCAAGGTGACCGGGGCACCGTCCCACCGGACCTCACCGGCGTCGGCGGCCAGCACCCCCAGCACAATCCGCATCGTCGTGGTCTTGCCCGCGCCGTTGCTGCCCACGAAACCGAACAGCTCCCCGGCCCGGACCTCGAAGGACATCCCGTCAAGGGCGACCACCTCGCCATAGGACTTGGACAGCCCATCAACCTCGAGCCGTGCCTCGGCCACCGCCCCGCCCCCTCGCCCCGGATGCCAGCAGCCGCCGACCCTGACACGACCCGCGCGCGGTGTACAGCGACCCCGACGATCGCCTCGGGTGCCCCCGCAATCAGCCCCCGGGCTACCCGACCGCCCGGCCCCGCCCCGGCCTGTTCAGCAAACTGAACGATCTGGCGGTACTCGTGGCGCCGTTGTTACTGGTTCCCGTGTCTCGGAGTCGGTGGGCACTTCTTCCCGCTGCGGCGCCTGTTCCACGTCCCGAGCTACGACCGCACCGGCATAGCCCTGTGCCTCGTCGCCCTCGCCACCGCCGTCGTCGCCCCGCTGGCCGACCACCCCGCGCTCTGGACGATGCTGCCGGGCATCGGAGCCGCGCTCACGTCCTCCAGCACCTGCGCACCGCTCCTCCGCACCACCCACACCCACCGCCTCCCGGTGTAGGCCCTCGACGACACCTGAGATGTCCCGCAGCACGATCGGCCTACGGCACAGGCGTTCCGTTGAGCGGAGATGATTGAGGCGACGACACCCAGCGCTGAAGAACCACCGCCACCAAGCGCTGGAGTTCACATGTGGCCTCCGCGTCCGGGCGGGTCGGGTGCTTGCTGGGGACCTGGGTGCGGCCGTTCGGGTGACGGTGCTGGTCAGGAGGTCGGGCGGGCACCTGATGTCGCCTGGTCATGTCATTGGTGTGCGGATCGTCCGGGTTGTTGGTCGGGGCGCTTCACGGTGAAGGTGTGGGCGTAGCGGGCGGCTGGTGGTTGGTAGCGGTCGCGGGCTTGGCTCATGAGGTAAGCCAGTTCGGGGACCGGCCAGCTGGCTGGTAGCAGTTCGGGGGGCAGGTTGGGGTCGTCGATGAGGTCCACCAGGGGGGCATTGCGTAGCTCGGCGAGCCGGCGCACCGTCGTGGCGGTGGGCGGAGGGTTGTAGTCGGTGTTGAGGGCCGCCCTCAGGGTCGTGATGTGGCCGCGGAGGGTGGCGGCGAGGGTGTCGAGGTCCCAGGCGCGGGCGGCGATCTCGGCTGCTTCGTCGGTGGTGGCCCCGAGGGTGACCTGGTGGAGGTGGCAGCCGGGCGGCGCCTCGGCCAGCACCGCGGCGAGGTCGTCGGCGAGGTCTGCGACCGAGATCAGCACTCCGGGTTGCATCAGTCCGTAGCCGGCGAGGCGGGCACCGCGGCGCAGCCGGTCGCGGTAGGCCCGCTGGGCTTCGGGCAGCTGATAGAGCAGGGCGTGGAAGTGCCCCTTCCACGGCGGCGGCGGTCCACTGCCGTCGCGGAGGCGGCGGAATTGCTCGGCGAACGGACCAGTGAGGGAGTAGTCGACCTCACGGCCGCGCCGGCAGATCGCTAACTGTCCGTTGCGGCGCATCCGGGCCAACTGCCCGCGCGCGGCGGACACCCCCACCCCGAGGTCACCGAGCAACCGCACCAGAGCGAGTCCGGGAAGCTGCTCGGCCCCAGTCACCCCGAACACGAACGGCACCAGCCCGTCGGTGCGGCTGCGTTCGGGCCGCTCCGGACCCCACCCTGATGTTACTGTCTCATCTGTAGTCGTGAACTGATCAGTCACATGTTCAGTGTCAGCCACGACCGGCCCGACGACTCCCGGGGGCGGCGTCACCGGCCCGTGCCACGCACGAGGGGGACCGAGATGGACGCGAGCGTCCCGCACCACCCCGCCGAGCAGGCCCGGGAGTCGAACCCGTCCGGACCGCAGCGCCCGGGCGACCCGGCGGGCCCGGACGAACCCGAGCCTCCCCGCGAGGTCGACGGCAAAGCCATGCTGATCAGCTTCGCACTGACCGCGGTGTTCGACATCGGGCTGGCCCTCGCGGCGTTCAACCTCGCCACCCGGGCCGGTCTGGGCAACCCGCTGGCCTACCTAGTCTCCGGGATCGGGCCGCTGAGCATGCTGGTGATCTCCCGGCTGCGGACCCGCACGTTCGGTGGGGCCTCGGTGGTGATCCTGGTGTACCTGCTCCTGTCGGCGGTGGCCGCGTTCATCGGGGGCCCCGATCCCCGGCTGCTGATCGTCAAAGACTCCGCGGTGACCGGCGGGCTCGGCCTGGCCTGCCTGGCCTCGCTGCTGCTGCCCAAGCCGCTGATGTTCTACTTCGGCGCCAAGTTCGCCACCGACGCCACCCGCGAGGGCCTGAGCTACTGGTACGGCTTGTGGCGATACCCCGACTTCCGCCGCATCCAGTACCTGATCAACACCGTGTGGGGGGTCGGGTTCCTCGTCGAAGCCGCCCTGAAGATAGCGATCGCCTACTCCGTCACCGACTTCGATCTCGCTTACACCACCACCAGCATCCTGCCTTTCGTCTTCCTGCTCGGGTTGATCACCTTCACGGTCGCGACGGGCCGCCGCGCCCGCCGAGCGGCCACCCAGAGAATCCAGGCCCACCAGGCCGCCGACCCCGCTCACCCGCCCGCCGAGGGCCGTGAGGGCGACACAGCCGAGCACGAGCCAAAGGGCGGGGCACCCGGCGGCCGTGGCTGACCCCACCACCACTGGCCCGAATCTGGCGGCGCAGATCGACGCCATGGACACGCTCGGGTTCATGCTCGGACGGTGGCGCGGAACCGGATGGACCATCCGCGATGGCGAACGAGTCGAGTTCGACCAGGACGAACACGTCCGCCGCGTCGGCAGCGGGGACATCCTCACCGTCGAGGGCTCCGCCCACGAACCCGACCGCCCCGACCGCCCACGGTTCGCCGCGTTCGCCATCGTCAGCTACGACCCCGACACCCACAGCTACTCCTGGCGCGCCTACTCCGCGGGCCACTGCCTCGAGGTTCCGCTCCACGTCGGCGACCACACCTTCACCTGGGACCTCGAACCCCAGCCAGGCACCCTCATGCGATTCACCGCCACCTACACCACCACCACCTGGACCCACCACGGCGACATCTCCCACGACGCCGGCCGCAGCTGGACACCACACCTCGCCCTGAACCTGACCAAGGCCAGCAACACCCAGGCCGACCCGACAACCCACTGACCACTGCACGCGGCCTCGGACAAGACCAGGCCACAGCGCAACATCGGGACCCGTTCTGCCGGGCCGATGACCGCTCACTCTGTTCGATCCGCGCTCGGCCAGCTATGTCGGGCCGGTCGACGAGGCCCTCGGTCCGGGTCCAGGACGGATCGGAAACGTTGATCTTCCCCCGTCCCGACTGTGTGATCTTTGCAGTCAGGGGCTAGATCCTGCCGGACTGCTCCGGGACCTCCAGGGCGCCCAGCAGGGCCTCGCGTTGGCGCCGACCGAGGCCCGCGATCCGCCGGTCGCCGGGGATGCCTGCCTGTTCGAGCAGGGCGCTGGTCTTGGCCACCCCGTAACCGGGCATCGCCCGGACCAGCTGGGAGACCTTCGTCTTCGCGGCCACCGGGTCGGACTGGGCGCGGGCGAGGACCGCCGGCACGGTGTCCTGGCCGCTGGTGATGTCGGCGAGCAGGTTCGACCGGGCCTGGCGGGCCTCGCGGGCCTTGGCCAGGGCGGCGTCGCGCTGTTCGGGGGTCAGCGTCGGGAGCGCCATGGCGGTCTCCTCGTCCTTCACCTGCTCTGGGGTCTGATAGCGCCATGCTGCCCCCGACAGACCGCGCGCGGGCACCGACACGCCACCAGGCCTGCCGTGATCAGCCCAGTGGTCGGGCACACGACGCCGCCGGGCCGCCGGGGCCGTGATCCACCATGGTGCTCCGCCGGCTGCGTCCATCAGCGCGAGGTCGTCGGCACACTGAACGAGCTGGTTCGTGGCGTCGCCACCGGCGCCCCGGGTTCACAGTTGCAGACCACCGGCCAGCAAATGACGCAGCACGGCCACGATGAGCAGGGCGCCGACCCCGATCCAGGGCCACTCGAAACGCAGGCCCTCGCCGGGCACCTCGAGCCGCCGCATGAAGAACCGGACGAACAGCAGGAACACTCCCACCGAGACGGTGCCGACGACCTCGAAGACCCCGGTCGCGGTGAAGCGAAACCCGCCGACGGACAACGCAACGGCCAGCACCGCCCCCAGTAGCCACGCGAAGAGCCCGAGCCGGCGCAGCTGCCCGGCGACATCGCCGGCCGGGTCAACCATCGCCAGCAGCCGGGCGGTCGCCACCCGGCCGGTGACCAGTGTCCCGGCCACGCCGAGCACCGCCCCGAGCACACCGACCCAGACCGGCGCCCCGGTCGCGGCCAGCACCACCCCGACGTCGCCGGCGGCCACGAACGGGCCGGGTGATCAGGTAACCGTTGAACTCCTGGACCCCCAGTAGCGCCGACCACAGCCGCAACAACCGGGTGAACGGCGCGCCCATTCGCGGCAGCGCCAGCACGCCCAGGCCGCTGACCAGGCTGAACAGCGGACCGGCGGCGTTGGTGATCACCTGCTGGGTGGCCGTCACGGCGCCGGTGTCGATCGAGCCGGGACGCAGCACCGGGCGCAGACCCAGCCCCAGCGCCGCAACCGCGTGCGCCAGCTCATGCAAAGTGATCATCAACAGCAGCGCCAGGCAGAACACGACCGTCGAACTAGTGTCCTGCGCCGGAGATTCGCTTATTAAGTGGTAGGATCTTGATGTGGCGAGGACAGGACGTCCGAAGGTCGAGTTGGTCTTGACCGACGACGAGCGTGAACAGTTGGGGCGCTGG
>JAABUZ0100001388.1_pt1 | contig 46510 bp, 51 predicted proteins | sample 5562091 | NCBI WGS metagenome assembly JAABUZ01 (sample SAMN12813069, study PRJNA571459) | rock metagenome | isolation source: Antarctica rocks | place: Antarctica: Victoria Land, Linnaeus Terrace sud | collected 2015-12-21
TCTTCACTGAAAGTGCCTCCTGTTTCGTGGCGGAATGTGGCTTCAGCACCATCATTCTCCCACGTCAGGAGGCCTTTCACGTGGATTGCAAGGCGTCTCGGCCTAGCGAATTCGGTGTATCGAGGCTGAGAACTGGCTCCTGTCCATCGCGTGATACCGCGGTATCGCTCTCCTTGTGCAAGCACCACCTCGCTACCTTCGTTGTGTGGGAGACGGGACAAAGAGGGAGGGGCTGTCAGGGGCGCCGGAGACCGGGCCGGCAGCAGCATCAGACGAGTCAGCTGCGCAGTCAGGACTGACAGGTAAGTTGTCCCAGTTTCGGCCCTCACCGCCGCTCTCATGGTCCTGGGGCGGGCCCCGCTACCCGCCTTTGCCGCCACTGCGCCGGCGGTGGCCGCCTCGGCGATGCCCAGCGCGCCGGCACCCAGTACCCCCACCGTGAGCGGCCACGGGCTGGCCGTGGTAGCGGCGCAAGAGGCCACGCGGGAGGAACCGGGCATGGGATCCCGGCCGCCGAGCTGCTGATCGGTGGGTTGGTGGCGGCCGGTGTGGCCCGTGCTTTGGTGAAACGACGCCGCCGGCAGCTGGATGCTTGCCCGAAGCGATGTGGTACACCAACAACCGGGTAGAAAACGCTGCCCTCACCGCCTAACCCGCACTGCATCAAACCCGGGGTACCTCATCTGCTCGTTGAGGAACGCGCCGACGTCGGGAGTGATGTCGTACCACTCGCCCCTGCAGCGCGATGCGGCAAAACGAGCGTGTAGATCCTTCTCGGTGTATTCACCGTCGCCGTCCCAGACGAGGAGAAGGTCAAGCTCGTGGCCGTGGGCAGTCTGGAATTGCCTGAGGCGGTCCCTCGGGTTGCCGCCGAAGCCGAACTTGACCTGGTGGTCGCGGCGGTTGACGATCGCGTAGGCGAGCGCACGGATCGCGGCGCGACGCCGCCCGTGGATGCCGCCTGACTCACCACGCGGAGCGGGGCGCGTGGGACGCCGCGCGTGGTCGGCAAACGGCTGGGGCCGAAGCGGGGGGGAAGGACCCCCACCGGGCACCTGCCCCTCCTCTCCCACGTTGAGGACTGTCAACTCGATGCGAAGGCCACTCCGAGTGCCTGCTCGGCGGTAGTCCAGTTCCCGGCGATGGCCTGTTGGGCAGCGGCCAGGCTGATGTGCCCGGAACAGACGGCTGCGTGGAGATCGGTCTCGATCTGGTCCTTGGCGTTGCGGACATAGGCGCTGGTACGACCCACGTCCTTCTCTGGCCAGAGGTTGCGAGTGTCGGATGCGCCACCCAGCCCCAGCGGTACCAGGTGGTCCAGCTCGTAACCCGCGGGGGAGCTGACGACATCGTAGTCCCGCATGAGAGCCAGCTTCACTGGCTCGGTGAGGCGCTCCGGCGGTCGGACGGTCGACGTGTAACCGCCGGGCCGGCAGATGGTCTGTGCGATATTCGCTTGAGTAACGCCCGGGTCGACCGCCCCGGGCGTGCAGTGCGGGTCGGGCAGTGGCTGAGCTTGGTTACGAAAGACCCCGGCGCCGACGTGGCAGCCGGCTGGCTCATACGTGGGTCCCTCGAGGCCGCCAGATGCGGTCCATCCAGCCCCATTGGCTGTCACCATCGAACCGGAAGTCGCCGGCGCCGAGGCGCTCATGGTGCCCGGAGGGGAAGGTGTCCTCGACGCTGTGAAGCTGCCACAACCTGCTAGGGCTACGGCTAGCACGATCAGGATCGACGTTCGGGCGGTGGTGTGGCGGATCAATTCTCTGGACTCGCGTGCCGCTCAACGAGATCCTTCCAAAAGTCTGGCGACTCAACCAGCTGGCCCGCGGCCCCTCGGCCAATCCACTCACACAGTTGTTCATAGGCCGCCTTGCAGGGCCCAGCGCGGCCCTGAGCCAACAGGGCCCGGCCTGTAGTGGCATCGCCGTAACGCGCTATCACGCCGGCCCCATCGGGGTCATCCGTCTCAAAAACTCGATAGCGCGGACATGTGCGAGGTTGACCAGCCGCTCGAGCTCACCTGGAAACGCTGGCGTACGAATGAACGTGCCCATGGGTTGCATCACTCCTTTTCTGGTCTGTGCCGGGCGCGGCAGGGCCTGTAGCCCGTCTTCGAGCTCAACTCGCTGCACCCACCATCCGTCGGCCCGCTGTTGCGCCATCACCCTGTTCGCGGCGATGAGGCGCAACGCCCCAGTCGTCGGCCGGTGATCGTTTCGTAGGTAACGCACTAGGTGGACCCATTCGCCAACTACGTCTGCAGGCACGATCCTCTCCTCAGTTGAGCGTTGTAACTCAGTGTATTTGATTCCGCACCCATTGCGCGCCGGATGACGGCAGCAAGCCGTTCGTAGGAGACGGCGGCCTCTGCTGCCGGCGAAGCTGACTTCAATGGCGGGGCTCTTCGGCAGGACTGCACGGTCCACCTGCGGTTGCACAATGAATTCACCCTGGAGGAACGCCTCATGCACTTGGCGTCATTGCCGGCCTCCCAAGCTGTCGGAGCACTGGTGCCAGACAGAGAGCGGTGGGCGACCAGCGCCAAGAAGGCCCGCAATGCCCTCGTCCATCGCACGACGAAGAAGGGCCCGTCGCTTTCTATCGACGAGATGCGCGCGGTAGCCGAGGTGACCCGGTAACCCAAGCGCTGCGCACGCTGGTTCTCATCGCCCAGACTGGCCTTCCCGCGACGGTGCAGGAACGGATTGTCAGGCAGTCACCGGAGTTCCAGCAGGTCAGCCGGATGGCACTTCAGCACCTGTCGGCGAAGTCAGATGCCTGACGATGAGTTCGCACCGTGGGCAACGTCTGTAGGTCGTATGGTTAGCCCGGAGGGCCGAGAGGAGACCACCAGATGACCGGCGTGCGCGTCCTGGTAGGTACTCGTAAGGGTGCGTTCATCCTTACCTCAGACGGCGGCCGCCGGGGCTGGGACGTGGCCGGGCCGCTGTTCGCTGGGTGGGAGATCTACCATCTCAAGGGATCGCCACTCGACCCTCAGCGGGTATACGCGTCCCAGTCGTCGGGGTGGTTCGGCCAGGTCATCCAGCGATCCGACGACGGGGGCCAGACCTGGGAAGCGGTCGGCAACGACTTCTCCTACGACGGGGTTCCCGGTACCCACCAGTGGTACGACGGGACCCCGCACCCCTGGGAGTTCGCCAGGGTATGGCACCTGGAGCCGTCATTGACCGACCCGGAGACGGTTTACGCCGGGGTGGAGGACGCTGCGCTGTTCCGCTCCGACGACGGTGGCGGCAGTTGGGAGGAGCTGGCCGGCCTGCGCGGCCATGGTTCGGGGCCCCGCTGGCAGCCCGGTGCCGGTGGGATGTGCCTGCACACCATCGTCTTGAACAAGGACGATCCGGCTCGCATGTTCGTGGCCATCTCCGCAGCCGGCGTGTTCCGCACCGATGACGCCGGTGCCACCTGGCAGGCAGCCAACCACGGATTGCGATCGGAGGGCATCCCCGACCCGAACGCCGAGGTGGGCCACTGTGTGCACCGGTTGGCCACCCACCCCTCCCGCCCAGACGTCCTCTTCATGCAAAAGCACTGGGATGTCATGCGCAGCGATGATGCCGGCAACTCGTGGTACGAGGTCAGCGGCGACCTGCCCACCGACTTTGGTTTCGCCATCGACGTCCACGCCCACGAGCCCGACACCGTCTACGTGGTGCCCATCAAGAGCGATTCGGAGCACTACCCGCCCGAGGGCAAGCTGCGCGTCTACCGCAGCCGCACCGGCGGCAACGAGTGGGAGCCCCTCAGCCGAGGCCTCCCGCAGGCCAACTGCTACGTGAACGTCCTTCGCGACGCCATGGCGGTGGACGGCCTCGATCCCTGCGGCGTCTATTTCGGAACGACCGGCGGACAGGTCTATGCATCGGCCGACTCAGGCGACAGCTGGAGTCCGATCGTTCGGGACCTCCCGGCCGTTCTCTCGGTGGAGGTCCAGACCCTGCCATGATCCGAGTCGTGCTGCCCGTGCCGCTGCGGGACCTGGCGCAGGTCCCAGGCGAGATCCACCTGGAACTGGACGGTCCGGCCACCCAGGTGGCGGTGATCGACGCCCTCGAGGATCGCTACCCCATGTTGCGCGGGACCGTCCGCGATCAGGTGACCCAGCGACGCCGACCGTTCGTGCGGTTCTTCGTGGGGGAGGAAGACCTGTCCCACCAGGCTCCTGACGCCTTGTTGCCGGCAGCGGTCTCCCAGGGCACCGAGGCCTTCTACGTGATCGGGGCCATGGCCGGCGGGTAGGTCCCCTCAGGCACGGTGCCATGGAGCCCCAAAACGGTGAACGCAAGCCTGGGTGAGGGTCTGCAGCCTGGCGTAGCATGCGAGCCAGTCGGCAAAGGGAGCAATCGCATGGGCAAAGTTCTGTTGATCGTGCTGTGCTTCTTCCTCCCCTGGCTGGCCGTGCTGCTCAAGGAGGGACCAACCATCAAGGTCCTGTGGGCCTTCCTGCTTCAGTTGCTCGGCCACATACCCGGCGTGATCTACGGCATCTACCAGGTCATTCAGGACTGAGCGGCGACCTGGACGGTATTCCGGTGAGGAACGCCTCGACCGCTCGGCGGGGGGCGTCGGCCAGCAGGGCTGCGGGTGCGGCTCGTCTGGGCAGGACGACGTGGCGCCGGTTGTGGGTCACAGCGTCCACCACTGCGGCTGCCACCTTGTCCAGGGGCGTGTCGGTGATCATCCCGGTGCGGTAGGAACGTTCGAAGCTGGCTCGGGTGGGGCCGTACGCCTTGGCGCTGTCCAGCAGGTCGGTCGCTACCGGGCCCAGCTCGACCAGGGTGGTGTGCACCGGGGTGCCCCGCAGGTCCAGCCGCAGCCCGGCGGTGAAGGCGCTCAGCCCGGCCTTGGAGGACGAGTAGATGGCCATACCCGGAAAGGGGGCCACTCCGGAGAGGGACGACATGTTGACCACATGACCGCGTCCGCGATCGAGCATGCCCGGCACCACTTGGCGGCACAGCTCCACTGGAGTCACGAGGTTGAGTCGATAGACGGCCTCCACGTCTCTGGCCTCTGTCTGCGAAAAATCCCCGGTGCGGTCGATGCCCGCATTGCCCACCAGCACGTCAACCGGGCCCCCGCCGGACTCCACTCGGGCGATCAGGCCGTCTACCTGGGCCGGGTCGCTGAGGTCGGTTGGGTACGCGCTGCCTCCCAGGCGGTCGGCCAGAGCCTCCAGCGGGCCGGCCGACCGGGCCACCAGGGCAGTCCGGGCCCCGGCCTGGGCGAAGTGGATGGCCAACGCCTCACCGATCCCCCGCGAGGCTCCGGTGATCAGCACCCGCATGCCGGTGAGGTTCATTGGAGTGATCAGCATACGACCGAGGTCGACTGCGTGAGGCGCCTGGAGGACGGGTATGTCTCAGAGCATGGCCCTCGTTACCAGTTCCGGCTTCGCCCATGTCCGCCTCACCGTCACCGATATCACCCGGTCCAAGGACTTCTACGACCGCATCTTTGGCTGGGACGTGGCGGTGGACCAGTCGAGCCACGTCGGGGAGCCAGGTGTGCGTGAGTCACCGGAGCAGGCCTACGGTGGTGTCATCTACCAGACCCCGTCGGGCACCCTGTTCGGGCTGCGGCCTGTGGGTGGGCAAGGCTTCGATTCGGAGCACACCGGGCTGGACCACGTGAGCTTCCAGGTCGGATCGCGAGATGATCTGGTCGAGGCGAGGAAGGCCCTGGAAGCCGCCGGGATCGAACACGGAGAGGTCAACGATCTCACCAAGGCCGGGTTGGCGATCCTGTCGTTCTCCGACCCGGATGGCATACATCTCGAGCTCAGCGCCCCACTTGGCTGAGCGGGGACGCCTTGTCTTGCTCGGTGACCCGCTGGCGGGATCAGCGGTTGCGGACGGACTCCAGCTGGCGGGCCTGGAAGGCGGGGATGGCGCCGCGGGTATGAAGCGCGCCGAGGGTGCCCTGCTGACCACCCAGTGACCAGGTCGCCGTCCAGTCCTCGGTGACGCTCACCTCGTAGGTGCCCACCATGTCCCAGGTGTGGGTGATGGTGCCGGTGGGGTACGGGCCGCCGGGAATGGTGAAGGTGGCGCTCTGGCCGTCCCCCCAGTCGACCACGAAGGTGCCGTGCGCAGTGATGCTCAGTGTTCCCAGCGGCGTTGAGCCGCCGAAGTGCTGGGCCACCGGGGCGCCGGTCTGCAGGTAACCCGGCAGGCCGGTGAGGGCGTAGCCGGGTGCGATGTACGGCTTGGGCACCGCCAGCAGGTCCTGGCCGTGAGTAGACCAGTAGCTGGCAGCCACGGCCGAGGGCGGTGGCGGTGGTGGTGGAGCAGCCGCCCCCGCCGGCACCCCGGCTCCCTGATTAGCCCGCTGGCAACTCGAGTACGACTGGCCGTGAAGATTGGACACGACTCCGTTGTACGAGTTGGTGACAGCCGACGCAGCGGCAGCCGAGGCGGCAGCCTGGGGAAGAAATGTGATGCAGAACCCACCCGTACCGTTGTCCGCCAGCGCCGGCGTAGACGCATAGAACGGCCCCGAGCCGGCTGCTTTGGCCGACGCGGTATGAGCACCCCCGTGCGCGGGAGGCGCCACCGCAGCACCCGGCGCCCCCCCTGTCACCACCCCGGACCCAGGCGATCCCCCGCCTGCGGAGTACCCGATAGAACCTCCGAATGGACCATCGAAGAGTTGGATGCCACTTGCTTGGGCCATCGTGGCTGTGATGACTACCACGACGCCTATGAGGCATGGCAAAAAGCCAAGGCGAATGAATCTATAAGGCGGTGCAGGGATCACTGGGTGCAGAGTTATCAGAATTGTGGCCTTGGAAGGCGATCACCCAAGGTGTTGGATTTATGCCTTGAGGGTCGTCTAAAGCCTGCCGTGGTCGTAAGGCAATGTAGCTAATCTGCGGTTGAGGAGCGGTCCGTAAGACCGCGGCGTAGTCTCGTTTAGTCTCGGTAAAAATACATGCATGGGTCGCTGAAACGATTCGCTGTATATCGTCGACCACGCTTCCAGGGTTGGACTGATAAATGGACGGCCCATTATGAAGCTGATCCAAGACCACTGAAGTGACGAGGGGAAATTCGGACGAGGTTGTCACCGACCGTAGGCGCATTGCAGCGGCGGGGTTGAGGCCTCCCGTTGAAACGATGATTCGGAGTGCATCCGCGTCTACTTGGTCTAGGGCGTTGAGGACCTTTTGTACGTAGGCCTTGGTGATCACACTGGGTACTGTGTAGGGGTCGGCGGGGGCGTAGGCCGTTCTGCTGGCTGGCGTGGGGTTGGTGCCTACTGCTTTGGGGACGGTGGCCTGTGGAGTATTGCCGGGTCTGCCGGTCTGGCAGGCGGCGGCGGCCAGTGACAGGGCTAGCAGGACCACGGCTGGACCTGCTCGGCGGGCGCTCAGTGCGGTTCTCGACACGTTTCGTACCATATCAACCTCCGCTCGGCTTGCCTAGGGGTCAGGCTCCTATGGCGTGAAAACCACCATCTACGTGCACGATCTCCCCGGTGGTGGCCGGGAACCAGTCCGACAACAGGGCCACACACGCCTTGGCCACCGCGGTGGTGTCGTTGACGTCCCAGCCCAGGGGGGCCCGCTCGCCCCAGATCTCCTCGAAGCGGGCGAAGCCGGGGATGGCCTTGGCCGCCGTGGTCCGGGTCGGCCCGGCCGCCACCAGGTTCACCCTCACCCCTGACGGCCCGACATCGCGGGCCAGGTAGCGGGCCAGCGACTCCAAGCCGGCCTTGGCCACCCCCATCCAGTCGTAGGCCGGCCAGGCCACCGTGGCGTCGAAGTCCAGACCCACCACCGACGCCCCCCCGGCCGCGGTCATCAACGGCAGCAGTGCCTGGGTCAGGGCCTTGAGCGAGTAGGTCGATATGTTGAGGGCCACCGCCACGTCGTCCCACCCGGCCTTGAGCACCCCGTCACCCAGGCAGTCGGCCGGTGCGAAGCCGATGGCGTGCAGCACCCCGTCTACCGCTCCCCACCGCTGGCCCAGTTGCTCGGCCACCGCCGCCAGCTGGGTCGGATCGGTCACGTCCATCTCCAGCACGTCCGGCGCGGTGGGCAACCTCCGAGCGGTCCGCTGGGTGATGGACAATCCCCGGCCGGCGCCGGTCAGGACGATCTCGGCGCCCTCCTCCTGGGCCAAGCGGGCCACCCCAAAGGCCAGAGAGGAGTCGGTCAGCACTCCCGTCACCAGTATGCGCTTGCCACTCAGAAGGCCCATAGTGCGCCCGACGCTACCCTGGGCGCGTGCACGTGGGCATCCTCGGGGGAACAGGGCCGGCCGGCTCGGGACTGGCCGCCCGTCTGGCGTCGGTAGGAATAGAGGTGACCATCGGCTCGCGCTCGGCGGAACGAGCTCAGCAGACCTGCGCCACTGCCAAGCAGCGCTGGCCGGACCTGGATCTTTCCCTGGAGGGGGCCGACAACGAGGCCGCCTCCCAGGCTGAGCTGGTGGTGGTGGCCACTCCCTGGGACGCGGTCACCTCCACCGCGGCCGCCCTGGCCGATTATCTGGAGGACAAGGTGGTCGTCTCCATGGCCAACGCCATAGCCATGGTGGGCACCGAGCTGCAGCCCCTGTTCCCTCCCCGAGGCTCCATGGCCGCCGCCCTGCAGGCGGTGCTGCCCACCTCCCTGGTAGCCGGCGCCTTCCACCACCTCCCGGCCCGCTCCCTGGCCGATCTCGACCACCCGGTCGACAGTGACGTGCTCATCTGCTCCGATCACCTGGCTGGCATCCAGGCCACCGCCAACCTGGTCGAGCTGGTGCCCGACCTGCGGCCCATCGACGCCGGCAGCCTGTCCAGCGCGGCAGCCATCGAGGCCTTCACCGCTGTCCTGCTCCAGGTCAACCGCCGCTACCGCAGCCATGCCACCATCCGACTGGCAGGCGTGGAGACCGAGGGGCGTTAGTGGGGAGAGGAGCGGCGGCGCGGGGAGCACGATGCGTCAGTGGGAGAGGGGGGTCGGCAGGTGATGCACCTTTTTGAGACAACTCGACAGCAAGTGGTGGCCTTCTCGCCCGGTCCGATGGTGACCATGTACACCTGCGGCATCACCCCCTACGACGCCGCCCACCTGGGCCACGCCGCCACCTACGTCACCTACGACGTGCTGCAGCGCCGGCTGCGGGACCTCGGCCATGACACCCAGTGCGTGCGCAACATCACCGACGTGGACGACGACATCCTGCGCAAGGCGCGGGAGCTGGGCGTGCACTACCTGGACCTGGCGGGGGAGGAGATGGCCCGTTTCGATGCCGACATGGCCGCCCTCGGCCTGCTGGCGCCGTGGAGCGAGCCCCGGGCCACCTCGGCCATCCCCGACATCCTCGGATTCATCGGCATGGTCCTCGACTCCGGGCACGCCTACCAGGCCGGCGGGGGGGTGTACTTCTTGGTGGCATCCATGGCTTCGTTCGGCTCGGTGAGCCGCCTGGGGCGGGACGACATGCTGCGCCTGGCGGCGGAGAACGGTGGGCGCCCGGACGACCCGTGGAAGCGGGACCCGCTGGACTTCGTGCTGTGGCAGCCGTCGCTGCCGGGTGAGCCGGCCTGGGAGTCGCTGTGGGGTCGGGGGCGGCCGGGGTGGCACATCGAGTGCTCGGCCCTGGCCATGCGCGAGCTGGGGCCCACCATCGACCTGCACGGTGGGGGAGCCGACCTCATCTTCCCGCATCACGAGTGCGAGGCGGCCCAGTCGGAGGCGGCCACTGGCGAGGCGCTGGTGCGCCACTGGATGCACGTAGGCCTGGTGGGCCTGGACGGCGAGAAGATGTCCAAGTCCAAGGGCAACTTGGTGTTCGTCCACGACCTGCTCAAGGAGTGGGAGGCGCCGGCCATCCGGCTGGCCATCTTGGCCCATCACTACCGCCATGCGTGGCAGTGGGACGACTCGCTGATGCCCTTGGCCGCCGCTCGGCTGGATGCGTGGCGAGGAGCTGGGGAGGGTGACGGGGGCCTTGTGGAGGTCCGGGCGGCGTTGGATGACGACCTGGACTGCCCATCGGCGCTGGCGGCGGTGGACCGGGCGGTGGCGGCCGGCCAGGGCGTGTCGGAGACGGCTGGGCTGCTGGGGGTGGAGCTGGGTCCCGCTGACGCCTGATGCTGTGATGAGAGCTTCCCTGGAACCGGGTGGTCTCCTGGCTCTATGGCACTAAGCCACCGCTGTGGTTCCGTCTGGTTTTCGTTCTCGTCGCAGTGTCGATGACCTCGAGCCTGACTTCGAGCCGGGGTGCGGTGATGGGCGTCGCCGCTGGCGTCGTCTTTGGGGCGATGGCACTCACCGCATTGCTGGCTTGGGACCAGTGGGTGGCGTGGTCGAGGAAGCATCAGCCCCTCGAGAACCTAGTGTCTTTCCCCCTGATGTTCCTCGTCATCGCCAGTATCACCCATCTTGCCCTGTACATCTGCGGGCTCATCGCGGCGGGCGTCGTCGCTCTCAGCAGCCTCACTTCTCGGCCGTCTCGCCGCCGGGGCCTCCACAGGCGTGATGGGCGAGGGCGGTGACGGCGCGGGTGATCTGTTGTCTGGTTGATACGTCAACGATGAGGCCGTGGTCGTCGAGCATGGCGGATGTGACGGGGATCTCGACACACGCAGACTCGATGACTGCCGCGCTGGCGTAGCCCAGGACCTTGCGCAGCGAGTCGTGGGCGTTCGGGGCGCCGCGAGGCGATGCGTTGATCCATGCCACTGGCTTCTCGTGGATCGATCCGAGCTGGTCGTCGCCGATGGTCCAGTCCAGGAGGTTCTTGAACGACCCGGGCAGCGCACCTGCGTACTCAGGTACCGAGAACAGTATGGCGTCGGCCTCCCGGATCCTGTTGCGTAGGTCACCAACCGCCGGAGGCGCCTGGTCGGTGTCGTGGTCAGGGTTGAAGTGCGGAAGCTCGGCCAGGCCGCCGTAGACCAACAGTGCCATGCTGTCAGGAGCGAGGGCTTGGGCGGTGAGGAGCACCGCCGTATTGGTCGAGCGGCTCCGTAGGCTGCCGGAGATCAGTAGGACGTGACATGTCGCAGCCATGACCTGTCCAACCGGCCGCGACGCCGAGGTCTTCCACCGCGGGCCTCGCAAGCGCGGCGATGGGAGTCTCGGCAGAGCTTCTGGCGAGAACTCAGGTATTGGGCGAGCTGTCGGCCCGTGAAACTGCCGGGCTCACCGGCGTCATGGAGCACGGTGGGCAAAAGTCTCAGCTGGCTCTCATCTCAGTCCCGGCCCATCCTTATGCCGGCGTCTTAGGTTGAGCGCATGAACAACATCTCATCCAACCGGGACCGGCCCAAGAGACTCGGCCGGTCCCTTCCTCGCAGCACTCGCCTGGTCGTGATCGGGGGCATGGCTGCCGGCTCCGGATTTGCCGGAGTGACGGCGATCGCCAGTGCCTCGACCAACTCTCCGTCGACCGGCTCGACGGTGGCTCCGAGCATCAACGGCCCTGGGGCCGCCTCCGCCGCGCCCGGCGGCCCCGGGCGTCCTGGGCCCGGTCGAGGGCATCGAGGCGGCCCAGATGGACCCATGGGTGGTCGGGGTGGGCGGGGCCGTGGTGGGACCATCACTGCCATCAACGGCACCACGCTGACGCTGCGAACCATGAACGGGACCGAGACGGTCGACACCTCCTCGTCCACCACTTACACCAAGGAACGTCGGACAATCGGCCTCTCGGACCTCAGCGTGGGCGACGTGGTCCACGTCAGGAAAGCGCCAAGGTCCTCAGGTACGTCGGCCTCGTCCAGCTCCTCGGCGCCTACCCGGCCCGGCACCGGCACGCTCGACGCCAGCCGGATTGCGGTCGTCGAGCCCAGCTTGGTCGGCCGGGTGACCTCGGCCAGCAATGGCACCTACACCCTGGTGGGTAAGGATGGCCAGCTGCTCACGGTGAGCACCACCAGCTCAACTCGCTATTACAGCGGCCCGAGCCAGACCACCTCCTCGGCCATCCCCGATGGAGCCCACATCAGGGCCGAAGGCCTCCAGGACAGCCTGACTCACCTGACCGCGGATGTCGTGACGGTCGCTCCGGACCCGCCAATGCCCGGCCAGGCTCGATCTTCCGCTCCACCGGTTCCCGGGGCTGCTACCACCGGGTAGCCCCTTTCGGCTCCATCCGGGTGGCGGCCAGTACGCGACAGTGGCTCAGGCCACCTCGATGCCCAGGGCGCGAGCCAGGCCCTGGCGACCGTCGTCGGTCACCTGCACGGCCCGGCTGGTGGGGGAGCGGCGTAGCCACCCCAGGTCCGCCAGGCGGATAAGCAGCGCGGCTCCGAGCGCCCCGGCCAGGTGGTGGCGCTGCTCACTCCAGTCGACGCAGTAGCGAACGAGGGGTCGGCGGCCTTCCGCCGCGAGGGAGACCCCGAAGTCGTCCATCCAACCACGGCCGGCATCGGTGAGGCGGTAGTCGCAGTCCCAGCCGGCCGCCGAGAGTCGGTCCAGCTCTCTGGAGGCGGGGTCGAAACTGCCGTCGCCGCCGGCCAGGATGCCTCGATCCAGCAGGGCGCCCACCTGGCCGTTCAGAGCTGGCCGGCCAGGTGGTCGTAGCAGGTCCTGGCCGTGCGCACGGCGTGGGCCCGGGTTCCCTCTCGCAGGGAACGTACCGGAGTGGCTGGTGCCAGCTGGGCCAAGGCCTCCAGCAGCTCACCCACCTCGGGCCCGGCCATGCGGTAGTAGCGGTGGCGGCCGTGGCACTCCACCCGGAGCAGGTCGGCATCCACCAGCTTGGCCAGGTGGACGCTGGCGGTGGAGGGGGCCACCCCGGCCTCCATGGCCAGTGTGCTGGCCGCCAGCGCCCGGCCGTCACCCAGGGCCAGCAGCATCTTGGACCGCCCGGTATCGGCCAGGGCGCTAGCCACGGCCGCGATGTCGACATCTCCGGGTATGTGGCCCACCCGCCTGAGCCTAGGAGAGCGATATTTCGAAGACGGACGAAGTAATGGGCCATGAAACTGTGCCCATGCCGGTGCCCCGCTCGAAGGCGACCCCGTGGCTGGCGCTGGCCGCCATCTGCGTGGGTTACTTCATGGACATCTTGGACACCACAGTGGTTAACGTGGCCCTGCCCAGCCTCGGAAGGGACCTTTCAGCATGCCGGCGGCCGGGGTCGGTGCTGCGCTGGCGGCGGGGTCGGTGCTGAGCGGTTTAGATTCTCACCATCAGCTCAAGAGAGGAGCAGTCATGAGCCACCCGGTCGTGCACTTCGAGGTCATGGGCAAGGATGCCGACAGGCTCGAGCGCTTCTACAGGGACACTTTCGGCTGGAAGATGGAGCCGGCCATGCCCGGCTACGCGATGGTCCACCCGGGTGGCGAGGGCGGCATCAACGGTGGAGTCGGCGGCGGGCAGGGGGAGAGCCGTGTCACCTTCTACATCGAGACGGATGATCTCGGCGGGACCCTGAGCAAGGTGGAATTCCTGGGCGGCAAGACGGTCATGGAGCCGACTGACGTACCCGGCGGCCCGAGTATCGCTCTCTTCGAAGACCCCGAGGGCCACGTCATCGGCCTGGTGGGGGCAGACCGCACTAGCCCCGAGTGAATCCGACACCATGGCTGGGCCAACCGGCGGTCGCTCACCGGTTCCCTTCCTTGGCGAACTTTTGTGGGCGCTAGGCGACCAATACGCGCGCCAGCGGCCACAAAATAGCGACTCGTCATCGCAGGCGGTGTGGCACAGGGAGCTTCGCCAGCATGCCAGTCGTTATCTTGACCAGGGCAATGCCTACAAGGTCACCACCGCCTCGGCTCCGTTGGCGGCCTCGCCCACCACCGCCAGGTCCGGGGCTGAGTCAATGATCACGCGAAATCCAGCTCGGGCGAGCACCTGATCGTCGGCCACAATCACCCGGATGCTCACCCGGCCGGCCCGTCCGCCGGGAGGTTGGCAGCCACTCGCAACCCGCCCTCCGGGCACGGAGCAGCGACCAGGCGACCGCCGAAGAGGCTGACCCGCTCCCGCATCCCCGTCAGGCCATGGCCGGAGCCGTCAACTGGGGTTCACCAGTGACACTCCGCCCACCGTCGTTGTGCCACAGAGTTCGCGTCCTGCTCATCTGGGTGACCGGCACCAGCCAGTTCCCGGTCACCTTCGGCCGCGAAGGTGGTACCGAGAGAGGCAGGTGATCAATGGCGACCACAACCCCAACGGTCATGAGCGGGGGAGCGCCGCGGAGGCGCCCAGGGGGTCGGTCCCCTCGGAATGGGGCCAGCGTCCTTCCCCAGTCACTATGTCGGGCTCTGGCCGAACCCGCGATCGACTCCTTCGAACCCGGTCGGATCGAGCATGTGGTCATCCTCATGCAGGAGAACCGGTCGTTCGACAGCTACTTCGGGACTCTCTCGGGCGTGAGGGGCTTCGACGATCCCAGCCTCGACCACCCCGCCAACGGGCGCCCCGCGGCCGGCCGTTCGGTCCTGCACCAGGCTGATCCGTGGCATCCCGACGGGTACCTCCTGCCCTTCCACCTCGACACGGCCACCACTGGCGCGGCCGCCGCCGCGGATCCCAGCCATGTCTGGTTCGCCCAGCACGCCACCCGCCAGGAGCCGGGCAACTGGGTCCGGGCTCACCGGGCCTTTGACGGCGACCAGGTCGGCCCGATGACCATGGGCTACCACACCCGGGCGGACCTTCCCTTCCACTACGCCCTGGCCGACGAGTTCACCGTATGTGATCGTTACTTCTGCTCGGTGCTGGGCCCGACCAATCCCAACCGGCTCTACGCCTGGACCGGCACCATCGATGCTCAGGGTGAAGGCGGCGGCCCGGTTACGGGCAACTCGACCACCCCTCCCTACCGCTGGACCACCTATCCCGAGCGCCTGGAGGCTGCAGGCGTCTCCTGGTGCGTCTATCAGCAACGGGACAATTACGACTGCAACCCCTTGGCCTGGTTCGCCCAGTACCAGAGGGCCCCCGGTCACTCCTCGCTGTACCGCAACGGCCGGGAAGTCCGGCCCGTCGGCGCCTTCGAGGCCGACGTCCGGGACGGCCGGCTGCCCCAGGTGTCGTGGGTGGTCGCCCCCACCATCCAATGCGAGCATCCTCCCTACCTGCCGGCAGCCGGAGCAGCCTTCATCTCGGGGTGCCTCGGGGCGCTGGCCGCCACGCCCAAGGTCTGGCGCAAGACTGCCTTCGTTCTCACCTACGACGAGAACGGGGGTCTCTTCGACCATGTGCTCCCACCGACCCCGCCTCCTGGAACCAACGATGAGTTTGTCGGCGGCCTACCCATCGGGATGGGGTTCCGGGTGCCGACCGTCGTCATCTCCCCTTACAGCCGAGGAGGCTGGGTCTGCAGCGAGACCTTCGACCACACGTCCCTGCTTCGCCTGTGCGAACGGGTCTTTGGGGTGGAGGAGCCCAACATCAGCTCCTGGCGAAGGGACACCTGCGGCGACCTCACCTCGACACTCGACATGACCACACCCTCCTGGGACTTCCCCGTCTTGCCTCACGCCCGCCATCACCTGCACCAGCAGCTACACAGCTGCGAGCTGCCGCCTCCGGTCGTCCCGGTCCACCAGTACCCACCCAGTCAGGAGCCCGGCGAGCGACCCCGCCGACCACCTGCCGGCGAGCCGGTTCGACAGACCGCGCTGGCTGGATGACGGCGGCGATGTCTCCCGTCATGCGGTATGGCATCCTGTCTGCATGAGAAGGCCTCGGCGTGCGGAGTTGCGCTCCGACCCGATGATCCCCGCGACGGTGACCCTTGCATCGGTCCTGCTGGTGGTCAACCTGGCCCTGAGCATTCTGGTCACCGTGCTGTCGTTGACCCATTCCGACGCCCTGGTCCGTCTGGCGCTGGCTCGCCAGCATGGCGGTCTGTCCGCTCATGCCACCCGGCAGGTGGTGCGCGACGGGCTCTATGAGCGCGCCGTGGTCAACCTCGCCATCGGCGTCTGGTACTTCTTTCTCGTCACTCGGCTGCGTCGCCGCCGGTGGTGGGCTTGGCGGCGGATGGTGTGGATCTCGGCTGTCGGAAGTCTCGGAATTGTCTACCTGCTGACTCAGCCGTACACCGCGGTCTTCAAGGTTGAACAGGTCGTCCAGTTGGTGGTCCTGGTGTCGATTGGTGCCTGCACGCTTCACCCGGCGACACGGACATTTGTCGGGCCTCGGCCCCCGAAAGAGTCTCGTCGACGCAGGCTGGCCGGTAACCTCGGCGGGCGTGGCTGAGCACATCACCGATCAGGTCACCGTCTGGCTCCCCGACGGGTCCACCCGGACGCTGGACGCCGGTGCCACCGGGGCCGACCTGGCGGCGGCCATCGGCAAGCGGCTGGCCAAGGCGGCGGTGGCGGTCACCGTCGACGGGGAGAAAAAAGACCTCACTGCCCTCCTGCCCGACCGGGCCAGCGTGGCGGTGGTCACCGACGACTCGCCGGCTGGGCGGGAGGTGCTGCGCCACTCCACCGCCCATGTGATGGCCCAGGCGGTGCTGGATCTGTGGCCGGGGGCTCACTTCGCCATCGGGCCGGCCATCGAGGACGGCTTCTACTACGACTTCGCCCTACCGGAGGGCCAGCACTTCACGGACGAGGACCTGCCCCGCATCGAGGAGCGAATGGGCCAGATCGTCAAGGAGGCCCAGCCCTTCAGCCGGGAGGAGCACACGGTGGACGAGGGCCTCGCCCTGTTCGCGGAACAACCGTTCAAGACCGAGATCATCTCCGGCGTGGCCGCAGACTGCTCCGCCGGAGCAATCCTGAGCGTGTACCGCAACCAGCCTAATTTCGCCGATCTGTGCCGTGGGCCGCACGTGGTGTCCACCGCCCGCCTGGGCGCCTTCAGGCTCATGCGGGTGGCCGGCGCCTACTGGCGGAGTGACGAGTCCCGTCCGCAGTTGCAACGCATCTACGGCACCGCCTGGGAGTCCGAACGGGCGCTGGCCGACCATTTGCACCGCCTGGAGGAGGCCGAGCGGCGGGACCATCGGCGATTGGGGGCCGAGCTCGACCTGTTCCACTTCCCGCCCGAGATCGGCGGCGGCCTGGCCGTCTTCCACCCCAAGGGCGGCCTGGTCCGCAAGCTCATGGAGGACTACTCCCGGGCCGAGCACCAGGCCGCCGGCTACGACTTCGTGGTCACCCCCCACCTGGCCAAGGCCGGGCTGTTCGAGACCTCCGGGCACCTCGGCTGGTATGCCGACGCCATGTACCCGCCCATGGAGATGGAGGGGGCGACCTACTACCCCAAGCCCATGAACTGCCCCATGCACTGCCTCATCTACCGGGACCGCCAACGCTCCTACAAGGAGCTGCCGGTGCGCCTGTTCGAGCTGGGCACCGTGTACCGCTTCGAGCGCTCGGGCGTCCTGCACGGCCTGATGCGGGCCAGGGGCTTCACCCAGGACGACGCCCACATCTTCTGCACCCCCGAGCAGTTGGGCGACGAGCTGGTGAGCCTGCTGGCCTTCGTGCTGCGACTGCTGAGGACCTTCGGCTTCGAGGACTTCAGTGCCGACCTTTCCACTCGTCCGGACAAATTCGTGGGCGAAATAGCCGATTGGGAAGTGGCCGAGGCTGCCCTGGCACGAGCCTTGGAGGCGGCGGGAGTGGCCTACCAGGTGGCCGAGGGAGAGGGAGCCTTTTACGCCCCCAAGATCGACATCCACGTGCGGGACGCCATCGGGCGGCCCTGGCAGATGTCCACCCTGCAGGTGGACTTCCAGGAGCCGGGGCGTTTCGACCTGGCTTATGTGGGGGCCGACAACACCCGCCACCGCCCGTACATGATCCACCGGGCCCTGTTCGGGTCCATAGAGCGGTTCTTCGGCGTGCTGCTGGAGCACTACGCCGGTGCCCTGCCCACCTGGCTGGCGCCGGTGCAGGCCCGGGTGCTGCCGGTGCGCGACGACCATGCCGCCTATGCCACGGAGGTGGCCGAGCGGTTGCGAGCGGAGGGGCTGCGGGTGGACTCGGGAGACGCGGGGGAGCCGTTGGGGGCCCGCATCCGGCGGGCCAAGCTGGAGAAGCTGCCCTACGTGCTGGTGGTGGGGGACGACGACGTATCGGCCGGCACGGTGGGGGTCAACGCTCGAGGGGCGCCGCGTCCGGAGCGGGGAGTGTCGGTCGAGGACCTGGTGGGCCGACTGCAGGCCGAGGTGATGGCCCGGACCTGACCCCGGGCGCCGGCGACGGCAAGGACTGGGTCGCCCTACCCGAAGGGCGCCGCCAGGAGCTGCTGGCCAACGACGACGTCCTGCGAGAGCGGGGCGACCTGGTGGCGGTGGTAGGTGAACCGACAGTGGTGCGAGCCTGGGACGGCTCGCCCACCACCAGCGGCGATCCCTACGCCAGCGGACCGGCGCCGCTCGTCGGGTTCTCGCTCATCGAGACCGTTGATCTGGCCGAGGTGGTCCGACTGGTCGCCGGCACCCCGTGCGCGGTTGCCGGGGGGGCCATCGAGATTCGGCCCGTGGTGTGATCCCTGCGAGCGAAAGGAAGTCTGTCCATCCGCAAACTGATTGTGACCGAGTTCATGACCCTCGATGTTTCCGGACCAGTGGGAGAAGCTGGCGTTCGAGCTGACCGACTTGGTGCGCTACGACAGCGGGGCCCTGCTCCAGGTCTACCGCCCGGCGCCCCCAGGTATGCACTGAGGAACCGTTGCTAAGAGACACATTGCTCGGTGACGACTCAGTAGGATCCAGTGCTGTGGCCCTGAGTGCCCCCTCGATTGCCGCTGACCTGGAGCCCTACCGCCGGGAGCTGACCGGCTACTGCTACCGCATGCTCGGCTCGGGCTTCGAGGCCGAGGATGCCGTGCAGGAGACCATGTTGCGAGCCTGGCGCAAGGCCGAGAGCTTTGAAGGTCGCTCCAGTGTGCGCTCCTGGCTCTACCGCATCGCCACCAATGTCTGCATAGACATGCACCGCCACGTCCAGCGCCGGGCCCGGCCCATGGAGATGGGCCCGGCCTCGGCCCCCGACGAGTCCCTCCTCGGGCCGATGCTGGCCGAGGCCACCTGGGTCACCCCGGTCCCCGACTCCCGAGTCGGTCCGCAGAGCTCGGACCCGGCCGAGATCGCCGCGTACCGCGAGTCGGTCCGCCTGGCCTTCGTCACCGCCCTCCAGCACCTGCCGGCCCGCCAGCGCTCCGTGCTCATCCTGTGCGAGGTGTTGCGCTGGCAGGCGGCCGAGGTAGCCGAATTGCTTGACACCAGCGTGGCCGCAGTCAACAGCGCCCTGCAGCGGGCCCGCGTCACTCTGGGCTCCCTGTCCCCAGAGGCGCACCGCCAACGCCTGGATGACACCGATGCCGTACTCCTGGAGCGCTACGTCGACGCCTTCGAGCGCTACGACATCGAGCGGCTGGTGGCGCTGTTGCACGAGGACGCTGTGCAGTCCATGCCGCCGTTTGCCATGTGGGTGCAGGGGGCGGCCGACATCGGCGCCTGGATGGTCCAGCCTGGGCCGAGCGGCTGCCGCGGCTCCCGCCTGGTACCAGCCTGGGCCAACGGTTGCCCGGCCTTCGGGCAGTACCGGCCGGATCCGGCTGGCGGTTGGGCGCCGTGGGCCCTGCAGGTGCTGGAGATCTCAGGCGGGAAGATCACCGGGATGAACTCCTTCCTGGCCTTCCTGGGGGTCGAGCGGCTCTTCTCGGATTTTGCCCTGCCCCTCCACCTCGACTCGTAGGCCGGCCAGCTCCAGGAGCTCGCTCATGGCCGGCGCGACCTCGGCCAGAGCGATGACGCCCCGAGACGAGCGGCCAGCAGGGCTTGACGGGCTACTGCATCCACCGCCCGGAGGTCGGGGAGGCCCAGGCCCTCGAGCACGCAGCCGGTCACCATGCCTCCGTCGGGTCCCAAGACCATGACCCGGCAACAGCGCTGGAGGCCAACCACTGGCTGGTGGACGGGCGCTGTTCGACAATGTCATCGCCTGGCCGATGAGTCCGATTTCCTGAGGCCGTCGTAGCAGGTGACAGATCTCACCCCGCCACGGCCTGGAGGTGGCAGGGGCCATGGGGGACATGGGCGACATGAAGGCCAACGACACCTGGAAGATCTACCTGGCCACCGACGACATGGCAAAGACTGTCGAGACGGCCCAGGCCAAGGGTGCCGAGGTCATCGGCCCGTCGATGGCGGTGGCGGATCTCGGCACGCAGGCCGTGCTCGTAGATCCGTGCGGTGCACACCTGGGCGTCTGGCAGCCTGACACCTTCCAGGGGTTCACGGTGCTGGGAGAGCCCGGTACCCCCAGCTGGTTCGAGCTGAGCACCCGGGACCACGCCGGCGCGGTGAACTTCTACCGCTCGGTGTTCGATTGGGACACCAACGCGGTTGGCGATAGCGACGACTTCCGCTACACGACCGTGCGCGACCCGAGCAGCGGGGAGGATCTGGCCGGGATCATGGACGCGGCCGCCCTTCTCCCCGGTGGCATACCGTCCCACTGGCTGGTCTACTGGATGGTCGAGGACGCTGAAGGCGCGGTGGCCAAGGTCGAGTCCCTAGGCGGCTCGGTGGTGATGGGCGTCGAGGAGAGCCCCTACGGCCGGCTGGCGACCGTGGCCGACCCGGCCGGAGCCCAGTTCAAGCTGCATACTCCCAACCGGTAGGGTGAGCCGCATGGCCGAGAACCCGCCCGCCGCCATGCCTCGGCTCACCCCTTACCTGTTCTACGAGGATGTGGCCGCCGCTCTGGACTGGCTGACCAGGGCCTTTGGCTGGGAGGAGCGGATGCGCATACCGGGGCCGGACGGCACTGTGGGCCACGCCGAGATGAAGCTGGCCGACGCGGTGATCATGATGGGCTGCCCCGGTCCCGACTACCGCAGCGCCAAGAAGGACGGGCACGTGCACCAGCTGCAGTACGTGTACGTGGACCAGATTGACAGGCACTTCGAGCAGGCCAAGGCAGCCGGGGCCAATATCTTGTCCGAGCCCGAGGACAAGTTCTACGGCGACCGGTCGTATGTGGCCGAGGACCTGGAGGGCCACCAGTGGAGTTTCGCGGAGCACACCCGGGACCCGTCACCTGAGGAGATGCAGGCGGCTATCGACGAGATGCCGCCCATGGGTTGACCGGACGTGTTGGCGTCAGTCTGTGATGCATTTTGTGCTGTATATGACACTTAATGCATCACAGACCATCCGGCTTCAGTGGGTGCCGGGCTCGTGGGCGGCGTGGGTGGCCGGCTCCAATTGGAAGGTGGAGTGCTCAACGTCGAAGTGGCCGCTCAGGCAGTCCTGCAGTCGGTCGAGCACCTGGGCCGCACTGCCGTCGGACAGGCACCGGTCGCTGATCACCACATGGGCGCTGAGCACCGGCAGGGCCGAGGTGAGCGTCCAGACGTGCAGGTCGTGCACGGAGACCACCTCGGGCAGCTCGTGGATGTGGCGCCGGACCTCGTCCAGGTCCATGGCCGCCGGCGTGCCCTGGAGCAGGATGCGCCCCGAGGCGCTCAGCAGCTGCCAGGAGGCCCGCAGCATCAGGGCCACCACCAGCAGGGACACGGCCGGGTCAGCCCGGCGGTAGCCGAGGACGATGATGATGGCACCGGCGGCGGCGGTACCGATGAAGGCGTAGAGGTCGGTGAGGATGTGCTGGAAGGCGCCCTCCACGTTGAGAGAGGTGCGGTCGGCTCTGGCCAGCACCCCGGTGGCCGCCAGGTTCACGCCCACCCCGGCCAGGGCCACCACCAGCAGGGCCACGCCGTTGACCGGTGGGGGGTGGACCAGGCGGCGCACCGCCTCCACCAGGATCACCACGCTGGCCACCAGCAGGGTGATCCCGTTGCCGGCGGCGGCCAGGATCTCGGCCCGCTTGAGTCCGAATGACCAGGAGTGGCAGGGTGGCCGCCGGGCCAGGCGGATGGCCCACACCGATCCGGCGATGGCTCCGGCGTCGGTGAGCATGTGGGCCGCGTCGGCGAACAGGGCCAACGAGCCCGAGACGATGGCCACCACCACCTCGACGACCATGAGGCCGGCGATCATTCCGAGAGCCACCGCCAGGTAACGCTGGTCCGCTCCCACTTGGGGGCCGCCTCCCGGGCGACCCTTGCCACCGGCGGAGTGAGTGTGACCGCCAGGATGGTGACGACCGGCCCGGCTGTGGTCCATCAGCCCAGCTGCTTCATCAGCCCATCCGCTCCATCAGCGCATTCTACTTCGAGACGCAGAGTGCTCCCGAGCGGGCCCCTTTGATATAAAGGCTCTCATGGACATCACCGAACTGATTCTCGCCGACCACGATCGGCAAAGGCGCAGCTTTGCGCTACTTGATGAGGCGCAGGCCGCCAAGGCCGACGACAAGACGATCGAGAAGATCTGGGACGGGTTGGCCATCCTCCTGGATGCTCACGCCGACGCCGAGGAGAAGTTCTTCTACCCTCGCCTGCTGGACATAGGCAAGGAGGGCGACGAGGAGACCGACGATGCCATCGGCGACCACAACGACATCCGCGACGCGGTCCGGGCGGCCGGCCGCCACCAGGTGGCAAGCAAGGCGTGGTGGTCCTCGGTGGCCGACGCTCGGACGGCCAACAGCGACCACATGGGTGAGGAGGAGCGTGGCGCGCTGGCCGACTTTCGCCGGAACGCCCCTCTCGAGGTCCGCCGCCAGATCGGCCTGGAGTTCGCCGCCTACGAGGCGTCACGCGCCGGCGGACATGGCATCGACCGGTCCGACAAGGATCCCGACACCTATATCGCCGAAAATCGCTGACCTGGCGGTCGTCGGGATGCGACGATCCTGGCCCTCAGACCAACAGCCCTCAGACCAACAGATTGAAGATGGGCGAGCCAGGCGGGATCCGCTCGATCTGTAGGGGACTGGTCGACATGCGCCCCAGCAGACCTTCCAGGTCCTCCTGTCGGGCCAGCTCGATCCCCACGATGGCCGGACCGGTCTCCCGGTTGTTCTTCTTGGCGTAATCGAACAAGGTGATGTCGTCGCCTTCGCCCAGGACCTCGTCCAGGAACCGGCGCAGCGCTCCCGGCTCTTGAAGGAACTCCACCAGGAAGTAGTGCTTGAGGCCTTGGTGGACGAGGGAGCGCTCCACCACCTCGCCGTACCGGCTGACGTCGTTGTTGCCGCCCGAGACGACGCAGACCACCGTGCCGCCCCCGGGGACCGAGACCGCCCCACCCAGGGCGGCGGTGGCCAGGGCGCCGGCCGGTTCGGCGATTATGCCCTCGGAGTGGTAGAGGTCGAGCATCTCGGTGCACACCTTGCCCTCGGGAACGGTTACCACCTCGTCCACCAGCTGGCTGGCGATCCGAAAGGTGTGAGCGCCCACCGATCGCACGGCTGCCCCATCCACGAAGGTGTCGATCTCCTCCAGCTCGACCGGTCTGCCCTTGGCCAGGGCGGCGGTCATGCTGGCCGCCCCGGCGGGCTCCACGCCGACCAGCCGGGCCCGGGCTTGGTCTGGGCCGGCCTCTGGGTCGGTCCTGGGGTGACCTGACATCCACACCGCTGTGCCAGCCAGCAGTCCGCCACCACCCACCGGTACCACCACCAGGTCGGGCGGCTCAGGCAGTTGATCGGTGATCTCGGCCGCCACCGTGCCCTGGCCGGCGATGGTCCGCAGGTCGTCGAAGGGGGGTACCCGGACACGGTGGTTGCGCTCGGCCTCCTCGGCGGCCGCCACCGCTGCCTCGTCGTAGGTGTCACCGCAGATGACCACCTCGACCCATTGGCCTCCCAGGGCCGCGATGCGCTCGCGTTTTTGGCGGGGCGTGGTGCGGGGAACGAAGATGCGGCCTTGCACCCCGAGCGCTCGGCAGGCCAGCGCCACCCCTTGGGCGTGGTTCCCGGCGCTGGCGCAGACCACCCCCTGGGCGAGCTCCTCGGCGGCCAAGCTGGCAATGAGGTTGTAGGCACCCCGGACCTTGTAAGACCTACCGACCTGCAAATCCTCCCGCTTGAGCCAGACCTGGGCACCGAAGCGGGCTGACAGCCTCTCGCTGGCTTCCAGGGGTGTGCGGCGGGCCACGCCGGCCAGGCGGATGGCCGCCCGAGATACGTCCTCGTGAGTCACCTCGATCACACCGAGACACTACTCAGGGCGCCGCGGTGGCGACTTGATCCCTGGTACGCCTGGCGTGGGATGGTGGGGCATGAGCCTGGAGCAGCTGTGGGCCGGCTGGCGCATGCCCTACATCACCGGCGAGGACAAGGACGGGGATCCGGCCACGGCGGGTTGCGTGTTCTGCCGGATCCTGTCCAGCGGGGAGCCGGACGACCACACCTACGTGGTCTGGAGGGGACGATGGTCAGCTGCCGTGCTCAACGCCTATCCCTATGCCAGCGGCCACCTGATGGTCATGCCGCTGCGCCACGTGGCTGGCCTGGAGGACATTGGCCCCGAGGAGGCGATCGAGCTGTGGGCGACCCTGACCGACGCAGTGCGGGCGCTACGGTCCGCCTACCATCCGGAGGGGGTCAACCTGGGGGCCAATCTGGGCCGGGCGGCCGGCGCCGGCCTGCCCGATCATCTCCACCTCCATGCACTTCCCCGCTGGCTGGCGGACACCAACTTCATGACCTCGGTGGCCGCCACGCGAGTCCTCCCCGAGGCCCTGCCAGACACCTGGACCAGGCTTCGGGCGGCCTGGCCGGTGGGCTGAGGCACCTGGTCGATGACTGAGCGGGTTGAGCGGCGTGGTCGGTGAGCTGAGCGGCGTGGTGGTGGGCTGAGCGGCCTGGCCGGTGAGCTGAGCGGCGTGGTCGGCGCGGGGCTGAGCGGGCTGAGCGGTCTGCATGTACGGTGAGCCATGACCAAGTGCCGGATCGTCGTCGCCAGCGGGGCTGTCGCCCTGATCGCCGCCGCGTGCGGCTCGGGCGGCAACCAGGGTTCCGGCGGTACTCCCAGCCAGGGCGCCAACGGCACGTCGGTGGCGACGAGCGCTTATCAGGCCACCAGAGCGGCCAAGACGGCCAAGGTCAATCTCCAGGCACAGGTCAGCGGGGCTCCGGCGGCGAGCTCTGGGCCGAGCTCGATCTCCGGGGACGGCGTCATCGGCTTCAACTCTGACTCGGCCCAGCTGGCCGTGAAGGTGCCTTCGGGGGGCACCCTCACCATCCGTCTCCTGGGTCAGGTCCTCTATCTCATGGTCCCGCCCCAGGCTGGTCACCCGGTGACCCCCAAGCCGTGGATCAAGATTGACCTCAACAAGGCGGCGCAGTCCAACCTCGGAGCCAGCTTCTCCTCCCTCTCCCCGAGCGGCAGCGTGAACCCGGCCAATCTTCTCGGCTACCTCCGGGGAGTCACCACCTTGACCAAGGTAGGCCCCGAGCCCATCCGTGGTGTGCAGACCACCCACTACCAGGGCACCGTCGACCTCAACAAACTGGCGTCGAACTTGAACGGCAAGACTCAGACGGCCTACCGCCAGCTGGTGGCCAAGCTCCAAACCACCACCGTGCCCATTGAGCTGTGGGTGGATGCCCAGGGTCGGGCCAGGCAGATCCGCACGACGGTCCCCGAGGGGGCCCCGGCCACCACGACCACCGCGCCGGCAGCCGCTGCGCCGACAACCGCCGCGCCGGGGGCTACTGGGCCGGGGGCCACCGCGCCGGCGACTACGGCTCACGGGACAACCACCGCACCCACTACCACCGCACCCACTACCACCGCACCCACTACCACCGCCCCGGGGAAATCCGCCATGGTCTCCACGACGGTGGATTACTACGACTTCGGAGGCCCGGTGCAGGTGAGCGCTCCGCCAGCCAATCAGGTTACGGTCCTCCCGCAGTCGTCTGCCGGCGGCTAAGCGGTCCCGTCCCCAGGACCGGGACCAGAGAGGCCCGGAGAGTGCCCCGCTGGTACCGTGCCGGCCATGGATGAGAGCCTCCTGTTAGCTCCCTCCAGCAATGGCAGCAAGCCCCCGTCAGGTTTGTTCACCACCGTTGCCCAGCAGATAATGAATGTCCGTCGCTGGAACGAGGAACTGGAATGGGGCTTCGGCGAGGAGGAGCTGGCTGCCCTCGATCCCATACCGCGTCCCCAGACCGGGCTGGTGGTCGACGTCGTCGTCCCCTACCTGAGACAGCTGTACCTCGGTGAGGGTGTCGAGGGGTTGGACGGTGTCCGGCACACCTGTCATGCGCTGTGGCTGCTGGCTGCTCAGCAGCAGCCCAACTCCTGGTGCTGGGACCGATCCTGGGATATCTGGGTCAACCGGCCCAAGCCGGTGCGCCTGCTCGATGGCATCGTGCACTTGCCCGGGATTCGCCGGGTGAGGCTCGACCTGGGCGCCCACTGGCAGCCCGGCCGCCACGTCCGCCCTGCTCAACTACGCGGCCCGGACTCTGCCCATGCCGAGGTCCTGGCGGCCGCCGCCCACTTCCCCCGCTGGATCCGCGCCATGGACGGTAAGCATGTCCCGCACACCTGGTTGTCCGGTTACCAGGTGACGGTGCCGGAGTACGACGTGGACAATCGGCTGCCGTCGATGGCCTGGACCGGCTACCGCCAGACGATCAGTCTGACCGTGGGATGGGCCGATCGTGCCCACAGCGGCTTCGCCTCACCGGTGTGCGTCGGCTGACCCGCCGGGTCATTGGGGGCGACCCAGCCGGGCGACCCAGCCCAGGCCCGCGGGCGGCTCAGCCCAGGCCCGTGGGCAGCCCCACCCAGGCCCGTCAGGCTCAGCTCTCGCCGCGCTTGGCCACCTTGTCGGCCAGGTGCTGCGGAAGGATGTCGTAGTGGTCGTGGGACAGCCGAAATCGTCCCCGCCCTCCCGTGAGCGATCGCAGGTCGATGGCGTAGCGGGTGACCTCGGACGTGGGCACCAGAGCCACCACCGTCTGCTCTCCGTCGTTGCCTGACTCAGTGCCCTGGACCCGGCCACGGCGAGAATTGAGGTCGCCCATCACATCACCCTGGTGGGAGGGCGGCACGGTAACTTCCAGCAGCGAGATCGGCTCCAGCAGGGCCGGTCCAGCCTGGGCCATGGCCTCTCTGAAGCCGAGCGCCCCGGCCATACGAAAGCTCATCTCCGACGAGTCGACCGCGTGATACTTGCCGTCGTAGCAGGTGACCCTGACGTCGACCACCGGGAACCCCCACAGGCCACCCTGGGCCATGTGCTCGACTATTCCCCTCTCGACCGCCGGAATGAACTGGCGGGGGATGGCACCTCCAACGATCTGGTCCACGAAGGAGAAGCCCTCCCCCCGCTCCAGGGGCTCGACCCGCAGGCTGGCCACCCCGAACTGACCGTGGCCACCGGTCTGCTTCTTGTAGCGCCCCTCGGCGCTGGCCGGACGGGTGATCGTCTCCCGGTAGGCCACCCTCACCGGCTCGGTCTCCACCTCCACACCGAACTTGCGGGCCAGGCGCTCGGTGCAGACGGCCAGGTGGGTCTCGCCCATGCCTGACAGCACCGTCTGGTGGGTCTCGTCGTTGCGAGCCACATGCAGGGCAGGATCCTCGTCCTGGACCCGGTGCAGGGCGGTCATCAGCTTGTCCTCGTCCCCCTTGGACTTGGGCAGGATGGCCACCGACAGCACCGGGACGGCCGGAGGTGGCCCCTCGGCCACCACTTGCATGGCCTTGGGAGCCAGGGTGTCACCGGTCGAGGTGTCGGACAGCTTGGCCACCGCCGCAAGGTCGCCGGCAGGCGCCTCGGCCAGACCATCTTGATCCTTGCCCCGCAGGGTGAACAGGGCATGCAGGCGCTCGTCGGCGTGGGTCCTCGAGTTGGTCATCACCGTGTCGGGACGGATGGTTCCAGACAGCACCCGTAACAGCGAGACCTTGCCCACGTAGGGGTCGGCCAGCGTCTTGAACACCCGCGCCAGGGGATCACCAGCCGGGTCGCAGGCGACCGGGTGGCTCTTGCCGCCGGCCGTCACCATGGCCGGCGGGCGGTCCAGGGGAGCGGGGCCGATCTCGCAGATCAGGTCGGCCAGGCGGTCAATGGCGATGCCCCTGCTGGCCGAACCACAAACCACCGGGAAGACACTGGCCGAGGCGATCCCATGGGCCAGGGTCTCCTCCAGCTCGCCGGCGCTGATCTGATCTCCCTCCAGGTACCGCTCGGTGAGGGCATCGTCGGCCACCACAATGCCTTCCACCAGGTTGTCCCTCACCTCGTGCTCGCGGGTCTCCATGTCATCGGGGATCTCCCCGGTGACGGCGGAGCCCGACTCGTAGGTGATGGCCTTGTCGGTGAGCAGGTCCGCCACCCCCCGAAATGACCCTTCCTCCCCGATGGGTAGCTCCAGGGGCGCAACCCCCGCCCCGAACAGGTCCCGCAACTGGTCCAGGGTCCGCTCGAAGCTGGCCCGCTCCCGGTCCAGCTTGTTGACGAATATCATCCTGGGCAGCCCGGCCAGGGCGGCCAGGCGCCAGTACGCCTCGGTCTGGACCTCCACCCCCTCCACCGCGCTGACCACGAAGACGGCCAGATCGGCCACCGACAAGGCGGCCACCACCTCCCCGGCGAAGTCGGCGTAGCCCGGGGTGTCGATGAGGTTGATCTTGTGGCCGTCGTGCTCGAACGGGGCCAGCGCCAGTGACACCGACAGATGCCGTTTGAGCTCTTCTGGCTCGAAATCGGTCGTTGTCGTGCCCTCCTCCACCTGCCCCATCCGGGTTGTCGCGCCCGAGCTGTAGAGCAGCGCCTCGGCCAGGGTGGTCTTGCCGGCGCCTCCGTGGCCCACAAGGGCCACATTGCGGATCTGGGCCGGCGCAAAGGTCTTCACTTAGCTTAGGCACCTCGTTGTTGAGTTGGGCCGGCTGGGTTGGGCCGGCTGGGTTGGGGCTGGCGCGGGGTTGGGTCGCCAGCCTACCGCCGGGCCCCACGGCAGGTCATTGAGAGCCCAGTGGTAGCCTGAGGGTTGTCCGGTTGGTGCATGACAGGATTACGGGACAGCGAGGAGCTGTTTTATGCTCGATGGCCACGGGCGGATCGCCGTCGAACGAGTGACTGCTCCAGTGGGGGCTTTCCTGGCTCTGGTCGGCGTCACCGCCAATCAGCTCACGGTGGTGGGGCTGGTAGCGGCGGTGGGGGCATCAGTGGCGATAGCCACCAATCGGTTGTTCCTCGGCGCAGCCCTTTTGGGGGTGTCCGCCCTTCCCGACCTGTTCGACGGCCCGGTGGCCAAGGCGGCCGGGACCTCCTCGGCGAGAGGTGCGTTCTTCGACTCGGTGGCTGACCGCGTCACCGACACTGTGGTGCTGGGCGGTCTGGCCTGGTACCTGGAGTCCAGCCGAGGCGGCCACGCCGCCATGCTGGCCTTTGCCCTCCTGGGGGCGTCGATCCTGGTGTCGTACCAGCGAGCCAAGGCGGAGTCGTTGGGATACCGCGCCAGCGGTGGCCTGATGGAGCGGGCCGAGCGGGTGGTGGCGCTGGCCGTCGGGCTTGTCTTCTCAGCCGTCCTGGTGCCGGTGCTCTGGGCCACGTTGGTCCTGACCGCCATCACCGCCGTCCAGCGGTTCGCCAAGGTGTGGCGCCAGGGGCCCCAGCCCAGCCCGGCGGCTGCGCCGCCCATGAGCACCGCGGCTGCGCCGCCCATGAGCACCGCGGCTGCGCCGAGGGTGGTCGCCGCTTGGCGCCCCGGCCGGGTGGAATCCCGTTGGCGGGCCTGGCGGGAGGAGGCGGTTGCCCGTAGTGAGCGGGCGTCACAGGAAGGCCCGGTGGGCAGCTCCGGAGCGTCGCGGCGCACTGGCGCCCCAGCTGGTCGGTGGCGGACGGGTGCTCCCGCTGGTCGTTGGCGAGCCCGTCGACAGGGAGCTCTCTCCGGCCGGTCGACCGGGTATGGGAGGAGTGCCCGGGCAAGTGCCAGCCGGTCGTCTGCTCCCCGAGAGCGAACCACCGGGGCGTGGCGCCGCCGCATCGACTCGGACTCCTGAGCATCGACCGCGAGCTCCCGGACCGCCCGGCCACCCCCGCCGAGCGAAGATGGTTTGCCACCTACCGGGCGGCGGCGCGGGTGGCCCAGGTACTGCCCCTTTCCCTGGCCAACGCGGCCGCCGAGATCAGCGGACTGGTCTTCACCCTGACCGGAAGGAGAATGCGGTCGAACATCACCGCCGCCCTCCGTCGGGTGTGCCCAGAGCTGGAGGGCCTGGCTCTGCAACGGGCGGTGGAGCGAGCCTTCGCCTCCTACGGCCGGTACTGGATGGAGTGTTTCCGGGCGCCCGTCATTCCAAGGGCGGAGCTGGAGGCCCACATGTCCTACGAGGGCTTCGACAATCTCTACGCCGGCCTGGCTCGTGGGAAGGGCGTCATCCTGGCCCTACCTCATCTGGGCAGCTGGGACTACGGCGGGGCGTGGCTGGCCGCAGTCGGGCACCCCATGACGGTGGTGGCCGAGCCGGCCCGTCCGCCCGAGATGTTCGAGTGGTTCGCCCGGATGCGTCGGAGCATGGGCCTGACGGTGGTTCCTCTCGACCGCCACGCCGGCACGGTGGTGCTGCGCACCTTGCGGGCTGGCGGGCTGGTCGGTCTGCTCAGTGACCGCAACCTGGGACGCGGAGGCGTGGAGGTCGACCTGTTCGGTCGCACCACCCTCCCGGCTGGGCCGGCCACCCTGGCCCTGCGGGGAGGCGCCGCCCTCATGACCGCCGCCGTCTACACTCGCCCGCGCGGCCAGCACCTGGCGGTCATCGGCCCTCCCATCGTCGCCGACCGTCAGGGCCACCTGCGGGACGACGTGACCCGCGTCACCAAGGCCATGGCTGCGGATCTGGAGACCCTGATCCGCCGGGCCCCCGAGCAGTGGCACCTCTTCCAGCCCAACTGGCCGGACGACCCGGGCTACGGAGCTTGACGCACTGGGCTCTTGGACAGCGCCGGTGAGAGCCATCCGTCGCATCACTTGAGGATGTTGACCGCTCTGGCAGCCACTACGGCGACGGTCAGGATGGCCGCCGCCGCCTCCACCAGCATCAGCATCTTGGCCGCGACCGTGAGTGGCATGGTGTCGGTCGGGCTGAAGGCGCTGGCGTTGGTGAAGGAGACGTAGAGGTAGTCGGCGAAGCTGGGGGCCCAGTTATCCGGTGCCGACTCGGGGGTGACCATCTGGGGGAACAGGAAGTCGGGCTGGCGATGCTTGGGATGCATCCGCTCACCGGGACCGCCTCGGTCGAGCTCCCAGAACCACAGGCCGAACAGCAGCACATTGGTCAGATAGATCTGGATGGCGGCCACCACCAGCTGGCGACCGGTGGCGCCAGTGCCCTGGAGAATGTGCTGGACCAGCAGACCCAAAGATATTAAGTTGGCCGCCTCGGCCACTGCCACGCACACCAGAGCCATCCAGCGTACGATCGTCGGCTCGTCCTGGTGGCGGAGCGGGAAGGCGATGGTGATCGGCACCACCAGGACGGCCTCCACTCCAAGTAGTACCCAGCGGCCAAAGACCAGCGGGTTGGGGAGCGTGACGGTAAGGGCCACGGCGGCGGCCACGGCCAGAGACGCGGGCCACCGCGGCTCTCGCTCCGCCGGCACTCCCCATGCGATTGCCTTGTCCACCTGCCTGGACGCCATGCACCCCAGCCTGCCATCTTCAGCCGTGGGTGGGCGGCGGGCGGCGGACGCGGTCTACCGGGCCCGATGATCGCGGTGCTCAGTGCCGGCCGGTGCTGACCAGACCGGACTGGTAGGCCAGCACCACCAGCTGGGCCCGATCCCGGGCGCCCAGCTTCGACATGGCCCGGCTGACATGGGTCTTGGCCGTGAGGGGGCTCAGGTACAGCTCGCCCGCAATCTCCTCGTTGGACAGGCCACCGGCCACCAGGGCCATGACCTCCCTCTCTCGGCGGTGAGCATCGCCAGGGCGGCCGGGGTGCCCTGGACCCGCTCCGAGCGGCCCATCACCTCGGCGATGAGACGTCGGGTGACACCGGGGGACAGCAGGGAGTCGCCCCGGGCCACCACCCGCACGGCCTGGAGCAGGTCGGAAGGCTCGGAGTCCTTGACCATGAAGCCGCTGGCACCGGCCCGCAGCGCCTCGAAGACATAGTCGTCCGCCTCGAAGGTGGTGAGGATGAGCACCTTGACGCCGGCCAGATTCTCGTCTGCCTCGATGCGACGGGTGGCCTCCAAGCCGTCCATGCCCGGCATTCGGATGTCCATCAGCACCAGGTCGGCCCGGGCCTGGCGGGCCAGGGCCACGGCGGACTCGCCGGTGCTGCTGGCCACTATCGGAACCCCCCTGGACTGGCCCCGCCTGCGCCATGAGGCATCAGCCAGTCGGCCCTGGAGGGCGTGGGCTCGTCTGGTCGTGCGCTACCGCAAGTCGGCGGTGGTGTTGGGAACGGCCGTCCTGGTGGCCCTGCTGGTGCCGCTGGTCTCCATGCGCATGGGTGAGCCGTCCAGCACCTCGTTGGCCCAGGGTGGCTCGGCCCACGATGCCCTGGCCCAGCTCACTGGCGGCGGGGTGCCGTCCGGGATCCTCACTCCCATCGAGGTGCTGACCCGGGCCGGCGCGGCCGAGAGACTGGCGAGCCAGCTCGGCCACCTACCGGCCGTGGACACCGCCATCAGCCCCGGCACCCCCGAATACCACCGGGCCGGCACCGCCGTGGTCGACGTGCTCCAGATGGCCGAGACCAGCTCGCCAGCCGGTCGTCAGACCCTCGCCGCCGTCAGGTCAGTGGCCAAGGCCGACCCCGGCGTCCTCGGGGTCGGCGGCACCGGAGCCTTCGAGGTCGACTTCGTTCACGCCGTCTACGGAAATTTCCCGTTCATGCTCGCCCTCATCGCCCTCCTCACCTTCGTGTTGCTCTCCCGGGCCTTCCGCTCGGTGGTGCTGGCGGCCAAGGCGGTGGTGCTCAACCTCGCCTCGGTAGGAGCGGCCTTTGGGGTCATGGTCCTGGTGTGGCAGTTGGGCCATGGCAGCCAGACCCTCTATGGCATCCCGGCCACTGGCTCCATCACCGTCTGGGTGCCGGTCATGGTCTTCGCCTTCCTCTTCGGGCTGTCCATGGACTATGAGGTGTTCATCCTGTCCCGCATGCGCGAGGAGTATGACGCCACCGGCTCCACCCCGACGGCGGTGGTGGAGGGCATCGGGCGCACCGGTCGGCTGGTGACCAGCGCGGCACTCATCTTGTTCCTGGCCTTCGTGTCCATGTCCACTGCTCCCGTGACCGATCTCAAGGTCATGGCCACCGGCCTGGGCGCCGGCATTCTGCTCGACGCCCTGGTGGTCCGGACCCTACTGGTGCCTGCTCTGGTCGGGGTGCTGGGACGCCGGAACTGGTGGCTGCCGAGGCGGGCGGCCAAGCTTCTGAGGGTGGCGCCGTCGCCCCTCGAGCCCCGCGGAGGTGGTGGTCCGGGAGCGCCGGCCCCGGCCCTTGCCCCAGCCCTAGCCGTGCCCGGTTCGAGAGGCGGGGCCTCCTTGCCATTGGGTAGCGGTTCGTGAGACCCTGGGAGGGTGACCGACACCCGCCGACGGGCGGGCGAGGACACCCGGCCCCAGGGCCCGTTGATCGCTCCCATCAGCGTCGGTCCTCCGGCTGCCCATCCCGTAGGCGGGTGTTCGGTGGCTGGGGGTGCCATGCCCCAGCTCCGTGCGGCGGCGCGCCTGGTGGCCCGCCCGCTGGCCATCTACCTGGCATCTCGGGTGGTGGTCCTGGGCGCCATCGCCGCGGTGAGCCAGCTCGGGCTCGGCCGGGCCCGGCACCATTTCCCCGGTCCCTGGCCGTCCATCGCGGCCAAGGTGCCCTTTCTGCGGGCCCTCAGCACGTGGGACGCATCGTGGTACCTGCACGTGGCCACCAACGGGTACGGCAGCGTCCATCGCAAGTTCGCCGTCGCCCATCACCTCCAGGTCACTCCCGACATGGCCTTCCTGCCACTCTTCCCGTTGACCGTACGGGCCGGTCATGTGGTCACTGGTCTGACTCCGGCGGCGGTCGGGGCAGTGTTGGTCTTCCTGCTCGGGGCGGTGGCGGCGGTGATGGTGTGGGCCTTGGCCCGCCGGCTGACCGATCGTCGGGTGGCCGATAGGGCTGTAGCCCTGTGGTGCTTCTTCCCGGGCGCCTTCGTCCTGTCTCTGATCTACACCGAAGGCCTCACGGTGGCCTGCGCGGCGGCATGCCTGCTGGCTCTCCTCGGCCGCCGGTGGGCCCTGGCCGGCGTGGCCGCCGCGCTGGCCACTGCCACCCAGCCATCCGCCCTGGTGCTGATTCCCTGCTGCGCGTGGGCCGCCTGGCTGGCGGTGCGCCGCCACCGAGAGTGGGGCGCCCTGGTGGCCCCCGCCCTAGCCCCCTTGGGCGCCCTGGCCTATGTCGGGTACCTCTGGGCCAGGACGGGCGAGCCCGCTGCCTGGTACCACGTCCAGCACAAGTACTGGCACGGCCAACTCAACCCGTATGCCACCACGGTAAGCATGGTCTACCGCACCATTGTCCATCCCGGCACCCTCAATTACCTGGTTCCCACTCTGGGGTTGGTGCTGGTGGTGATCGGCGCTGTCCTGCTCCGGCACTGGCGGCCTCCGGCGGTGGTGTGGATCTATGCCGCCGGAGTGATGGCGCTGGCCCTCTTGTCAGCGCCGGTGGGGGCTCGCCCCCGGTTCTTCCTGGTGGCCTTCCCGCTGGCCATCGCCACGGCTCGGATAGTCAAGGGCCGAGCCTTTGTCATCTTGCTGGGGAGCTCCGCGGTCCTGCTGGTGGCAGTCACCCTGGTGACCACCACCACCCTCAAGCTGACCCCCTGACTCCCAGAGGCGAGAGGGTCGGTTGCCCCGATGCACCAGCTGACCAACCTCCTTCACCAGCTGGGGCAGGTCCTCACCGTGAGTCATCCCCAGGCAATTACCCTTCTCGGGCAGGATCACCACCGTCTCGTTGGTAGGGCCGACCAGGAACTCGGACACCACGTCCGGCAGGATGACTTCCTTGGCTCCTGGCGAATCCTGAGCCCGGTCCACTGCCCGTTCGAGGTGGCCAAGCATGGATTGGCGAAATCCCCACATGTTCATGGACACGGTGCTCGCCCACTCCAGCGGCACCGTAGTCCCCGAGCCGGTCATCCCGGACAGTTCGCCGTTCCCTGAGGATTTGGGCTCTCGCCTGACGACCAGCTCGGTGATGTCGATCAGCCGGCCCCCGCGATCACCCTGACAGACCCCGCGCTTCACTGGGCCGTTGCCTACGATGGAGGCACCCAGCGCAAATCCGACCACTGCGTGCTGGCTGGCTGCTCCCCCAGTGCTGGCCAGATGGGCGTACAGGGCGGCGTAGGCGGTGGACGGGTAGATGTCGTCGGCGTTGACCACTGCGAAGCTGCTGGTCAGGTGGGAGCGGCCAGCCAGCACTGCGTCGGCCGTGCCAGCTGGGACCGCTTGACGGGCAAAGATGACCGGCAACGACCGGGGCCAGCTGCGTGCGACGTGGGCCGCCAGCACCTTGTCGATCTCGTCTCGCACGACCAGCACGATGGGGGAGAAGCCGGCGGCGCGAGCGTCGTGAGCCGTGTAGTCGAGCAGCAGCTCGCCATGAGGCCCGACCGGAGCCAGTTGCTTGGGCCCGCCAAAGCGCCGGCCGAGGCCAGCCGCCAGTACGACCAATGGGATTAACGGTGGGCTCATGGGGTCGGCGCCAGCGTAACGGGCGAGCACCTGGGCAAGCGAGCCGGCTCTATCATCTGACCCGGCTCATCTGACCCGGCTCATCATCTGACCGGCCTCTATCATCTGACCAGCATGGCCAGCGCCGGCACACTACGAGAGATCATCGAGGACCGGGCGGCCGACCTTGGGTCGTCGCCCTTCCTGGTGTTGGCCGACGGGCGGTTCTCTTATGCCGAGATCGACGAGCTGGCCAATCGGACGGCCAATGCCCTGGCCGGCCTGGGGGCGACAAGCGGTGACATCGTCATGGCCCGTTGCGGCAATGCCACGCCCATGGTCGCCACCTGGTTCGGTTGCAACAAGCTGGGCGCCGTCTTCATGCCGGTCAACCCCTTGCTCACCGGCGAGCCCCTGCGCCGAGTCATGGCCCACGCCGGGGCCAAGCTGGCCGTCTGCGACCAGCAGCTCATGCCCGAGCTGACCGAGATCCGGGCCGGCCTGCCGGCCCTGGAGACCATCGTGGTGGCCCGGGAGACGGGAGGGTCACGACCGCCCGGCACCCGCTCGTTCGACGCCCTGGTGGAGGCGGCGTCCTCATCCCGGCCCCCGCCCCTGGCCGACGACCCTGGCGCCCCGACCAAGCTCAGTTACACCTCGGGCACCACCGGCACCCCTAAAGGGGTGCTGTGGAGCCGGGCCTGCGAGGCCACCTGGGCCCGCTGCTACGGCGACGAGCTGATTCCCATTGCACCGGCCGAGTCCACTTACTCCTGCCTGCCGCTCTCCCACATCACCTGCCAGGGGACCATGCTGGCCACCTTGTGGCGGGGCGGGCGCATCACGGTGGACGATGGCTTCGACCCGTTCGGCTTTTGGAACCGGGTGCGGCGGGCCGAGGCCTCGGTGTTCACTTACGTGGGGACCCTCCTCTCTGTCCTCGGACGCCGCCCTGAGCGGGCCGGAGATGCCGACAACCCGGTGTGGCGGGTCCTCGGCTCGGCCGCTCCCATCGAGCTGTGGCGAGACATCGAGCGGCGCTTTGGGTTGGAGATCGCCGAGACGTGGGGTCAGACCGAGACCGCCTCGTGCTGGAGTCGGCCCGAGACCATGCCCCAACGGCCGGGCAGCGTCGGGCGCCCGGCTCCTCGCTTCGAGTCCCGGATAATGAGCCCGGACGGCATCGAGCTGGACCCCGGCCATTCGGGAGAGCTCTGGATTCGCCCCCATGAGCCCCACGTCATGTTCGAGGGCTACCTGGCTCCCGGGGGCGGGACGGCCAGCGTGAGTCGGGAGAGCTGGACCGAGGACGGCTGGTACCGCACCGGGGACGTCCTGGTACGCCACCAAGACGGCGAGCTGTCCTTTGTCCACCGCCAGCGCGAGGCCATCCGGCGCCGGGGGGAGATGATCCCCGCCGGTGAGGTGGAGGAGGCGGCCCTGAGCCATGCCGGGGTGGCCGAGGCGGCGGCGGTGGGCGTGGTCGCCGATGACGGGGTGGAGGACGAGATCAAGCTCTGCGTGGTGGCCCAACCGGGGGAGACGCTGGACCCAGTCGACTTGCACGCCCACCTGTGCCAGCGGCTGCCCCGGTTCATGCAGCCCCGCTATGTGGAGGTACGAGCAGAGCTGCCCAAGACCCCCACCACCAGGGTGCAACGGTACCGCCTGAGTGACGAGGGGGTGGCCAACGCATGGGACGCCCATCCTCGGTTCAACCCGCCCGGCTGAGTGACTGATACAGCCACGTGCCAAGCTTGGGTGATGGACCTGCCGGTGATGCCACCAGTAGTCCCCATGCTGGCCAAGCTGGCCCGGGATCTGCCGGCGGGGGAAGGGTTGGCCTACGAGCCCAAGTGGGACGGCTTTCGCACCATCGTGTTCAGGGACGGCAAAGAGGTGGAACTGGGCAGTCGCAACCAGCGCCCCATCACCCGCTATTTTCCGGAGCTACTCGATCCGGTTCGAGCCAGTCTGCCCCCGCGATCGGTGGTCGACGGAGAGATCGTGGTTCCCACCTCCGACGGGCTGGACTTCGACGCCCTGTTGCAGCGCATTCATCCGGCCGAGTCCCGAGTCCGGCTACTGGCCAGCCAGACGCCGGCCTCGCTGGTGGCGTTCGACCTGTTGGCCCTGGGGGACCGGGACTTGCGGGCAGTGCCCTTTGCCGAGCGCCGGGCCCTGCTGGAATCGGCGCTGGAGGGCTCGAACGCCTCGGTCCACCTGACCCCGTCCACCCGGGACCGGGCGGTGGCGGCCGACTGGTTCGATCGATTCGAGGGGGCGGGCCTCGACGGGGTGGTGGTGAAGGCGCTCGGTCTGGCTTACCGGGAGGGGGAGCGCGCCATGGTGAAGGTCAAGCACGAGCGGACGGCCGACTGCGTGGTGGGCGGCTTTCGGTGGCACCGCAAGGCGCCCGGCCAGGTCGGGTCGTTGCTGCTCGGGCTTCATGATCAGTCAGGGGTGCTGCACCACGTAGGAGTCACCTCCTCGTTCACCGATGTCCGGCGCCGGGAGCTGGTGACCGAGCTGGATGACTACCGGGTGGACAGCCTCGACGGTCATCCCTGGGCCAGATGGTCCGCCGGCGCTGGGAGTGCCGGCGGGTCTCGCATGCCGGGGGGGACCAGTCGATGGAATGCCAAGCAGGACATGACCTGGGTGCCGCTTCGGCCCGAGTTGGTATGTGAGGTGGCCTACGACCATCTCCAGTCGGACCGGTTCCGCCATGCTGCCACCTTTCGGCGCTGGCGTGCGGACCGTAGTCCGGAGTCGTGCACCTATGGCCAGTTGGAGGTGGCTGCCCCTTCCGACCTGGCCCAGGTGTTCGGGGCCTGAGTGTTCGGACGAGCGTGCGCGGGTCTGAGTGTTCGGGGCCTGAGTATCCGGGCCTCAAGGCGCTGGCTATGGTGCGGCCGATTGGCCTCCCGGCCGGGAGCGGCGGGGCTCGCCCGGCTGCTTGGGAAAGTGTGGTGGCCAGGGGGCGTCGCCCAGGCCCTCGCGTTCGTCCCTGGCGGCAAGGTCCAAGAGGGGATCGAGGCGGTAGGCGACATCATTGATGGTGGCGGACGGGTCACCTCGCTCGGCCAGCCGGGCGGGCACAGTAACCAGGGTGAGGTCGGCCGGCTCGATGTCGGGGACCTCCGACCACTCCATGGGGCACGAGACTCGACCCTCGGCATTGGCCCGCACTGAGTAGGCCGAAGCCACCGTACGGTCCCGGGCGTTCTGGTTGTAGTCGATCAGCACTCGCTCACCCCGGTCCTGCTTCCACCAGGCCGATGTGGCCATGGTGGGCAGGCGGCGCTCCACTTCGCGGGCCAGGGCCAGGGCCGCCCGGCGCACCTCGGTGAACCCCCACTGGCGCTGGATTCGCACGTTGACGTGCATGCCGCGCGAACCTGACGTCTTGGGGAACCCCACCAGGCCATGTTCCTCCAGAACCTGGTGGGCGCCGAGGGCCACCTCCCGCACCACCTGGAAGGGCACGCCCGGCTGGGGGTCGAGATCGATCCGCAGCTCGTCGGGATGGTCGAGATCCTCGGCCCGCACCGCCCACGGGTTGAGGTCGATGCAACCAAGGTTGGCGGCCCAGACCAGATGGGCCACCTCGGTGGGGCACAGTTCGTCGGCGTGACGTCCGCTCGGAAAGGTCACCGTAGTGATCTCCACCCACTCCGGGCGCTTGGCCGGTACCCGCTTCTGGTAGAAGAAGGGACCCTCGGCACCGTCAGGGAAGCGCTTGAGCACGGTGGGCCGACGCTCCACCCCCAGCAGAGCCGCCGGTCCAACGGCCAGGTAGTAACGAACCAGGTCCAGCTTGGTCTCTCCCCGAGCCGAGAAGAAAACCTTGTCGGGATTGGTCACCACCACCCGTCGCCCGCCCGCCTCCACCTCTACGGACGGGGCGGCCACTGCTCAAGCCGTTCCCTGCCCCACGGCGGGCTGCTCCGCAGCGGGCTGCTCCGCAGCGGGCGCCCGCGTCGGGCTCTGGCGGCCAGCCGCGGCCGTGCCTTCGGAGAAGCGCAGCCCGTCCTGCGCCGCCCAGGCCACCGCCGTCCGGTCGGCTTCAGCCGCCGAGCGGACCCCGTCGACCAGGTCGCCCAGCAGGTGGGCCGGGATCGCACAGCTGACCTCGCCGTCGGGCATGCCGGTCCGGGCTCGGCTGAGGGCGCAACCAACGCTGGCCACCACCTCGCCCTCTTCCTTGGCTGCCGCCACGATGTGACAGTGGGGTTTGCCCTCGATGCGCAGCCCCGGGATGGCCTCGCCCAAGACCATCAGCGAGGCGGGCGACAGGCGGAGCAGTACCACGTCGGGCGCCGTACCCGTGCTGGCGTCGACGTCGGCCAGCGGCCCGTAGGTGATGGCGCCGGGGCGCTCCTTCACCACCGGTATGGCCGGGAACATGTCCTCGGTGACCCAACCGCTGGCAACCAGAGCGGCCACGTCGTCGTTGGCGGCCACCTCGCCCAGATCGGCCAGGCCGTGGGTCAAGACGCCCACGCTGCAGTTGCCATGGTCCTCGGGTGAGGTGGTGAAGGTGCGCCCGACCGCCTTCATCCAGAACACGCACCCAGCCGGCACTCGACCCGAGCGTCCGTCTGACGCGGGGGCGGACATGGGGGCGTCGAAGGGATCCACTCCCTCTGGCGGGACCGTCGAGAAGGTTATGGCCACCGGCGGAGCAGACGGGCGCAGGACCGAGACCAGCTCCTCGGCCAGCCGGCTCCAGCTGTTGGCAGTCAACGGTCCGCCCCGTCCATCCACCCGTCGGCTGCCTCCAGCAGGAATTGGCTCACCAGCAGGGACCGGTCGAACACTTCGCACAGCAGCTCCTCTCCGGCCAGAACTCGGGCCAGGGATACGGGGTGGCGGGCCAGGATACTGAGCCGACGCTCGGGTGCATCGGTGGCCGAGGCGAAGGAGTCGATGGCCGACACCTCCAGGGGCAGTTCGATACCCCCGACTCCGGCCAGGTCGATGGCCAGGCGGAGCAGATCGGGACCGTGGGGCAGAGGGGGAAGGGCCCACGTGAAGGTGAGGGGAAAGTGGAATTCGTCGGGCGGGTCGGCATCCTCGGGCAGCTCGAAGACGATGTCCTCGAACGCCAGCAGCACGCGGGGCTCCACCTCCAGGGCCAGATGCAGGTCGATGGGGCCGCCACAGCCCTCCTCGGGGTGCAGGTCCACCTCCCACATCTGGCGAAGGGAGTAGGTCTCGACGAAGTGGCGCTCGTCGTGGACATGGAACCCGTGGTCCACTGCATGGTCCTTGAGCTCGGCCACGTACCCTGCCATGTCGATCACTGCCACGGCCCGCCAGCCTAGAGCGTGCCGCTCGGCCGGCTAACGGGTGACGGTCGCCAAGGGGCCCGGTGGCCGACATCTCTGGCTCGGTGGGCGTACCGGGCCGCCCCTGCCCCGATCAGGCCGATCAGTGTGTTTGGGGCTGCTGGCGGGCGTATATGTGCTCCAGTGACCACAAATAACGACGGGCGTCTCGGGTAGGGTCGTCTCGGTGGACGACGATGCCTTGATGGCCGTTCTGCGCCAGGCGGTGGACGCGGTGGCCGCCGCCCTGGCCGGCCTGGACGACTGGGGGCCGGCCGGCACGCGGCCTGGCCAGTACCGCTGCGACCTGGTGGCCGACGAGGCAGCTCTGGCGGTGTTGGATCGGGCAGGCCTGGGCGCGGTGTCCGAGGAGTCGGGGGTGCATCACCCCGACCGGCCGGTGGTTGTCATGCTCGACCCGGTCGACGGCTCGACCAACGCCTCTCAGGGTCTGCCCTGGTACGCCACCAGCCTGTGTGCCCTGGACGACGATGGGCCCCGGGCCGCGGTGGTCGCCAACCAGGCCAGCGGGCGCTGCTGGGAGGCGGTCCGGGGCGGCGGGGCTCGTCGGGACGGGCGTCCCATCGCTCCCTCGGCTTGCACCGTGGTGGCCGACTCGATCGTGGGTCTGTCCGGCTATCCGGCCCACGATCTGGGTTGGCGCCAGTACCGCGCCCTCGGAGCAGCTGCCCTGGACCTTTGTGCGGTGGCCGAGGGCACCCTTGATGGCTACGTCGACTGCAGCCCGGTTCCCCTCGCTCCCTGGGACTACCTGGGTGCTCTCCTGGTTTGCACCGAGGCGGGGGCGGTGGTGGCCGAGGCCCAATCGAGGGAACTGGTGGTGCGGGGGCATGGGGAGCGCCGCACCGTGGTGGCGGCTGGGACCCCCGAGCTGCTGGCTGCACTGCTGGAGGAGCGAGCCACTTTTCCCTGAGCCTTTGGGGCGAGATTGGGTCGTGATCAATGAACATGGTCAATAAATCGATTGACGGTCGGCGTTGGGCATGCTCGGATGACGGGATCGGATTGGCAGGGCCCACCCCTCGCCGACCAGTCGAGGAGCCGTCGATGGGAAACAGCACTTGGGGCACCAGTAAGCCCGTGGCTGGCGGTCGCCTCCTCGCGCTGGAGCTGCCGGCGCCCGTACTGCCGGTACCCGTACTGGATGCCATTCCCGCCCGTTTGCGACCGATGAGCCCGCCTGGAGCAGCTGCTGGTTAGTCCAGCCCACTCCAGTGCTTGGCCCAGAGGCCGCCGGGAATTGTCCCGGCGGCCTTTTCTATTCACAACCAAATCAGTGAAAGGGGACGGCGACGTGCTCGCCGAGATCACCAGTCATTTACCCATCTCCCCAGTAGGGGCAGTCCCGCCGGGCCCGCCCCTGGTAGACCGCGCCGATCCCTGGGCTGACGCCCGTTGCCGGGACGGCCAGTCCGGCATGCTGGAGCTGTTCTTCTCTGATCAGCTGGAGGACATCGCCCAGGCCAAGGCCCTCTGCTCGGACTGCCCAGTGGCTGCTCTCTGTCTGGACGGGGCCATCGAGCGCCACGAGCCAGCGGGCGTGTGGGGAGGCCAACTCTTCGCCGACGGTCAGGTCCTGGCCTTCAAGCGCAAGCGGGGCCGACCTCCCAAGAATGCTCAGACCCAGCTAACCGCCTGAGCCGGGCTACCGTGGCTCTGTTGAGCCAGGGCGCTTAGCTCAGTCCGGTCAGAGCAGCTGGTTTACAACCAGCAGGTCGGGGGTTCGAGTCCCTCAGCGCCCACGCTATAAGACCAGCTAGTAGGGGCCACACCCAACTGTCACAGGTGTTAGCTATACTATACCCAACAGTAATCCCAACAAGGACGGTGGGTGATGCCTGGGAGCATGCGGGAGCGAGAGCGGGGAGTGTGGGAACTGCGGGTCTACCTGGGCCGCGACGGTCAGGGGCGGGTCAAGCACCGAAGCGTCACCTTCAGGGGGACCAAGCGCCAGGCGGAGCGCACCATGAGCCGCCTGATCGCCGAGCAAGACTCTGCTCCTGGCCCCGTTCCGGAGGCAGGGCGCGACTGGGGACCGGGGACCACGGTAAACCAGGCCATCGAGGGATGGCGGCTCAACGGGTGGGGTGATCTGAGCCCCAACACAGTGCGACGCTACGAGAGCATCTGGGCACTGCATGTGCGTGACCGAATCGGGCGGAGCAAGATCGCCTCTCTGGGCCCTTACGACGTGGAGCGCTATCTCCGCCAACTCAAGGAGGAGGGGAGGGGCGAGACGACTGTCCGCCACGTCCGGGCTTTCCTGCATCGGGCCTGCCGGCTGGCGCGCAAGTGGAGTGGCAACCAGCTCCCCAATCCAGTGTCGGACACCGAGATGCCGGACTGGCCGTTCGAGGACCGCAGTGCAGTCCGCTCTCCCGCCGTGGAGGAGGTCCGGGCCATCCTGGTCGCCGCTGCGGATTACGACCGCAGGGTGGCGGCCTTCATCCGGCTGGTGACCGCCACCGGTGCCCGGCGCGGTGAGGTATGTGCTGTGCGTTGGAGCGGCATCGACTGGCAAGCCAAGTCGGTAAGCATCCAGGAGGGGATAATCGCCCGGCAGGGCGGGGCGGTGGTGAAGGCGCCCAAGACGCGGGCCAGCATCCGGAGGACCAGCCTCGATGCCGGGACCATCGATGCCTTGGCCGCCTTGCGAGCAGAGTTGGAGAGGTTGGCCGCCACGTCCGGGGTGGAGATCGGGGCTGACGGCTTCGTCTTCTCGGCTGACCCAGACGGTCTGAGTCCACCGCATCCTGACGCCATGAGCCACGCCTTCGGACGGGTCCGGGACCGGGCCGGCGTGGCACCCGACGTCCACCTTCACTCGCTGCGCCATTTCCAGGCCACGGCTCTCGACCCGGTCATCTCTGAGGCTCAGAAACAGGCCCGGCTCGGCTGGTCCACTGTCCATATGGCTCGTCATTACACCGATGCCATTACCGAGGAGGACCGGCGTGCAGCCGACCACATGGGCGCGTTACTGGGTTGACCAGCGGTATGCAGGTCATCCAGCGGCTGGCTCGGCATCGTCCAGCCGGACATTCCGCCGGCTTTGCCGGCGGCCGACCCGACGGCAGACCGTCGGGTCATCGGGCCAAGTGACGCATGAGCACCTACTGGGGCTGGGGTAGAAGGAGCTCTCCCTCCAGCAGACGCTCGACAGCCCGGCGGGGGATGCGCCAGCGCCCGCTCAGCTTGAAGGCGGGCAGCGGCAGGTCGCCCTTCTCGATGGACCGGTACAGGGAGGACCGACTCTGGCCAAGGAGGATGGCGGCCTCCTCGACGCTGAGCAACGGCTTGTGGGACAGTTTGGTCGTTTGGCGGTTCACTGCACGTTCCTCCCTTCCGGCTCGGCACCGCCCGTGCCGGACAGATGCCACCGGACCTCTTGGCGAGCGATCCGCTTGGTTTCTTCAATCTCCTGGCCGCAGTCTCGGCCAGCCAAGAATCGCCCTGATTGACGTAACCTGAGCCGACGTACCGCCAGTCCTTGAGGATCACACCGCCTTCTCCTTCCGGTGGACTTGAGCCGTGGTGACCGAGTTCATCGCGTCGCCGACGGGCAGCCCACTCGACCCGGGCGGTACGCAGCGCCGTCAAGGTGGTCGAGTAGGACCGGCTCTTGGTCAGCCAGTGACCTCTGAAGCCCAAGGTGTGGGCCCAGTACCGAAGGCGCAAATCGGCCAAGTCCTTGCGGCCGCCAAGACGCCAGGCCGTCGCCACCAGCTGGCCCAGGTGCGGCGGCACGCCAAGTGTGGTGATGTCGGACTCATGCAATCGATGGTCAAGGCGCCCGGGGCCATCTGTTGACTTGGTCGCATACTTGGCGATGTAGGCCGCCACGGCCTGCGCCGGCAACCCGTCACCGCCGTCCACCACTACCGGTCGGACGTCAATCTGACTGCCCCAACGCGCCGAGCCGTGGCTGTCAGCCCATGGGCCTGGGTAGGGGACGGAAGCCGCACCGGCCGCGGCCATGACAGCGGAGGTCAACGCGTCGGTAGCTCTGTTCGCTCTCAGCCGGACTGTCTCGGACGGCCGCTCTCCGGTCAGGTCGAGGCGGATCACGGCGTGGACGTGAATGGCTCCGCGGCGTTGGTACTCGATGATCCTGGCGTAGGCAATGCTCGGGCGGCGGTTCAGTTCGAGTTCATCGAGAACGGCAGATCGAGCCACGGCCCGACGGAGGTAGGTGGTCGTCCGACTCCACAGGGGCGAGGCCAAGGCGTTCCAAATGATCAGGCCCTCATAGTCGAAGCACTCCCAACAGAGCGGGGTTCCCAGCTGCTGGTCGTCTTGGTCGTGGACAACCGAACAGGCGTCGCTGCGCCCATGGGGGCAGGCGGTCGGTGAGCTGTGCGGGTGACAGGGTGCGCCCTTTCCACCTCGGTCTCGGCTGTGCACAGCCCCGAAGCTCGGAGCCGTAAGGGTGGCGAACACGATCGGATGTGTGGCCAAGTCCTCAGGCACCCCCTTCCCGCCGCGCAAGCCAGCGGCGATGAGCTGCCAGGCGTCGGAGCGGTAGATGGCGGCGCAAGAGGGACACCTCGATTCGCGTCTGGTGCCGCAAGCCTTGATCAGCGAACCGTCAGGCTCGCCGTTGGTATCGAAGACGGTACGGGCCTCGCCGCTGACCGGATCGACATGAATGGTCCGGCCCGCCAGGCGTACCGGATGACTGCAATAGCCGGCTTGGCGAACCTGGGCAAGCCATCGTGAGTAGCTCTCGGGATCGCGTGCCCGTGCCAGTACGTGATCCAGGGCGCCCGTGGTCTGTCCGCCGGTCACCGGGAACCTCCGCCATTAGGCGTTTCGCCCCGGCGAACGGCCTCAGCCCGGAAGGCGATACCCGCCAACGTATCATCGGCCAGGTAGTAGGAGCGGAGGCGCACGGGCTGGCCGCCCTCGTGAAGCAGGTACCCCACCCCTCGAAGGCCGGCATCGATCTCCGCGGCCGAGTGGCCAGCTGATGCCCAACCCTGGCCCAAGATGGTGTCCGAGGCCTGTGGCGTAGAGCAGCGCAGCGCCCACCGGAAGCCGAACAGGTCTCGCAGAGCTGTAGGAACGATGTCGGCAGCGGGTTTCTGGGTAGCAGCCAGCACGATGACCCCGGCGGCCCGGCCTCTGCTCACCAGGTCCCGCATTACCTCTCCGAACTCGGTCCGCTGCTTGCGATCGCTGGCCGTCAGGTAGTGGGCCAGCTCGTCACACACCACCACCTGCAGCGGCATGTCATCGTCCGGACCGACCTTGCGCTTGCGGTTGATTAGCAGCTGGGCATATCGGACCTCCATCTCGGTCTGAAGCTGGCGCAGGACCTGGATGGCCTCGCCCACGTCGACTCCAACCATGTGCTCGGCGCAGCCACTCCAGGTGGCCAGCTCTACCAGCTTCCCGTCGAACAGCCAGAGCTTGACCGAGGGGTCCAATGCCGCGGTGGCGACCAAGAGTGACAAGGCGGCCGACTTGCCCGCGCCGGGCTCACCTCCCAACAGCACATTGCGCTCCGGAAGCGAGATGGTGACCGTGCCCCCGTCTTCGCCTACGCCTACAGGTATTGGTTCCCACAAACTGAGAGTCGGCGCCTCGCAGTGGGCCACGGGGGAGCGTCAAGGACGAGCGGATCCCGACGGACGATCACCACTCGCCCCAGCCGG
>JAABUZ0100001390.1_pt1 | contig 46453 bp, 47 predicted proteins | sample 5562091 | NCBI WGS metagenome assembly JAABUZ01 (sample SAMN12813069, study PRJNA571459) | rock metagenome | isolation source: Antarctica rocks | place: Antarctica: Victoria Land, Linnaeus Terrace sud | collected 2015-12-21
TAGCAGCCCAATTTTTGTGGACAACTTAAGTGGTCGGCTTTGCATCTCTTTTGTCCGCAGGACAATCAGCCGAAGGCTATTCAGACACGGATTGAAATCCGTGGACTAAGAAGCCGCCCGAAGCTCCGGCGTTGTGACGAGCAGCGGGGAAATGCGCTGGCGAACGGTGTCGGCGGTGATGACTACCTTTTGGATGTCGCGCTGGGACGGGATTTCGTACATGATGTCCTGCATGACCTGCTCGATAATGGTTCGCAAAGCGCGTGCGCCAGTGGAACGCTTGATGGCTTCCTCGGCAATGGCTTGAAGCGCGTCATCGGTGAACTTCAGCTCAACGCCGTCAAACTCGAAGAACTTGGCGTACTGCTTGATGAGGGCGTTCTTTGGCTCGGTCAGAATAGAAACTAAGGCTTCGTGATCTAACGAGCGCAGGGTCGTGACGACGGGCAGGCGGCCGATGAACTCCGGGATGAGGCCGTAGCGCAGGAGGTCTTCAGGCAGGACATGAGCCATCATGTCGCCGGCGCGGCGGTCTCGCTTAGAGGCGATGCTGGCGCGGAAGCCGAGCGACTTTTGATTGAGTCGACGCTCAATCGCGTCTTCAATGCCTTCAAACGCGCCGCCGCAAATAAATAGAATGTTGGTCGTGTCAATCTGCACGTATTCCTGCTGGGGATGCTTGCGCCCGCCCTGCGGCGCGACGTTGGCGATAGTTCCCTCTAAAATCTTCAGAAGCGCCTGCTGGACTCCTTCGCCGGACACGTCGCGGGTGATGCTGGGGCTTTCGGACTTGCGCGTGATCTTGTCAATCTCATCAATATAGATAATGCCGCGCTGGGCATTCTTAACAACGGTCTGGATGTTCTCGCCGTTGTCGGCGGCCTGAAGCAGCTTGAGCAGGATGTTCTCGACGTCCTCGCCGACGTAACCCGCTTCCGTGAGCGAAGTCGCGTCGGCGATGGCGAAGGGGACATTGAGAATTTTAGCGAGAGTTTGGGCCAGAAGCGTTTTGCCGCTGCCCGTCGGGCCGAGCAGGAGAATGTTGCTTTTTTGCAGCTCGACATCCGAGGGCTGGGTATTGATGCGCTTGAAGTGGTTGTAGACGGCGACCGAGAGCGTCCGCTTGGCCTGCTCCTGGCCGACGACGTACTGGGACAGAATGCGGTAAATCTCTTTGGGCTTCGGAACGCTGCCGATGCTGGAAAACTCTTCTTCCCGCTGCGTTTCGTCCCGGATCAGCTCTTTGCAGAGGTCCACGCATTCCAGGCAGACGCCGCCGTGGACACCCAAAATCAGCTTTTTGACCTGCTCCCGGCCCTTGCCGCAGAGCAGGCACCGGCTGTCGTTGCGCTCGTTCCCAATTCTCGCCATGTGTGTCCTTTAAAGCCGGTCACGCGGTGGTGCTACCGGCTGAGTACGTTGTCTATGATGCCGTATTCGACGCCTTCTTCCGAGGTCATCCAGTAATCGCGGTCCATGTCGCGGGAGACCTGCGAAAACTCGCGCCCGCTGTTGTCGGCAATAATCGAAGTCAGGCGCTCGACAAACGACATATGCAGGCGCATGGAGATTTCCATGTCTTTGGGTGTTCCCTGGTACGCGCCGCTGCCCTGGTGGATCATAATACGCGAGTTCGGCAGCGCGGACCGCTTGCCTTTGGTGCCGCCGGACAGCAGCACCGCGCCCATGGAGGCCGCCATGCCGACGCAGGTGGTCGCAATGTCCGGCTTGATATGGCGCATCGTGTCATAGATCGCCAGCCCCGCCATCACGTCGCCGCCGGGCGAGTTGATGTAAACTTCGATGTCTTTGTCCGGGTCTTCTTTTTCCAGAAACAAAAACTGCGCGACGACAATGTTTGCCATTGCCGGATGAATCTGGTCGCCGATAAAGACAATTCTATCTTTCATCAAGCGCGACCAGAGATCGTAGGCACGTTCGCCGCGCGGACTTTGCTCAATAACTGTCGGTATCCAGGTCATTCGGTGCCACCTTCTGTTATGTCTGTTGCTTCTATTGTGTCTGCTGCATCATCGGCAGCGTCATCTAAAGCGTCCGTATCTGCCTCTGAACTATTGGCGGTGACGACCTTCTCTTCAATTATGGCCGATCCCCGCAGGAAGTCCAGGACTTTTTTCGCCTGCGCCCGGTTCCGCAAAGCTTCCATGCCGTTGTTGCTTTCCAGCATGGCGCGGATCGCGGCGAGCGAGGTTCGCTCTTCGCCGGCACGCTCGGCAAGCGCCGCTTCGACATCGCTCTCCGTCAGCATCAGGCTTTCGGCATCGGCGACTTTGCCCAGCAGCAAACCAATTTCAATGCGCTTTTTCGCGCCTTCCGTGAACTCGGAAACAATCTGCTCCCGCGTCTTGCCTACTTGCTGCAAGTAGTCGTCCAGCTCAATGCCCTGACGCTCGATCTGCGCCAGCAGCGCTTTGACTTCGTCGTCCACTTCCGCTTCCACCAGTACCGGCGGGTACTTGATCGTCGAGCCGGCGATAATCTGGTCAATCAGCTTGCTGTCCGCCTCGCTGTCGGCATTGGCGACTAAAGACTTTTCCATGTCCGTTTGCAGGGCAGAACGGAATTCGCCTAATGTCTGGAAGCGGCCATTGGAAAGCTTTTGGGCCAGATCGTCGTTTAGCTCCGGGATTTGCTTTTCGTGAATCTCGTTGATCTTAACCGTGAACTCCGCTTCCTCGTTCGCAAGCTCGGTGTCTGGGTAAGTGTCTGGGTAAGTCAGCGTGAACGTCTTTTCTTCTTCTTTCGCCATGCCGACCAAGTTATCGTCAAAGCCCGGAATGTTGTCCGCGCCGATCTCGATCATCGTGGGCCGGACCTCGGCGGCTTCGGGCCGGATGTCTACCAAAGCCGACAACTCCGCGACTACTAAATCACCCATCTGCACTGGGCGCTCGACGACCGGATACTCGGCGGCCCGCTCGCGCATCCGCTGCATCTGGGTCTCGACGTTTTCGTCGTTCAGCTCGTACTTATTCTTCTCGACCGTCAAGCCGGTGTATGGCCCAAGCTCGACTTCCGGGCGCAGGGGGATAATTGCCTTGAAAATGAACGGCTTTTCGGCGAACTCAAGCTGCATCAGCTCCAGTTTCGGCTGGGCAAACGGCTCAATGGCTTCCTGCTCCAGCGCTTCGGCGTAGGCCGGCTCGACCAGAAGCTCGGCAGTGCGCTGGCGAACATCGGTTTCGGGAACGCGCTGCTTGACAAAGTTTAGCGGCGCTTTGCCTTTGCGAAAGCCGGGAACGCTGACATATTTCGAGTATTCGCGGTATGCGCGGTCTACGGCCTGGGCGACTTTGCCCGTTTCCACTTCAATCGTGAGGGCGACTTGACACGGGTCAAGCGGCTCTTTGGTCACCTGCATAGTTGGTGCTGCTCCTGTGTGCGTTTTACCTGTGTGCGTTTTCGCTTTTTTCGCCTATTTGTTTACGGACAAGATGGGGAAAACGGGTAGTTTGATGGCGTTGAGTGTACCCTGTCAAAGCGCTCCTTGTCAACGAAGTTCAAGGTTTGCATGGAGAGCTGCGCCTTTCTGCTCGTCTCCATTGTAGCGGCATCTATGCTATAATAGCGCATGAGCTTTTGGCCTTCCGACACCTTCTCGCAGATTGCCGATTGGTGCGGAATAATTGGCTTGCTCATTTCTATTGGCAGTCTGACTTTGACTGCTTATCTGACCGTCACCGCAGTCCACGTCAGGCGTGAGTTTCAAGACAAAGTCATGCTTCCCATTTACTTGGCGGCATTAGAAGATCACTGCGAGAACATGAACATTATCCTTGTGAAGATGACCGATGGTGTGTTGATCTCTGCTGAACTGGGGCGCATCGAAGGCAATCTTCGGTCACTACGCAGACAGTTCAGGAACAAACAAGAACAAAGCAGTGTAGATGATGTATTGGCTTCAGTTTTAGCTTACCGGCGATTGCAAAGTACGACAAACTTTGCCGAATTGAACTCCAAAATCAACAGTCTCACCAGAGAGCTAGAAGACAAGGTGCGAGGGCTTCAATGGATCAACTAAACACAAATGGCGGAGCATCTACTGTTTCCGGTTCACCCACTTCTACCACGGCAGAGACGGATGCTGTCTACGAAGACAAGATCAGGAAACTTGCACAACTTACTCAGCAAGGTAAAATAGAATGGAAGACCGTCGATGCTTCTACTATTCCGACGCTATCGTTTGCAAGAGTGCTGACTGCCTATGAAGCGAGCTTTGGCGGCGAAAAACTGCGTCTCACTGAAACAGGCTACGAAATGCGAAACGCGCTTGGCGGCCTCGCGGGATTATCCTTGCTATTTCCTGCGATGAGGACAAAAGAGATGGAGTCCATAGTTTTGTCTCTTCATCTCCTAGATCGAAATGGTAGACCCACATTCAAGTTCCCTAGCGTTGAAGCAATTTATGATCTTTTTAACGAAGTCAAAAAACAGCAATCGGATGTCGCCCGCTTTCTGAGCGCAATAGATGCCGCTGCGGCTGCAACTGAAGAACAGCAAAAGCAAACGGACAATTAGGAAGCATATTTCAATGACACTTTTCGCGTCTAAAACGGCTCAAATCACGGCGCTGCTGGCTCCGGTTGCGGCCCTTTCTGTACTCGCCGGGCTGCTAACCGGCGGCGCTCCGAGGACCATCTCAGTACGGGCGGATGCGCCTGCCGTCGCGGCCCAGCACAAAGCAACCGTGTATGTGTTTTTGTCAACGCAGTGTATGGTGTCTAAAGTCTATGCGCCTCGGCTGAATGCGCTGGCGCGGGATTACGGCAAGCGCGGCGTGGCGGTGATCGGCGTCTTTTCCAACATTCAGGAAGGGCAGGCGGAAGTGGCGGCCTTCGCCAAAAGCCATGCGTTCGCGTTCCCGACCGTGCGCGATGCCGATGCGTCCCTGGCCGCGAAATACGGCGCAACCATGACGCCGCAGGCGTTTGTGGTCAATTCGTCGGGGCAGGTCGTTTATCAGGGCCGGATTGATGACAACGCGGACACAACGCTCGTGCATCACCATGATTTGCAGGCCGCGATTGACGCGGTGCTGGCGGGACAGCCTGTTCTGCATCCAAAGCTTGCCGCGTTCGGCTGCATTCTGCGCCAGCCTGCCGCGCATGTCGCGTCGTCTCAGATCACTTACGCCCGCGATGTCGCGCCGATTTTGGCCCGCAGCTGCGAGACCTGTCATCGAGCCGGGCAGATTGGGCCGATGCCGCTGACCTCTTATGTGCAGGCTGCCGCCTGGCGTGGGGACATCAAGCGCTACACCGAAAGCCGCCAGATGCCGCCCTGGAAGGCCGATCCCGGCGCAGGCGACTTTCAGGACAGCCGCCGCCTGTCCAACCATGATGTCGCAATCCTTGCCAAGTGGGCGGATGCCGGTGCGCCGGAAGGCGATCCGAAAAACATTCCCGCGCCGCATTTTCGTGACGGCTGGCCGCTGGGCCAGCCCGATTTGGTGCTTCAGCCGAGCCGTCCGTACCATTTAGAGGCCGACGGCTCCGACGTGTACCGCTGCTACGTCATTCCGACGGACTTCACCCATGACCGCTATGTGTCAGCCGTGGACGTGCAGCCCGGCAACCGTTCCATTGTCCATCACGTCATCGCGTTCATTGACGGCTCCGGCGCATCGGCCAACTTAGACGGCCATGAGAAAGAGCCGGGCTACACCAGCTTCGGCGGCGTCGGCTTCACGCCGACGGGTTCGCTTGGCGGCTGGGCACCCGGCATGACCGCCCATGCCCTGCCAAATGGCGTCGCCACGGAAGTCCCTGCCGGAGCGCGTATCGTGCTGCAAGTCCACTACCATAAAGACGGCAAGCCGGAGACCGATTTCTCGCGCATCGGCCTCTACTTCGCCAAGACCGAAGTCCAGAAGACCCTGCACATCATCCCGATCATTCACGGTTTGGACATCCCCGCCGGTGACAGCCACTACACCGTGACGACATTGGGCGTCCCGTCCCCAGTAGACTTTCACTTGCTAGCCGTGACGCCGCACATGCACCTCTTGGGCCGGGCCATGAAGCTGACCGCGCTCCTGCCAAGCGGCCAGAAAGTGCCGCTGATTTCCGTCTCCGACTGGGACTTCAACTGGCAGGCGACCTACTTCTACAAGAAGCCCATCGCCTTCCCGAAAGGCACCCGCTTCGAGATGACCGCGACCTACGACAATTCGGCGCACAACCCGCGCAACCCAAACTCGCCGCCGAAAACGACCACCTGGGGCGAGCAGACCACCGACGAAATGTGCATCGCGTTCCTGCACTACACGCTGGACCGCGAGCATCTCGCCGTCCGCGATCAGCCCGCGCCGAAAGGGACAGCGAAGATCGCTCGAAATTAGCTGCAACAAAAAGGACTGAGAAAAAAGGGACTGAGGCGGATGGCAAGACGGGCAACGTATATCAAAGTTGTTAAAAGGAACATGCTCCGAGCGGAACATGTAAAAGGAATGGGTGATGTCGCCTTCAAAGGCTTTCAATGCCTTAATCCAGAATGCCACAATTTCTTGTTCATCCGTAACGATGCTATCGGACAAAACTTTGAGATCGCTTGTCCTGATTGTGACTACATCATGCGTAGTGGCGATGTGACCGTATTGTATGATTATGACTTGACGGATACGCGCGACAACAGCGTCCGTGAGACTGGAGAGTTTGCGATTCTGCATGACGATTATGTTGCGGAATCTCAAGAATACAAATACTGCATTGTCTGCAATACGATAAAGCTATTCAATTTCTTCGATCAGCACAGCTCTCGTGCGACTGGTCGGCAAGGGGAATGCCGTCTTTGCAAAGCAGTTTATAACAACATAAAAAACCAAACACGTCTCACCGAACAGCATCGAGAAGCCGCTCAGAAGCGTCGGTTGTACCTGGATTTGTCTGGCGGGGTTCAAATCAACATTCAGCAAATCTTCGAGCGTTTCAACTACAAATGCTTCAAGTGCGGCAAGGATTTACGGAATGTTCAGGATCAGCGGGAAAGGCCGCTCGACCATACGCTACCGGCTCGATACCTCTGGCCGCTGACAACGCAGAACGCAACTTTGTTGTGCCGAGAACACAATGGCGAAAAATCCGACAAGTGGCCTGCTGATTACTATAGCCTGGAAGAACAAAAACGCCTTGCCGTTATCACTGGTCTAGACTATGATCTACTACACGGGCTGCCTCAGTATAACCCTGAAGCCCTCGCCCAGCTACAACAATCCGAGCATGTAGACGCACTTCTGGTAAAGTACGGCGCATATGTGCCGGAAATCATCAAGTTACGCAACCGAATACTTCGAGATACGAACTTAGACATGTTCCAGCACTCCAACCTCATCTCGCAGACCTGGGTGACGCAGGCAAATAACGAGTTTAAGGGTTTCATTCCTCCGAGCGGCATTATCAGCTTAGAACAAGATACTGATGAGACGTAACAGTTCCTTTATCCCTAATTCCATGTGACTCGCAATGACCCACATTCTCGGAGAAAAAATCTTCCACCTTGAACCAGGGGGACGCGACTTTGATGAGGGCTTCCGCCATGTTACACTTGCGGCTTTCGCCAAGATGAAACACAACGACCCCGCCTGGCTTTAACCGTTCGCGTGCCTGCCGCAGAAGCGGAGCATAAACTTCAAAGCTAACTTTCTGCCGCTCATCCACAAAGGCAAGAGGCTGTGTCTTAAAATCATTCACTTCCCATCCGCAAAACCACAACCGCATCCAATTTGCGAGATAAAATCTTGTACTATCAAAAAAAGGAGGGGAAGTAATCACGGCGTCTAAAGCATCTACTTGATGAGGCCACCAGGAAGTTGCATCCTGCTCATAAGTCTTGCCCGGACAAAACGATGATGAATGCGTCACCTTCAGGCTGCGCCGAACTTTGTCACGGAGACGAGGCATAAGAGGCCGGTATTCAGCGGCTCCGGTTGGAGCAAAAGGTGTTATTGGATGGGAGTTCCGGCTCAAAGCGTAAGGGCGATTGCCATGCAGAATATGGAGCAGGGAAGCCATCACGAGAGATTCGGAAGCAGTTTGAGGCGGATTGGCAAGAAAATATCGCCTTGCCAGTAGTATCTCTTGAAAGGTATCGGTATTGAAGTATTCCGTAAGCCTTCCGTTGAAGCGAATGAAACCGGCTGCTGTCAGTTCATCTTCCCTCACTTGTTCCGACTCCAAGAATATCTGCAACGCTTCCATCTGCCGCTCACAGGCTTGTTCTTCCGCGACACCGATCTTGGCTGAAGTGATGCAAAGCGCCGTGGGGCTGATGTCGAAAGCCCATGAATGCTTGCCTTGAAGCGCCGCCTCGAATGGAATCGTGCCTACGCCTGCAAAGGGGTCAAGCATCGTTCCTCCTTCGGGAACAAATATTGCCACAAGGTGAGATGCCAATGAGGGTTTCATTTTCCCCTGATAAGAACAAAGAGAATGCAATGGATTCCCCCAATTTCTTTTTGCGTAGTCACCCTTTTGATGGGGCAAGTTCGCCTTGAAACTATGCCAGTTCGAACCCCACTGTGTCTGAGGCGTTGATGCTGCCTCGGAAAGTCGTGCTGGGCGTCGTCTCGGAAACCGAGCGGCCAACAGCACTTGGCTTAATGGAAAGCCGCTCCGAGACATCCGCCGCCGTAGGGTGATCTCACGCTCTAAAACAAAGCCCTGTTCTTCTAGAACTTCTTTGAGGAGTGAATGGGTGGGAACATGAACACTACTGTAGGAAGAATCACCGATGTCTATCATAACGATAGCATTGCTGGAAAGATGCTTTTTCACTGCCATGAGTACCCGGCGCATATCACTGAAATAGGTCGCAACCATTCTTGGAATCCGGGCATCATAGGCAGATGCTTCAAGACTCTCCACCAATGCTTTGAGATTGGGGCTGCTAAACTCAATAGACTTTCCAACGGTCACATCGTTTATGCCTGACGTAATGGCTTCCCTGCGAAAATTGGATAAGTCCTCAGCGGAGCGCAGGCATCTTAGGAACCACAACTCAACTTTGGTATTGCGGAAGTAGTTTGTGCCATTAAGGTAAGGGGGACTCGTAATCACCGTATCAATGTTCAAATAAGGTAAATTTTCAAGATTACGCGCGTTCCCAGAAACAAGCATGGCTGGATTTGGAGTGGGCTTGAGGCGCACCAGGTCAGCCGAGATCATTTTGAGGTTACGTTGGATAGTTGGAAGGAGTTCTTCTTGTTCACGCCCTAGTTCAACTTCTGTTTTGAAGCGAACGTCACCGCGACGAATAAGATAAGAAGCTGGTATCAAGCTGGACAAAACAGCAATGCTCAGGAACCTTGCAGCGGTTGGGTCTGTGCAGGACAGCTCATCAATAAAAGTACGTGTTTTCAGTATTTGGATAAAAACTTGCTCACTAAAAAATAGGCTCTTTCCAAAAGTGTCCGTATAGCTTTTGCCGAGTGTCGTGTCAGCCTTAGATGAACCCGTCAATGCTTCCAGATTGCCGGCAAGCGTGTTCAATCGAGACCCTAAACTCTCACGATCCACATCTTCCAAACTGGCGGCAAATATTTTTGTTTCCGTAAGGAACTGCAGCATCGGATTTAACTCGCAATAAAAAGCGTGAAGTCCGGATCGGCTTGCCGTCAAGGGAGTAGTGCCAGTGCCGGAGAAAGGGTCTAGAACACGAGAAGCATTTGGAGCAAACTGCTTGAGTAAGTAATCAACAAAATCAGGCGAATAGCCCTCCAGATAAGGATACCAGTTGTGCAGCGGCTCCAATCGCCCGCCCTTGAAAGTAGTTTGGATGGGGTCGATTGTCAAAAGTGTGTTATCAAAAGAAGGTTCAACTTGATAAACGCCTTTGGCTTCGCTAACTTTATTTATCTTCTGACGAAGGGTACGCAAACAAAATGTCCCGATTGATAAACCTTCTTTTGCAGCGTCCGCTTGGAGTAAAGAATAAGAGGATTGGCCTAGCAGTTCACGAAGTTCATGGCTCGACAGCGGCTTTACGAGACGATATAATTCCTTATCTTTTTCCCCGAACGCCAAAGTCAAGTTCTTTTTGTGGGTTGCTTCTGCCGGATAGTCTGAGTAGTATATGTTTTTGAAATGCTGTCCCATAATTTTCCCTGTGATGCTTCGTTTGGGAGTAAGTACCATATTATGATACCTACTGTCAAGCATCTACAAATGTAATTTATCTACTTCTGGGTCAGCCGCCAAATCGGGCCGCGTGGACTTTGCCACGCAAGGCTTCTGACGTAGGGGGACAGCAGGGATTTGAGGTCGGCAGACGTGAGATGATGCTTTGCGGAAAGCGCTGCCAAAGCGCGGGCGTTATGCGTGGGAACAACGTCGTCTAGGGCATAAACGGCGTGGCCGGATTGAAGCGTAGAAGAAATTTGAAATTGGGTAAGCGAAAGCGCGGCGGCTTTGTCGTCGCGCTTTTTGGTGAGCAGGCCGTGGAGGGAAATCACGTCCCGGTCGGCGAAGTAGGGCAGGGCGACTTCGCAGGGGCCGCCGTCGCCTGCGCCGGCCACCAGGACGATGTCGCCGGACAGCGTGTGCGCCCGGACATCGGCGGCGATGCGGCGAAACGGGTCGGACTGCGGCGACAAGTGCGGCAGAATGCCGACTTGAAGATTTAGCGCGGCATAGAGGGCGATCCAAATCCCGACCAGCCAGTTGACCGCCCGGCCTCCGCGCCGCGCCCGGTGATGGGCCAGAGTCAGCGCCAGCAGGACGCCGGCCGGAACTAAGACCGGAACCCAAAACACAAAGTAGCCCGGCGACCAGACCGTGAAGAATGCGGCGTACACGACGATCCAAAGCGAAAGTACGACAACCAGGCTGCGGTTGTGGGAGCGCCAGAGCTGCGGCAGGGCCGCAAAAATGGCATATGCCGCGCCAAGCCAGCCCAAAACCGACAGACCGTACAGCGTCAGTTGGAGTGCGGGGAGGTGCGGGCTGAGTGTAAACGTGCTGGGCCGGCTGCCCGGCTCGACAAAGCCGGCATGGCGCAGAGCGTAAAAGTCGCTGCCCAAATTGTGCAGAACATGGAAATCCCACCACCAGCCCAATTCCGAGTATTCACTGGTCCAGCCCCGAAATGCGGCCACAGAATGCAGATGCAAAACGAAGACGCCCACGACGAGGTAGGGCAAGACCGTTGTCCCGGTCCATGTCAGGAAGTAAACAAGGGCCATTTGCCGGCGCTGGTTTCGCAGGGCTTCCGGCGGCAGGAGCGGATTGCCGTCCGCCAGCAGCACCCCCGACAGCCCAACGGCCACAAACAGCCCCGCGCTTTCGTGGAACAGCGCCGCGCCGCCGGCAAGAAGTCCGGTCAGCGCGGCTAAAGACAAGCGCGGCGCGGTCATCAGGCGGGACAAAACCGAGAAAGCCAGCAGCATCAAGAAGAGGCTCGGCATGTTGACCCGCCCGTCGGTCGCGCAAATCCAGTACCCGAACGACAGCGCGAGGCCCAGGGCAATCAGCAGAGGCAGGCCGCGTGACCGCTGAAGCAGCCGCCGCAGGGTGAAGTAGTAGATAGAAACTCCAGCGGCTCCAAGTACGGCGTTCAGGCTTTGCAGGATAGGCAGAGAACCGCCAGGGTAGCCGCAAAAGCGAGCGGCTTTCCAGAGGAGATAGCCCAGAGCGTTAAAAAGCAGATGATGGGGATGGAACAGCCAGTGCGAATCGCCGGTGCGCGGGTAAAGATGCGCGATCTGGTTGGCATAAGAAACCGCGTCAAACGTGTTCGCGGCGGTGCGCGTAGTCCAGTAAAGCAGAAAAGTCCCTAGAAAGAGAACAACTGCCGTAAGCGAGGCCGCGGAGAGCGCCTCCTGCCAGTGCCGCCCGCGCTTGGAAGTGTGTGCCGGGGCTATTGTATCAGTCGCCATCGCTATTGTCTTTCTTGTTCATCTTAAAGCGCGTGGACAACCAAAGAAGCCGGATACGCGGAGCCGTTGAGCAGGAGAGTTCGGACACGAATGCTTTTGGCTTCGCCGGGCTGAAGGCGGATGCGGGTGACTTCTTCTTCCGAAGGAGGCGGCATCGGCGGGAATTGCAGCAGGGGGCGGCCCGCCACTTCAAAGACGCCTGCCGCGAGGCCCGCTTCGGGGGCGAAAAGGACGCTGACCGTGCGCGGCTGTGCGGTCGGGTTTGTCAAATGCAGCGTGATAAAGTAGCTGACGCCGTAATTGCCCCACAGCGTCTGGGTCCCCGCCGCGTTCCGCAGAGACTCGGCATTGCCAAGCCGCAGGTAAACCCACTGCCCGCCGACGGCATATGATGACGTTAAAGACACGCGCGGCGCACCAAACACATAGGGCGACGTTCCCTGAACCGTTCCCGATGCCAGCGAGGCCGCCGGGGCAGACACTAAGCGGGACTTTTCTCCCGTCGTCTGCTCAATCGCTTCCGCTAAATTGAGCGGGGAGGACGCGAGAGTTTCCCGGTCATCGTCCGCCGCGACCGTCAAAGACAGCGCCCCATCCGGCCCGCCGATCTGCTGCACTTCTAAAATGCCGCTGACCGTCAGGCGCGGCGCGAATGCCTGAACGACTAAGGGAACGCGGGCATGAGGCGGCACTTGCAGCACCAGCCCGGTCCCGCTGTCCAGCGCTTTCAGAAAAGCAACGCCTGCTTTCTGGCCGACGGCAACCGTGTCCACTTCCGGCTGGGCCACGCCGTCCATCAAATAGACCGATACGGCTTTGTCACCGGCGTTCACCACATCCGAGTGAAAAATCAGCGGCTTGCCGCTGCTGTTCTGGTGATGGTAGTCTAAGCGAATGGGACGGTTGGGGGAAAGCGGCGCGGTGAAAAGCTTTACGCTATCCCGCACCTGCTCAGGATTGTTGGAATAGTAAAGCGCGGACGCCGGAACATCCGGCAGCGGCTGATTGACGATGGTGATGCGCGGGGCCGCGATGACCGGCAGCAGGTCTGCTCCGGCAACTCGGACTTCCACGCGGCGGGTCACGGAGCCGCCCGGCCGCAGAGAGGCAGTGACTTTCGGCGTTTGCAGCAGCCGTACCTGCGCCCCAGGCGTTGCGTTCAGCGCAAGCTTCAGTCCCACATACAGCGCGGTTTGAACCAGGCCGGACGGCGCGGACGGCTGCCCGGTCACGCGCACCGTCACCTGCGGCGCGACAAACGCCGCGTACTTGCGGACAGCAATTCCAATCGCCAGGACACTGTCGCCGGCATGAACATCTACCTGCGCCGTTCCCGTGCCGACGCCGCGCGCGGTCAAGCGCCGATGCACCGCGTCGTAAGACATGCTGACAACATGGCTGTCGCCGCCGGACACCGAAATGTCTTCGGCGCGGGCCGCCCCGCCAATCATTACTGTCTGAACACTGCCGAACGGCAGCACAAACTGGCGCGGCGATGCCGAAAGCGCCGGCTCCGAAAGCAGGCGCTTCAAATTCGCCGCCCAAAGCTGTGCGAGGTGCCGCGCCGTCTGCCGCTGCGCCCGCGCTTCCTGCGGCGTCGCCGACAGCAGTGTCTGCCCCCGGCCGGTGACAACCCAGCCTTGCCGCCCCTGCGAAACTGCCGCCACTTCGCCTGCCGACAGGCCCGCCGCCGTGAGGTCCAACAGGCGCTGCTTGACCCCCAGCGCCCGCGCCGCCGGGCCGAGGCCGCCGGCGGCTGTGTGCAGGGTCGCCGCCGGCTGGTCGTTCACGCTCACTAGCCCCACAATCCCATGTCGTCCGGCAAATGTCTTCGCGCTGACCCGTGCTGGAAACGGCGCAGCTTGGGTACTGGCTCCGATGAATAGAATAGCGAAAAGTGCGGCGGCGCGAACTGACCGTGTCCCGAATAATTGGGTGCGGAAGAATTGGGTGACGTACAAAAAAGCTCTCCTCTTGGCCCAAAGATTATAGGCGTTTTCGGGCGTCAAAGTCAAGCAAAACGCGCGGCGTAGGGTATGATAAGTCTGATGAACCCAGAACCCACTCGCCAAACCCAGGCCGAAGCCTCCCTCAGCCGCCGCTTGAAACAGGCCGAAGAACCGCCGCGCACCGCCGTCATCGGCGGCGGGCCGCTCGGCCTGGAAGCCGCGCTTTATGCGTCCCGCCTGGGCCATACGGTGTTTTTATTTGAGCGTGAGCCGGAGATCGCCCCGGATGTCCGCGCCTGGGCGCACGTCACCATGTTCACCGATTGGAGCCAGAACCGCAGCCCGCTGGGGGAGCTGGCCCTGCGCGAAACTGGGGACGCCAAAAACAGGCCGCTGGGCAAGTTCCCGGCGGCCAGCCTGCACCCGACCGGCGAGCGCTTTTTGGAGCAGTATCTCCAGCCGCTGGCCTCCGCGCTGGGTGCTGCCGTTCATCTGGAGACCCGCGTCACCGCGATAGGTCGGTCATTCATGTTCCCGGACGAGCATCAAACTCAGCCTGAGAAACGCTCCGCCCGCAAGTTTCGCCTGATGACCCGCACCCCGCGCGATGAGCGCGTCTTCACGGCAGATTATGTGATAGACGCTTCCGGCATGACCCATACACCGCGCTGGGCCGGGGCCGGGGGCTTGCCCGCGATGGGCGAGATGGGCGGCTTTCGCCAGATTTTCCATCAAGTCCCGGACGTAACGGGCCGCGACCGCATCCACTTCCTCGGCAAGCGCGTTCTCTTGATCGGCGACGGTACGTCCGCCGCCACGACCGCCGCCGCGTTAGCCGAAGTCGTCGCTTTAGACCCCGCCACAACCATTCTCTGGGCCACATCTTCCCGTGATGCTTTGCCGCTTCAGATTATCCCGAACGACCCATTGACGCGCCGAGATACGCTGCTGAAAAAAGCCAATCTGCTGGTCGAAACCAAGCACGCCGGCTTCACCTATAGCCCGACGACGCAGGTGGAAGCGCTCCAATACTCGCTGGCTCACGCCCGGTTCCAGGTCACGCTGCAAGTCAACCACGAGACAAAGCGGATGGCGATGGACGCCGTCGTCGCTAACGTCGGCTACCGCCGCGACGTGACGACTTTTGACAAGTCCCTGCACCCGCAGGAGCCGGACCTCTACGCGATTGGCGAAAAATCGCTGCCCCCCGGCGACTTTTTGCTGACACAAGGCCGCGCCCAAATCCAGGACATCTTCCGTCAGATCACAAATCAGCCCGACCTAGACCTCTACGCCGACGCTGAGGCGGCACTGACGCTTCGGCAGGATAACCTATCAGACGCATAGAGGCCATTCGGACCGTGCGTTTTAACGCATGGTCTTGACTGTATCAGGTATGTAGATTGGGAGGCGGCGGCCAAACTCCGGGCCTCTCCTGCCCGTAGTCCGGCAGGACGATGCCCTGGCTTCCCAAAAAAGCCCGAAACTTCTCTTCCAACCATGCTTCATCGTGGAAGGGAGGCAGTCCTCCCGGTGCGAAGGAACTTGCCGCCGCTGCTAGGTCTTCATGTTCACTGTCTTCTGCAAATGTCACCATCAGAAGGGAGCGAATATGATTGACCTTGGCGAGACTTTGGTCTTTTCCGGTACAAAACTCTATCAGCAGAGTGTTCAAGCGTTGATGTTCCGCGTCCTTGCTCCTTCTGCGAGTCAACCCAAGAACCCCCACGCAGATGCCGCCAAACAAAAGCGCGAGGGGTCCCAAACAACCAAACAAGAGCGTGAACAGTCCCAGACAACTCATCCTTAGTTCCTGAATCCTTTCCAGGACGGGCCATTAAAATGCGTCAGCGGCGGGTTCCGCCGGGGGTGCGCTGGCCGTCCTGGTGCTGGTGGCTGGTGCGGGCGGCTTTGGCGCGGGCGGCGCGGGCTTCGGTTTTGGCGTGCTTGCCCAACACGGCTTCTTCGGGGCAGTAGATATGGCAGCTATTATGCTTCATCACGACTGGCACGATGTCTGGGTCGGAGTTGGTGGCGGACGCGAGAAGGCTGACGAATTCGTCGGGGTCGGCGGTGTTTTCAGCGAACAGGCCGTAGTGCATGGGGATGACTTCGCGGGGGGCGATTTGGGCGGTCAGTTTCGCGGCCTGGGCGGCGTCCATGTTGCCCATGCGGCCGTTGATGGGGACTAAGAGGACTTCCGGGCCGTATTCTTCGACGGCTGGCGCAAGAGCGTCGTTGTATTCGGTGTCGCCGGTGATGTAGACGGAAACGGTATCGGCGCTGGAGCCGTCATTGGAAAACTCAAAGACGAAGCCGACGCTGTCTTCGGAGTGCTGGGCGGCGACCACATGCACGGCGAAGTTTGGGAATTCGAGTGATTGGCCCGGCATGGCGGTCGTGATCTGGCTCATGGGGACGCCGAGCTTGGTCAAGTGGCGGCAGGCGGACGGCGGGCAGATGACCGGGGCGTCCGGGTTCATCTGGGCGATGACCGGCGCGGTCTGCGGGTCTAAATGGTCAATGTGGTCGTGGGTGAGAAACAGATAGTCCAGGCGAACGTCTTTGGGACGGACGGGAATGTCGACGAGGCGGGCGGCATTGCCGTCGCCGTTCGCGCTGTCCGACAGATAGGGGTCTACGACAATGACATCGCCGCTGTGCGCTTTGAACGCAAATCCTCCCTGGCCGAGCCACTGAATGGCGACCCGCCCGGCTTCGACTTTGGATTTAATCAATCGCTCCATTTGTAAAACCTCCGAAAAGAGTTGACTGCCGGTACTATTGGCGACCGTGCGGCTTGACTCCTGCGTCACTTTACACTTTGGCGCGATTGTGCTACAATGCGACTGTGGCTTGGGCCGGAATGACGCAGACAGGAACGGGGCAGAGAGAAACCAAACCGGTGCAGGCAGCCGATATTCGCCGGGCGGAGGAGATGGCCGCGTTGGAAGCGGAGTGGCAGCACTTAGCCTCGATTTGTCCGGCGGCAACTGTTTTTCAAACCTATGAATGGAACGCGGCCTGGTGGCGGCACTTCGGCAGCCTGCCGGGGCGGCGTCTGCGCGTGGTCACTTTCCGCAGCCCTGACGGTATGCTGATCGGGCTGGCCCCGCTGATGACTTCGTTCTGGTACGCGGCCCCGCTGCGGCGCTTGTCTTTCTTAGGAACCGGCACCTCCGATTATTTGGATATTCTGGTCGCGCCCGGCTGGGAACAGGAAGTCGCGCAAAGCCTGTATCATTATCTGGAATCTGCCGGCGGCTGGCAGATTGCCGACTTTCAGCAGCTTCGAGACGGCAGCGTGTTTCGGCGTTTTCTCCCGCCTGCGGAAAGCAAATTGACTGTTCTGGACGTGCCGGGGGAAGCCTGTCCTTACCTGCCGCTGCCGCCAAGCTGGGCGGAACTGCTTCAAGGGCTGGGCAAGAAGACACGCGCCAATGTCGGGTACTATGACCGGGCGCTGCACAAAGTTTATGCGGTTGAAGTCGGGCCGGTCACGGACGTAGGCGTGCTGGACGGCGAGCTGACCCGGCTGTTTGAGCTGCATGGACGCCGCTGGAACCAGCGCTGGCTGCCGGGTGTTTTTGCCGGAAAGCGAGTTCAGGCATTCCACCGGGACGCTGCCCGGCGGCTGCTGGGCAAGGGCTGGCTGCGGCTGTTTACGCTGCGGCTGGACGGCGAAACGCAGGCATCTTTATATTGCTTTCGGTACGGGGATCGTTTGTGCTACTACCAAGGCGGCTTCGAGCCGACGCTGGCCCGGTTGAGCCTGGGAACAGTGCTGACGGCACGGGCGATGCAGACGGCCATTCAGGAAGAATGCCGCGTGTTTGACTTCCTGCGCGGCGACGAGCCGTACAAGGCTAAGTGGACGACAGCGTTCCATATCAATCTACGGCGGCTAGTCACGCGCTCCCGAACGCCGTGGACGCTCCTTGCCCGCCAGGCGCAGCGCTGGGAAACGCAGATTGAGCAGCGCGGCAAAGCCTGGATGCGCCGCAAGAAGGGCGCATGATAGGCGTTATGGTACAATTAGATGGTCCCAAAAACAACGAACTTTCTGACGGAGCAAGCCTGGGATATGACACCGCAAGAAATTCAACAGAAAGAAGAAGATGAATCGAAACGAAACTCTTCGCCAAGAACTCTTGGACATGAGGGAACGCGACCAGGAGATGCGTTACACGATTATTAAGCGTTATGACTACAATTCACCATACAGCTCTGAGGACCTGGCATGGTGGAAGACCACCGATGCCACAAATACCGCCCGGATGAAAGAGATCATCGCCGAGCACGGCTGGCCCAGTCAAACAGCGGTCGGTGAAGACGGCGCGGAGGCTGCATGGCTCTTAGTTCAGCACGCAGACAAAGACCGGGAATTTCAAGCGCAGTGCTTGGAATTCATGCAGCAAGCGGTTGCTGTGGGAGAAGCATCCGCAAGCAATTTTGCCTATCTGACTGATCGGGTGCGTGTCGGCAATGGGCAGCCGCAGATATACGGTACTCAAAATAAAGTCGTTGATGGAAGGGTAATTTCCGCCGAGATCGAGGATGCAGACCAAGTTGACTGCCGGCGAGCCGCCGTCGGGCTTGGTCCCATAGCAGAGTACCTTGCTTTAATGAAAACCATCAAAGAATGATTGCTGATTTTTTCCTGCAAAACGCGGCCCCGAAACTGCCTGATCTTACATAACGCCTAAGCAGGGTGCATGATTCGACGCTTTTTTACCCGGCTGCTGATCCTTGTTTTAATCGCTGCCTGCGGGTACAACTGGCTGCAAATGCAGCGGCTGCAAGCGCAGGTTGCGGCTTTGCAATCTCAGGAAAACAGACTGAGGAAGAGCGCGTATCGGCAGGCAGCGCCCATGCCCGCTCAGGCACAGACGCCGGAGGCGCGTTTAAGCCTCCCTAGCCTGCAAGCACGGTGGAAACATCTGCGAAATCAGGCCAACGCTTTTCGTTCAACCAGCAAGAAAGTAATCCATGAACTTCCTATTTAATAAGTTTCGTTTGGCACTTGCCGCCGGCGCGGCTGTCGGGATGGCGCTTGTGAGCGCCGGATGCCAGTCCGGCCAGATTCACAACAACGTGATGAACACCGAGCAGGAAAATGCGCTCGGACGGGAATACGCTTCCGAAATCGATTCTCAGGCAAAGTTTGTCATGGACGGCAAAACCAATCGGCGCGTTCTGGACATTGCCACGCCGATTTTCGCGCAGGCCCAGAAAGAGGCCCCGGACGTGTCGTTTCGCATTCGGGTGATTGACAGCCCGGAAGTCAATGCGTTCTCGATTCCCGGCGGCTATGTTTATATTTACCGTGGGCTTTTAGACAAAATCGGGCCGGATGACGATGCGCTGGCCTGCATTATCGGTCACGAGTCGGCGCATGTCGTTCGCCGCCATGTGGTCAAGTCCATTTCCGACTCGGAAAATAAAGGTTTTTTGGTGGACTTGATCTCGGTGTTGAGCCGCTCCAACGCCGTCAGCCAGGTCGGCGGCACGCTCTTTGAGCTGGACCAGCTGCATTACAGCCGCGCCGCCGAGTTTGAGGCGGACCGCTGGGGCGAGCGATTTGCCTACAATGCCGGGTACGACCCGACCGGCATGGTCCGCACCTTCCAGACATTTGAAAAGATGGAAGACGGCCACAACGATACGCCGAGCTACGCTTTAGACCACCCGATTAACGAGAACCGAATTCTGCGCGTGGAAGAGCAGCTCCGTGAGCTTCGGGCCGACCACGGGACTTATGTTTCTGAAGCCTACGATCCGAACGGCGACAAAATCGCGGCGAAGGAGCATGACATCGATTATCATCTGCTGGTGCTGTCCACCAATATCCCGGCCCCAAACCCGGACACGACTGTGAAAACGCAGTCGAGAACAAGGCCGACGACAATTACGGAAAATCATCAGTGAGCCGGTCGCCTGCCCTACATCTGCTTTCTTCCGGCCCCGCGCCCCGCAGCTCGATGCCGCTGATGACAGTCGCCGCCATCATTCCGGCGTACAACGAAGAGAACCGGATCGCCGCTGTTCTCACGACGGTGACGGCGGCGCAGGGCGTCAGCGCCATTATTGTCGTCAACGACGGCTCTGACGACGGAACCGAGGCCGCCGCACAGGCTTTCCCCGGCGTTGAAGTTGTTTCGCTGGCCGAAAATCGGGGCAAGGGCGGCGCGATGCGGGCCGGCGCGATGCACGCTCAGGCCGATGTTCTGCTGTTCTTCGATGCCGACTTGATCGGCCTCACCCCGCGCCATGTGGAGGACCTGCTGGCTCCGGTCTGTGCCGGGGAAGCGACCATGACCATGGGCATTTTCCGGGGCGGCCGGCTTTGGACCGACATGGCCCAGTTTTTTGCTCCGGCCATTACCGGGCAGCGGGCCATCCGCCGAGAAGTTTTCCTGCAAATCCCCGACTTAGAAACCGTCGGCTACGGAATTGAGCTTGCGATCAACGACTACGTGCACCGGCAGGGCTTGATTCGGCGCAATGTTACCCTGCGCGGCGTCACCCATCCGATGAAAGAACAAAAGCTCGGCTGGGCCAAAGGCGCGGCTTCCCGAATGCAGATGTACCGGCAAATGCTGAAGTTCCGGCTGTCTCTGCGAAAAACGCCGCTCCCAAAGAGGCGGCCTCAAAAGACAAAAAGGCCGGGAAGCAATTAGTTTGCTTCTCGGCCTTTTGCTTTTTTGAGAGAGTGGTTCAGCGGCTGAAGTCGAGCGCTGGGGTCCATTTGTAATTGCTCAAAAACGTCGGGTCTTTATGGACCGTGCCGTTCTCGTACACAACGCGGTAGAAGCTGGCTTTATAATGCCGCTGGGCTAGACGCTGGTAATGGTCCACGAGGCGCACTTTGCGGCCCGACACCGCAGCGCCGTAGATGGACACAATGGCATGAGACCGAGTAGTTTTGTAGGACACAAAGATCGGGGCTTTGGTGTCGTTCTCGAACTTGAAGTCTTTCTGGCCGTAGTAAACCGTCGCGTCCCGGCCCGGATCGGCATAGGGAATCGTGCGGACATGCTGTTTTCGCTCGACAATCTTTAAATCCGCCAGCATGGCGGCGTTGAACAGCGTTGTCGCCACCTGGCACATGCCGCCGCCCTGCTGCATTTCCATTTTGCCGTCTACAAAGACATGGCCCTGGCCGAAGCCCCGCGCCGCCGTGCGCTCCCCGACCACTTGGTTGACCGAGAATACGCCGCCCGGCGGGACGACCGTGCCGTCAATAATTTGGATTGCCAGCCGCACGGTTTGCGTTCGGCCCGCGTCTCCCGGATTGAAGCGGGTGACAAAGTAGCCGATCCGGGCATTGATGCCTTTCAGGTCGGCAGTGGAAATCTGCGCTTTTTTTGCTTTAATCGGCAGAACAATGTGCAGAACGCCCGGATTCGCCGTGATCGCCTTTTGAACTGTGTCTACGGCGGCGGTGACATCCAGTACGCCGCCGTTGTAGCCCGGCACGACATGCGCGGGGACTTGCTGGGTGCCGTTGTCCTCACCGATGTTGCCGACAACCACTTTGGCATCTTTCGGCTGGCGTTTCACATAAGGCGCAATGCTGGCAAGATAGCTGCGAAGCACGGCGCGGTTCACAGTAAACCTGAAGGAGCCGGGGGCGCTGGCATCGGAGCCGGAGGCATAGCGAACACCAAGCTTCTTGCGGGTCGGATGCCAGGTCTGCCGTCCATCACCCAGCCGCATCCGCACGCTGAGGCGGCTGCTTGCGGCAGACGTGACGGAAGGCGCGTTGGCGGCCGAAGTGTCGGAAGCGGGAGCGTCGGTTTGGGCGGAAGCGGCAGGGGAAAACGCCAGCAAGCCGCCGGCAAACGCGGCGGCGGAGAAACAAAGCAGACCTCGGTTCAGGCGAAGCATAAAACGGTATTCCTTTCGTGCCCAACCGGGCAGGCACTGACGCAGTTTGAGTGTTGGGGTTATTTTACCCGATGGCTGGGGGAAAGGCGGCAGGAGGACACAATTTGTTTGTCCTCCTGCGCTGAGTGCTTACCTATGCGCTGAGTGCTTACCTATGGGGCCGGTTTCTCCGCCAGATGCAGAACAATCGGCTGCTTACGAAGCGTTACCACTTGGGCAAACTGGGCTTTGGCGGCGGCGTAATCGGCGGGCATGATCTCGCCGGGGTGCGAGGTCACGACAAGATGCACGGTGACGACATTTCCCGCCTGGGTGACGGTCTGGTCGTAGTCGCCGAGCTTCATCTTTTCGTGCAGATCGTCCGGCTTGTCTTCCAGCGTGTACCCGGCAGGCAGCGTCACGATCAGGTCTTCAATCGCCTCCCCAACTTTGCTTTCGTAAATCGGAAAGACCCGTGAGTCCCGATCATACGGGGCGCTCGACATATTCTTGCCGTCAATAATCAGCAGGTGGCCGGTGCGGATCGCCCACAGCGGGGCGTGGTAGGAGAGGCCAATCGCGACCGGCTGGTCCCGGTCGGCAAGCGGCGAAAGCGAATAATCCAGAAGAGAAGCAGTCGGGCTGAACCCGCTGACCATGTTTTGGAAGCCGGGCTTGAGCTGAGACGCTTCCAGGCCGCGAAACGACAGCCGTGCGCCGAGGCCGTTGTCGCCGCTGAGGCTCATTGTCGTCTTGCATTCGGCGCTGCCGTCGGCGTGCAGGTTGACCGTCGTTGTGGTGGTCTCGCTGTTCTGATCCGGCATTCCTAATGGGATTGTCTCGAATCTGCCGTTGCCGTCCCGGATGACGAAGGCATTTACGCCCCGGTCGCCGCCGGGGATTGCGCCAAAGGGACACATCGCCGCCGTCGAGTCGAACCAGTACGGCTTGCCGTCAATGTCGGCCCGGACAATCGCATGGTTGAAGAACGTCGGGGCCGCCAGATAATTCTGCACCGGCTGCGTGCTGCCCGCGCCGAGCAGCACCGGCCAGGCGGTCTTGATGCCGGCTTCATGCAGCATGGTCAGGAGCAGCGTCGCCATGTCCTTGCAGTCGCCGTAGCGGTTGCGGCAGACAGCGGCGGCGGGATGGGGCTGAAAGGCAGACAAGCCCAGCTCCAGCGCGACATAGCGGGTCTGGCCTTCCACCCAGTAGTAAATGGCGCGGGCTTTGTCGGTGTCGGTCGTTTTGCCGGCGGTCAGCGTTCGGACTGTGTCTTTGATTTCCGGCGACACGGCCATTTGGCCTGCGGCTAACCCCTGATACCAGTGGGCGATGACCTGCCAGGAGGGGATGGTCGAGATTTCCACCGACGGAAGAAACGTGTACGCAGGCGGCATCATCGGCTCCGGGATGATGGTGTCTAAATCGGCCATTTTCCAGACATACGTTTTGTGCGTTCCGTCCGCCGACGGCGTCACCGTCGCCGTCATTGCCGAAGCGTTCTGCGGCAGGGTGCTGATCTTCATGGCGGCGGGCGCGGTCAGCGTCATTTTGCTGAGCTTAACCGGGTCTACGCCGTCGCGGAAGGTCCAGGTCTCGCTGTACTGGTTCGGCAGGAACGACTTATGGGTCGTGCGCGTGTAGACGTAGTCAATAATCACGCCGTCTTCGACGCCCGGCATCGAAATCCCCGTCACTTTGGCGTCATCGTACATGGCAAACTCCGAGTACGGAGCGCTGGTGTGAATGTCGCCGCCGGCAGCCGCAAGAACCGTGCCGTTCGGCTTGATTGTCCGGGCATGGACATTGGTGATTTTCTCTTTGTCGGCATCAAACGGAATGGAAATTTCCGCTTTGTCGTGCGCCCGCTGGTTGAAAATCTTAAACGTCTCGTGGGTCACGTCCACGCTTGTGCCGTCGCTGTTGACTTTGACGACGCTTTCGTCGCGCAGCGTAATCGCCGAGGCATCCGGGAAGGCAGCGGCGGCAGGCGCAGAACGCAGAAGCGCGGTCGCGGAAACATCAAACGGCGAGACTGTCGGCGCGGTTTTGACCGCAGCCTGGGACGCGAGAGGGGATAAGAACGCGGCGGCGAGTGCGCCGAGCAGAAGCGGGCGATGTGGCATAAAATGTCCTTTGCTCATAATCTATTATTCCATACGCCGAAGCGGAAACGAATGTTACAGCATTTATCACGTCGGGCGCGGCAAATAAAGAGGGCGCGGCAAGCAGCGCCCCTACCAATGACGGAATAGTTTTAATGCCCGCCGCCGCCGCCGGCAGGGGCTTTTTTCGCCTTGTGCAGCAGGAACACGGCGGGGACGGCAAAGAAGAACGTCAGGCCGAGCAGCAGGAACGCATCGTTGTAGGACATCGTTGCGGCCTGGGCCATGACTGTGCCGTTCAGCGCACGCAGCGCCATGTCGTGCGCGTCGGAGAGGCTGCTGCCATTGCGAGTTACAAAATTTGCCGTCGCTCCGGCAATGCGCTGGTCGTACAAGGGATTGCCAGCGTAGAAATTGGACACCAGGTTCACCCGGTGGTATGCTTGCTGATTGTAGATATAGGTGTTCAGAAACGCAATCCCAAACGAGCCGCCAAGCTGCCGGGCGAGGTTGATGAGGCCCGACGCCTGCTGAACTTCCGGGCCTTTGAGCGAGGCGAACACAACAAAGTTAATCGGTGTGAACAAGAAGCCTAGTCCGAAGCCGCGAACGATCAGCGCCAGACGGGTATCCGGTTCGCCCGACGCCGTGGTGAGATGCCCAAGCTGCCACATGGAGAACGTGAAGATCGCCATGCCGATCAGAATCAAGAAACGGATGTCAATAAATGGCTTTGGAAGGCTTGTAATTCGTCCGCAGATCATCGCGGCGACAGCGGTGGCAAGACCGCCCGGCAGCAGGACAAGCCCCGTTGCCGTTGGGGAGAAGTTTAGGACGTTCTGCGTAAACTGCGGAAAGATGAACAACCCGCCGTACAGACCGAAGCCGAGCGTCAGAAACAGCACCAGCCCGGCCGATAGGTCCCGGTTCTTCAGCACCCGGAAATCTACCACCGGTGCTTTGTTGCGCGGCGAAAGCTCCCAGGCCAGCATGGCGGACAGGCTGACAAATGCAAGTATGGAAAGACGGGTGATCGCAACGCTGCTATACCAGTCGTCCTGCTGGCCTTCCTCTAAAACGTACTGTAAGGAGCCGAGGCCGACGGTCAGAAGGCCGATGCCGGCGAGATCAATCTTGCCGGCCTTCTGGCCGCCGGGCGCATCGTGCAAATAAGTCCCGACAAGAAACGCGGCTACCAAACCGATAGGAATGTTGACGAAAAATACCCAGGGCCAGTTGTAGTTGTCGGTAATGTACCCGCCCACCAGCGGACCCAGGGTTGGGGCGACGACAATGCCCAAAATAAAGATTGTCTGGACCAGCCCCTGCTGCTCTCTCGGAAAAATCTGCCGCAGCGTCGCCTGCGCCGTAGACAGCAAAGCCGCCCCGCCCGCACCCTGCAGGATGCGCCAGAAGACAAGCTCAATCAGCGTCTTAGACGTGCCGCAGAAGAACGACGCCACAATGAAGAGGCCGATGGAAAAGACGAGATACCGTTTGCGGCCGAACCGCTGGCCGAGCCAGGCCGTCATCGGCAGCACAATGACGTTGGACAGAATATAGCCGGTGGAAACCCAGGCGATTTCTTCAATGGTTGCGTTGAGGTTGCCGGCCATCTGGGGCAGGGCGACGTTGATGATGGTTGTGTCCAGCACTTCCATAATCGCCGCCGTGATGAGGCCGACCAAAATAATCCAGCGATGGGGGACCACTGCACCCGCCGCTGCCGCCGCGCCCGCGCCGCCGGGACTGCCGCCTCCTCCAGAATTGCCGCCTCCTCCAGAATTGCCGCCGCCCCCGGAACTGTTGCCGTCCTTGCCGGACGGCGCGAGCGGGCGACGGCCGCGATGGTCTAAAACTTGCGTAGACATAAAAATCCCATTTCCAGTGAGGGTGTTAAGTGGAACCGGCACCGGAAGCTCTCCGGTGCCGGATAAAGGCGAGATGCACCGGCTTAGTTTTTGTGTTGCCCGGTGCTGGTGTCAATCGTTGCCGTGACAGACTCCCCTTGCCGTAGATTTCTGATGTCGGTTGCCGTCGCGAACTTTTTGTCCTCGCCCTGCTTGGCAGCGCGGAACTCGATTCGAACCGGGATGCGCTGAACAACCTTGGTGAAGTTGCCGGTAGCGTTGTCCGGCGGCAGCAGCGCGTTAGTTGCGCCGGTCGCTTCGTTGATGCTTTGGACGTAGCCCTGGAAAACAAGTCCAGGGTAGGTATCCACGTCAATCTCCACTGCTTCGTTCGGCATGACGTTACGAAGCTGAGTTTCCTTGAAGTTCGCGGTCACATACGCATAGTCGCCCTGTGTGATCGTGATAATCGTTTGGCCCGGCGACAAAGACGCGCCGATGTTGACGGCCTTCTTAACGACCGTGCCATTATTTGGAGCATAGAGATAGGTATCGTTTTCAATGATCTGGGCGTTATGAAGCTGAGCCAGCGCGGATTTTGCATTCGCCCGCGCGGTTGCAATCTCCGCCTGCCGCAGCTTGACCTGCGTGCTGCCGGCCTGGGCTGTGGACAGATCCGCCTGAGCGCTGGCATTTTGGCCGAAGTTATTCAAGACGTTGGACTGCTGAATCGGGATTTGCCGGATATTCGCCTGTGCAACACCGAGGCCGGCGCGGGCGACATCCACGTTCTGATGCGCTGCCTGCGCCGCTCGCTGAGCGGCTTTAAGCTGGTCCCGAGTTTGCGCGACGGTGGCGCGGGCGCTGTCTACCTGCGAGTGCGCCTGGGATGCCTGGAAGCGGGCGCTGTCAAGCTGGGACGCGGCATTGACGGTTGCGGCGTGAGCGACGTCATACTGCTGCGCGGTGACGGCCTGCTGGCTGACAAGCTTGGCGTACCGCGCTTCATCCGTCTTGTCCCGGTCAAAGGTCGCCTGTGTTCCGGCAATCTGGGCATCGGCGGAGTCGGCGGCACGTTTGGCCGTGACGACATTCTGCTGCTGGGTAGCGACCGCCGAGCGCGCCGTTTGCACCTGAGCATCATACTGAGCGGCCTGCGCCTGCGCCTGCGCGACCTGGCTCTGGGCCTGTGCCACCTGGTTCAAGACCTGGTTGCGGCTAAGAAGGACCTGCTGCTGGGCACCGGCGGTCTTGGCCTGCTGGGCCGCAAGCTCCGCCTGCGCTTTGCGGATGTTAGCCTGCGTCGCCTCCTGCTGGTACGCGAGGTTTTGCTCCGCCTGCGGAAGCTGACTCAGCGCCGACTGGTACGCCGCCTGGGCCTGGGCGAGAGACGCCCGCTGGCCGCTGTCTTCAATGCGTCCGATAAGCTGCCCCTTCTTGACCGGGCTGCCTTCTTCCACGGTCAGCGTGCTGAGCGTCCCGCTGATGATCGGACTGACATTGACTAAGTTGCCGGTCACATACGCATCATCTGTGCTGGCATGGTTTTGGGCGTAGTTGTAGTAGGAGATGCCGTAGATAATCGCCGCGATCAAGACAGCGAGTATGATTGCCCCTGTAATCAGGCGGCGCAGTGGGCTGACGGGCTTCTTTTCCGGCGGCTGGTCACCACCTTTTTGATCGCCGCCTTTTTGATCGTCTTTCTTGGGTTCTTCTTTTTTCTCGGCGTACTTGCTGCCGTCATGGGACTGCGGCGGTTCGACGCCATTTGCGGGATACTTGGCGGCACCGGGCGCATGACCGTTGGTACCGTTAGTGCCAGGAGCGCCCTCCGGCTTGCCGCCCTGGGATTGTCCTTGTGTTTTCTGCTGGGGATCGTCTGCCATGATTGTGCCTTCCTATAAATACTGCTCTTAAATACTGCTCTTATCGAACTTGTGGTGCGCCGATTGAGTTCTGGAACTGGGCGCGGGCAACAAGAAAGTTGTAAACCGCGTCTACTTGATTGTTTTCCGACTGGACAAGCGCGGACTGGGCATCGGTGACTTCCAAATACGTGCCGACCTGTCCCTGATACCGAAGCTCCGCCAGCTGCCGGGCCGCGACCGCCGACTGGAGGGCGGCGTTCGCCGCGCCGATCTGCTGGGCCGCCGTGACCAGATTGAGGTAAGACTGCCGGACATCGAGCGCGACATCAGAGCGGGTTGACGCGAGGCTTGTCTGGGCGTTGCCCGTGCTGAGATGCGCTTCCTGCACCCGGTCCCTGGTCGCGCCGCCGTCATAGAGTGGAATGTTGAGGTTCGCCATGATCTGCGCGGTTCGCTTGCGCGGGAACTGAAAGTTTGTGTCAGGGTAATAGTTCCCCGCCGCGCTTAAACTAAACGTCGGCTCTAAACCGGCCCGCGCCAGCTTGATGCCGGTCTGGGCGACGCGGACATTCACCTGCGCCTGCAAAATCTCCGGCCGCTGCTGGTTTGCATATTGAAGCGCGTTGCCGATGTTGATCGCCGCGACTTCCTGGGGCGCATTCGGCAGCGGCGGGGCCGCTTTGGCGTCGGGCGCACCGACCTGGCTGAAATCCGTCACCGGCTGGGCGATGGTGACGCCGGGCGCATCCTGCAGCGTCACCGGAGCATTCAGCGGCCGTCCCGCCAGATCATTAAAGCTGGTCAGGGCTACGCCGTAGTTGTTCTCGGCCGTCGCCAAATCCTGCTCGGCGGTGGCGACCTGAGTTTGGGCACGGAGGACATCAATCCGCTGCCCGACACCTGCATTGTTGAGGTTCGTGGCATCCGTGAGCTGCCGCTGGGCGTTTGACAGCGCGGCGTTTGAGACATCCACCTGATGCTGGGCGCGAAGCGTGTTGAAGTAAATCGTCTGCGCCCGCAGGATACGGGCATTGCGAATTGAGCCGAGAATAAACTGATCCGCCAGGCTTTGAAGTCGGTACTGATCGGTCGCCGCCCGGATTTGCCCAGTCAAGTCAAGTTGATTGGAAACATTGAGCTGCAAGATTTCTTCGTGCGTCCCGGTGACGGTGATTGCCGGGCCGCTGCCGAGCGCAATGATTGTTTTCTGATCAAAGCGGATCGCTTCGCCGCTGGCATTGACGTTGGGCCGACCGGCGGCGGCGGCCTGGTCGGCCCGCTTGCGGTCTATTTCCACATTGCGGGATGCGACCTCGACATCGGCGCTGCTTCGCAGGCCGGCCTGGATCGTCTGGGCGAGATTGAATGTCTGCGGCGCGGCGCTGGCTCCGGGAAGCGGCAGGCTGCCCTGCGACCCGGTGTTGCCGGCGGCGCTTTGCGAGGAGCCGACGCCGCCATTGCCGTTCGCCCCGTTGCTGCCGACGCCTGTTGTTCCGTTGCCGTTCGTCGTGCCGTTGCCATTTGTGCCGTTGCCGTTGGTTCCAACACCATTCGTCCCATTGCCGTTAGCCCCTGTTGTTCCTGTGCCGTTAGCGTTTGCGCCGTTGCCGTTCGCTCCTGTTCCCACACCGTTTGCACCGGCACCAACGCCATTTCCGTTACCAGCGCCGTTTCCGTTACCAGCGCCGACGCCACCGTTTGCACCGTTCGCCGCGCCGTTACCGTTCGCCGCCGCGCCGACCCCGGCTCCAACACCGTTCCCGGCCGCACCGGCACCGGTTCCAGCCGCACCCGTGCCGGTCCCTGCTCCGCCGACGCCGGCACCGTTGCCGGCTCCATTGGCTGCGCCTGCGCCGTTCCCATTGCCGTTTCCGGCACCCGCGCCGTTTCCAGCGCCGCCGGCGGCCTGGCCGATCCAAATGTAGCCGGGCGTTAGGGCATCGGCGGCGAACGCGGGAGGCGCGGCAAGGCTCAAGACCGCGCCGACAGCGGCTGCGTTTTTCGTCATTCGTTTCATATTTTGCGAAGTCCTCGTACCGTCAATGCGATCATTTCGGCGATTTCAGATGCCATTTCTTCCGGCTCCAAAACGCAGGGATACGGCGGCAGCAACCCCTGAGTCATCATTTTCAGTGTTCGGGCTGCCCGGAGCGTGTCCGGCACGTCAAAGAGGCCAAGCCGGTTGCCTTCGTCCAGAACTCCCGCCAGAAGCCCGTACTCCTGCTCCGTCAGCGGCTGAACATGAAGGCGGATATGCGGCTTGATGGCGACAATCATTTCCTGCATGGCCGGAGACTCCCGGCAGCTTTGATAGGCATTCAAAATTGGATACTGAAGCATTTCGGTGAGCTTCTGAACCGGAGACTTCTTTATATCCCGCGCAATCATCTCCATTTGGTGCAGGCTGCGCCGTTTGTATTCGGAAACGATTGCCAGCCCGATTTCTTCTTTGCCGTTGAAGTAAAGATAGACGGTACCCTTGCCGACACCGGCGTCGGACGCGATTTCGTCTATGGTCGTCTTCTTGAAGCCATAGTGCCAGAGCCGCTGCTCGGCGGCGTCCAATATCTTCTGCCGCACATCCCCGTGCCGTGTCATGATTTTGGTTCCTAAAGTGCTGAACGAATGACCAGTTTGTTATTCTAGTCATATGATACCATGCTAACCCAGCTTTTAATCGCTGGGTTCCCAGATATTGCACGAGAAAAAATAATTTTTTGAAAATAAATTGTCAGGAAAGTTCGCGGGAGCGTTCGGCAGCGGCTTGAACGGCATCAATGAGAGCGGTGCGAATGCCGGCGCGTTCTAAAACGTGGAGAGCGGCGATTGTCGTGCCGCCGGGGGTGGTGACGTTGTCTTTGAGCTGTGCGGGGTGCTGGTCGGAAGAAAGAACCATCTGGGCCGCGCCCAGAACCGTCTGCGCGGCGAGGAGGCGGGCGGTGTCACGGGTCAAGCCTTCTTTGACGCCGCCGTCGGAGAGGGCTTCAATCATCAGATAAACATACGCCGGGCCGGAGCCGGACAGGCCGGTCACGGCATCCAAAAGCCGCTCAGGGACTTCCACCGACAGGCCGACCGAGGCAAACAAGCTCTGGGCAAGCTGCAAATGCTCCTCAGTCGCGGACGCGCCCCGGCAGACGGCGGTCGCGCCGCAGCCGACCAGGCAGGGCGTGTTCGGCATGGTGCGGATGACGGGGATACCGGCGGGCAGAAGCGCCTCCATTGTCGCAAGGCGGATGCCGGCGGCAATAGACAAAATAAGCTGCTGCGGAGACACGATAGGTGCAATCTCGGCAAGCACTTCCGCGACCATGGGCGGCTTGACCGCCAGGAGAATCAAATCGGCGTTTGCGATTGCCGACGCCGCCGATTCCGCCGCCACTGCGCCCGGACCAAGCGTCGCCGCCAGCGCAATGGCTTTTGCCTCATGGGTGTCAAACAGCCGCAGATGGGCGCTCGGCATCGCGCCGGCCTGGACCAGCCCGCGAGCGAGCGCTCCGCCCATCATGCCGGTGCCGAGTATCGCCAGTGTTTTATCGCGCAGCATAATTTTTATCGCGCAGCATTCTAGAGCAGTTAATCGCGGTCGTAGACTGCGGCGCGAACGCCGGTCACAGGCTTGTCTTCGATGTCAATAATGACCGAAGAAGGCGTGAACAAATAAACCTGCTCGCCGATTTTCTCGACGCTGCCGTCTAGAGCATAGGTCGCGCCGTTCAGGAAATCAATGATGCGCTCGGTCATGTCGCTGGAAGTCTGCTCCAAATTGACGATCTGCTGCTGACCGTCTTTCAGGCCGTCGGCGGCGCGGCGGGCGTCGTCAAAAGTCTGGATCGCCCGGCGAACCGTGATATGTGTCTGACGCGATTGGTCCATACGCAGGGTCGTTCCTCGCCGCAGGGGATTGTAGGAGCCGCCGCTGGCGCGTGTCTGGGTCGAAACGGGCTGCGGCTGGGGATGCTCAACCGCGACTTCCTCCGGGTCATCCGGGTCATCGTCATGCCCGCGAAGTAGGTGGCCGAAAAGCCGCCCGAACACGCTGCCGTCACGCGGCGGGGCGTCGTCATATTCTTCTGCTTCTGCGTTCTGGTTCATCGTGCTGCCAAGCCTCCTGTCATCAATAGGAAAAGTTTATCTCGCTCCGAAAATTGCCGTGCCGACGCGCACTAAAGTCGCGCCTTCTTCAATCGCGGTCTCAAAGTCGCCGCTCATGCCCATTGAAAGTATCTTGCGGTTCGCTTCTGGAAGCGCGTCATACAGCCGCTTCAGCGCTTGAAAGTAGGGGCGCGGGTCCGTATTATTCGGCGCAATTCCCATCAGGCCCAGCAGCGCTATATTTGGAAGCGCGGCGATTTCCGCCGCCGCCTCTAACGCCAACTCCAGCGGAAAACCGGTCTTGGTTTCTTCCTCGCCAAGATGCACCTGTACCAACACTGTCTGCGGCTTCTCGAATGCCTGACGGTTCAGCGCCGCCGCCAGCCTCACGCTGTCAACGCTTTCGATGAGATCAAAGAGTGAAACAGCCAGACGTGCTTTGTTGCTTTGCAGGTGGCCCAGCAGATGCCACGAGCCGCTGGCTATCTCCTTGCGCTTTTCTTCGGCTTCCTGCACATAGTTCTCGCCGACGGCGGTCACGCCTGCCGCCAGAGCTTCCAGAACCGCGCTTGCCGGTTTCTTCTTCGTCACGGCAACCAGCGTAATTTCTTCGGGAGTGCGCCCAGACCGTACTGCCGCGCCCGCGATTTTCTCGCGCACCCGCGCGATGTTGTCGGCGATCTCAGACATTACTGCTGCGCTTCGGCACGCGCCTCGCGCCGGCCGAGCGGCTTGCGGTCGCCGGTTTCTATGTAGTAGACCCGCTCGGCGATGTTGGTGGCATGGTCAGCGATACGCTCCAAATAGACGACTGCCAGCAGCAGGTAGGAGGCCGGGAAAATGCGAGCCGGCTGCTCCTGCGTCAGCTCAAGCAGCTCTTCGCGCAGCTTTTTGAACGCGGCGTCAGCCTGGTCGTCATCATCGCAGACTTGAACCGCCAGCGCCAGGTCATGCCGAACCAGGCTTTGCAGGCTTTGATGCAGCATCGTCCGGGCCATCTGCGCCAGCGGGCCGATGTCTACGAGCGGCGCTTTCAGGTAAAATTCTTGGGTCAGCTTCCGGGCGATTTTGGCGATGTCAACGGCGTGGTCGCCGATGCGCTCCAGATCGGTGATGACTTTCAGAGCGCTCTCAACTTGGCGCAGATCGCGGGCCATCGGCTGCTGAAGCGCGAGAAGCCGAATGCACTGGGCTTCGATCTTCCGGTCCATCTCATCCACGGTGTCGTCTTTGGCGAGAACCGCTTCGGCCAGTGCGACATCGTTTTGATGGACCGCCTCAACCGCCTGCTCAAGCATGTCCCCGGTCAGGGTTCCCATTTGCAGCAGCTCTTGTTCCAATGCGGCAAGCTCGTCGTGAAAAGTTTGGCGTACACTCAACATTGCTGCGTTTTATTCCGACCCAATCTCACTTTTTTGGATTATAGCACAGTTGTTGCTATTTGACAAGCAATTCCGAAAGTTTTTTGTCTATATCTATGCTATAATTTGCACATCCTCTACTAAATGTAGCAATGAAGTCTTACTCAGGAGCAGAAACCCATGCGATTTGGCATTTGCGCCTCCCCGGCAGAGATGGAAGCGGTCACCGCCGCCGGATACGATTACTGGGAGCCGTCCATCACGGGAATGCTTCAGCCGGAGCAGCCCGAAGCGGACATCATGCCGCCCCTCATGGCACGGCTGGCCGCGTCTTCACTGAAGCCTGAGACCTTCAATCTTCTCCTGCCGGGGAACCTGAAGGTCGTCGGACCGGAAACCGATCCTCGGCGTCAGGAACGCTACCTGGACACGGCCTTCCGGCGGGCCAGGATGCTGGGCGGCGAGATCGCCGTGTTCGGCAGCGGCGGGGCTAGGCAGGTTCCCGCAGGCTGGCCGGAGGCGGAAGCAAATCGCCAAATCCTGGCGTTTTTAGGCCGCTGCGGGGACATGGCACAGCGTCATGGAATGATTGTCGCTATCGAGCCGCTGAATACCGCCGAATGCAACTTTATCAACAGCGTAGCCTCGGCAGTCCTGCTGGCGGAAGAAGCCAATCATCCCGCCATTGGCGTTTTAAGCGATCTGTACCATGTCGCCCACGATGGCCAGAGCTACGGCGAGACGCGGGATGCCGCGCCCTGGCTGCGCCATGTCCACGTCGCGGGTTTTGGGCGTCGCGCCCCGATTGCTGATGACCACAAGTTTCTCACCGGCTACTTTGCCGCTCTGAAAGAAATCAATTATGAAGGGCGCATCAGCATTGAAGCGCATTGGGAAGATTTAGGAGGACAGGCCGCCGAAGCCTTTCGGGTTTTGCAGCACGCCTGGGACGCGGCTTAACCATTTGACGGCAGGCAGCAGGCGGCAACCGGCGCAAACGACCGGCGATGGATCGGGCAGGGGCCAAGCTCCGCCAGGGCCGCGAGATGCTTCGCGGAACCATAGCCTTTGTGGCCGGCAAAACCGTACTCAGGATAAGCCAAGTCGTAAGCACGCATCAGACGGTCCCGCGCCACTTTGGCGACAATAGAAGCCGCCGCGATGCTCACGCTCCGCGAGTCGCCCTGCACCAAAGCCTGAGAATTGGCACAAGGAAAGCCGCGCACGGGAAGGCCGTCAATCAGCACGAAATCGGGTGGGGGAGCAATCTGAAGATAAGCCAGGCGCATGGCCTCGTGCGTGGCCTTTAAGATGTTGATTTGGTCAATAATCTCTGGCTCGACGCTGCCGATCCCAATCGAAAGCGCTTCGGCGCGAATGCGAACTTCGGCGTGTTCCCGTTGCCGCTCGGAAAGCTTTTTGGAGTCGTTGATGCCGTTCAAATCAAAGCCGGGCGGAAGAACGACGCAGGCGGCCAGCACCGGCCCGGCCAGCGGCCCGCGCCCGACTTCGTCAATGCCGGCAATCCGCAGAAATCCTGCCAACTGCGCGGCGTTCTCGTGCTGCCACAAGTCCAGCGCTGCCGTCAATGGACTATTCCAATACTGGATGGCGGCCAGAAAACAAGCTGCGCCCGGCCCACCACGCGGCGTGCCGCGAGTGTTCCCCAGTACGTGCCGTCGCTGCTGTCGTTGCGGTTGTCCCCCATCATCAGGTAGCGGCCGGCGGGGATAGCCTCAGTCGGATGCGCCCAATCCGCCTCAAACTGCGCGGCTGAAATCGGCTGAGATTGCAGCAGTTCCACATCTTGATAAACAGTGTCATCAAGAATGCCGTGCGCCCGTTTGAGCGGTTCGCCCTGATAGATTTTCATGTCATAATCGGGGTCTTCGGCGGTAAACGGCTCGTCCAGCTTTTCGCCGCTACGGAGAACATAGCCCGGCTTGATGCTGATGACGGCGTTCGGCATTCCGGTCAAAATCGCGGCTAAACGGGCTGAGGTGACGAGATGCGTATCGGCGAGGACGCCATTTGAAACAAATTTGACGTGATGGTCCGCCTGGCTGACATAACCGGCGCTCTGGGCTTCCGACCCAAACTCCCCCGCGCGGGCGAGTGCTTGGCGTACAGCGGCATGATTATAGGGCCGGCCGTCGGCATAGACCACGCCGCCGACCACTTGGAGACGGTCACCCGGCAGACCGATCAAGCGCTTGATGAAATCGGCGTCGGGGGGCAGACCGTCCGGCACGGTGGCTTCCGGCGGGGCGAGAAACACCACCACATCGTCATGGCGCGGCGGATGGAACCTGTAGCCGAGCTTGTTGACCAAAATGCGGTCAGTGGCGGCCTTGTTGCCAATCAGTGTCGGCTCCATCGAAGCCGAGGGAATAAAGAATGCTTGCAGCACAAAAGGCCGCAGGATCAATAGGCACAGAGTTACGGCGAGGAGGCCCGTTTCTGAGGTCTCAGCCCAGGCGCGGGCCGCTGCCGACCCGGAGCGCAGCAGGGCGAATCGCAGCGCGGACAAGCCGGCAGCAATGCCCAGTACCCAGAAAATGTTTAAGTTTCCCAGCGTTTCCGACAGGGTGGAAGCGGCCGGCGGCATCAGCGAATGGCTCCAATGCGTGACGGCGGCCAGAAGATCAGCTGCGCCCGCCCGACCAGCCGGTGGGCGTCAAGCGGCCCCCAGTTTGTGCCGTCGTTGCTGTCGTTGCGGTTGTCACCCATCATCAGGTACTCGCCGGCAGGCAGCGGCTCGGTCGGCAGCTTGGCTGCCGCCAAATACTCGGACTGCATGATGCCCCGACCGGCCAGCTTGTAGCCCTCCTGATCGTGCTTCAGCGGCTCGCCGTGGTAGATTTTCATGTCGTAATCGGGGTCTTCCGCGATAAACGGCTCATTCAGTTTTTCGCCGTTGCGGATCGTGTAGCCGGGGCGGATCGTCACCGGCAGGTCTTTTTGGCCGGTGTAAAGCTGCGCCATCTCTTGTTTTGTGATTAGCTTAGTATGGCCGCTGTTGTCGCTGAGCTGCACCCCGTCCGAAGCAAACTTGACATGGCAGTCGGCTTGAAGCTGTGAGTCGTCGTTGATGTCCGCCATCGCCTCCGGGCCGCATTCATTGGCCGCCGTCAGTTTTTGCCGGACATCGCTGTGGTTGTGCGGAATGCCGTTGATGCTGAGGCGTCCGCCGACCACTTCCAGCCGGTCGCCGGGCAGACCGATTAGCCGTTTGATGAACTCCGGGTCGCCTTCCATCGCGGCAGGCGGGGCGAGAAACACAACCACATCGTCATGGTGCGGCCCGTGCAGGCGATAATCAAACTTGTTGACCAGAATGCGGTCGCCGGAATTGTCTTTGCCGATCAGGGTCGGCTCCATAGACGGGGAGGGAATAAAGAACGCTTGCAGCACGAAGGGCCGGATAATCAAAAACACCAAAGCGACGGCGATCATGCCCGACTCAAGTATTTCTGAAATTGAGCGGGCGGTGTCGGATTTGGAATACACAAATGCCAGGCGGATCAAAGACAGCGCGGCAATAATAGCAAGTATCCAGAGAATGTTCAGGTTCGCCAGCGTTTCGGTCCAGTGGGCAGTGAGCGGCTGGTCAGCTTGAGGCGGCATAAAAGTTTCCCAAAAATCAAAAAATAAAGTCGCCGGGAAGTTCCGGCGACTGTGGTTACGCGAACAAATCGCCTAGAAGTTCCGCTTCTCTTTGACACGGGCCGCTTTGCCGACCTTCTTGCGAAGATAAAACAGCTTGGCGCGGCGCACCAGGCCGCGCCGGGTGACTTCAATCTTGTCAACGCGCGGGGAATGAATCAAGAATGTACGCTCGACTCCGTAGCCGTTGCTGATCTTGCGGACCATAAACGCCGACCGGGACAAGCCTTCTTTACGGAAGATGACGGTTCCCTCGAAAATCTGGACGCGCTCTTTGCCGCCTTCGACGACTTTGACATGAACGCGCACGGTATCGCCCGGACCGAAATCCGGGACACTCTCTTTGCGCTGGGCTTTTTCAATTTCCTGAATCAGTGGGTGCATTGGTTTCCTCTTCTCCAAGCTGTTTTAACAGCTTTTGGTCGGACTTGGACGGCACGTATTGCGCCCAGAGGTCGGGCCGACGCGCTTGCGTGCGGCGGAACTGCTCCTTGCGTCGCCACTTGGCGATCTCGGCATGATGGCCGGAGAGCAGAACATCGGGAACGCGCCAGCCCCGGTATTCGGGCGGGCGCGTGTAATGCGGGTACTCCAAAAGCCCTTCGGAAAACGTGTCGTCTTCGGCGGACTCAGCGCTTCCGAGAGCGCCGTTTTGGAGCCGCGTCACGGCATCAATCACAAGGAGCGCAGGAAGCTCGCCGCCGGTCAGAACATAATCGCCGACCGAAATCTCGTCGGTCGCCAGATGCTGCCGAACACGCTCGTCAAAGCCTTCATAATGCCCGCACAGCAGCACCAGATGCGAACAGCGCGACAGCTCCTGCGCTTTGGCCTGGTCAAACGTCTGCCCCTGCGGCGTCAGCAGCACCCTGCGGGTGTCCTGCGAAGACGGCAGGCTTTCCACGGCATCAAACAGCGGGCCGGGACGCATGACCATTCCCGCGCCGCCGCCGTAAGGCGTCTCGTCCGTGCTGCGATGGACGCCGGGCGCATAATCGCGCAGATTATGAACGTGTATCTCGACCAGCCCCGCCTCGCGGGCGCGTTTCAGAATGCTGAAGCCCAGCACGGCCTCGATCATCTCCGGGAAGATGGTGATGACATCAATCCGCATCGGCTTTTACAGTGGGATCGTCTACTAACCCAGGCACATCGCGCACGACAATCTTTCGCGCTTCCAAATCTATGTCAATGATATAATCGCCAGCAACCGGAATCAGTGCCCCGCCGTCCGTGACATAGACATCATGCGCGGGCGATGTCAGAACATCAGACAGCTTGCCGAATGACCGGCCCGTGTCAGCCACAACGTCCAGCCCTAACAGCTGGTCCACATAATACTCGCCTTCGGGCAGCGCAGCACGCTCGTTTTCTTTGATCAGCACGGAGCAGCCAAGCAATGCTTCCGCCCCGTTCCGATCCGTGACATCTTTGAAGCGGGCAATCCAGAAGCCTTTCGGCTGCCGCCGCATTCCAATCAGCGTCAGATCGGTCTGAAAGGCATCACTTGCCCGCACCAAACGCACGATGCGCCCAATTTGGAGGGAGCGCGCGGCGGCGTCCGAGGTTGATTCGACGGCGGACGCTCCAATCAGCCGAAGGCGAACACTGCCGCTGACGCCGTGCGCTCCGGCAACTTCCGCTGCAAGTACCGAGTATTCGTCTGTTTCGGCAAGTTCTGTCATAAGGATAAAGAGCGCTTAGGCGATAATTTCGACATAGACTTTCTTTTTGGCTTTCATTGCAACGGCCTTTGTGACCGTTCGCAGCGCATTGGCGATGCGTCCCTGCTTGCCGATCACTTTTCCCAAATCGCCGGGAGCGACGTGGACTTCATAGGTGGTCGATTCTTCGCCGGGAATCTCGGTCACTGTGACATGTTCGGGTTCATCCACCAGTTCCTTGACGAGGTACTCAATCATGGGTTTCAACGTACTTCTCCTACTACTTTACCCGGACGGCTGAAGCTTCCCTGCGGGCCGTACCGGGGCCGTGCTTTATATTTAGAACTTAGATTTAGAACGAGATTTCGCTAAGACGCAGGTGCGTCAGCGGGGACTTCGGTGGAAACTGTTGCGGCGGCGGGCGCTTTGTCGGCGGCGATTTTCTCGTAAACGCCCTGCTTTTTGAGCAGCGCCTGCGCGGTGTCGGAAGGCTGTGCGCCGCAGCCAAGCCAGTAGACAGCCCGGTCGTCGTTGATCTTCAGCTCCACTGGCTCGACGCACGGGTTGTAGTACCCAAGCGTCTCGATAAAGCGGCCATCACGGGCGCGGCGGCTGTCGGCGACCACCATACGGTAAAACGGGCGCTTCTTAGCTCCCATACGGCGAAGTCGAATCTTAACGGACATCTGTGTTGCTCTTTTCCTCAGTATTGGTAGTTGTTGTAGGTCGTTCAAGTTGTGAGGGAACGCGCTTTGTCCTGCCGAAGACAGAACGAAGCGCGTTCCCTCATGGTCTCAGTAAGAAGTCAATTGCGGCCAAAGGGCAGTTTAAAGTTCGCCGGCGGCTTCCGCTTGTTCTTCTTGGAGCTGTTCTTGTTGCTGCCGCTGTGACGGCCGCCCATGCCCGCTAAAGAAGGCATCCCGCCGCCTTCCATGTTGGTCAGGCCGCGCATCATCTTTTTCATCTGCTCGAACTGTGTCAGCAGGCGGTTGACATCCTGCACCGTGCGTCCGCTGCCCGCCGCGATGCGCCGCCGCCGGCTGCCGTTGATGACGCCCGGCTCCCGCCGCTCGCCGGGGGTCATCGAAAGAATGATGCCTTCAATCTGGGCCAGATGACTCTCGTCTATCTGCGGCATATTCTTGAGCGCCTCCGAGCCGCCGAGTCCGGGAATAAGCTTCAAAATCTGGTCCAGCGGCCCCAGCTTCCGCATCTGCCGCATCTGGTCCAAGTAGTCTTCAAAGTCAAACTTGTTGGCCCGGAACTTTTTTTCCAGCTCGGCGGCTTTTTTCTGGTCAATCGCTTCTTCGGCCCGCTCGATCAGCGTCAGCACGTCGCCCATGCCGAGAATACGCGAGGCCATCCGGTCGGGGTAGAAGATTTCCAGCGCGTCCATCTTCTCGCCGACGCCGACAAACTTGATCGGCAGGCCCGTGACGCCTTTGATGGACAGCGCCGCGCCGCCGCGCGTGTCGCCGTCGAGCTTTGTCAGAATAAAGCCGGTGACGCCAAGCGCCTCATTGAATCCTTGCGCGACATTGACCGCTTCCTGCCCGGTCATGGCATCCACAACCAGCAAAATCTCAGTCGGCGTGGTGGCCGCCTTGACCCGCTGCAGCTCCTGCATCAGCGCTTCGTCAATCTGAAGCCGGCCCGCCGTGTCTAAAATCACAACGTCATAGCCCTTGCGCGTGGCCTCGGCAACGCCTTCATAGGCAATCTGCTCCGGCTTTGCGCCGTCGAGCGTAAAGACCGGCGTCTTGACCTGCTCGCCGACGACTTGAAGCTGCTTGATCGCGGCGGGGCGGTAGATGTCGCCGGCGACCAGCAGCGGGTTCCGGCCCTGCTTGCGGAGCAGCCGGGCCAGCTTGCCGGCCTGGGTCGTTTTGCCTGCCCCTTGCAGGCCGCAGAGCATGATGACGGTCGGCGACTTCGGCGCAAGTGTCAGCGGCGACTGCTCTCCGCCCAAAAGGCCGGTCAGCTCTTCATCAACAATCTTGATGACCTGCTGCGCCGGGTGCAGGCCTTCCAGCACTTCGATGCCGACGGCCCGCTCGCGGACGCGGGCCGTGAAATCTTTAACGACCTTGAAGTTGACATCGGCTTCCAGCAGGCCCAAGCGGACTTCGCGCATAGCCTCGACCACGTCCGCCTCGGTCAGCGCTCCTTTGGTGCGGAGCCTTTTAAAGACATCCTGCAATTTGTCGGCAAGGCTCTCAAACATAAGTTAGATGCACTCGGATAAGTTTGCTTCACTCGGAATTGTCTGCAAAAGTGTACAACAGAAGTCGTTTGCACAGGCATGAGAAAAGAGTATACTTCGTGACGACGGGAAAAGTCAAGAGACGCAAAAGCGAAGCCCGCAAAACGACTAGAGAAACCTGCCCGTTCTGTCAATAATAAGGGCAGGCCGCTTGCGAAAATCCGCCGCCACAGCGTAGTGATTTTTGCAAAAACGGGTATAGACAGAACACGAGGGCATTCGCTGACGAGCGCCTGTAAATAGAGAAGGATTTCACTAATGGAGCGACGATTACCGGCAATTTCGCGCGAGAATGTCAAGCTGTGCGACCTATGCGGAACTCTCAATCTTGACGCCAACAAAGAATGCTGGACCTGCCGCTGGCACGGCGGGTTCAGCCGCGACCAGCAAACAATCGCTCTTGCCTGGCAGCGGCTGGAAACGCAGTACGAGGAAGTGCGCGTGGAGCATGTGACGGCCCGCCATACTTTCCAAGTGGGTGATTTCGGCGCAGCGCGTTCCGCTTCATTCCCGCAGAGAATAGCCGCGGCGGCCGCCGCCTCCTGGCAGCGCCTCTTGGACCAGTATGCTCTGCGCCAGGCACAGCGTCAGGCCCGCCAGCACCCCCAAATGCCGTCGCCTCCCGACCAGCTCAGTATTTAGCGGCTACGTCTTGACAATTTGAAGCCAGTCGTGGAACAGAAAATACATGCGGTCAATCAAAAGCGCCATTCGGGTCATAATCGTTGACCCAAAAATTGCGCCGAACGAGAACATCAGCACCCAGCGGCCCATCTGAGCCGTACCGCGCACCGCCCGGTTTTTTTGCTCAAACGCGAACAAGAAATAGACGAGAACGCAGACCAGAATCGCCAGAAACAAAGCATTGTTCAGCACAAACGAAAACTGGTGCAGCGTTGCGTGAGGGTCTCCCGGAACGGGCTGGGGCGGAACCAGCGATTTGGACGGCGAAAATGATTTCGTGACCTGCGGCATGAAGCGCCCCGAAAAGTCCTGAAAGACCGTTCCCGCCGCCAGCCCAAAAAAGATGCCGAAGACCAGCCGGCTCATCCAGGCGAAACGCTGAGTGTAAATGCCGTAGAACATTAGTCCAACCGGAACGGTCATCACCCACACCCACTGACCGTCCAGAACCATCGGGTCCCAGAACTCCGGCTTCAGCACCGTGGTCCAGGTGAATTCTAGGTCATACCCCAGCGCCAGCCCCAAAAAGATATGCTCGAATAGGCGATACAGCCGGTTCTCCTTGAAGACAAGCGACAAAATCGCGACGGTTCCGAGCGCGCTGAACAGCAGGATCGGGTTAAAGAGATGATGCAGATACCGGCTAAGGTCCATTACTGCCTCCCTGCCCGGCGAGTGGCCCCACGCGCCGCGTAGTAGCCGACATTCCCGACAATAATCAGCAGGATAATCAGCCCGTACACCAGAGACAGCGCCCCAGCGGCGCGTGTTCCGAAGCTGTGCGTTCCCAGGAGGCCTTCATAGTCGCCTGCGCCTTTGATCCCTGTCAGCATCCCCGCGATTTGCCCGGTGTCTACATACGGGTAATAAGTGGGAGCCATGACGGCGGTCGGCGCGAACAGGAACGGCGGCGTGTTGTTCTGCTCAAACAGTCCGAGCCAGACATCGCCGCTGGCAGTCGGCGTGACTTCAATCACCGCCCCGACATCGGCCCGGCTATGAATTCCCTTCATCACTGGGAAGTCCGTGACCGGCATTCCTTTGTAGTCTTTTTTAATCGTGCCGGGGATGTCCACGACCAGGCTTTTCACGGTCGGTACAAAGACGGCAATCGGCCGGTATCCCCAGTTAATATAATCTCGGCCATAGACATAGCCGTATTTTTTGGCAAGCGGCGCGACCACCAAAGACTGCATGACTGTATTGTTCTGGGTGTCAAACGACAAAATGGCAAAGTGGACATGGCGCATCATCAGATGCGTCACAATAGCCTCCGCCTGCCACTGGTTTTCTCCGCGCGTGCTGGGCGACCATTGCCCGTCCACAATGACGATCTTCTGCGGCGACTGTTTTGCGACCTGCTCGACCGTATTGTAAAAGTCCTGGGACTGCTTGCTGGGATACGTCGGCAGGCTGAGGCCCGGCAAAAAGAGGGGAATTAAGATGACCCCAATCAAAATGGCGTAAATCACGCGCCGGTCAATCGTTTGCAGGCGGTCCCAAATCGTAGTATTCATAGCTCTTTGCTAAAGTTCTTTGTCGAAGTACGCGCCGCGCTCGAGACTCAGCCAGTAGCGCAGGGATGTTGCCAGCAGGCCGAGCGTCAGGCCGAACAAAATGCCGCGCTGGGCAGCGGTGTTGACTTCCAGCAGCAGCCACTGGGCGATGTTTTCAATTCGCAGGTTGGCCCACGGGTTTTCCGAGCCGTCCGGCAGCGTGTTCGGAATGCGATGCGTGAACCAGGTCCCGAACGACACCGAGCCGAGCATGACAATCAGCGCCGCCGCCATCAAAAGCGTCGCTTCCAGTGAGCGAATGCGGAACGCCCGGTACGCCGCAGACGCGATATAAAACGCGATAATGGAAAAAGTCGCTGAAGTCAGGCTGGACAGGCCGCCGGTAAAGAGAAAACCAAACAGGCCGTGCGCGTTCTGCGCCGCCCACAGCCCCGGCAGGCGCGGGATGACATTGACGCCTGGGCTGTAAGCGTTCATCAGTCCGAATACGGTCATGGCGACAAAGGACACCAGCAGCACCACGCTGAAGCCCCACCCGGAGCGCCGCCGGCTGATGTTCCGGCTATGCAGCTGCACCAGAGACACCACGCCGAGGCCAATCGCAAACGATCCCACAACCGCCGCGATATTGGCGACAAGGGGCTGATACGGGGTCAGCGGGTTTGAGTTGGCGGCGTGATTTGTCGGCCAAAAGAACTCGGTGACGAAGTACAGGCCGCCGAGAAACGTGAAAATGGCGATGATTGTCTTGCGCGAACGGCGCGGCGCGGCTTGCAGCGCGGCGAGAATGGCGAACATGAACAGCAGGCCCAGAGCGATGTGGCCGAAGTAGGATGCCGGTGCTTGATGCCGCGAGATAGGAGCGAAAAATTGTTGGAGAATATGCAATTTAGCTTCTAAGATTTGACTTTCAAGACGTTGACAATCCAGTGGAAAATGTGGGCGGTAGGCGCGAAATGCGCGATGCCCGGCAGGTTCAAGAGACTGATGCTGATGATGCCTGCGAAGATAATCGCCAGCAGAAGCAGCTTGCAGTAATCCTGGCCGACAATGCTGCCGAGCAGCGTCGCATCCCGCGACAAATAGGCGCTTGCCGCATAGAACTCATCCCCGATAATCACATAATCGCAGGCGGCGATAAAGAACGGAATCTGGTTTGTTTCCGTCGTGCCGGCCACCTGCACCGCGCCGACCTGCTGGCCGACCTCCGCGAAAATCAGCGACTCGGCAAAGAATGCGCCGAACAAAAACGACGCCGCAACACGCTCCCGAATCAGAATGCCCGCCACGCCGGTCGCAAAGGCGAACTGCTGCGTGGTCAAATAGCGCACATCGCTTTCCTCGAACAGCTCCGGCCGCCCGGCATCGGCGTAGGCATCGCGCAGGGTTTCCTCGCCGACGCCGGTGACAATCGGATCAATCGTCGCCATGATGGACTTGTTGCCGAACCGGGCCACGGCGCGTCCGACATAGCTGAAGATGGACAGCGCTTGCAGCGTAACCACGTCCAGGCCGCTAATGCCGGGAACCATCAGCACCGGCCGGCCCATTTCGGTCGCCCTTCCGACCGCCTCATCAATTGCGTTCAGGCCGGGAATGCGGCGGATATACGGCGGGTTCCCGCGCTGGGCCGACAGCACTTTGCCGATAATAATCAAAGAAAGCAGCAGTACCAGGCCGCTGACCCACCAGTTGTCACTTGCGTGCTGCATCCGTTTCCGCCAAATCCGTTTCACTCAAAAGATCAATTAATCGCTGAATGTTTTCCGGGTCTTCCAGCAGCGTATGCAGCTTTTGGACGCCTTGTATGCCACCGGCCATTAAAGGTGCGGCAAACGGCGAAAACGCGACAAGCCCCTGCCCGGCAATCTTTCCCAGAGGCGCGGTAGACTCCAGAAACAAAATCGCCGGGACTTCCAGCCGCCATTTGCGGATGACGGCGACGATTTTCAAAAGCATTTCGTCCCGATCTTCGTCAGTCAGGGGCGCGTCCCAATCAAAATGCAGCAGGCCAAGCGCATTAGACATCCAGTAATTGCCTTTGCCGGAAAGAGCGGACTGCCGCGATGACGGCGTCCCGGTTGTGATCGTCAAACCGGAGAAAAACGCCGCGCAGCGGCTCGAATCGCGAGTTTTTCGCTTGGAGCGGACTGAGCTTAATACCGTCGCCCGTGAGGTACGCATGGCGCACATCGGCCCAGCGGATTTCAAGCGAAGTCAGGCCATGCTTTGCTGCGGCCGACTGCGGCGTCAGCGTGTAGCGCACCGGGAAAATAAACTCCGACAGTGAAAAAAGAAGCGCCAGCATTGGGGCCAAGCTCAGCCAGAGCGAGTGAAAAAAACATAATCCGAGTGCAAAGACCGCCAGCAAAACTACGCCGACCTGGGCCCGCCGCTTCGGCTGCCGGGTCATCAAATGCACCGACCAGGAGAGAACGCTCTCGTCCGCAGACACTTCCATAAGAGACCGCTTTGTGCTTCCACGAGGATTTCTCATTATAACGGCCTCACGCCGCATTTGTCAAGCTGGACCACCACCAATTGGGGTCTTGTCCAACCGACGAATTTCGGGTATGATACGTTCATGCCCCTGCTGGACATCCAGAATTGCACCAAACAGTTCGGCGGCCTCACTGCCGTCAATGGGTTCACGCTGTCTCTCGATCCCGGCGAATTAGTAGGTTTGATTGGCCCGAACGGTGCGGGGAAAACGACGGCCTTTAATCTGCTGACCGGCGTCTATGCGCCGACATCGGGGACAATCACGTTTGACGGCGGTTCACTGGCTGGGCTGAAGCCCTACCAGTTGCCGCTGCCGGTTTGTCCCGGACATTTCAGAATATCCGCTTGTTTCCAACGCTGACTGTTTTAGATAATGTCCGCACCGCCGCGCACATGCACTACCGACCAAGTTTATGGGACGCCGTCTGGCGCGGCTCGCGCTTTGCCGCCGCCGAGACGGCGACGCTCGGCGATGCCCGCGACCTGCTGAACCGTTTCGGCCTGCTGCGCTACGAGAACGAGTTCGCCCGCAGCCTCGCTTATGGCGAGCAGCGGCGGCTCGAAATCGCGCGGGCGCTGGCGACAAAGCCGAAGCTGCTGCTTTTGGATGAACCCGCTGCCGGGATGAACCCGCAGGAAAAGAACGATTTGATGCAGCAGATCGAGAGCCTTCGCGCGGACTTCGGCCTGACCATTCTCCTGATTGAGCATGACATGAAGGTTGTGATGGGCATCTGCCGCCGGATTTTGGTGCTGGACTACGGCCAGATTATCGCGCGGGGAACGCCCGCTGAAATCCGCGCGAACCCGAAGGTCATTGAAGCGTATCTCGGCGAAGCGGACGCTGAGATGGGCGTGGCCTGATGCTGACTTTAGAGAACGTGCAGGTTTCTTACGGAGCCATCCGCGCCCTGCAGGATGTTTCGCTGGAGATCAACGCGGGCGAGATCGTGACGCTGATCGGCGCGAACGGCGCAGGGAAAAGCACGACGCTTCGGGCGATCTCCGGCCTGGTCCCGGCGAGCGCGGGGCGCATCTTAATGGAAGGCAAAGACATCACGCTGCTGCCCGCCGACAAAATTGTCAAGCTCGGCATCGGCCATTCGCCGGAAGGCAGGCGGGTCTTTGCCAACATGACTGTCCGCGAAAACCTGGAACTCGGCGCGT
>JAABUZ0100001391.1_pt1 | contig 46447 bp, 48 predicted proteins | sample 5562091 | NCBI WGS metagenome assembly JAABUZ01 (sample SAMN12813069, study PRJNA571459) | rock metagenome | isolation source: Antarctica rocks | place: Antarctica: Victoria Land, Linnaeus Terrace sud | collected 2015-12-21
CTATTGCTGCTTCTAACCGTTGTTGTTCTTCTGGGGTCATCACCTTGGCTCTAGTCAGTTCTCTGAACTCCACATACTACATTACTGTCTCCGGTGTTTTTGCATAAATGGGATGCTCCCTGTTTGCTGCTCCTGGATAATGCAGAGTCTATTCTGCGTGAGGGCGATCGCACGGGTAGCTACCGAGAAGGATATGAAGGCTATGGTCAGCTACTTAGATGTGTGGGAGAAACACCCCATCAAAGCACAGTATTGCTAACTAGTCGGGAAAAACCCCGAGGTTTGACAACAAAGGAGGGCGAAAAACTATCTGTCAGAGTCTTACAAATGACTGGTTTGCCGACAGCAGCAGGACGAGAAATTCTTCAGGCAAGAGGTGACTTCTCGGGGTCAGAATTCGAGTGGAGATTGCTGATTGAACACTATGGTGGGAATCCCTTGGCCTTAAAAATGATGGCTCCAATAATTCAAGACTTATTTAATAGTAATATTTCTAAATTTTTGGAATTATTGAAACAAAGTCCATTAGTTTTTGATGATATTCGCAACCTGTTAGACCAGCAGTTTAATCGGTTGTCAGATTTAGAAAAAGAGGTGATGTACTGGCTGGCAATCAACCGGGAGCCGATGACGTTGACCGAATTGCAAGCGGAATTTGTCCTCAAACTTCGCGAGAGCGAAATTCTAGAGACACTAGCGTCTTTGCAGAGACGATCGCTGATTGATAAAAGACCATCTGGCTTCACACAGCAACCAGTCATTATGGATTACGTGGGTGAAAAGTTGGCTGGAATGGCACACCTATTATAGCGATTGTCCTGATTAGTGAGATCCATCTAGCGGAATTTCAAATCAGCGATCGCCCCCCTTGTCACCCCCGCGATCGCCTGATCTGTCGCCTTCGGCAAGTGGTAATACTTCCCAGCTGCTTGAGAAGCCAATTCCTTGGCAAACCCAGTGGAAATAAACTTATTTTCCGTATCAATCACCAACAGCTGCATTCCCATAGCCCGAATTTTGGCAGCAATCCCCAACAGTTCCCCTTTAATATCCGGCTTTTCCCCTGACTGTAAAGGTTCACCTAAGGAGCGCGCTAGCGGAATATTCCCCCGCCCATCCGTAATCGCCACAATTACCACCTGACCGATATCTCCACCCATTTGAGCATTCGTACCTACCCGCACTGCCTGAGTCAGACCATGAGCCAGAGGCGAACCACCACCACAAGGCATCCGCTCCAGACGCCGCCGCGCTGCCGCAATTGAACGGGTTGGGGGCAGTAGCACCTCAGCCTGTTCTCCCCGGAAGGGAATCAGCGCCACTTGGTCACGGTTTTCATAAGCCTCCGTCAACAACTGCAGCACAGCCCCTTTAGCTGATTGCATCCGATTCAGCGCCATTGATCCAGAAGCATCCACCACAAAGACCACCAGTGCTCCAGCTTTGCGTACTAAGCGCTTTGCCCGAATATCCCCCTGCTCTACAATCACTCGCCGGTCAGGTTGGCGCTGACGCCGACTTAGCTGATATGGAGCAGCTGCCCTGAGAGTAGCATCGACCGCAATGCGTCGTACTGGCCCTTTGGGTAACATCGGCTTAACGTAACGGCCTCTATCTTCTGAAACAATCAGACTGCGACTACCGGACTTGCCTCGCCGCTGAGCCATCTGGGCAAAGTAAAGGACAGTGGGGTCGAGGATTACCCCCTCAGCATCAAAGACAAATTCTTCTGGTATACTGGGCGGTGCCTGTTCTGGTTCGTCTGGATTTTCGTTCTCTTCCTGCTCCTCCTGCTCTTGTTCAGATTCATCCTGGGGTTCCTCCTGACTCTGAGGTGGGGGTGGAGGAGGCGGAGGCGATTCTTCTGGTGGTGTTTGCACTACCGTCGCCCGTGGCACAATTACCAGTTCCACAGCACGCCGCAAATCTTCAGCAATCACTTCTGTGCGCCCATCCAGGGCAGCTGCTGCCTTGGCAACCCGCAGAGCAAATATCTCCGCTCGATGTCCCTGCACCCCGCCTCGAATTGCCTCGTCAACTAAATAGGCGATTTGCTCATGGGTGATACGGACATCCTTCAACCATTCCCGCGCCAGAATGATTTGAGTTTTGAGGCTATCCAGGTCTTCACTGTACTGTTCAAGAAACACCTGCGGTGAGACGGCATATCGGATAACTTGGTCTACTGCCTCCACTCTTTCATCTAATCCCAGTACACCATCCGCTGAAAGTGCGATCGCAATCCGATCCAGCAAATGTTCCCTTATAGCTCCCTCTTCCGGGTTATAGGTAGCAATTAACAGAGGTTTGGAAGGATGCTGAAAACTAATGCCCTCCCGCTCAATCTGGTTGCGTCCCTCGGTTAAAACTGCTAACAGCTGGTTAGTTATATTGTCATCTAGTAAATTAATTTCATCCACATATAGAACGCCTCGGTGTGCCTGTGCCAGCAACCCAGGTTGAAGTACCGGTTCTCCCTGTTTGACAGACTGTTCCACATCTACCGAACCGAGTAGTCTATCTTCTGTAATACCGAGAGGAATTTGGACAAACGGGGCTGGGATGACTTCGGTGGAAAGCGTTGCCCCGTCAGATGCTTCTGCCAATAGCTGATCGTCCCACTCTTGCGGGCAGCTGGGGTCGCAATTACTGAAGGAGCCAATAACCACTTCAATTGGTGGCAGGATGGCGTGAAGAGCGCGAGCCATGACAGATTTAGCAGTGCCACGACGACCGGCGATCGCAACTCCCCCCAGCCCCGGATCAACAGCTGCCAACAGCAGCGCTAATTTAATTGCTTCTTGCCCTACAACAGCTGTCAAGGGAAATGCAGGAATCAAGAGTGCAGTCATGGTTTTAATCATAGCTAGTCCAGATCCTCAGCATATCAATTCACTCAACAGAAGTCAGGAGTCAGGAGTCAGGAGAAAAGATAAAAACACATCACAAACTTTCTTTGTCTAGATTTTGAACCCTAGTTCTGCGGAGGACTCAAGACCCCGCAGCCTGGCTTCTCCTGACGACTGACGCCTCTCTCCTGACTCCTCATTCAGCTACTGGCCCCAGGTGTATTTGTTGCTCAACCTCGGCAAACTTCTGTTGTGCTAGCTTCTCAGGAGCGAGAAGAGAGACTACAATTCCCACTATAAACGAGAGCGGGATAGTAACTAGCCCTGGGTTCTTGAGGGGGAATACTGCCGAGTCATGCTTGAGGATGTCAATCTGAATAGCTGGAGATAAATAAATTAGCACCAATGCCGAGATTGTGCCTACCAGCATACTCAGCACCGCGCCATTGGTTGTGAAGCGCCGCCAAAGCATTGAAAGCAGGAGAGCTGGGAAGTTGGCACTCGCTGCGATCGCAAACGCCAAACCGACCATATACGCTACATTCTGCCCCTTGAAGATTATGCCTAGAATGATTGCTAGAATCCCCAGCAAAATCGTCGCGCCACGAGCCACTTTCAGTTGCTCCGACTCATTTGCATGACCGCTACGCACCACATTCACCCACAGGTCGTGGGACAATGCTGCTGCTCCAGAAAGCGTTAGCCCAGCCACAACTGCCAAAATAGTTGCGAAGGAAACCGCAGCAATGAAGCCCCAGAAGGCACTGCCGCCCAATATTTCTGCTAACATCGGCGCCGCCATGTTGCCGCCAACGTCAATCTTCTTAATATCGGCTTGACCCACCAACACCATCGCCCCGAAGCCCAGGATGAAGGTGAGGAGGTAAAAAAAGCCAATGAACGCCGTAGCATATGTAACCGAGCTGCGAGCTGCTTTCGCATCTGGCACAGTGTAGAAGCGCATCAAGATATGGGGTAGTCCGGCGGTGCCTAGCATCAGCGACATTCCTAGCGAGATCGCATTCCACGGGTCAGATACTAGTTTGCCAGGAGCGAGGACATCTGCTTTATATTTGACAGCTGCGGCAGCGAAAAGCGCCAGGGGATTGAAGCCAAATTTTGCCAGTACCAAAATAGTCATCAAGACAGCCCCGCCCAGCAACAGAATCGCCTTGATGATTTGCACCCAAGTCGTCGCAATCATGCCGCCGAAAATCACATATGCCAGCATCACCCCGCCGACAATTATGACGGCTACTTCGTAATCCAGCCCAAACAGCAGCTTGATCAGGTTACCTGCGCCTACCATCTGAGCGATCAAGTAAAAGGTGATTACTGCCAGCGTGCCAATAGCTGCGGCGATTCGCACTGGGGTTTGACGCAAGCGATAAGCCACCACATCGGCAAAGGTGTATTTGCCCAGGTTGCGTAGCGGCTCAGCAATCAGGAACATCACGATTGGCCAGCCGACTAGAAAACCAATGGAGTAAATCAATCCGTCGAAGCCGTTGAGCGCCACCAGCCCAGTGATGCCCAAAAAGCTTGCTGCGCTCATGAAGTCACCCGCAAGGGCAAGTCCGTTTTGGAAGCCGGTGATGTTACCTCCGGCAGTGTAGAACTCCGCTGTGCTTTTGGTGCGCCGCGCTGCCCAGTAGGTAATGCCGAGTGAGCTAGCAACGAATAACAAGAAGAAAAATATTGCTAGCTGATTAAATTGTCCGAGACTCGTATGCATATTTACCTTTTTATCAGTTGAGCGATTTTCTCGTCATAGCTGTTATTCGCCCAGCGCACGTAGATATAGATCAACACCCATGCTGAGACAATAACCAAGGCACCCAGCAAGATGCCCAAGCTGAGTCCTGGAAGCACCAACGACCCCATGAGGGGTTTATTGAACGCGATCAGTAGAATAAAGCTGAAATAAATGAACATCATGGCGATTGTCAGTGACAGCGCTACCCGCCAGCGTTGAGCGGCAAGGGCTGCGATCGCCTTTGCGCGTTGATCCATATTTTCTCCTGTTTGACAAAGCTGTTAGCTGTTAGGTGTTAGAGAAGATCGCTAATCGCTTTGATTTCTAATGGTAAGATTACCGTGAAGGTGGAGCCAACTCCAACCTGTGACACTAGCTCAATTTTGCCTTGCAGTAGTTTTACCAGCCGACATACTATTGCTAAACCAAGGCCAGTGCTATCCGGCAAGTGCGTACCGCTCGCTCCAACTCGAAAGTAGGGTTCAAATATATGGGCTTGGTCTTCTAGTGCAATTCCAATGCCAGTATCAGAAACAATGATCGCCCACTGCTGCTCGGGTAGCACCTGGCAGGTTAATTCGATGGAGCCAACCTTGGTGTAGCGAATTGCATTGCTGACAAGATTCGTTACAATTTGTTGTAATCGCAAGCTGTCTGTCAGAACTTGATCGGGGGCGCGATCGCAATCAACTACCATCTGTAGCTCTTTCGCACGAGCCAGCGGCTCCAACATTTCCACGACGTTGTTGATTAAACCGCGCACATCTGTTGGTGCTAGCCGCAGTTTCATCTTTCCTGCCTCATACCGAGAGATCTCCAGTGCATCGTTGAGCAGGCGGAGTAAATGTCGGCCATTGCGTAGCACGCGCTCAACATGTTCCAGATTGGTAAAGGTGTCTTTCACCTCTGTGTTCTTTCGTTGTTGGCGCAAAAATAGCTCGGAGTAGCCAATAATCGAGTTCAGAGGGTTTTTCAATTCGTGGGCTAGATGAGAGAGGTTTTCCTGATTGGCGCGAATCAGCCTCGTCAATTCTTGATTGTTAAGCGTCAGATGACTTTGAAGGTGTTCTAGTTCCTGCAATCGCTCATCAGTATAGCTTTTGAAGCACCGGGCAATGGCTTCATCGACTACAGCATCGATCAGACGGACGGTTCGAATCAGTTCTGCCGCTGACCCCTGCAGAAGAGCCGGTTCTAAAGTAGAAAACGTCACTTGGCGCAGGAGTCGGTACTCCCGCGCAATTTCTTCTGGGTCGAAGCCTTGTTTAGCCCTGAGAACGCCATGCTCCAAACTCGTCTTTACCAGCGTCTGAACATCATTATCTTGAGATTGGGAAAGTACAGTTGCCATCGCCTCTATAACAAGGGGAAGGCTATTACGCACAGCCTCGAAGGGTAGATTATTAACGCTTTCAATTTGCCTATCCCCGCGAACTGCTTCAACCCAGTTCTCTACAATCGTGTCAGTTTTCTCGACCAGCAATTGACTAAAATCCATCGTGGCTCAGGCGCGGGGAGGAGTAGGTGAAGGAATCCCGTAAATTATTTTACTTCAGCGATCGCGACATCACCTGAGTCAGATTTGGGTTTTTCTGCCTATTTAAATCAATGCCGCCTCTGATAATGCGACTTCTAAAGGTAAAATAACAGTGAAGGTCGAGCCAACTCCAACTTGGGAAACTAGCTCAATCTTGCCTTGCAATAATTTTACCAAACGTAAAACTATTGCCAACCCAAGTCCAGTACTATCGGGTAGGTAGGATTGATTGGCAAAACCAACTCGAAAGTAGGGATCAAAGATATGGGCTTGGTCTTCTAGCTCAATTCCAATGCCAGTATCGGAGACAGCGATCGCCCAGTGGTCATCGGGTAGCACCTGGCACGTTACTTGGATGGTTCCCGACTCGGTGTAGCGGATCGCATTGCTGACAAGATTCGTCATAATTTGTTGTAATCGCAAGCAGTCTATCAGAACATGCATTGGGAAGGCGCGATCGCAATCAACCACGATCTTTAGCTCTTTCGCACGAGCCAAGGGCTCCAACATTTCCATAATGTTGTTGATTAAATCGCGCACATCTGTTGGTGCTGGCTGCAATGGCATCTGCCCTGCCTCATACCGAGAGATTTCCAGGGCATCGTTGATCAGGCGGAGTAACTGTCGACCATTGCGTAGCACGCGCTCAATGTGTTCCAGATTGGCAAAGGTATCCCTCACCTCGGTGTTCTGTCGTTGTTGACGCAAAAATAGATCCGAGTAGCCAATAATTGAAGTCAGAGGGTTTTTCAGTTCGTGGGCTAGATGAGAGAGATTGTCTTGATTCGCGCGAATCAGCCTCGTTAGTTCCTGATTGTTAAGCGTCAACTGACTTTGAAGGTGTTCTAGTTCCCACAATCGCTCATCAGTATAGCTTTTGAAGCACCGGGCAATGGCTTCATCGACCACAGCATCGATTAGACGGAAGACTCGAATCACTTCTTTAGGTGATCCGTCTAGCAAATGTGGCTCTAAGGTAGAAAACGTCACCTGGCGCAGTAGACGGTACTCCCGCGCAATTTCTTCGGGATCAAATCCTTGTTTAGCCCTGAGAACACCATGCTCCAAACTCGCATCTACCAGCGTCTGAATATCACTGTCTTGAGATTGGGACAGCACTGTTGCCATCGCCTGGAGAACACGAGGAACACTATCACGCAAAGCCTTGTAGCGTAGAGCATTGGCGCTATCAATCTGACTATCCTGGCGAACGGCTTCAACCCAGTTCTCTACAATCGTGTCAGCTTTATCGATCAGGACTTGACTAAAATCCAGCATGTATCAGGCGTAAGGATAAGTCCTACATTAAGTAAGATAACGCTCTGGGGCAATGCCTGACACTTGGCATCGCCAAGTACATCAGCTTAATGCCACAATTTTGATATGGAATGGAAAGAAATCTCTGGTAACTGGGTCTTAATTCCTCGGCATCCCATCGGCATTGTGCATTTCCTTGGGGGTGCTTTTGTCGCGGCAGCACCTCAGCTGACCTATCGCTGGCTATTAGAACAGGTGGCTGCTCGGGGCTATATCGTTGTTGCCACACCGTTTGTCAACACACTGGATCATGCCGCGATCGCGAAGTCTGTACTCCAAAGCTTTGAGCGTACCCTGGAGAACTTACAAGCAACAGGTGTTTTACGCAAGCGCTATCTCCCCATCTACGGACTGGGACATAGCATGGGCTGCAAACTCCACCTGCTCATTGGCAGCCTGTTCCCCGTAGAACGGGCAGGCAATATTCTAATTTCTTTCAATAACTATGCAGCACGTGAAGCCATCCCCTTAGTGGAGCAGTTCACTCCTACCTTTGCCGTCGAATTTACCCCATCACCTCTGGAAACTAACACCCTTGTGCGAGAGCGCTATAGCGTCCGCCGCAACCTGCTAATTAAATTTGCCAACGACACCATCGACCAATCAGAGAAGTTGACCCAGGTGTTGCAACAACGCTTTCCTGATATGGTGACGGCGCAGACATTGCCAGGAACCCATACCACACCCTTAGGTCAAGACGTCAAGTGGGAAACCGGATCGACGTTTACCCCCTTTGATGCCTTCGGTCAGTGGTTCAAGCAAGAAGTCTACCGCGACCTGAATCAGCTAAAACGTGCCGTTCTCTTGTGGCTGAATCCCCTTTCGCCACTGTGAAAGAAGTAGGCAGAGGTCTAGGGAGAAATGTTTCTAATTCTAATCATTGATGATGACCACATAGTGCAGCTGATGCTGACAAGGATACTGGAAAAACAGGGTTATGAGGTGATCACAGCAAGCAATGGTGAGTCAGGAATGGCACAGGCGCAACAGTTCCGTCCCGCATTGATTATTTGTGATTGGATGATGCCGCGACTGAATGGACTGGAGGTTTGTCGTCTAATTAAGGCAGACCCAAGCTTATCCACCACGTTCTTCATTCTGTTAACCTCTCTAGGATCAGTGGCGGATCGTGTCAAGGGGTTGGACGCTGGCGCAGATGATTTTATAGCTAAGCCAATCGAACAGAATGAATTGAAAGCCCGGGTACGAGCCGGGCTACGCTTGCACCAGCTAAGTCATGCTTTGCAAAGGCAAAAGCAAATTCTGGAGGCAGAATTAGCAGAGGCAGCTGAGTATGTGCGATCGCTTCTTCCCCCCCCCATGACTGAACCGCTCGCCATCGATGCATTGTTCATTCCATCACTGCGGCTTGGAGGCGATTGCTTCGATTATTACTGGCTCGACCCCGATAATTTGGCTATTTACCTACTTGATACCGCTGGTCATGGCCTCAGAGCCACACTCCCCTCTATTTCAGTGCTGAATCTGCTCCGCTCCCGTGCCCTTCCTAATCTTAACTATTATCAACCCAGTGATGTTCTGAGCGCGTTGAACCACACATTTCAGCTCACTTACCAAAATGACAAATACTTTACTATCTGGTACGGAGTCTATAACCGCGTCAATCGCCAGTTAATTTACGCCAGCGCCGGTCATCCACCAGCTATTTTACTATCTGGCAAGCTAACAACCACCACCCAATTGAAACGACTCAGCACTCCCGGTATGCCTGTTGGTATGTTTCCGGATGCCAAATATGTTAATGGTTTCTGTAAGATTGAAGAATTCAGCAATCTATATATCTTCAGTGACGGAGTTTACGAAATTCGTCTAATAAACAATAGAATCTTGAGCCTTGAAGGCTTTATTGAGCTACTCCTCGACTACTATAATACTGGAGAGTGCCATCTCGGTCAACTCTTGAATTACCTGCTAACTTTGAACCCAAAAAACACTTTTGATGATGATTTATCTCTACTCCAGATTAAATTTAGTTAAATAAATCATAATTCCTATTATCAATAATATCACTTAGTAAAAGGTACAATTTTATTAAATTCATCTCTGTTAGCAAAAATTTCAAATACACTATCCATACTGGTAAGTTCAAATAATATCCTTACTTGCTCGTTAATCGAGCATAGAACAAGCTTGGCACCTGCTGCCCGGACTGTTTTGAACGCTAATACCAAAGCCCCTAGTCCAGAACTATCCATAAAAGTCACATCCTTGAGGTCAACTAGCACAATGCCTGCGCCAGTTGCCAGGGTTTCGCTAATTTCTTGAAGAAATGGTTCAGCCTTTGTGCTATCTAAAATACCGCTAGGTTGAACAACTTTAACCATAGGAATCATAAATTGGTACTATTGGCCATTAGAATAACACTCCCAACTCTACTACGGTGAGCCGCTGTTTACAATCATCAGGGGAGGCAAGAGTTTTCTCGCCTCCCCTGACTCGGTCTGACTCGACTAATTCATCTCTACCGGAACCTTAAGGCCTGATCCTGGCTTTTCGTTGTCTGGTGTGAGCGATTCACCTTCGATGAACGAACGCAACATCCAAGCCATTTCTTCGTGCTGCTCCATCAAACCAGTTAGGAAGTCAGCCGTCCCCTCATCGTGGAACTGGTCAGAACACTGGTCGATGTGTTCGCGGAAATTGCGGATGATCTGTTCGTGGTCTTCTACCAAGTTCGCCACCATCCCAGTCGCTGGGGGAATATTGCCCGCATGTTCTTTGATCGAGGCGTGTTTCAGGAAGCCTTCAGCTGTACCCACTGGATAGCCACCCAAAGCCCGAACGCGCTCAGCCATCGTATCAATGGTTTCAGTCAACGCTTGATACTGTTCTTCCCAAATCTGGTGCAGTGAGCGGAACTGCGGTCCGACTACATCCCAGTGGTACTTTTTCGTTTTGATCAACAGCAGATAAGCATCGGATAGGTCGCGATTCAACAACTCGACCACACCTGCGCGCTGATCTTCAGTTAGACCGATGTTTAACTTACGCATAGTTTAACCTTTTACGCTTGACTCCATACTCAGTGGAACAAATCAACCCAGTCAGGGACATCAGCCAAAGGGGAGATTGTTGAATCGGTTGTGTTATAGGGATTTGAGCGTATTCATAAACAACTTCAGGTGTTACTGGAACTAGGTACAGGACTCACCTTGGCTCGGTAGAGGAGCTTATCGCCTTGGCGGTAGCCGGTGTAGCGTACCAAGACTTGATCGCCAGCCTGAGCCGTTCCTTCCAAGAGTTGGTGTTGCTGTGGGTCATAAGGCAGTTCTGCACCTACCGGTGCGATCGCCTCTACTCCCCACTGTTGCAACAGCACATCCATCGGTCGTAGTAACGGCAACAATCTAACTGCGGGGAGTTGAGGATTTTGCTGGCTAGCAGCAGCAGCTGTAGGCCATTGCAGTAACCAAGACTCCAGAACCTGGAGACTCGACTGCTGGAATTCCTGCCAAAGTGCCTGTCGCTGTTGCTCCAACTGCCGTTGCAACCGCTGGTACTCTTGTTTTAAATCTGAACTCGCTTTCCCTGATGCCATTAGTCGAGGGGCATTTTCTCCATCCAGCTCCAGATCAGAAAAAGTTGCCACTAACTCGGTCAATGGCACCTGTAGCACTTGACTCAGCTTGAGGAGAACATCCACCCGCATCTGAAGAACTTCTCCACGCCGCAGCCGCATCAGTTGCCGCTCCGAAACCCCAGAGGTTCGTGCCAGCGCTTTAAGACTGGAAATACCCACCCCCTGCATTAAGCCTTGCAACGAATGGGTGTAATCTTGAGACGGAGACTGAGACATTAAGCAAGGTGCATTTTAAGAACAGCACGAGGAGCCTTGCGGACTCTGGCAAGGATTGTTTCCTTGCCCAAGCGCTGGCAAGCCTCAAACCGATGGCAACCAGAAAAGCCGTAGTACTGTCCTTCGACTTCTAGTACATCGATGGGTTCTTGCTGTCCAATTGCTTGAATCGATTCCATTAAGGCTGTTACCTTATTTGGATCGTTCTGTCGCGGCAGGGGCCGGTGAATTTGCTTTAGCGGAATCTCTTTTACCTGTGCCATAGGTGTGTTATCACCTTCATCTTTGGTTCATCTGATTTAAATCATACTCGTTATGAGTTTATATTGCAACTATTGGCAAATCCCTAGGACTTACGCGAAAGAAACCCGGTTTCTGCCAAGAAACCCGGTTTCTGACATTAAGCCATGAAATTAGGCAGGAACACACAAGCAACCTGTTCCTGCCTGAGAACCTGTATGGGGGGCGCCTTACCGATTTAATCGGTTAGTAGAGTTCTTCCTCTTTGTGGGTTTCGATAGTGCAGTCAGAACTGGGGTAAGCCACACAGGTTAGCACGTATCCAGCTTCAATCTGGTCGTCATCTAAGAAAGACTGGTCAGACTGGTCAACCGTACCTGCCGTAAGCTTACCGGCACAGGTGGAGCAAGCTCCGGCGCGGCAAGAGTAGGGCAGGTCAAGTCCAGCCTCTTCAGCTGCATCTAAAATGTAGGTATCGTCGTCAACATCAATCGTTTGGTTCAGCCCTTCGGCTTCGCTGATTAACGTGACTTTGTAAGTTGGCATTCAGCAGTCCTCTTTGTTTTAAACGGCAGTATAAGATAAACTAAAGTAAACTAACGGCTTCGCTGATCCGACTCGCCGCTGTTTTAAGTTCACTTCATCTTTGATACTACGGGAAAAAGTAAAGCTTGCAACCCTGAATCGACCCTGATATTCAATGCGATTAGTAATGGAATTTAGGAATTTAATACTAATTAGTTATACTTATATAAGGGGTCAATAGTTAACTCACTTAGACAATGTATAATTTTAGCCCTTTCTCCGCTACTCAGCCAGTGAGGGTGGGTTTAGTTGGTACTGGGTATGCCGCCAAGCTAAGAGCCGAGACTTTGCAGACAGATGCGCGATCGCAGTTGGTTGCAGTAGTTGGTCATGCGCCAGAAAAAACCTCGGTGTTCGCTCAGACGTACCAAGCTGTGGCGCTGAATGATTGGCAAGAATTGGTACGTTCAGATTTGGATTTGGTGATTGTCTCTACTATTAATAGAGACCATGGTGCGATCGCACGAAGGGCGCTTGAAACCGGCAAGCACGTCGTCGTCGAATATCCCCTGTCTCTAGACGCTAGGGAGGCAGAAGAACTAATCGGACTGGCACAAGCCCAGGACAAACTCCTGCACGTAGAACACATTGAACTGCTGGGCGGCTTGCACCAAGCACTGAAGCAATCTCTACCGGCGATCGGCAATGTGTTTTATGCCCGCTACAGCACAATCAATCCCCAACGCCCCGCCCCCCGTCGGTGGACATACCAGCCAGACTTATTTGGCTTCCCTCTTAGCGGTGCCCTCTCCCGACTCCACCGCCTCACCGATTTATTTGGCTCAGTTGCCACGGTTAGTTGTCAAACCCGGTTTTGGGGTATAGACTCAGAATTCTATAAAGCTTGTCTGTGTACAGCCCAGTTGAGCTTTACCAGTGGGCTTTTAGCTGAAGTAAGTTATGGCAAAGGGGAAACTCTGTGGCAGGACGAACGCAAGTTTGAAGTTCACGGTGAGAAAGGCGGGTTGATTTTTGATGGCGATCAAGGAGTTTTGGTACAAGCAGAAGAAAGGACACCGATTGAGGTTGGCAGTCGCCGAGGCTTGTTTGCCAAAGAAACGGGCATGGTATTAGATCACTTATGTGAAGGCACCCCCCTCTACGTGAAACCAGATGCCAGCTTATACGCCCTCAAGGTTGCCGATGCCGCACGTCGCTCTGCCGAAACAGGAGAAACTGTAGTTATGGAGCTTAAGATTTTTGATCGAGAAGAATAGCTTGCTCTAGGGCTGATTTTTCTCTGGCTCTATTCGCATAGGGCTGTAATTTGGTTAAATTCCAGCCTGTAAGAATACTCAAATCTTCCAGTTCCATTCCCTTCATCAACATTTCTACACACCAAGTTTGTTGAGCTTGCTTAATTGTTGGTGGTTGCCCTTCAGGAGTCAATAAGCCCTCCGTCCATACCTGCCAGCATATTTGTATATCTGCCTCTGACATTGGCACCCCAACATCATTAAGAAACAAGGACGAGTGATTATCTTTACGGCTTTTGAGCCATTGAGTCAATGGATTACGAGTATAGGAGCCATAGCGCCTACCCATGATCCACTGATTGACTGGGACTTGCCGAACAGAGCCTTGGGTTATCTGCAATAAGTGCTGGTGTGTGTCATTTATTTGGTGCGATCGCGCTAGAGTGACAATTTCTGCTGGACACAAACCTGCTCCAAACAGAACGTACGCTAAGGCATAATCTCGTAACCCCAGTTTTTTTGCGCGTTGCAGAATCAAGTGGACTAAATTTGCTGGTAAATCAGTTACCTTCTCTGTTGTCACTGCTGCTGAAATAGAATCTACACTCCCCTCTGCCCCGGGCGGACACAAGGCGCCGCCCCTACTCCTGTGATCCTCTGCCCAGTCAGACACATTTGCATAATTTGCATCCTCCCTAGGGGGATCTTCTGACATTGCTTTATTTAAAAATAGCTCTACCAAATTCTCCAAAAAATCATCTCGGTCATGCCAAAGTTCGTGAAACTCACTCGTAAATTCAATCACGGCATACCCTAACAACGTAGTATTGAGCAAACTTGCTAGCTTTTCTGCTGGGAAATCGGTGCGTAAACCCGCGCGATCCATAACTGTTGCTAAATATTGGGCAACATCGCGGTTAGCTTGAGTTAAGCCTCGTCCGAGTGCCTGACGATTTTCTACAGGGTACTGCCCTGCCTCGCCCACCACCGAGCGCACAAACTCTGGAAATTGTTCTAGAGCCTGTAAGCGATTGCTGGCATAGTCTTTTAGAGCCTGGTAGACACTATTATTTTTATTTGCCTGAGTAGCTAAGAATTCATTCAACGCAGGTAACACCGCCGAGTCTTCAATCACTGCTAGCAGCAATCCGTGCTTGTTCCCAAAATGCCGGAATAGCGTTACTTCATTGACTTGTGCCAATTCTGCAACTGCCCTTGTTGTCGTCTCTGTGACTCCCTGAACGGCAAATAACTCAAGCGCTGCATCAATCAATCGTTGTCGAGTTGAATTTCGTTGAGAACACATAAGCTACAAAATGCAAGTAGAACTTGCATTTTAATTCAATCACCGCTAAGCTAAGAGATGTAAGTAGGAGTTGCAGCCTATATTACTACTGTAGCTGTCTTCTTTAAATAAAAGGCAAGATTTATGACCTTCAACTTAGCTGCCGCTGAGGGTAAGCAACCGCTGGCTCTGAGCTGGCTCAACGTGGCATTTTTCGGTACGTTTCATGCATTGGCGCTGTTAGCTCCCTGGTTTTTTTCCGCGTCTGCTTTAGGAGTGACGATATTCCTCCACTGGTTATTTGGCAGTATTGGTATTTGTTTAGGGTATCACCGACTTTTAAGTCACCGGAGTTTCCAGGTGCCGAAGTGGTTGGAATATGCGATCGCTATTTTGGGAGCCCTTGCCATTCAAGGGGGACCGATCTTTTGGGTAGCTGGACACCGTACTCATCATGCTTACACAGAACACGAAGACAAAGATCCCTACTCTTCCCGGCGTGGTTTCTGGTGGAGCCACATGCTTTGGATTTTATACCCGCGTCCGGAGTCTTTCGACTACGAAACTTACAAAAGATTTGCACCTGACCTAGCCCGGGACCCATTTTATGGTTGGCTGAATCGCTACTTCTTGGCTCTTCAGATTCCCCTTGCCCTTATATTGTATGTTTTGGGAGGATGGCCTTTTGTCATCTATGGCATCTTCCTCAGGTCAGTATTGCTCTGGCATAGCACTTGGTTGATTAACTCTGCAACTCACCTGCGAGGTTATCGTAACTTCAAGTTGGATGACAACTCCCGTAATCTCTGGTGGGCAGCGATTTTAACTTACGGAGAAGGTTGGCACAACAACCACCACGCTCACCCAAATGTGGCAAAAGCCGGATTGCAGTGGTGGGAAATCGATATGACTTGGTGGGCAATTAAAATTTTGAATACACTTGGTTTAGCCAAGAAAGTCGTAATGCCTCCGGCTGTGAAGTTGTGAAGCTCACACGTCGATATTAGTGGTGGCGCTGGGAGAATGTAACTGTAAAACAGGTATTATTCTCCTCACTTTGAACCTGGATAGAGCCTGACACATGTTCGACCAGCCGTTTCACTAAAGCTAATCCCAGCCCAGTCCCGCCTTGTTTCCACGGGTCGTTTCCGGAAATTCGATAAAATCGGTCAAAAATGCGCGGTAGTTCTTCAGCAGGAATTTCAACCCCAGAGTTGCTGACACTTAACTGAATCATTCCTGATTTCGCTTGAGCTACCACCATGATTCGCTCTCCTGAAGGGGTGTACTTGCAAGCATTTTGCAACAACTCTGACAGAATACGCTCTAGAATAACGGGATCACACAGCAGGGGAGGTAATTCGGCAGCGATTTCAGCCTGCAAGCTTTGCTGGTGGTTTTGGGCGCTCAATTGAAAGGGTTTTAATATATGGGGAATCCAGTGCTGTAGCTGAATCACCTGCAACTGGGAGGAAACAGATCTAGTCTCAAGCCCTTGTAAATTTAGCAGGTCATTGATCAAGCTGATTTCTCGCTTACACTCGTCCTTCAATATCTGAAGATATCGAGATACACTAGTTACTTCCTCAATACAAGTTCGTTGACTCAGGCTCACTTCCAACATTTGAATTGCCATTCTCATACTGGCTACAGGCGTTCGTAGTTCGTGAGAAACCGTGCTGAGAAAGTCATCTTTAAGTTGATTGAGTTTTTTTAATTCCTCTATTTGAGCATCGGCTGCTTGCTTCAGCTTTTCAGCTTGCTTCAGCACTGTCTGGTCGTTCACCTCCAGTAATTGCTTTAAAGCAGCCACTTGGCTTTTGATTTCAACACCACTAGGGCTATCCTCCCCAATAGATTTAAAACTGTCGAACGGCAGCAGTGCTATCTTTGAGTTCAGCCCCAGAGTCTTGAACATATCAGCAGTATCTCTAGGAATATAAACCTTAGAGAACAGAATAATTACGAAGAGATTACCGGATGGCAACAAGCCGCCAAATCCCAACACTGACTTAATTTTATAAGGAATCACAAACTCATCTTGAGCAGGGATGTATGGGCTGCCAACTGCTTCAGGTACATAGAAGACGTTGTAGGTTCTCTGCTCTAAATCAACTAAAAGCTCTGGTGGAGTCAGCAACGTATTGACATCCAACCCAAATTGCTTCACAAGTTGAGACATCATCGGCAGTTTTTTTGTAAAATCATCCTCATCAACCAAGGGAATCAGTTGATGATTAATAGATGCTTGTGTCGAGTTCCACTCCGGTCTTTCTCCAGCAGTTGCAAGCATTGTCATCCACTTCATTTCAGGTAGTTGAGAAGCATTCCCCAACTGCCTACAGGCACGTTTCCGCAAGGTTTTATCTAATTCCTTGTAAGGATAGGTTCTAAAAAAACGAATCAGTACACAGGAATTTACACCCGTATCCTGATCAATCAAATGGTTGTAGAGGTAGTAAACAATTTTATTCGCTACTTCCTCCATACTTGCGGCTCCCATGCCTAGATTGCGTAAAGCAGAGCCGCTCTTTGTGATGTCCTCTAATGTAAACTGCGTTAAGTCATACATTAATAATCCTTTTTAACAGTTAGCAGTTAGCAGTTGGTAACTGCTAACTGCTAACTGCTAACTGCTAACTGTTTTAATACTTACGTTCTTGCGGCTCGAACAAGGTAATTGTAACCTTTCGATACTGTAGATCAATCCCAGCGGGTGAATAGTAAGCCATTGTGTGCTTGAGGAAATTGGCATCGTCTCTTTCGGGGTAATCCTCCCGGAAATGAGCGCCCCGGCTTTCCTGCCGGTTGAGTGCTGATGTCAGAATCAGCTGCCCCACAATTATCAGGCTCCACAGTTCCAAGGCTTCGATAATTTCCGTATTCCAGCAACTGCCCTTGTCATTTAAATAGACTTGAGAGTATTGCTGCTGCAACTGTTGCAACTCTTGTAAACCCTGACGCATTGATTCTTGGGTGCGGAAGACGCCGCAGTGCTGAGTCATGCAGTCTTGGAAGGCTTGACGGACTTGGGCAATTCGGTACTGCCCTGACTGCTCCAGCAGCGCTTGAATTTGTTGCTGAGCTTCACGTAAGTACAGTTGCTCGTCCACAAGCGGTAACTTGCGGTTTTGGACAAATTGTGCTATAGCAGCCCCAGTTCTGCGTCCATAAACCACACACTCCAACAGGGAATTACTCCCGAGCCGATTTGCCCCATGCACCGAGACACAAGCCGATTCCCCAGCGGCAAAGAAGCCATCAATTAGGCTATCTGGGCTACTGCGTACTTGACCATCGGTGTTCACTGGTATTCCACCCATCGAATAGTGAACTGTAGGTCGCACTGGCATGGGCTGATGCACGGCGTCGATGCCCAGCAACCGATGAGCTTCCTCCCAACAGAAGGGAATCCGGCTCATAATTTTTTCCTCGCCAAGGTGACGTAGATCCAGATGGACAAAGGGGCCACCCGAGCTACCATTAGAATGAATGCCGCGCTCAGCACGAATTTCACGAGTAATTGCTCGTGAAGTAATATCACGAGGAGCCAGCTCCATCCGGCTGGGAGCATACTCAGCCATAAAGCGATCGCCCTCACTATTGATCAGATAGGCTCCCTCCCCGCGCACCGCTTCTGAAATCAGCACCCCTACCGGATACAGCCCCGTTGGATGAAATTGGACAAACTCCATATCCTCCAGTGGCAACCCAGCGATCGCAGTCATTGCCAAACCATCCCCAGTTGAGGCATAGTCATTAGAAGTGGTGTTATAAACCCGACCATAGCCACCAGTTGCAAACATTACAACCTTAGCCCGTACCACTTCTACCTGCCCATCCAAGATGCGGTACATCACCACGCCCTTTGCCTGACCATCTTCCAAGATCAGGCGCATCACATACCACTCATCGTAGATCCGAACGCCATACCGCCGCAGATTGTTAACTAGTTCGTGCAGCATGGCATGACCAGTCTTATCTGCCGCGTAGCAAGTGCGATTGTGGGAATGTCCGCCAAAAGCGCGTTGGGCAATGCGACCATCCGACAAGCGGGAGAACAAAACCCCCATATGCTCCAGGTCAATCACCACATCCGGCGCTTCGCGTGCCAGAATTTCCACTGCATCTTGATCTGCCAAGTAGTCAGAACCCTTCACCGTATCAAACGCATGGGCTTCCCAAGTGTCAGTTGAATCCACATTTTTCAGCGTCGCCGCAATGCCACCTTGGGCAGCTACCGAGTGGGAACGAATCGGGTGGGTTTTGGCAACCACAGCCACATTCAGGCTGGGGTCAGTTCGGGCAATCTCCACCGCCGCCCGGCAGCCAGCCAATCCACCTCCAATAATGATCACGTCGTGTTCTAGCATAATCTAGCTGATATTTATTGAATTTCTCTTGTTCTATCAGGGAAAAAAGGGAGGATGAGAACCCCCGCGCGCGATTCCGGGGGATGAAATCCGACTCAAGGGGTTTTGAAAGATCGCGTTTTTTTGCACATGCTCTGAACGTGGTACTGTGGGATTAAGCTAGCACAGGATGAAAAACTCCAAAAACAAAAACGTGGTAGCGGACTGAACCACGACTACCGAAGATAGGGCGTTGCGCCAAGAAGTATCGCAAGATAGCCGTTGGTGCGTAAAATTTTCGCGGTTGCAAGATACCAAAGTAGCCGCACAGCCTAGCAATAGGTCGAGGCGGGTAGGACTGCTTGAACAAGTCAAAGCCCCTAGGGGTAGAACAGACGTTGCGAAGTGCGGCTTTAGCCCACGAACGCAGCATCAGTTCAGAATCCTGGCTTTTCAAAGCTAGGAGAGTTCAACCTCACCCAAATAAAAATTCCCTACCGAGAGGCAGGGATTTTTTTATCAATCCCGGAGCGGGGTTCGCCCCTACCCAAGCTTCGTGATTAACTCGTTGCTTCTACAGGTTGTTGCTGGGAAACATTGCCAGGCATAGGTTCCATCTTTGTCTGTGAATCTACAGCAGTCAGCTCAATGTGATTGAACAACGTGGTTACGAAGGCAAAGAGCAAGAAGGGCAGCGACAGCAATATGATCAGTCCAACGGTTGCTAAAGCATAGTACGGGCGTCTGGCACCCATCAGTGCCATCGCCGAGGCTAAACTCAAAGTGATGGCGATCAGCCAAACAATAATTTGACCATAGATGTCGCCAAAGGTAAGGGTACAGGCAAGACGATACTTTTGGATGTTATTCATGACAGTTCCTGCAAAATTCTCTTAAGTTTCTAGATTAAAGCCCTAACTGGGTTTTAGGCGATTTCTAAATCTTTTTGACAGGTTTGCAACAGGACTTTACACTCCACTGGCACTTTCAAGAGACAGGGCGATTGTTACACTACTAAAGGTAGATGCACACAATAGAAGTATCTCTACAAAGGGGCATAGCTAGCGATCTGGCAATAGCTGCGATATCTGCCAACGGCCGAGCGCCTCACTATCCAGACGACATAACCTCATCCTTTGCCTGATTTTCGCCCCCATTCGTTCGTAAAATTTGATAGCGCGTGCGTTAGTTGCATCAACTGTCCAATCAATTCTGCTGCCACCTATCTCCTGTGCTATTTGGCACAAGCGTCTAATTAGCGCTTCACCAGCCCCGTTGCTTCGATGTTCGGCTTTGACATATAGATCATCTAGCCATATTCCAGGTTGGGCGAGAAAAGTGGAGTAGATCCGGTGATATGTAGCAAACCCTATAGGATTTCCGTCAATCTCAGCCAACAGAACAAAGGCAAGGGGATTTTCACTAAATAAAGTCTCTTCTAGTTTATTTGGTGTTGCCTCTACAGATTCAGGACAGCCAGCAAACTCAGCCATGATATGGATAAGTTCCATAATAGTAGGAATGTCACTTTTTTTTGCTTCTCGAATTGAGAGGTGTTTGTTAATCATGTTTTGTGTCAAAAAATATCTGCTGCAAACTTCCCTAGATTCTCCTGCCGCCATTTTGCATCTGCCTTGCGATTTGTTCGCAACTCTAAAACTCGGATTCCCTTACTTGGCAGTGGGTTTAATAGTTGATTCAGGTGCTTCCAAGACTGAATCAACTGATGCTCCACCCCATATGTGGCACATAGTTGGGCGAAATCAATATCCTGCGGTGTAGCAAAAAACTCTTCAAAGGGCGGCTCAAATTTGGCAATGGGCAACATCTCAAAGATACCGCCGCCATTGTTGTTAATTAAAACAATCGTCAGATGCCCTACAAATTTGTTTCTGAATAAAAAGCCGTTAGTGTCATGCAATAGAGCTAAATCGCCTGTTAGCATCACACTGCTTTGGTTACGATGGGCAATGCCTAAAGCAGTGGATAAAGTGCCATCAATGCCATTGGCTCCTCGGTTAAAAAACGGTCGCACAGCTGAGTTGCTGGGTGACCAAAAAAACTCCACATCCCGCACGGGCATACTGTTGGCAATAAATAGTGGAGTTTCCGGTGGCAGAATCTGCGAAAGTAACCAGGCTGCTTTCCCTTCAAATAGTTGGTTCATCTCTGCCATCGTCTGGTCAATACCTGACCTCACCTTAGCTTCGGCAGCAGACCACAGATGGAAATAGGGAGTCGGTGATTTTGATTCAACTGGGAATGCCTGAGCCAGCTGTTCTATAGACGTTCGTAGGTGGGTGGTTTTGCCGTGGAGGGGGTCGAGGTTGTGGTGGCTGGGGTCAACCACCCATCGCCTCGGTTGTATGGTATCAAGCCAACTACGCAGTACTTTACTTGTGGGTAGTTCACTCAGCTGAATCACTATTTCGGGAGCTAGCTGTTGTGCTTCGTGATTCCGCAAAATCAGGTCATAGGTGGAAATTAAACCAGGGTTCAGCTGGGCATAATTTCTCAATGGTGATAGTCCCTCAGCCAGCACAGGCCACCCCAAGGCTTTGGAAAGTTGTCCAATCGCACCACAATACTCGCGTGCCAACTGGGGTTGGGCAGGACCAGCAATGATAATCCCTCGGTCACATTGCCGCCATTCTTGGATGGGGGAAGATAGGGAGAGGGGGAGAGGGGGTGATGGGGTGATGGGGTGATGGATTGCTATTGCACTAAAGAAATCTTCTGGCTGAAACTGCGACGCCAAAGAGCCAAAGGAAGTTGCGTCTGGAATCGGGGCGAGAGGGTCACGTAAGGGAATATTGAGATGAACTGGGCCAGGAACAGGATAGAGCGTATTCTCCCATGCATGAACAATTGTTTGACGTAAATAACTCAGAGTTCCTATGGACAAAGAGGGTAGCGCTAACTCCGCTTGCCAGTTAGGGTATGTGCCAAATAATTTCAGCTGGTCAATCGTCTGTCCAGAATGGCAATCTCTCAGTTCCGGGGGTCGGTCAGCTGTTAATACCAAAAGCGGCACTCTACTTTCCCTCGCCTCAATCACCGCTGGGTAGAAATTCGCAGCCGCTGTACCAGAGGTGCAAATTAGCACCACAGGGCGTCCGTATTGTCGGGCAATTCCCAGGGCAAAAAAAGAGGCGGAGCGTTCATCGAGTTGGGGAATAGCGTCTATCCCGTAAGCTTGAGCAAAGGCGATCGCTAGCGGTGTGGAGCGCGATCCAGGACAAATAACGGCTGTGGTTAACCCCAGCCGCTTTAACGTCTCCGCCAAAATCGAAGCCCAGACGGAATTAGTGTTCCTGAAATCAATCACTCTACTCCCTACTCCCTACTCCCTGTATGAACTACCCCGCCGTGTAGACAACGGGGGGGTTCTAATGCCCCGCCATTTACACTTTGTGGCTTTTGACGCTTCTTCTGTCCGAGTTGCTGCATCGAACCAGTATGCTTACGCTTCTTGGTCGAATCAGTAGAGCTAGAACATCCGCAGTCTGCGAGGCTCATTCCAAGCCCCGGTTGCTGATTGGTCGCCACGTTGTACATAACCATCACAGATCCCCTGTCACGCGGTGTTTCAAATCCGCACCCGTCACAAACGTGGTGACGATTTGATAATTCTGCCCAAGCCTTATGTACTTTTCCACACTTGGGGCATCGCTGTGATGGCTTGACTTTTTTAGTGGGTAGCACTAACATCAAGCCGCCTTTCTGTTCAATTTTATAGGCAATCATTTTATTGAGTGACCCAAAACCGACAGAAAGAATTGACTTATTTAGTCCAGCTTTTTGCCGATTGCGCTTACTACCTTTTTTTGCTTTTCGTACCATATTCTTGGTACTTAGCTGTTCCGTTACACCGATGTCATGACGACTAGCAATATCTGATGTAACCTTGTGCTGCCAATCTTTACGCTGATTAGCGACCTGGTTTTGCAGGTTAGAAATTTGTTTTCTAGTTTTTTTCCAGCGTCTAGAAGCTTTTGTCTTCTTTTTCCGATTTGGCGCACGTTTACGACGCAACGCCTTGGATTTATGCTGGATTTTAACTTCAGTTTTTTTTGTGAATCTGGGATTCTCTAGTTCACTGAAGTTTTCTCCATCATAAAGAGTTAGAGCAGTTTCTGTTCCTAAGTCAAAAGCTACAATTGACTCATAACTTAGGTCAGACCCGGAACCAAACTTAGTTTCAACGGTTGGAACATCTACAGTTATAGATGCAAACCACTGGTTCTTACCAGGCTTGTAAACAATGGTCAAGGTAGAAGGGCTTCCCCATTGCTTAGCTTGTCCCCGCATCCTGAGAGTAATGCCTAAATCATTTAAGGTGACTGTCGCGTGCTTGCCACTACTATTAACTTTCCAACCTGATAAGGCAGGGTAAGCCCATCCTGAGTAATCACGAATTGACTTGAAATTGGGTTTTCCGCGTAGACCGAGTAAAAATGAACCATAGGCTAAATCAACACGTTTTACAGTAGCTTGGAGCGATTGTGAATGCATGTATGCAAACTCAACCCATTCTTTTTTGAAAGCAGGTAAACAATTTTGCTGGTCAAAATAAGATATAGATTTTTTGTTGGCTTTCCATTCATAACGCCGATGAGCAATACAAGCATTGTAAAGATAGGCATGATTTCGACGTGTCTCGAACAATTTATTCTCTTGTTCTTTGTTTGGGTAAAGTCGAAAAGTCTGTCTTCTAGTAGCCATGTGTTACGCAGTTCCTTGTTATCTATTATACCATAACTACTGGAGAGATGGGAGATACGCGTGAGCTCATCTCCGGTGCTATCCATCCCCGACCGTGGCTTCGAGCGAGGACGGGGAATTCCGCACTTCACGTTAAACCAACCTCTCTATCCTAGATTGAGTACAGGAGGACAATTTATGGACTGCATTCATTTAACGGGAATTCGCTGCTATGGCTACACCGGCTATCTGAGCGAGGAGCAGGTGCTGGGGCAGTGGTTTGAGGTGGATCTGACGTTGTGGCTGGATCTCTCTGTAGCGGGCAAGAGCGACGCCATTGAAGACACTCTCGATTACCGCAGCACCATCAGCACTGTGCAACAGCTGGTGAAGACATCCAAGTTTGCAATGCTTGAACGTTTGGCAACGGCGATCGCAGAAGCTATCCTGCGCTCACAGCAAGTAGCGCAAGTCCAAGTTCGCTTATCGAAACCCGCAGCGCCGATTCCAGACTTTGGCGGCAAAATCACAATCGACCTTACCAGAACCAAATAGAATTTATTGAGTTCTCTTAAAAAAGTGGTGGATAAAAGTCTGAAAAACAAGCGATTTAAGGAAGAGTGCGATGTCAGGAGCTAGGGATGAAGATACTATTGAGTACCAAATCAGGCGGGGAGCTCCCCTCGCGTTGGTGCTGGCAGCGATCGCCTATATTCTCTACAGACTAGAGCTGGTTATAGAGATAGTGGCTGTGGCTGCGCTTTTAGCCCTAGTTCTTCGGACTAGTTTAAGGTGGTTGCGGAGAATTGTCAGGGTGCGCTGGCTAGCGGTACTCATACTAATAGGGCTGATAGTGGGGTTTGGGGCATTTGTTGTGCTTGTTGTGGTTCCAAGCTTCATAACTGAGACTCAGATTTTGATTCAGCAATTGCCCACCTATTTGAACCGCTTAAGAAACTTAGCTGCCAGCCTCCGCAGTAGATGGAGTTTTGTTCCCGATATTTCCCAAGGCTTGGTGCAAGTTAGGAGCTTTCTTAGGGGTTTAATTGATTTATTTCCACAACTGCTAAGAAACACCTTCGGAGGAACCATTGAGGCAATAGGTACAGTAATTTTAGCCCTATACATGGCCTACGACCCCAATTCTGTGATTAGAGGAATTCGCCGGTTGATACCACGTAGGCACCATGAGAAGTTTAATCGGATACTCCAGTCGGCAGAGGTTCGACTTGAGGGCTGGATCTTTGGTACAGGAGTTGCAATGCTGCTTGTTGGTGGAGGAGCAGCGATTGGGCTGTGGTTGCTAAAAGTCCCGTTGCCCCTATCCTTTGGTGTCATTGCCGGAGTTTTGGAAGTCATTCCCTATTTTGGCTCGATCACCGGTACAATTCTGCCAGCGCTGGTAGCGCTCACAATCTCACCGGTGAAGGCGGTATTCGTCTTGGTGTTATTCTTGATTTTGAACCAAGTAGATGCTCACCTGATCCAACCGGTGATTATGGGTCAGCGGGTGAAGCTGAGTCCGGTAGCGGTAGTCGTTGCGTTTTTAGCTATGGGTGAACTGTTTGGATTCTTCGGCGTACTCTTAGCGGTTCCAGCGGCGGCAGTTTTAGCGACTCTAATTGATGAGTTTACCCCACAGGATCGTCTCGAAGACGAACCAAAACCAAAGCTCGATCACTTTAATCCCTAGTTGGCTCCTGAATCCTGACTACTGACTCCTATTCCTAAAAGCAGAGCCGATCGCCCGTTTCCAGATCAAACCAGTGGAGCGACTGGGGGGGTAGGGCTAGCTTCACTGTTTCGCCGCTCCACTGCTGATCTGCCGGTAACAGGGCGCGTAGGGTGATCCAGTCGGTTGGGGAAACTTTGATCCGAACGCTTAGCAGGTTGTGCATTCCCAGGTTTTCTACTAAGTACACCTGACCCTGGATCGTCTGCTTATCTTCAGCTGAAGCAATGTGGACGTTTTCCGGACGGATGCCTAGCACAATTTTTGGTGGGACAGTAGGCAGAGGGATGGGGATTTTCAAATCACCCAACAAAGCTGCATTCCCTTTACACATGAGCGTGAGCAAATTCATCTGAGGGCTGCCGACGAAACCAGCGACAAATTGGTTGGCGGGGTGGGTGTAAATGCGCTGGGGCTGGGCTAGCTGTTGCAGGTTGCCGTTGTTTAGCACTGCCACTTTGGTTGAAAGGGTCATTGCTTCGGTTTGGTCGTGGGTGACGTAAACCACTGGTGCATTTTGGGTTTTAAACAGCTGTTTGAGTTCTGCCCGTACTCGTTCGCGTAATAACGCGTCCAGATTACTCAGGGGTTCATCGAGCAAAAAGACATCTGGTTGACGCACTAAGGCGCGACCGAGGGCTACCCGCTGACGCTGACCCCCAGACAGATTGCTGGGCTTACGCTGCATCAATTCTTCCAGTCCCAGCGAATCCGCTACTTCAGCCACGCGCCGCCGGATTTGGTCCGGTTGAATTTTTTTGAGTTTCAACCCGGACGCCATGTTTTCCGCAACGGTCATGTGTGGATAGAGGGCGTAGCTTTGGAATACCATGGCGATATTGCGATCGCCTGGTCGCAAGGAAGTGACATTGCGATCGCCAATCAAAATTTGCCCGTGCGTGGGTTGCTCTAGCCCTGCAACTAGCCGTAGCGTCGTCGATTTTCCACATCCCGATGGCCCCAGCAGTGTCAGAAATTCTCCTTCATCTACGCTCAGGCTAATGTCTTTTACCGGGACGACTTTGGGGTTATAGGTCTTATTGAGGTTTTTCAGTTCGAGTTTCGCCATTTTCGATCCTGGCCCAGCGGCTGGTGTTGTCAATGCATCGAACGCTGGTATTGTTCTAGCAGTTGGGGGATGTAGTCATATCCATCTACACCGATGACAGCAATGATTTGAGACCGACGCTGCTTTAATACGTTTTGGAAAGCTTCAGCCCCCATTTGACCCTGCAAAATCGTCAGCAAGCCTGCGGGTTGACGCCACTCTTTTGAGGCAATTTGTTCCAATAGATACATGCCCAGGCAACCAGTGTAAATTGCTTTTTCTAGGTTTTGCGAATTATAGTAAGCTTCAGCTAAGTTAGCCAGGTTCATACCCTGGAGATACAAATCGCCTGAAACTTGGGCTGTTTGTAAACCGTTTTCCAGATATTTGATTGCTTCTTGCGGTTGAGATATAACTATGTGAGCAATACCTAGACTGCTCAAACATAAAGCCTGACTTTGAATTTCCCCCAATTGCTCCGACAACTTAAGACCTTGTTTTAAGTAGTGGATAGCTGTTTCGTAAGTTTCTGGTGCTATTTGTTCCAGTTCCTGAGCCTGAAACACTTCGCTATAGCCCAAATTAGCCAGTGCATTGGCTTCTCCTAACTTATCTCCAGATTGGCGACTGAGGATGAGGGCGCGTTGGCTGTAGTTAATTGCCTCTGCATAAATTTTTTGGGCAACGCAAGTACGGCTCAAGTGGTTGAGATTGGCAATTTCACAGGGACGATCACCGGCATCGCGTGCTATCTCCAGTGCTTGCTGATTGAACTCAAACGCTTGCTGGTATTGCCCCAAAGCTCGCTGTGAATAGCCTAAAAGGGTCAGAATACGAGCCTTTTCCTGGGTGCCTTCGACTTGTCTGAGGGGTTCATCCAGGTAGTTCAGAGCATCCCGCAGATAATTACCTGAAAAAGAGGCGAAAATACCGCCGTAGAGGGGAAAGTATTCTTGCTGAGCAAAGGTTCGCAATATCTGTAGCATGACTTGAGAGCATCCATCGCTCAAGCGCTGACTGGTATTGCCACCGAGGTTTGTAGCCCCGCTAAATCCATTTCCTAACTGCGACCAAACCACCGCAAAGGTCAAGAAAGTGGAAATCGACAACTTTGAGCCTGCTTTTACATTGTAAGCCTGTTGGTCAAACCAAGTTACTAGCCCTCGTTGCAAGCACTGCAAAATCACCGCTAACTCAATCCAGGCACTAAGATTTGTACTGCCTTGTTGGGCTGCCAACTCGGTTACAGACTGATTTAATGCCAGTGCGTGGAACAGTGCCTGGGGTAAGGGGCTACTCACCTGTTTCGCCCAGAGCGCCCAGGGACCACGTTGTCCGGGTGCGCCCTCAAATCCGAGTGGTCCCTGCTGGTTGTACATCCAGCTTACCAAGTGTTCTTGTAGTCGCTGCCAAGATACCAAACCACGGCTGATGCCCTCGGACAGCTGCTGAAATTCTTGATTTAAATCGGGGTCAGAACTTTGTGCCTGTTGTTGTAAGGCTTGTGACAACTGCTGGAGCTGTTGCAAGTTCAAAGGCTGAGTTCGGTTAGGATCGAGTACCCGCAATAAGGCAGTGAGACGATGGGCAGGTTCAGTTGCAGTGATCTCTTTGGTTGCTGCTGTGATCGCAACTGTTGCTTTGTTTTGTTCTTGCCAGCGCTCCCATTCACCCCGGATTGTCCGCAACGCTCTGAGACTGCGGGTGGCTTTTGCCTGCTTTAGTTCGTCGGTTTGGGTGTCTACCTGGTGCTGGGTGGCGGTGATGCGATCGCCCAAAGCTACCTCGAAAATTTCTCCTGTGCCAGGGGTAACGCTTTGCAGCAACATTTGATAGACCTGCCGCTGGGAGCTGATCTTACCCTTCAGGGTAGTCTGCACAATTTCGTCGATTAAAGCTAGGTAGCGATCGCGTAGTGTTTCCATACCGACACATTATATATTTTCAGTGGGGGTAAACAGGCGAATACCCAACACTATTTAATATGGCGAATGACCGATCTTTAATAGCGGCGGGTTATGATGACTTCCTACGCGAGCTAAAGGAACGTATCCGCAACGCTCAAGTGCGGGCGGTACTCGCTGTTAACCGCGAGTTGGTGTTACTTTACTGGCAGATTGGGCGCGAGATCCTGACCCGACAACAACAGCAAGGCTGGGGAGCCAAGGTGGTAACCCAGTTGGCAAAGGATTTGCAAAAGGAATTCCCGGAGATCAAGGGATTTTCCCGCACCAACCTGCTCTACATGAGAGCCTTTGCGTCAGCTTACCCGGATGAGCAAATTGTCCAGCAGCTTGCTGGACAAATTCCTTGGTTCCACAACTGCACCATCGTGGATAAAGTCAAAGACCCCACCGAGCGGCTGTGGTACATCCAGCAGACTGAGTAGAGTCATACTGTTACTTTCTCTGGCAGAACAGGTTAATCAGTTAACTGGTATTGAGCAAGATGCTAGGTTGCAGCGTCTAACAGAACTGGAGACTGCACTGACAGGGGAGCTAACGCCCCGGATTTGTGAACATATTAGATTTGGCATACAAGGAGACTTAATCATGACTATTCACCAAATTGTTACATCAGTTGTAACTTTACTAGCACCGTATCTAGCCAAGAGCGGTGAGGAATTTGCTAAGAAAGGTGGAGACGCGACTTGGGAAAGAATGAAGGCTCTCTACCAGGCCATTTACAACAAGTTCAGTGCGGAGAAAGACGACTACGCTCAGCAGACCCTGAAACGCTTAGAAGAGAAACCATTAGAGTTGAGTCGCCAGAGAGCCTTGACTGACATTGTAGTTGAAAAAGCTGAAGCTGATACTGAATTTGCACGAAAATTGACTCATTTGCTACAGGACAAAGAGGTTTTTAATATCAGTGCCAGGGTCTACAAGGGTGGAAAAGTGGGGAAAATGTTCAACATCAATCAGGCTAATGGTGATTTTTTCGTTTCATAATTAACTACTACTTCGCCTTACGTAATGGTAACCCATGACTTTCCCAAACAAGAGGATTTAATTGTCTTGCAGATTCTTCAAGACTGGCTGAGCCAGGATGAGGAAGGTCAAGCGATACTAGCCCGTTTAAGGTCTGGCGATCTGTAGTCTTTCTATAATTATTTGGCAGATTTATGGGGTAGTATTTGTATTGTCTCTTTTCCTGACTATTATCTGGTTTGCAGGATTACATATTTACACAGATTTTGGGTTATTCACCAAAATATTTAGGTTTCTATTTTGTTTTCTGCTTACTTTTAGTTTAACTGGCGTATCACTTCCTGTTGCTCGATTGGTGCTTAATGGATTAAGTAAATTAGGTGTGCTTTGTTTTAGTTTAATTACTGGCTCATTTCCTATTGTTCGATTGCTAATTAATGGGTTGAGTAAAGTAGGTGAATCAACTATTGCTCAAACAGAAGAAATAAAATTAGTTGATTCACTAGTTGGAATAAAGGTTTCGTTTAAGATTGAGCGAATACCTACCGTGCGTGTCAATTGCTCAAAGAGAACTGGGAGAAATGTAAAGATTAGTCTGTTTACTATAATTTGGTGTTTGGGGAATGGGATATTTCTTGAAAAAGTTATGGGGATGAGGGATGGTATAGTTTTTGGGCTGTTTTTATGGATGTTTATAGAGGTTAGTATCCGGTGTGAGATATTGCTCTATCGTCTACTGAGTAATAGATCTGATTAAGAGCTAATTATTAGATGGAAGCAAGTAATTGATAGACTAATTATTGGGGTAATCGGTGGAATAGTTTTAGGAGAAACATACGGACTAGTTTTAGGTTTGCTTAGTGGCATTATTTTGTGTACGATAAATGGAAAATTTGTTAAACGGCAAGACCCGGAACTGATTAGTGTTTTGCTAACTAGTCCTTTTTCTACGGTTATTCTTAGGTTGAAAAACCCCTCTTATAAAGAAATAAGAGTAACTCCAAATCAGGGAATTTGGAGTTCGGCGCTCAATGCTAGAAAATCTGCTGTGATTAGTGGGGTGATTGTAGGACTGATTACTGGTTAAAGTCGGAGGAAGCGAACCGCTTTGGGACACCGTAATGATTGCAAATCTAGGATTTTTAAGGATGACCCCCCAGGAGTACTTGGTGTGGGAGGAGGAACAACCACTACGCTACGAATATCTGAATGACGAAGTGGTGGCAATGACGGGGGGAACCATTCCGCACAATCAGGTGGCGGTGAACCTAGCGGCGTTGCTGAAGGCTCATCTGCGCGGGAGGGGTTGTAAGGTTTTGACTAGTGATGCGAAGGTGGGGATTTCTGAGCAGGGACCGTTTCACTATGCGGATGTTTCAGTGACCTGTGACGAGCGCGATCGCTCTGCCCGCCAATATATCCGCTATCCGTGTTTAGTGGCGGAGGTGTTGTCACCGAGTACGGAAGCAGTTGACCGGGGTTATAAGTTTAGGCAGTATCGCCGGATTGAGACACTGCGCGAGTATTTGCTGATTGACCCTGAACGCTTAAGTTTGGAATGCTATCGGCTGAATGAACGAGGCAATTGGGAGCTATTCATTCTTTTGTTGGCGGCTTTGAGGCAGATGCAGAAGATTGCGAAGTAGAGTTGACTAGCGTGGGGCTGAGGTTTGCCCTGTCGCTGCTCTATGAAGAGGTTGAACTGTTACCGTGAGATTGAGTGGCTCACTTTTTAGGGGTTACAAGGAACTTGACGAGAATCTGCCCAGCCGTCAAACAGATCCGCTTTGCAACCCACAGATAACTCCTTAACTGACAAACATGAATTTGTCAAAGTCCTCAGTGCATTTTCGGTTGCATAGAGAGACTAAAATTATCAGGGGATTTCGAATTCAAAAAACTAATGGCTCGTAGCCCTACATTATCTTTTGACCGAGGAACTCTGATTCTACATCCACCACCTAAAGGGAAAACCTGGGTGGATTACGCTACCTGGGATGACAGAGTGGAGAAGTTTCGTATCAGGGGCATTCACTATCGCCAGTTGGTGGAAGCCCTGCAAGCAGAGGGGTCTAACTTTATTGACGAGGCGAAGGGGTTTGAGCAGCTTGAACTCGTCCCCAGTTTGGAGATGGAACCCTACCCACATCAGAGTGAGGCGTTGATGGCTTGGAAGCAGGCGGGACGTCGAGGCGTAGTGGTTCTGCCTACAGCAGCTGGTAAGACTTACCTAGCCCAACTGGCTATGCAAGCCACGCCCCGCAGTACTCTGATTGTGGTGCCAACTCTGGATTTGATGCACCAGTGGTATGCACACCTGAAGGCGGCTTTTCCAGATGCGGAAGTGGGGTTGTTGGGTGGTGGTTCGCGCGATCGCACTTCGATTCTCGTCGCTACTTATGACAGTGCTGCCATCCATGCTGAGACGTTGGGCAACCGCTATGCTCTGTTAGTGTTTGATGAGTGTCACCACTTGCCCACTGACTTCAACCGGGTGATTGCTGAGTATGCGATCGCACCCTATCGATTGGGATTAACAGCAACACCTGAGCGCACAGATGGGCGTCATGCTGACCTTTCTATTCTTATCGGAACGGAAGTATATCGCAAAACAGCTGAAGAACTAGCTGGGAAGGCATTGGCTGAGCATGAGGTGGTTCAGATTAAGGTACGCTTGGCGCAACAGGAGCGCGAACGCTACAATCAACTGATTCAACTTCGCAATGACTTTTTACGAGAAGCAAAGATCTCTCTCGGTAGTATTGAAGGTTGGCAGCGGTTTGTTCAGGTCAGTGCGCGATCGCAAGCAGGACGCCGAGCGATGTTGGCTCACCGGGAAGCTAAGGATATTGCTTTGGGTACGGATGGCAAGTTAAGGATTCTTGGCAATTTGATCTGTGAACACTACCCGGAACGCATTCTGATTTTTACTGCTGACAATGCTACGGTTTATCGCATTTCTCAAGAGTTTCTGATTCCAGCGATTACCCATCAGACGCCTGTTAAGGAACGTCACGAGATTTTAACGCGGTTTCGTGAGGGTGAATATAAAACTCTTGTGGCTTCTCATGTTTTGAATGAGGGTGTGGATGTGCCAGCGGCGAGTGTTGCGATTATTTTGTCTGGTACGGGTTCGGCGCGTGAGTATATTCAGCGATTGGGGCGGGTTCTTCGTAAGGGTAAGGGTAAGGATAAGATTGCTCGGCTTTATGAGGTGGTGGCGGAGGATACTAGTGAGGAGGGTACTTCTGCGCGGCGGCGGGGGTTGGGGAAGGGGGACGAACCGCCAAGACGCGGAGGACGCCAAGAGGAGGAGAGGGAGCATCGGCAGTTGGAGATTTTGAAGCCGACTCCGATATATGGGGTGGGTGACTCTGGGGCTCGGCGAGCGGCTGAATTACCGGTGAAGTGGGGCGATTCAGTTCCTGATTTGGATGAGCCTCGCCAACCTGATTAATCGGATTTTTGATACAAGACTTAACTTTTAACTTTTACTTTAGAGGTCATTTTATGCTGCCTAGTGATTTGCTGATGCATTGGCAAAATGGTGAGACGATAGTGCCGAAGAGGCTCATGATTGATGCTAAGAATTTGGCGATCGCTACTGAGGTGATTACCTGCTTTGAGGAGAGTCGGGGTGCGATTCAGGGGGAAGTTGACCGGCAACTGCAAGAGTTGGAGGGTGATAGCCCGGATTACCGTCTTAAGCGGGGGCTGGCTCATTTGCTTAAAAGCGGCTTTTGTGAGTTTGAGGTTGTTAGTCCACTGGAACCCCAGATGTTGCGGGAGCGAGTGTTTGTCCTCTCTGCTCAGTCGGTTCCGAGTATTCACCAGGGTAGGCAAACTCTTGGTATTTTAGCTGACCAGTTGACTCACGAACTGGAGCGGGAAGTGTTGCCAGAGCAAATTCGTATGGGTCTTTATGCGGATTTGGCGGAGAATCGTATTCTAACGCAGTTTGAGGCTCCGACGCCGGAGGACTTGCTCCACCGCTATAATTTGTCGCAGGTGCAGGGTGTGTTTTATCGGGCTAGTCACCTGACGCTGAATGCCCATCGCAATGTTCCTGGTGAGTATAAGCTCTTATTTCGCTATCTCAAGTTGTTTCAATTGATGGCTTATATAGAGGGTGATGCAGACCACGGCTTTACTATTACTGTAGATGGCCCCACGAGTTTGTTTAGTCCGAGTACTCGTTATGGTCTGGCGATCGCTAAGCTACTCCCAGCTTTATTGCATGTGACGAAATGGAGTCTCAGTGCGACGCTCCAGACGCGCGACTTCTATACAAACAACTGGAAAACTGGACGGTTCAGCCTCAACTCAGATTGTGGTTTGGTGTCCCACTACCCGCCTGGCAAGCCTTATGATAGTATGCTTGAGGCTTCTTTTGCAGATCGTTGGGAATCTCTGAAAACGGACTGGGTGTTAGAACGGGAGGTTGACCTCATCCCTATCCCCGGTAGTGTGATGATTCCAGATTTTCGCTTGGTGCATCCAGATGGTCGCACGTTTTTACTAGAAATTGTGGGCTACTGGCGACCGGAATATTTGCAAAAGAAATTCGCTCAGGTGCGCCGCGCTGAGTGCGAAAACTTGATTTTGGCAATTTCGGAGCGTCTGAATTTGGAGAAAGCTGGGGTAAAGGTAAGTGATGTACCGGCAAGGATTGTGTGGTTCAAAGATAAATTGTTGCCTAAAGCAGTATTAGCGGCGATGGATTGATATAGCGTTTTCCTATTGATACGACTTAATTTTCAATTCTTTCAGATTTGTTCTGATGGTTTCTATTCTTTTACGGTTTACTCCCAGATCAGACTGTCCAAGACGTGAGGCTGAACGAACGTGGATCACTTTTGCTGCCTCGTCTACATAAAATTCAACATCATCCACAAACCCCATAATCGCGCTAGTAAATTCCACGTAGAGGTAATTCTTGTTTTCTGTGATGATTTTGGTTTTTTTCATGCCTTGGATCACTGTCTTGAGATCCGCCATCGCCTCTGCGGGTGTTGAATTGTAAGTCAACGCCTCAATGCTGTGTTCTGTGTCTGAGCTTTGGCTGGAGACACAGTTTGGCGTATTTGGGCATGGGACTAATTTGCCATCACGAACACCCAGATTATTAGGTCGTTTTCCTGAAAACATTGCTTTTCCTACTATCACAATAAGCTAGATCAGGCTAGAACTGTGGATAAGTTACCACGGCTCCAGCCCAAGAGCGACAGATTGCCAATCTATCAAAAATACTACCTTAGCTACGATGCAAATGAATCAGAGAACCTCAGATGATGACTCCCGACCTCTCCGTGTCGTAGTTGTGGGTGGGTCGCTGGGCGGTTTGTTTACAGCGCTGGCACTACGTGCTGTGAATTGTGATGTAGAGGTTTTTGAGCGATCGCCCCACGAAATGAAACACCGGGGTGCGGGGCTGGTTGTGCGACCAGAGACATTGCATTTTTTGTCAAAGCATGGTATAGCAACCAAGGAAGCAATCAGTGTCCTGTTCAAAATAAGGCAGTACTTGGGACGTGACTCAAAGGTAACCCGGCAACAGTTAAGACACCAGTCAATGACCTCGTGGGATAGCCTCTATCGGCAACTGAGAGCGGCGTTCCCAGATGAACATTACCACAACGGCAACAAGTTAGTCAGTTTTGAGCAGGATGAAAACGAGGTGATTGCCCGTTTTGAAGATGGACGGCTGATTACGTGCGATCTGTTGGTTTGTGCCGATGGCGCTAACTCCACCTGTCGTCGCCGACTCTTACCCGATGTTGCCTCTGACTACGCAGGATATGTCGCTTGGCGGGGGGTAATGGAAGAAAGTGAGGTTTCACCGGAAGTTGCCGAGGTGTTTGCGGATAAATTTATCTTTTTCCAGGCACCGCATACCCACATTCTCTGTTACTTGATTCCGGGGGGTGGTGGGGAGTTATCTAAAGGTAAGCGTCGCCTCAACTGGGTGTGGTATTGGAATGTTCCAGACGGCGAGCAGTTGCGCCAAGTGTTGACTGATCGAACAGGTGTATTACGCGAGTACTCTATACCGCAGGGTACAATTCGACAAGACCTGGTAGAGCACCAGAGAGCGATCGCCCAGAAGATTTTGCCGGAAGTGTTTTTGCATCTCTTCGAGCAGACGAAAGATCCTTTCATCCAGCCGATTTATGACTTATCAGTACCTCAGATGGCATTCGGGCGCGTGTGTTTGATTGGTGATGCTGCGTTTGTGCCACGTCCTCACACGGGTGCCAGTACTTCAAAGGCTGTCACCAACGCGATGGAACTTGCAAAGTTTCTGCAACTGTACAAGGGTGATGTCGTTACCGCGCTGAAAAAGTGGGAGGTGCCACAGCTTGAATTGGGCAATCACCTGAAAACGCTGGGAATATCCATCGGAAATCGATCACAGTTTGGTCACCCGTAAACGTGCATTCTTGACCCGACTCGTTTCTATTAACGCATGTTGCTCCTCCAGTTCAGCTATCTGTGGCAAGCCGCTTGTAGAAGACGCGCCAGACGCACTGGTAACTGGGCATCTACTAAAAACTTTATTATGCTAATTCGTAGATAGCTTTTGGCTTCACTGTCGCCCCGTCAGGTCGAAATTAGGACACAATACTACTGTTTGACAATAGTAACGTCTTACAGTACGATAATATTGTGATTATAAATTTCAAATCCGAAGAGACAAGGCTGATCTTTGATGGCTTTACGTCTCGCTGCTACCCGGCGGATATTCAAAGGATTGCCTTACGTAAGCTTCTTCTACTTAACGCCGCAACATCAATGAGTGATTTGCGCGTTCCACCCGGTAATCGATTAGAAAAATTAGTTGGCGATCGCGCTGGGCAATATAGTATCCGTATCAATGACCAGTGGCGAATTTGCTTCGTCTGGACAGATGAAAACAATGCGGAACAAGTTGAAATCGTAGACTACCACTGAGGAAAAATTTTCATGAACCACAACCGTCTGCCAAACATTCATCCTGGCGAAATCCTGCTACGAGAATTCCTGGAACCACTGGATATCACTTCTTATCGGCTAAGCAAAGATATAGGTGTAGCTCAGACACGAATCAGCGAAATTTTGTCGGGAAAGCGCAGCATTACAGCAGACACCGCTTTGCGTCTGTCACGCTATTTTGGTAACAGTGCCCAGTTCTGGCTGAACTTGCAGGCACAGTATGACTTACGTCAAGCTCAGTCAGAAAATGCGGAAATTTACAGTCATATTCCTGTAGCTCAGTTTGCACATTTAGCTCCGCCAAAGCATCCAGCTAACTAGGGTTGGAGTTGCCACCCAAAGGTGCCTACTTTACTTCGTTAAGCACTCCTCAATGGGCCATCCGAACTGTTCCCACATGGACAACTTGTTCCATTCCTTGATGAACTCGGCGAGCTTTCCATTCTCCACCTTGAATAGCGCACTAGCCGTCCATCGCGCCTTCAAACCTGTAGCCTTGATGTTACCATGGGGTGCACCGCTATGGCTGCCTTCGGCAGTGTACCTCATACAGACTCTGTCTCCTTTGGCAAAGAGGACATCGAAATTGACAAAGTGCAGATCGTTAACTTGCTGCATGAGCTTGGCGTGATCCTCAGCATATTCCTCCAACGTGTTGACGCCGGGGAACGTGGTGGGACTAATGAATTTGTTGTTTGGTGTACATAAGTGTGCCACTGCCTTGGCGCTGGCACGCTTGGGATCGTAGGCGATGAGCATGTATTCTTTGGCAATCTCGATGTTTTTCTGTTCTTCTTGTGTGTAGTTCATGTTGGTCGATGACATTTGATGACTCCCTGTTCAGTAATTATACCTGCCCCACCCAATCAGGTTGAGCGACAGATCGCCATCGCTCGCGAATTGATTCGAATTCTTCTTTGCCTAAGGGTCCGCTTGCTAGGACTCTGCCGTATCAATCACATTAAGCCCTGCATCGAGGGCACTGCCGAAAATCTGCTCTACTGCTTCTGGGGAAGCATTCTCGTATCCAATCTCAGCGCCCCCAAATCCGAGGACACTGACTTGCATCCCAGTCTTGCCCAGTTCTCGCTTTTCCAGAGTCATTTCCCTAAAGTTGAAGAATAGTTTTTAGCTTAATGACTCATCCTTTGGTAGTCCTCTGCCTAAAGTTTGGATTATATCCTGGGTAGTGTTTAACCCTTTTAAACGCTTTCCCTAAGTGAAGTTGAGTGCTTGTAACTGTCATAAAATTCAACAACGCCTATGCCTCAGTTATCGTACAAGACATTATAAAAGCTTCCATCGGGTTTTTGTATCTTAGATAACAAAAGCCTTGAGTCGGATGCAATAACCGAATGCTTACAATTTTGTTTTTGGATTATGTTTTGAAAGGTTGACAACTTTAAAAAAAAAAGACTAAAATTAAATATAGTTGTCTTTTTCCGAGGTTAGTTATGATTCAGAATGAGAACACCGCTCAGTCCAATTCAAATGAATTTTCTTCACATTCGGGCATCCGATACTGGGGTCAAGTTGAGGTCATAGAGGAAGGGAATAATTATAGAATTAATCGGATTGAAATCAAGCCCAAGCACCGTATTAAGCCACAAATACATTATCACCGTAGTGAACATTGGGTCGTAGTCTCCGGTATAGCAAAGGTAAACTGTGGCGAAAATGAAATATTACTTAATCGAAACGAGTCAACATACGTTCCTTCCGCAACACTTCATAGCGTAGAAAATCCAGGATTTATTCCGTTAATTCTTCTAGAAATTCAAAATGGTGAGTACATGGGAGAGGATGATATTGAGCGTCCTTATGACTTGAGTTTAGCCAAGCCTGTAGTTGAAAGTCAACGCGACGATTTGTAATTCGTTGTTCCAACCTCCCTAGCTTTTGTTCAGCATCTGGGCTAAGGGCATTATAGAAACGGGACGGCAGGAAAACTCATGACACAAACGGAAATTCTGCAAGCACTCAAGCAGATGACAAACGCAGAACGCCTAATAATTGCTGAAGCTGCCTTGCGTTTGATTCGGGAAAACCTACAACAGCAATCCCTTACCCCAGCTCAGCTAGAGCAGGAACTAGCAGCAGCAGCAGAGGCTCTACGAGAAGATTATGCGCTAGGGGGTGAGCTAACTGTTTTCACAGCTCTCGACGGTGAAGACTTTTACGAATATACAGATGAAGATTTAGCTAATATAAATTCTCATGCGTAGAGGTGAGGTCTGGCTGGTTAACTTAGAACCTACTATGGGAGCCGAAATTAGCAAAATCCGACCCGCTGTTATCGTCAGCAGAGATACGATTGGGCGTTTGCCGCTAAGAGTTATTGTCCCAATTACAGAATGGAAAGACCGCTATGCGCAAGCGCGGTGGATAGTTCGGCTAGAACCAAGTGTAGAAAATGGTTTGAACAAGCTCTCAGCAGCAGATACCTTTCAAGTGCGTTCGGTGTCTGAAGAAAGGCTAAACCGACGACTGGGAAGACTAGCTGACACGCAAATGCAGCAAATCGACCGGGCGCTGGCAGTTGTACTTCACATCGACCCATAAGCGTGCCCATCCAAGAGTGTGGGCAGACAACAATCTAGCCCAGTTGACTAAACAACGTCGCCAAAACGACATTAGAAAACAAGAACCCCTCCGGATCAGTCAACCTCACCTGCCCAGATGTTTGGAGTTGATCAGCATCCAGCATAGCGATCGCTTCCCCATCTGTCCCCACAATTTCCACCCAGCCTTGCCGGTGGTAGGGTCGCAAACACGTCCAAATCCGTTCCAGCGTCTTTTCACCAAACAGAGTCGCCAGGGTTGACAAGCTCACACCCTCCTTGAGACGTAACCCCAGCATCAGGGTTTCTAGCAGAACTTCATCTGGTGGTGTCTGAGGACAATCCAACACACCGCCAGCCGCGATTAAGTCTTGCACCCACTGATAGTATTCCCCAGTTTTACGCGGTCGAGTGAACCGTTGCCCCTGAACATAGCTTGCTGCGCCCATGCCAAAACCATAGTAGGGGCGATTTTCCCAGTAAACCCGGTTGTGACGACACTGATGACCCGGCTGGGCATAATTAGAAATTTCATAATGCTCGTAACCAGCAGCAGTCAGGATTTGCCTACCCTGACGGTACATCTGTACAGTGGCGTCATCGGTTGGCAGGGGATGGACACCGGGTTGATAGTAACGACCAAAGGCAGTCTGTGGCTCGATGGTGAGGTCGTAAATAGAGATATGGTTAGGAGCGATCGCTACTGCTGCGTCTAGTGTTGCCTGCCACTGTTCTAATGTTTGATGCGGCAGTCCAGAAATCAAATCCAGGCTGAAATCTGGAACCCCTACTTGGCGAATCATCTCAACCGCTGCCCAAACATCACTCCTATTGTGCGATCGCCCACAAAGTTGCAACAACTCAGGCTGAAATGCTTGAACGCCCAAACTCACCCGATTCACCCCAGCTGCCCCGTATCCCTGAAGTTGATTCAGATCAAACGTGCCTGGGTCCATTTCCATCGAAATCTCCGCACCCGCCCAGATGCCAAAACGTTGATCGAGCGCGTCAAGGATTTGACGTAGTTGGTTTACAGATAACAGTGACGGAGTTCCACCACCAAAGAAAACCGTCTTTAGTGGTTGATCCAACCTCGGGGTGGTGGCGATTTCTTTACACAGCACTTTAACGTACTGAGAGATAGTGCCAGATTCCTCACCACGGGTGCGATCGCCTACAACAAAAACTGGGAAATCACAGTAATAGCACCGCCGTCTGCAAAAGGGAATATGCACGTAGGCAGAATTAGGAACACCCCAATGTCTTGCTGACTGGACTGGGTTTAAGTGAGCTAGCACGGCATTTCCGGAAAAATCAACATAGCGGTGGTCAACCTTAAATAGTTTATTAATTACTTTGAATTTAACAATTTCTTGGGAGCGGTAAAGACAGAATAAATCGCTTAGCTTTATACACTTATTCAGCCACAGCCATCAGCCGAGGAAGAGCGTCTCCCTTAGATTGGAGCAATTTTGTTAAAAATATAACAAAATTGCTCCACATTACTCACAGTATTAGGATTTAGATTCTTGCCAGCACCAGCTGTGAAACTCGCGCTTCATAACGTCACAGATATAATAAGAACAGATCAACCAAATGGCTGATTAAATATAAAATCGGTTGTTGAATCCTGACAAATGGAATTGCAACCACATTAAATTGGATCGAACCAATGCTTAATGCAATCATTGTCCTCTCATTTATTATAGCAGGAGCCGGAATCGGCTTCTACAGCATTGAACTGCTGCCCTGGGATGTGCAAGACCAAGTCACGAATCTAGAGGCGTTGCGCTTCGTCGTGGCCGTTTTTGGCTCCATAATTGGCGGTGTTGTCGGGCTTAGCTTCCAGATCACCTATCGTCGCCTCGAAGCCCAAGTCCGCGAAATGCCAGTAGATGTTCTCTTGACCCGTGCAATTGGCTTGGTGATCGGGCTGTTAGTAGCGAACTTGATGCTGGCACCGCTTTTCTTGCTGCCAATTCCTGAAGATTTTGGCTTTATTAAGCCACTAATCGCTGTTTTAGGAAGTATAATGATTGCTTTTTCTGGCATCAGCTTGGCTGACACTCACGGGCGAGCCTTCTTGCGGCTAATTAATCCGAATACGGTCGAAACGATGATGTTGGCAGAAGGCACACTCAAGCCTGCTGCCACTAAAGTTCTAGACACTAGCTGCATCATAGATGGTCGGATTGAAGCACTGCTAGGTACCGGGTTTCTGGAGGGGCAGATTCTAGTGCCGCAGTTTGTATTACAGGAACTGCAACAGGTGGCAGATGCCGCTAAAGACCAGAAGCGGGTTCGAGGACGGCGAGGACTGGAGATTCTCAACCGGATCAAGGAAGCTTACTCCGAGCGCGTCGTGATCAACCCGGCTGACTACGAAGATATCCCTACGGTAGATGCCAAGTTAGTGCGACTAGCGCAAGAAATTAATGGCACCCTCCTGACTAATGACTACAACTTGTCTAAAGTTGCCACCGTGCAGAAAGTACCTGTGTTGAATGTTAACGATCTGGTTCACGCAGTTCGTCCTAGCTATCTGCCCGGCGACAATATTGACCTGAAGATTCTCAAGGAAGGCAAAGAACCCAGCCAGGGCATCGGCTACCTGGACGACGGCACTATGGTTGTGGTTGATGAAGGCAGTAATTATGTTGGCGGAGAAATCCGGGTGGTGGTGACGAGTGCCTTGCAAACTTCAGCTGGGCGGATGATTTTCGCCAGACCCCAGGCTTCTGCCTTTGCCTAAGGGCGTGGCTCGTGAGGGTTGTAACCCTTAATCGTTCAATACAGTCTTCGAAACAATCCGCGTTTTCTTGCGATCCGCTTCCGAGAGGTCTTCACCCGCTTGGAGGCGGGTCGCACTAGTTTGTAATACCGTTGCCGCTCCTTTGTCTCCCATTTGTAGCGCGGTTTTGGCAGCAGTTTGCAGCATCGTCGCCGCTCCAGCGCGATCGCCTTGTTGCAACTTCGCCTCTGCCAGTTGGGTTTGGCGGTACTTCGCCAAAGCCAGAATATATGGCTGCACCTGTGGATTACCCGCCGGTTGGAAATGCCGCAGGACTTGCGCTTCAACCGACACAGTTTCTGAAAGTAAATTTGTTTGATTAACAGCTGGGTCATCGTAGCGGATTTGCACACTCGCAATTGTCTGTGTTCCTTCCGGTAACTGACCTACATAAAGGTTCGCCAAAACCACCCGTTGAACGTCTTTCATTAAGTCTCCCAAGCGCACAGAAAACCGTCCATCAGCCTCTTGTTGCACTGGCAGCTCAATCGTATCGGGAGCTACTTGGGCAATCGGTTTGAGTTCCGCCAGCCGTACCTTCGGCATCAGGGAGAGCAATAAATAAGCATTGGTCAATCCCACTGCCTGGATGCGATTGAACAGAGTAGCAAACTCATTCTCTGCCTGACTCGGCTGTTCAATATAAGACAGCTTTCCACCAGCGGCATCGGCAATCCGTTCCAGAACATCTTGGTTCCAGTGATCGCCAAATCCCAGTGTATTCAGCGTCAGGTTGTAGGTGGCAGCCATTTCAGCAAATTTGAGACAGCGGTTGTTGTCGCCGTGTTCATTTTCGCCGTCAGTCAACAGAAACGCCTGGGAAATTGTTTCTTTTTTGCCCTTCGCCATTTCCTCAATTCCCCGTCGCAGTCCCTCATCAATTGAGGTGCCACCCTCGGCAGAGAGCCGGTCAATTTGCTGTTTGATTCGGTCTGGGTTATCGATAATTTGGTTGGGGACTAAGACCTTGGCTCGGTGATCGAAGACAACAACCGAGAGGCGATCGCCTGGAGAAAGTCTGTCAACAAGACGTTGAGCCGCTTTCTTGACTGTTTCTAGCGATCGCCCCTTCATCGAGCCACTGTGGTCGAGAATCAGGCATAAATTTAGTGGAACACTCCGGTCAATATCTTGAGCGAGAGCAGAAATCGAAATTGCCAGCTGACGCTGATTGTTCGTCTGAGTCGCGTCCAGATTGGCATCATTTAGAGCAGGCTGCAAGAAGACCTTCATAGCACAACTTTCCTATCCATAAGAAGGCAGAGGGGGAGGGGGGGAGAGGGGGAGGGGGGCAGGGGGGAAAGAATTGCCCCTACAATATTTTTGCAAGCCTATGGCTTTGTGCGTTGTCACTACCGACATTGTCTTAAAAAGCCTTGATAATTTGGGATGCAGAGCATCCTGGATCTCGTTTCCAGGCTAGGCTTGGGAATGAGCCCTACGAGATTCTAACAATGACTTGGGGTTTATCTATAAAGTTCCTCCTAGAGCCCCCCTGCCCCCCTGCCCCTCTGCCCCTCTCCCCCTCTCCCCCTCTCCCCCTGTCCACTAGCCAGGAATCCGTACCACTACCACGGTTGGGGTCACGCTAGGATGTTATTTAACAGATAACGGCATTATTTCAGGCAATCAGTTGCTATGGACGTTTCACCCATTAAGGCTGTTCAAGCTCCCTACTATGGCGATAATTTCTACCGGACACCGCCACCAGACTTACCATCTCTGTTGTTGAATGAGCGGATTGTCTATCTGGGTATGCCACTGGTGCCAGCCGTGACCGAACTGATCGTCGCTGAGCTGCTGTATTTGCAGTACGACGACCCGGAAAAACCGATTAAAATCTACATCAATTCTACCGGCACATCCAGTTACAACGGCGACCCGGTTGGCTTTGAAACCGAAGCCTTCGCCATCTGCGACACTATGAGATACATCAAACCACCCATCCACACCATCTGCATTGGCTCAGCGATGGGGATGGCGGCGATGCTGCTCTCAGCTGGGACTAAAGGTTGTCGCGCCAGTCTACCCAACGCCACAATTGTCCTGCACCAACCTAAGAGCTACGCCCAAGGGCAAGCAACGGATATTCAAATCCGGGCGAGGGAAGTTCTTGCTAACAAAGCGTCGATGATTGACATTCTGTCGCGCAATACCGGTCAGCCTGGGGAAAAAATTGTCAAGGATATGGACCGGATGTTATACCTGACTGCCCAGCAAGCCAAAGAGTATGGCCTGATTGACCGGGTTCTGGAGAAAGAAGACCTCGCTAACCCTCCACTGCCTGCAGCAGTCCTCTAACCACTAGCTAACTAAGAACGGAGTACATTATGCCTATTGGTGTTCCTAAAGTTCCCTACCGCATGCCAGGGGAACAGTATACTCAGTGGATTGATATTTACAATCGTCTTTACCGGGAACGCATTATTTTCCTGGGGAAAGACATTGATGATGAAATGGCCAACCAAATCATCGCCGTGATGCTCTATCTGGATTCGGAAGATCCGGGTAAGGACATTCAAATGTACATCAACTCCCCCGGTGGTATGGTCACGTCTGGCATGGCGATTTATGACACCATGCAGCACATCAAATCAGATGTAGTGACGATTTGTGTTGGTCTGGCGGCTTCGATGGGGTCATTCCTGCTAGCAGCTGGGACAAAAGGGAAACGGCTGGCGCTGCCCCACTCACGGATTATGATTCACCAGCCTTCTGGTGGTACCCGTGGGCAAGCGACAGATATCGAAATTGAAGCTAGGGAAATTCTGCGGATTCGTCACCAGCTAAATAATATTTATGCTGATCGCACGGGTCAGCCTCTGTCAAAGATTGAAAAAGACATGGATCGTGACTTTTTCATGTCAGCAGAGGAATCTTTGGCATACGGTCTGATTGACCGTGTGATTGAGGAGCGTCCGTAAAAGGCGGTCAGGAGTCAATTCCTTCTGACTCCTGAACGCCAGTCGCCTACGGCGGATGCCAGTTTTCTACGCCGGGGAACCCGGCTTCGTGAAACTGGCGCGGAAACCCGCCTACAGCGCTGGCTCCTCCTGACTACTTTATTAAAAATGGATCTTGCATATTATTACCGCTTATTAGAGTTGAAGTCGGAAGTCTCTCTTGCCGAAATTAAAGCGTCTTACCGACGGCTGGCACGGCAATATCATCCCGATCTCAATCCAGCTGATCAACGAGCCAAGGACAAGTTTATTGCCTTGACGGAGGCATACAGACTTCTCGTGAGCGTGGTCGAAAAAGCCCAGACAGAAGATAATGAGGAGTCTGGTCCCGAACTATCTGGGCGTCAGGAGACTGGAGCGCAAGGGCAGCAAACACCGGCAACCAAGGTAACACGCAAGGATAAGCCGACGCCAAATGCGCCTCCGATGACGCAAACGGAACAAGAGCTGAAGTGGCGTTCCTATCAGCAGTTACAGCAGTTGTTGAAACATCAACGGTTTCCACATGCGATCAAACTGGTTGAAGGCTTAGCTCAACGTCTGCCCCTTGATCCAGAAGTCCGCCAGTGGCAAGCGATCGCTTATCAACGCTGGGGACGTCAGCTATTGAACGACAATCAGCTGGAAAAAGCCAGAATTTATCTAAAAAAAGCTCTAAAGACAGACCCCCACAACCGCTCCCTGTGGTCTGAGGTAGAACGAGATTTCCGCCGTATGGAAAAGATTTTTTGAGATCCAACAGCACTCGCCGCCCTAGACTAGTTCGTGGCGCAGCGCCACAACTGCCGCCTGAACTCGATCATCGACAGCGAGTTTGTTTATAATTGTATGATTGAGCAGCCGGGCAATCAAGTTCAAGTCTGTCTCGTCCGGCGTACCGATGGCAGAGATGTTACTGTAGCTGCTGGAGAAATACTATGGAGCGCGACTTGACTGAATTGGTCGCACTGTTTGGGCAACCATCTGTAGACGATGCGGTCGCCCATGAATTGGAAGCAGGTCAGTACGCATTTGATCATCCCGATGCTTTAGCTGAAGCTTCTGCCGCTTTAAGGGACACGCTTGACAACCCACAAGAGACGATGGCTTATATAGACAGCCTCAATTTCTTAATGAAAAGGGCACTTATTGTCACGATCATGAATGCGTGAGAACTGACAATCAAGTTGAACTCGTGCCAATGCCAATGCTTCACGAGCATTCTTCAAATTTCTTTCATCTTTAACCACTTGGCTCAGATGCTGTAAATAAGCTTCGAGATACTTAATACGTAAACGGGAATCATCGCTTAAACGCTGGAGAAAAGGAAGGTCCGCCTCAATCATAAAGCGGATAGCCAACATAGGAATGGGGCTGCGAAGTGGACGGAAGTTTGGGTTGTGCAGCCCGGGGCTTTGATTAAGCTGATGAAATTCCCCTATCATAAGCCCCGCCTCAACAAAGAAAGGCTTAAGTTTTTGTTGGATATCATCAACCAGTTTGCAAGCATCCTCTATATGGAGATCAGGAAAAATAAGCAAGATAGCTTTGTTTTGCGCGGCTTTTCCGGAGCGTGGTTCTATTTCAAGAAAAATATCACGGTAGCATCTAATACCATTTTAACTTTGGTATACTACAGATAAAATCACTAGTTTCATCTCTTTTGGTTTTATGGCTGGAATTGTCAAGATAGATATTACTGAGACTCCAAAGGAACTTAAAACCCTCTTGAGTCAACAAAAAACATCTCAAAATTTTGCTCGTGTACAGGCTTTATATCTCCTAAAAACTGGTCAAGTTAAAACGGTCATAGGTTTGTCTATCATCCTTGGT
>JAABUZ0100001393.1_pt1 | contig 46386 bp, 5 predicted proteins | sample 5562091 | NCBI WGS metagenome assembly JAABUZ01 (sample SAMN12813069, study PRJNA571459) | rock metagenome | isolation source: Antarctica rocks | place: Antarctica: Victoria Land, Linnaeus Terrace sud | collected 2015-12-21
CTTAATTAAAAATATAAAAATATATGGTACTTAATAATATATCTCTTGAGAAAAAATTTGTTAGTTAAATAGAATTATAATATTTACAACAAAAAACTATTTGCTATTATAATATTTCTAAAATTATGAAAAGTATATACAAAAAAATTATTAAAACTTATAGTTTTTACAAATTATAAAAGTCTTTTGTATTTTACTACTATTAAGCAGCTTAATAAAAGACAAATATAATAATTAAAATAACTCGAAGAAGACAAATTTAAAATACAATATACTTTATATAAAAACAATAGTATAGTAAATATTTTTAATAGAAATAGTAATTGTATAAAAATAAAGAATTTGTTTAATTACAATATATTTAAAGTTAATAAAAACAAATTATTATTAACAAATAAATATAAGCTAAATATTATTTTACAAATACTTAAAAACAATATAGAGAAATTTTTAATAAAAAAAGAAAAACTTTAGATATCTATTAACAAAATTGACAAATATGTAAGAGAATATTATAGTAAATTATTACAAAAATATTTAAAAGCAATTAATTTTTTTAGCTTTTATATTAATATTGCTAGTTTTTTTAAATAAGATAAATTGTTAAAATATATATTAAATAATATCTTAATTATTAGTAGAACAAATATAGTATATTTATAAGTTATAATAAAATTTAATATTAGAAATTATATAAATTGTTATAGAATAAAATTACAATAAACTTTATTATTAAGTTGCTTAAATTGATAAATTTAGCAACTAAAAATTAATATAATTTGATACTAATTATAGTCAATAAAAGTATTAAGTACTTATATTTTATTGTATGCAAAAAGAAATTTATAGCAAAATAACTAAAATATATTGTATTAAATTAATTTATATAATACTATAATATATTTGAAGAAACTTAATAAATCAACAATATAAATTATATAGAATTAATAATAATATTGTTAAACAAATTGTAAAATAGACAAACGCAAACGCATTAATTTAATATTAATAATACAAAAACTCTAGTTCAAATAAAGTGCGCGCATTTAATTTAAAACTTTATTGTTATTTATTAGATAAAACTAGAACTCTACAATAGCAAATCTATAAACAATTTTTATATATATTAAGTTTAATATAATTTACAATAATAATTACTTTACAAAGTACACAATACGTTAAATAAATAATATTAACAACTATTTTTGTTTTAATTTCCGATAAAATTAAACTAGATTTATTCGAATAATACGCTAGAGTTCGAATATTAAAAATATGTTGCTTAAAGACGCTTCTAATAAATATAGATTATACAAGAAATTAAGAGTTGTTATTCGCAAATCGAATAGTTTTATTAGTATAGAAAACAAAGTTAAATAGAAACTATTTTATTTGTACAAGTTTGTTCTCTTAATATTAATAATAATTATGTATTATTGTTCTTGTAATTTGTTATAAGCTTCTTGTTAACAAAGATATTCTTCAAAACAAAAAAGACAAGTTTGTAAATATACTTAGTAGAATAGTTGTACAAAATTATATAGATTGCGCAATTTAACTCTCATAAATAATTAATAAAGCGTGTCAATCTACTTATATATATATTTTTGATAAAGTATTTAGATTCGCTATAAAGAGAATAATGTTATATCTTTTGCTCTTTGTTGTTTTTGTAAATCTTGTATTTGTTACTTTTTACAAGTTCGCAATACTATTACTTCTTATCTAAATAGTTGTTTAAAATTTGCTTTTAATAATAGTTTTCAAAATATTTGCGCAAAGCTTGTCTAGATTAAATACATAATTGTTATTGCTTGTTTTGCGCAATTTATTGCAATAATTAGACTTTTTATTTGTAATAATCTCGTCGCAATATATATCGATTAATTGTTTCTTTAATAGAGATACAAGATATTACAAGTCTAAGTTTGTTAACAACTAGTATCGAAAGAGTATAATTTGTAAATTAAACTTATTATATTTACAATTTGTTATCTTAACAATCTCTAGATTTACTTATTAATTATATTGAATAACATAACTCTTGTATCTATTATTGCAACTACAATTAATATTGCGTTTGTAAATATATCGACAATCTTTAAATTAAATATTTCGCAAACAATTGTAATTCTTATTGCTAATTAAGTAAGAAAAGTTGCGCTTTTTATTAATATTAGATTCTTACAATTGCATATATAAATACTTTAGATATTTATATTCTTGTTAAACTTTAATAAGATTGTAAGAGAAACTTGCAAATTGTCGATTTTTGTTTACTTATATTATATCTATTATTCTTTTCGTACTAACATTTAATTATAAATTCTTTAAAAACTTTCTCAATTTTTTTGCTTACTATATTTTTGTTAATAAAGACAAAGTTAACAAGTAGAGAGAACTAATCGATTGTATTTAAAATCTTAACTTTAAGATCTTTCAAAATACTTAAATTAATTTTTACTTGTTTTCTAAGTATATATTTATATAGTTTAATCGATAGGCAAAAGCTATTAGATATATTGAAGTTTGAAATTATTTTCGAAGTAAGATATAGCTAAGACTTTATCAAAATATTTGCGTAAAGATTTTTCGATAAAATTGAATTAAATCTATTTAAGCAACATATTAAAGTTTGAACGTTTCTTTTAAAATTTAATATTTAATAACGCGTTATATAAGTAGAGACAATATAGAGAGTTAGAAGATATTATTTGCTTATTAGTATTTTCTATCTAGTATAATAGACAAAGCTAGATAAGAATTATTTTGTTTTATTGTTTTGTTAATTTTCGATCTAGTTTTGCTAAGTATAAAATTAACTATATTGTAAATAAACTTTGTTGTATAAGTTAGACAAAACTGCAATATAGTAATAGTTGCTAAAACAATCTTAAAGATGCGCAACAACAATCTACGCTTTTGCAAAACTAGGAAATAAAATAACAAAATTAAGCTTAGACAAATATATATTGTAAGTCTATATCAAATCTAATATTTTAATTGATATCTTAATATTACAATTTAAAGTCTTAAATCTAGCAATTGAGCACAACAAAGAGAATTGCATTATTACGTGCGCAATTGAAAATAAAGCTTTAATTTAATAAACTAAATTAAACAGCATTTAAGTTATAACAATTTTACTATATTAATATAGTATATTAAAGAATATATATTTAAAATAAGAAAATAAAAGACAACTATGTTTGCAATAGCAAATAAGTAGAAAGCAACAAATATACGCTTTTAAGATTACTTTTACTAGAGAGCAAAAGCAACAACTATTATATATATTATATTTTCTATTTTTTGTACTATTTAATACGCAAGTCTTATTAACTTTAGATCTTGCGAAGATAAAATAAAGAAAAAAAAAGTTAACAAGTATTCTTATAGTTTAGCTTCGCGTAAAATTAAGATAAAGAAGACTATTAACTTAGAATAAGAGAAATATTTGAAAGAAAAGACTTACTAGCTAATTTATCTTAGTAGAAAGATAATAGATATATATAAAGAGATAAGTTTGTTCGAACGTTAATAATCTTAAATATATTCTTATATTAATTTTTATTATCGAGATTGTTGTTATTGCTAACAATAATAGCATAAAGCTATTAAACAAGTTATGTAAGCATCTTTATTAAGTAGAATTTAATAGCAATTTATATTTTCAATTAGTTTAGAATTTTAAACTCTTGAAAAATTAAAGTTTATTTAAAATCTTCGATATTATAACACAGTTCTTTTTCGATCTAATTAACAAAAGTCTTGTTCGCTATTAACAATAATATAAGAGATTATTTAATGCTTGTCTATTGTATAAGATTAAGCTTAAGAGTTGTTTAATTTGACAACAAGTTATTTAGATTGCGCAATCTTAAAAAGAATTACATTTTTAAGATCTTTGTCTACTAAATTAACGTCAAGAATTTGATTAACAATTAATAATAATGTCTATAAATTTGTTTAGTTTGTAACAACATTTACAACAAAGTAAAAATTAAAATTTGTAACAAGTTAAACAAGAACGTCTAAACAATTTATGTTAAAAAGAGCTATAATAGAGTCGAAGCAAAAATAATATTTAAAAAACAATATAACTATTAGAGTATTAAAAAAAATATTTAAGCTTAGATAATAAAATAATATTGTTATAAGAAGAAGAGAAGAAAAATTTAAATATTGCTAAAAAAATGTTCGATATAAAAGACTAGCTAGTAAGCAAGTTAATTAGAATTTTGTAAAATTGTTAAGCAAATATTTACAAAAAATTTGCGCTAGTCTACTTTAAATAATTGCTCTAGCGCTTTTGCTTATTAAGTTAAAAGAAAACTATAAACCAAAGCTAATTATCTAAAATATAGCGCTCTATTAATACTAAATGCGCTATTATGTATTTTAATTGCTTCGCAATATTGTTTAATGCAATGTTTAATATTTAAATCAATATAAGTGCACTATACTGTTAAGAATATTTAAAGATTCTAAAGTTTGCAAACAATTTTATATATTACATAAGAAAATGCAATAAAGGTTGTACTTAAGTTAAGAAGATCGATATATATAAGTATTTAGAAAAGATCTTATACAATCAAGAGACGCAACAAAACAATTATTACTAAAGACAATACTTTTGTATAGACTTATTAACAAAGATTGCAAAAGCAACTACTATAAGAATTACTACAACAAGTATTGTATATAAAATAGATAAAAATTTAAATCATTATATTAATTAGACATCTTTTAATAACGATTTCTTAAATCTAGATTTAACTTTAAGATACAATCTTAGTTCAATATATTCGATACTTAATTTCTTAAAAGACAATTATTCTATAGATTGCAATATGTCGCATTATTTAATTAAAAAGATACTAAGTTAACAAATATAGCAAATTTAGATAAATTTAATTGTAATACTTTACAATTGCAAAGAATTAATCGAGTCTACTAATAATTTTTATAAAGATTGTCAATTTAAGTTTAATTTATTGTTTATATTATCTTTGTTATATAATAAGAGCTACAAGATCGTAATTAAGAAGAAGATCGAAGAATTATTGTTAAACTATTCTCGAATATTAGTGTGATCGTTGGGTCGAGTCGAACACTTTTTTCTCAACCCGACCCACCCTCTTGGGCCCCGTAGGGTTGGGCCAGGGTTAAGGCGCGAACCTGACCCCAGGGTCGGGTTTCGTCGGGCCAATGCCAAGAATTCGAGCTAACTTCGTCGCGTTAGCATTCGCTTATCTTATCTAAGCGCTAACCCGATTGGGCTAGCGCAAGGGTCCACGCTAATCGTATGTGGTTAGCGTGGATCCTGCGCTAGCTGAATCGAGTTAGCGCGTCACGTGACGTCACGTGATCGAGTGGGTCGGGTTGGACACTCGGCGCGCATTCTTCGCCCGCCCCACCCTGTTGGGCTAGGAAATTTGCCTGACCCTAGGGTCAGGGTTGGGCGAGTCAACCCGATCGAGTTGAAACCTAACCCGACGATCACACTATCGAATATACAAAAAATTGTTTAAGACTTCGAATGCGCATATTAAATACAACGAAAAAAATTTAGCGACAACTTAATTACTTAAATATCTAGAATAAGGAATAAGAACAAAGAGTATTATTATTTAATTGAGAATTTCTATAAATCTTTTCTTAATAAGATAGACTATACTTTAGTATACTAGTGTTACGACTACAAATATATTAAGAGCAATATTAATCGATTTTTTAAAAATAAGCAACTAAAGTTACTTTACAAATTTATCTTTTATTCGAACAATATTATATAACTTGTCAAGTTAAATAATATATTGTAAGAAATACTTGACAATAGATAAAGAATTAATATATTTAGATTAATATTAAACGTAAAAGATACGACTTACTTTAATCAAATATACAAAATACATTATTAACTAATAAATAAGATTATTGCTTTTATACTTAATTATTTAACTTATACAAACTACTTATAGTACGTATTAATTCGACAATATATAATAAAGAGCAATAAACTCTAAAAATAGTATTATATAGTCGACAATTAGTAAGAAAAACAAAATTCTTACTCGATCGAAGCAACTATAATATTAATTTCTATTTCGACAAATAAAATATAGCTCTCTAAACAACAAAAAGATTAAAGTATATAATCGATATATATAATTATTGGAAATCTAGATAGAAACGCACAATAAAACTATCGACTAAATATAATATTGTTAGACTACATTCTAATAGTATACGCTAAGAAGAACAATATAAAATATTTGAATATAGAAATATATCTAGCAACAAGCTTATTTAAATAATCTAGATAAATTGAAATAAAACAATAAGATCTAGCAATACAAACAACCAAAAAAATAATTCTCTTGTTTTTATAATATTCGCGATCGACTTACGCAAGTAAATAAGAAAAAGAAATAACTTCTAGATTAAGAAATGCTTTGTATACGTATACCTCTCAATAATTTGCTAACGCGTATAATTCTAGTAAACTTAATTAGCAAGTAAAGAAAATATTGTGTTGTTTAAGAGCTTAAAACAATTACCTCAATACTTAGCGACAAAATTATATATAATTGTAGAGATTCTTTTCGAAGAGAAATATATTGCCAAATTGTTATCAATATATAAAGAGCGCTCTATTAAACAACTATTACTTATTTTGTTTATTGTAAATTCTAAGAGAAGAGACACACAAGATTAAAGAAAAATATATAGTAGAGCGTTCTTAAATGTTCTTAAATAGCGCAACAAAAAAAAGTCGAATAAGTTAAACAATATATTGCAATTAAAGCTTTAATTAACAAATAATACAAATATCTTAAAAAATTATTAACAATTAACAAATCTACAATATAAGTAATATTCTTCGAAGCGCTTACGTAATATTAACTAAGATGAACTTCCTAAAAAAGCTTGTATTTAGTTATAATATATATTTCGATTAAGATTAATACAATATTTGTTACAATAAAGATTTTATTAAGAACAAAACTCAAACAACAAAGAAATAAATTAACGAGAAATTAGAAGTATTTAAACAAAATAAGATAAATTTGTAATCTAGAAGATATAAGATGCTATTATCTATATTGTTTATATGCAATATAAATGAAAATTGTTAAGAAACAATAAGATATTAATTTCTATAATTTATTATAGTTTGAGTATTGCTTTAAGAACAAACATATTAGATTTAATTTCTAATAATGCTATTGAAAAAGAAGACGCTTATTATACAATTAATCTAACATTATTTAAAAATCGAATTAAATATACAAGAATTTACTCTCTTTATATTAAAAAATAATTTGAGTTGCTATATTGAGCTAGCTTAAGTTTTGTAACTTTTGCTAGAATTGTTTGCAAGAAACGCGTCTTGCATCTTCTACTTATCTTTATATTAAATCTACTATTATATATTTTTAATAATTATAAAATCAAATAACAACGCGTTTGCACAATACTTTTTTAATCTCTCTTAATACAATTATGTCGACATAAAGTAGATAAATTAAATTTGAATCTACTTTTGCAACAAATATTACTTAAGATATCTTTAAAATTAAAAGAGAATATATAACTATTAAATCTTATTTATATGCAAAGACGTTAATAATGTCTACAAAAGACTTCTATAATACTATATTATCTTGTCTTTAATTTAAAAAGAATTTGTTTGCTCAAAATTCTAAATATACTACTAAAACAATATATAAATAACGTAGCTAAAGAATACTATATTACAATAAGAAGCATTAATACAAACAAAATATACTTGTTGCTAGTAATTACGTTCGCAAAACGTTTAAAAAGAGAGATATAAAAAAGAGAAGTAAACAAGTTTTGCGTTAAATAAGATATATCGAAGAAAAGTATACTAAGAAAGTTCAATTAATTGTGTAATTGTAATCTATCGGTTAAAAGCAATAAAACAAATAGTTAACAATATACTATAAAAAAAGCTCGAATTAAATAAGAGTTTAAACGCAATAGCATTGTGTTTTAACAATAAAATACTCAAAATTTTATAATAGATAATAATTGCTAACTTAAGATTTCTAGACTTAATACAAATATAAATTAGACAAACAAACTTACAACAATAAACGATATAAACAAGAATCTATTTATAAAAACAAAGATATTATTAGAGTGACCCTCGGACACGCCCGATTACTAAAAATAGAAAAATCGAAAAAATAAATATTTATTTAGCGTTATCAATACTAGTTCAAATAGAGCAATTAAATTTTTCACTTGTAGATTTTAGTATATACTTTAATATAAAAAAGAAATGACCCGACTTAGTCTAGTACTAACGACGCTATTAATTAAATAAGAATCGGGTTGAACTCGAATTTTGGCCCAAAACTCGACCCAAAGATTACTCTAGATATTATAAACGCAAATATTAAAAACAAAGTTAAACAAGTTCTATTTATATTAGAATAGAGAGTATAAGATAAAAAATAATATTGTACTTATTATAATAAAAATATCTAATTTATTATTTAAATATTGTATAAGACAATTTCGTTTATATACGTGCATTATAAGTTAAACAATTTATCAATATAATATAAAACAAGATTAAATACTTTGAAGCATTAATATCTAAGCTTAGAAATACAAATATTCGATAACTATTTTGTTTGTTTATTATATTAATTTATTTCTTTAACAAGTTAAATTAGGTTTTTAATTAAAGATATTAATTTAATCGAACAATTTAATTTGTAATACAAACAACATTATTATTTGCTTAAGTTGCTCGATTAAGCTTAAAGATGCTTAAATAATCTAATTGTTCAACTCGATTTTAGGAGGAATTGCTAAGTAATCGAGCTCGAAAAGCTTAACTTTAAAAAATCTTAAATTTTAAAAAATTTATATCTTTCTTGTATTTTATACGTATTTTTTGAAAATTAGATTGTTCTATATAGAATTTAGCGCACTTTTAAACAAAAAAAGAATTATTCGATTTAAACTAGTCTATTTATCGCAATCAATTAATTTAGCTTTGGGTTAAACAAAGAAGTCTGTTCGAATCCTCGGATTGGACAAAAAAAAAGTGTTCGACCCGGTCCAACAATTACACTATACTCAAAAACTAGATAGAGAAAGCTTAGAGCGCAAAATAGACTCTAATAACTAGTTTCTGCTCTTATGCTCTACTAGTGTTACAAGAGAAGTTGCACTAACTGCTCGAGACTAAGCGACAAAATAAAATGTTAATAATAGCGATTAAAATAATACTTAATATTAAATATATCTTATAAATCTTATTTAATACAAAGAAAAAAAGAATATTTAGTTATACAAATAAACAATTAAATATATTAATACAAACTTATAATAGTCTCGAATAATATAATATACTACTACATTAAGTTAATTTCTTAACAATTGTTATATTTGTTAATTTGTAATAAAAACTAAATTGTTTAATGAATAATATTATTATTGTCTTAATTATTATTAGTTCTGTTTTGTGCTACTTTTATTAAATTGCACAAACCTTGTACTTTTGTCTTCGATTTTTTATATTTTTTATGCAACGCTAAGAACAAATCTTATTAAAAGTTTTCGCTCGCGTTTTGCGATTGCATTGCTAAAGTTAAATAAACAACTTTATTCTTTAAGAAATATTGTTTCGATTTAATATTAAAAACTTGTTTAAAATAATATAAAAATAATTTGTACTAATTGTTATTACTAAACTCGAAGTTGTTAACGTTAATAATTTGTATCTTGTTGAATTAAAGTTTATCTTAAAATTGTTGCAAATATAATATAGTTGCGCAAATAATTAAAAAGAAGATTACAAAAATCTTTTAAACACTTTAAGTTGCGCGTTTTTAAGTTTTATCTATAATGTGTTGCGTATTTAAAATAGCAATTATTTAATTAATAGCAACAAAGAAAATGTTATTATAAGTTAGCTTAATACTTCTTACAATAATATATTTGACGCAAAAGTTTTTTGAAATTTTAAAGAATTAAATATTAATAAAGTTATTTAATAATAACTTTATTAATATAGACTTATAAATTAATAAATTATAGTTTATACGTAATCTAATTTGCTCTTTACTAATAAGATATTTTGAATATTAATATAACGTATATAAACTAGTATTGAATTGCAAGAAGTTTGTTGTATAGTTTTTTAATACAAGTTTTAGACCAACAATTACGTTAAAGCAAGTTAAGATAACGCAAAAAATCTAATATAATTTAAATTTTAGAAGTTTGACTAGTTATTATATTTATTGATGCAAATTTATAGAAATCAAAAGTAAAGAGTTTTATGATAAAAAATTATACAAAGAAATTCTTGACAATGAATTATAATTAATAATCTTGGTTTTAACAAAGTATAATATATAAGTATTTCCAAAATACATTTTGTTGTTACTTCGACATCTTCAAAAATAGTAATTTCGATATAAAAGAAATAAAAAAGAGAAGATTTAACAAAATTAAAAAAATAGTTTTGCTTTTAATCTTTGTATCGTTGTATTTGTTTTTAAATTGCAAAGCAAAAAATAAAAAGGATAAGTAATATAAATTAAACTTAACAAATATCTTAATTAAAAGAAAAGATTATATACTTTAAATCAATTAGAAAAAAGATTAATTTTTTTTGAATTAAAAAGTTATAAAGACTATTTACAAAAGTGTTAATTAATATTTTCTCGAATATATATTAGCGTTTAATTTTCAATTTACGAAACTAAAACTTAATAAAGATATTGTACAACTATATAAAATTCTAGCATAATTTATACTACTTATTAATAACAATTCGCAAACTTCTAGAAAACAATTATATAAAGATAATTGCTCTCTAAACTTTGCAAATATATTAACAAATATAATAACGCAAATTTAATTATACAAGTAAGAGTTTAGAGTAAGTTAAATAATATATTCGTATAGTATAATCGTCGGACCAGGTCGAACACTTTTTTTTTTGTTCAACCCGAGGATTCGGACAGACTTCTTCGTTCATCCCGAAGGTAAATTAATTGATTGCGCTACGTAGACTAGTCCAAATCGAGTAACTTTTTTTTTGTTTAAAAGCACGCTAAATTCTCTACAAAATAACGCTCTTTTTATAGAAAAATATATAAAATACAAGAAAGTTATAAATTTTTCAAATTTTAAGATTTTTTAAAGTTAAGCTTCTCGAGCCCAATTACTTAGCGATTCCCCCGCGAAATCGAGCCCAACAATTAGACTATCTTTAATCAATTATTGCAATAGAACAAGAATAGTTTTTTTAAGCAAAATGATTAACAACTATAAGCGTTTATATATTAATATTTCTTAAAGTTAATAAATATTACATTTAGAAAGAAGTTAAACAAAGAAAAATCTATGATCAAAATATTAAATTCTATTATTTAATTTTCATTTAACTAGTTAATTGTAAAATTCAAATTCAAATTCGATTTTATTTAATAGTTGAAATTAAAGAAGAAGTTTAAGAGCTTATTTTGTTACTTTTTGTTATTCGTTAAAAAATATCTACTTAATTAATAACTTGTTAAGCAACTTATATAGCAATTGTCTTATTTAATTACAACAAAGTTAAATACAATTTCTAACAATAAGAAACTCTCTTTTGTTAATAACAAGTTCGATTTAGATCTACATTATAAATATAGACATTTTTATAAAATATTACAAAGAAAGACACAAAAGTTTTTATATATATAATAAATATACAATATATTTCTTGTTAAAGAATAACATATAATTTATTATTACGTTTATTATATTATTTTTTGCGATTTTTTAATAACAATTTAAGACTTGCAACGACAATTGTTTTAATTTCAATCTACAACATATATAGAAAGTCTAGAAATTGCTTTTTATTAATTTTAATTTTACAATAATATTTACAATTACTATAACAATTTAACTAGATAAAAAAAATGCTTAATTTAAAACAGCAATTCTCTACAATTACACTAAATAATAATTATATATTTAAAAATAATAATTTGATAATATAATATTAAATCTTATTTTGTTAAATATTTTTTATTGTTTAAGCAATAATATAGTTTTGCAATTGTTTTAAAAAAATTAATCTTAAAAATATTATAAGAACAAAAAGAAGTCTTTAACTCTTTATATTAATTAGAGTATATCTCTCTTTTAGATTGATTATTGGTTTGATATTCGATCTCAACTTTGAAATTAAATCGAATTGTCAAGAAATCGAATAAAATCGAATTGCTTAAAGAAGCTAGCTTATTACTATAATAAGTATAGCTTAGTCGAAAAGTTACTATTTCAAGCAATTCGATTCCAAAAAAAATCGAGAAATCGAATCTTGACACTCTTACGTAATATTTTCGATTTCTCGCGATTAGTTTACTCTCTTAAACGTTTTTAATTTTTAGATAGACAAACAAATATTAACAAGTTATTCGAAATTCTAGTTACATCTATTAGAATAAATATTGCTCTTATATTATTTAAATTTTAGTCAATTTTCTTAATCTTAATACTAATAACAATAAATTGTTAAATCTATAAAAATAATATTTTATTGCTATTTAAATATACATTTAATTGTAGCAAAGCAATTTTTATTGCAATTACAAAATTCTTTTCTATAAAAACTACACTAGCAATATTAGAAAATTATAAATTCTTTATAATTTCGCAAAATATAATATTTAACTTATTAATAGAAATCGAGAAAGCAAAAAAAGAGAAAGTACAAACTTAAAGATTGTTAAACTTAAAATACAATTAGCAAATACAATATATAGCAACAATTAAAAAAGAAGAATAAGAAATAACAATAGTTAATTAAATTTATTTATCGAACAATACTTTAATAATATTAAAGTCTTTATGTAAAAAGTAGAGCAAAGAAGTATATTAAAGCGCTTTATTTATTAATTTTTTGTAAGAATCTTTAGTAGTGTAATCGTTAAGTTAGGTCGAACACTTTTTTCTCAACTCGACCCATTCTCTTGGGCCTCGTAGGATTGGGCCAAAGTTAAGACGCGAACTCGATCTTAGAGTCGAGTTTTGTCGAATCAATGTCAAGAACTTAAGCTAACTTCGTCGCGTTAGCATTCGCTTATTTTATCTTATTTTATCTATGTGCTAACTCAATTGAGCTAGCGCAGAGCTCACGCTAATCGCATATAGTTAGCGCGTCACGTAGCGTCACGTAATCGAATAAGTTGAATTGAACACTTAGCGCGCATTCTTCGTTCGCCTTATTTTGTTAAGCTAGAACTTTTGCCCAATTCTAGAATTAGAGTTGGGCGAGTCAACTCGTTTGAATTGAAACTCAACTTGTCGATCACACTAATCTTTAGAATACAAGAATTTCTAAGAGATATTTAATAACAAAAGTAAACTAAATTGTTAAAAGAGTTATTAAATTTATAGAAGTTTAAATACTTAAAAATCTTAATTAACAAAATTTTCGACAAAATCATTATTAACAAGTTCTAGTATTAAGCAATAAAACAAATTATTAATAAATTTATATAAAAGTCCAGATATTTAAAAGTTTTAATCAACAAAATTTTTAACAAAATTTGCTTTATTAACAAATTTTTATACTAAGAGATAAAATAGATAATTAACAAATTTACAACTTTAAAACAAATTTATTATTAACAAAAGCAAATTAGATTGTTAAGAGAAAATAAATTTTTACAAAAGTCAAAGTTTCTAAGAAGAAGCAAAAATCTCGACAAAATTTTAATTATTAATTAAGAAAAAAAGTAAATTCTTAGTTAAATTATTAAGTAGAAGAAGAAGAAAAAAAATTATAATTTCTTGTTACAAGCATTTAATTGTACAAAGAATATATATATATATATATATATCAATTTATTAATAGAATACTTAAGCAATAATAGTTTGTTAATAAGACAAATATAGTCTTTGTATTTTTTGCTTTGTTTTAATCGAATTTCTTTGCATATTTGCAAATCTTTAATCTTTTATATTTATAGTGTAAACAAATTTTGCTTAAAGTTTATCTTTTGTTTGCAATATATTTGTTGATTTTTTTTACAACTTATTTTTATCTCTTAATATATTAAAAAGTGCTTTTTAAATTTCTTTAAAAAAAATTATATTTTTTTGCGCTTATTTAAAATGTTCGATATTATTTATTAAAATTTTTTGTTAATTATTAAGCTTCTATTAAAAATACTTATTCTCTAGAAAAAGAGCATTAATATCGATATCTTTATTTTCTTTAAAAAATTAATTTCTAGCAATATAAAGACAAACAGTTTGAAAAAGTTAAAGAAAATTCGAGAGAGTTTATTATTGTACTTCAATATATTTCTTAAGATTTGCTTAACTTTGCTTCAACGTTTATGAAGTCTATTATATTGAAAAGTAATTAATATAAAGTTAATAATATTTGACTTTAAGTTTTGTTTAATACTATTAACAACAACAATGCTCTATTGTAAGACAATAAAATTATTGTGCAAAGCTATCAATTGCGTATTCTTTTTTATTAATTAACAAGATCGATTTTCTATAAAAAAAAATTAACAAATTATAAGGTAAATTTGAGCGTTTCGACTATAAATTTAAGTTCTTTAATTATTAAATCGAGATGCAACTTCGATTTTATATTGAGCAACAAAATTTTAGCTCAATTTATTGCTAGAAATCTAATAAGAGAGATACATATTAAATTTAGAGTTTTATATATTAGAAGAGTTTTTTAAACAACTAGGTTTATTAAAACAATCTTAAATAGAATTATTAAAAGTGCTATCGCAAGCAACAAGAAATATATTGCTAATTATATATATTTAAATCTAATTAATTCGATTTTCAATATAGTTGCAAAAAGATATAACAAAAATGCTAAGCTTTAAAACTTTAAAATACCTAATAATAAAAAATATATTATTAACTTAATAATACAAATTAACTTCAAACAAATAACTGTATTAATTTTAAAACAATAATATATTTGTATATATACAATTAATTTATAGAAGTTTTATCTTCTTTTAAAACAAACATTTTGATTAGAAATCTAAATATTTAATTGTATTAAATTGCAACTTTAGACAAGTAATTGTATTAACTTTAAAATAATAGTGTATTTATATATATATAATCTATTTATAGAAGTTGTTTAATTAATAATTTAAGCATTTAGTTGTATTAAATTGCAATTTCAAATATTGAACTATATTAATTGTAAAATATTAATATATTTGTTTTTAAATATACGAGTTACTTATAGAGTTTGCGTCTTTCTTTAAAAACAAATATCTTATTATACAATATATTAGTTAGAAGTGACTTTGCACTTAATTACAAAAATTAGTATTTATTTTTTGTTGCTACTAAAATTTCTATAATTGTTTTAAATTACAAGTTTTAAGTTAATACAATAAAATTTAAAAAAATTATATCTTAAGTCAATATAGAAAATACGCAAATTATATATTTTTTAAACACTATATTAAATTAGATCTTCCAAATATATCTTGCAATATTAACAACAAACTAATAATAATAATCTTAAATTTAATTCTTAAGATCGACGCTACTAAGTTATAAACGTTCGATATATATTAAATTTTTGTCAAATTTAGATATTTAACACTTAAGCTTGTCGTATTCTACTTAATATTAAAATTATATTTATATTTTTTTAATTGTAATTAAAGTAAATTACTTTCAAAAAACGCTAATTTTCTAATTAGTATAATAGCATTTTTAATATTTTGTAGAATATTAATCTTTTATTTTCTTAAATCTTTAAGAAATCTTTTATTAATTGTATAATTTGTTGCATTTAAACTTGTAGATTTAATTGTTACTTTTTTGTATATTTTTTTGCAAACTATAGAATTTTCGATACTAAATAAAAATGCTTTTAATGCTTGCATTAGTATTATAATATAAAAAATATAATTATAAACAATATTAATTCTTTTATTGTTAACAATTAGATAGAATTGTTGCTTAAACTATATATATAATATTTGTCTTTATATTTAAATAAGCAATATGTTTTAATATTATATCTTCTCACTAATTTGTTTATTTTGTTAAAGACAATTTAATTTAATTTTCGAAATATCTCTTGTTTCTTAATATTAATTCTGCTCTAATTTATAAAAAATCAAAATAAAATTAATTTGCAAAAGATTAAACATTTGCGCAAAAAAAGAAAAATAAGTTATTAAAAATTGATTGAATATTAAAGAATATAATAAAAAAATAGAAATTAATTTTAAATTACAAGATCGAAAATGTTAATTACAATATATAAGCAATATTTAAAATACTTTTTACGTAAAGTTTTCTTCTAAGATAACTATTAAAATTACAATTATTTTTAAATTATAATATTTTTAAAGTAACAATAAAGTATATTACTAAGCTTAAGATATATTAAAACAAAAATAATAAATCTTAACTCTTACAATATATCTTCTCTTTATTATTTATATTTAATACAAACCATTTAAATTTATATTGCAATTGCAAGCAACTTATTTGCATTTATTGTTATTTTATAATTCTTATATTTTTTTCAAAACTAAATATACAAAGAATTTGCTTTATTTCTTTTAAAATTTCTTGTCTATGTTTTTTTTAAACAATATTAAGTATTAGATTTATAAACTAAATTAAGTATTTTTATACAAATATTTTATTAAGTTGCAATAGTATTTTGCGCATTATATAAAACTTCGAATATAACAAATATTAATATTTATTTAAGCAATTTATTTTTAGTTAATGCTATCTCTTTCTATGCAACAATTTATCTTAATATATTAATCGATACTCTTAGTATATTATTAATAGCATTTTGTAAACTTTTAAACTTAGTAAAACTTATAATTGACGTACTTATTGTTGTATATATAGATATTAATATAAATCTTAAGTACAATAATTTAACTTAATTCCCCCCAAGAGTTTTTAAATATACAATAAATACAAGAATATTCTTTGCGAGTTATATTTACAAATATATAAATTGTTTTCTTCTTAATATTGTTACTACTTCTTTTAACTTAATTACTATGTTGCTTATTTTATAAAATCTTTTTTCAATTCTATTAAGAGTTAACAATATTTTTTCAATATGCAATATAATATACTTGAAATTTCAAACTATTAATACAACTATGAATATTTTTTTTTGTAATAGCGTTTGCTATCTTAACAATATTACAAATATTACAAATAATTTATTGCAATCTCTTTATATCTTAAATTAATAAAAAAGTTAATTTTATCAAATTGCAACTAAAAAAAATTACAAACGACTATAAAGATAAAAAAATATTTTTTATTAATATTATAGTTATTTGCTTTTAAAAGATTCGAGTTAAGTAACATATTAATTTATAGATATTGTTCTTTAATTTTCGCTTCTTATTTTAAAGTTATCTCTATATAATTGTATATTAAATTAACAAAATCTCTATATCTTTATATCTTCTAATAGAAGTACAAAATAGTCTTATTTGTACAACTTTTAAACGCATTTATAAAATTAATTTTTTCAAATAAAGCTAGACAAGAAGTGCTATATTTTGTTTAAATTTTTTTATTGTAGTTAACTTAACAAATCTTATAATTCGAACGCGTTTATTAAAGAATATAACAATATTCTAATAATTGTTATTAATATCGATATTATTGTTTAGCTTTTATATTTTAAGAAGTTATTTTTAGACTTTAACTATTATTAAGTTTGTATATATTGAATTTATCTTATATAATAAGTCGATTACATTAATAGATAATAAATTTTATTATAATATTACAATAAGTAATATTTATAAACAATAAACTTAAGACTATCGATATAATTAATAAAATACTAGATAACAATCTTATTAACAAAAATTATATAAAAATGTTATTGATAGTATCGACGTACAATTATTAATACAAAGTAGATTTTTCGAATCTCTATTTATTTTAAAGACAAAGACAATTTTTAAGAGAAAATAAATAATAATACAAAAAGTTAAGTTAAATATTACAAAGAGTTAATAAATTTCGATTATTGTTTAAAATTATAAACAAATAATATTGATTATTTTAATAATAGAAATATAGCAACAAGCAATATATTAAAAGATAAAGAAAAGTTACTTGTAATTAATAAGTATTACAATCTTATCAAAATATAATTTATAATTAATAATATAATCTTTATTAACAACAAAATACAAAATCAAATCAAATTAGTAATTAAGAAGAATATTTAAAACAACATAAAATTTATAAAACTTAAGTTTCAATTTTAAATTTAACAGAAATCTTAATATATGTTTAGATATTAATAAAAAATACTTCAGTAATCAAATATATTTTTATATAAACTAGCTTTATCTTGCATTTTATTACAATATTTGTATAATATTTTAAGCATTTAGTCTAAAAAATAACAACTTTTTTACTAATATTGTCAATATTAATATTTTAATAATTTAAGAGATATTGCTTAGATTAAGTATGTCTTTAAGATATGTTTCGAAATGTATTATTTGATATATTTGATATATTTGTTTTGTTCTCTCTTGTAGTTCTCGAAGCGCTATATATATATCTTTGTATATTGCAAGCTCTTTGCATAAAAAATTGTTTTTTTAAATAAATTTATAAATTTGTTGTATTAAAGTAATCGAACCTTGTTTTTTGCTAATCTATAAATTATCTTTTTAATAAACTAAAATATGTATTTTAAGACGCAATTGAAATTAATATCGATTATATTCGAACTTAATTGTACAAATAAGTTGTAAAAAATAATCTAATTTAACTTGTTTACTTAAGTCTTTAATTATAACAAGATCTTAATAATAAGAATATCAAATCCAATTGTTAAATCTTCGTCAATATATAATTGTTAATTAATAGAGCAAAAGTTGTTGTACACATATTTTAATTTTAAAAGCTTCTATTAATTTTAATTAGTTTTAGCTAAAACAATATAGTACGTTGCTAATCTTAATTAACATGCTTATAATCTAATATAAAAGTCTTTAATCTTGAGACACAAAACACAAATTTTACAATTTAATAACAATAGATATTCTATACTCTAATATATATTTTCGAGATTTGTTAATTACTAATTACTATTATTAATTGCATTTTTTTTGTCGAAACATAATTAACTATTTAAAGAAGCAATATTCTAATTTGTAACTATTTAATATAGATCTATAGTTATATTAAATCAAACTTTTGCATTAAACAAGAAGCTATATTGTTTAAATAGCGTTAATTCGAAATAGATTGTTTGCAACAATAATTTCTAATTTGTTTAATTAATATAATTTGTTATTAAAGACAAATATACTTCAATTGTAACTTACATCAATTGTATATCTATAAGATTAATAATTAAAATTAGAAAAATCAAGTAATACTTTAGCTCTCTCTATTTTCTTAAATATTGTAAGTATAAGACTATCTTACAATATCGAATAAATTAAGTGTTATACTTAATATAAATTAATTATTATTGCAATTGTTATTATATACAATTACTTAAAAATTATAATAAAAAAAAATTATTATATTAGTCTTAATAGAAGTAATAAACTTATAAATTTTTCGTAACAATATATCTTTGCGTTTGCAAATATCTTATTGTTTTGTCTCAAAATTGCAAAAAAACACTTGCAAAGACTAAAAATTAATATATTTACTAGAAAGATACAGAAAATAAATAGAGAATATATGGAAATTGATATAGAAAAAAATTGATAAAAACAATACAATTTTTCTATTTAATGTTATTATACGTCTCTAGATAAAGTTAACGTCGAAGTCTATACAAAGATAACATATTAAAATTAATATATTTCGATTTCAACACTTTTCTTAATTTCTTATTGTTAAGATTTAAGCTAGCAAAAATGATTTTTAGTTACAAGTTAAAAGTAAAAACAAAAAATTAGATCTTGATTTTATATATTTCGATTCAAATTAAATAAAATATAATAATTACTTCTTTATTATGTTGTTTTATAACAAATAAGAAGTTTTCTTTGCAAAAATTAAATTGTTTTTGTTATTGCTCGATTTATGTTTTTGATTATTGTGTCTAACATTTAATTTGCAAGCTTTATATTATAAGTAAGTTTTAATATTGTAATAAAATATATTAAAGTTAATATTTAATTGTTGTTACACAACAAACTATTGCATTGTCTATAAAAATTTGTTAATTTTTCTTCTCTCTTTAATAAAGTCTTAAAGATAAACAATTGTCGAATTTGTTAAATAATAAACAACAACTTTTATATATATCTTGTAGTATTTGCAATATTTGCATATATCTTGTTTTAACTTAAGATGTTTTAGAATTTTCTTATTTATTACAATAACTTAATACAATTATTGCAACCTAATTAATACTTTAAATTTAATTCGATTATTTATTTGAAATTATATAAAGTTAAAATATCGATAAATATTATTAGTAAAGATTAATATCTAATTTACCTCGAAAAACAAAGATAACAAAAGTATTGCGTATATTATATTTGTAGAATTTTAAAAAAAATTTATTGCTTTTTTATATAATTTTGTAACTCTTATATACAATTTACGTTATTAATTGTAAATTGCTTCTCTATTAATATAATATTTAATCAAAAATAGTTCTTTTACAATTTAAAATCTAAACAATTTTGCAATTTTTATTAAATACTTTAATTATTTAAAAAGAAGATAAAAGATCGATAGAAATGTAAAATAAATTTGTCGAAAATAATATAATAGAAATTCGAAATACTAAAGAATATAAAAGCTTTGTTAATATCAATATTTAAAGATAAAATCATATCAATATCAATTGTTAATTATATATTGTTACTTTTCTACAATACTAGATTAATTAAATTGTTATATTTTAGATCTTTATTTTAAAATATTTCTTAAACAAACAATTGCTCTAATTTGAAAAATTTAAAAAATTTAACAAACTTTTAATAAAAATAATAATTGTATATTTATATAGATATTGCAAAAGTTATTTGTTTACTAGCTTAATTAATTGTATAAAATACAAATAACAATATATTACTTATATTTTTTATACAAAGAACTTATTTTTAATTTTTTAAAATCGAGTATATTTGTAATCTATCGATATCAAGTCATTTATTTTTAAAAATTAAAATATAGTTATTTTATTACAATTCTTTTGTCTCTTATTAATGTTATTGTAATTTAAGAAAAGATAGAAAAACGCATTTAAGATAGTAATAGCAATTATCGCAAACTTAATATCAATTGTATATTAATAATAGTCGAATATTTATTAATTAATATTAAAGCTTTCTTTGAATAAAGTCTTAAAACTATATATATTATAATAATTATTCGAGAATTAACACTTAAACAAATAACAAAAATATTGCAAGATATTTAATTTGTTTTAATCATCGGCAATTCGGGGAAGCGACCCTTGTGACACAATGGCTCCACTGAGTCAACATCGGCCCGAGAGAGTCTCGTGACATCTAGCGCTAGCCTATTAGAGTAATTTAAAATATTTCGTAGAATTTAGATTGTTTTGTAAGTTATTTGAAATTTTTAGTCTAATCGGATTAGTATTACGAATAGAATCAATATTTGAAAACAAAAAAGATTCCAAAAAAAATGTTTTCAAATATTGATTCTATTCGTAATACTAATCCGATTAGACTAAAAATTTCAAATAACTTACAAAACAATCTAAATTCTACGAAATATTTTAAATTACTCTAATAGGCTAGCGCTAGATGTCACGAGACTCTCTCGGGCCAATATCGACGCAATGAAGTTATTGTGTTACAGGGGTCGCTTTCCCGAATTGCCGATGTTATATTTGCGTCTATTGTAAATTTAAGTATTAATAGCTTTTGCGAATAACTTCTTTTTTGTATTATTTGTTACAAATTTTTAAGTAAGAATAACAATATACAAATTTTTAAGATATTTTTATTTAACAAGATATACTTTTCTAGTTTCGCAAATATATTATAAAATTCTTGCAAAAATCTTATAAAGCAAATAACAATATAGAGTAATATAAACAATATCTATGTTCTTTAAGCTATAATAAAACTGCACAAATATAGCGCAATAAATTGTAATATTATAGTATTATCAACGCGCTAGCGTCTCGGGATATAAGAGAATATGTAATTTCGATTGTCTATAAAAGTCTCAAATAGTACAACTTCTCTTTCTAGTTAAATAGCGAAGAGCAGACTTGTACGTTATAGCAAGTATTAGATAGAAAAGAAGCTTGTCTGTTATTATTTTTTAACAATTAGTCTTACTACTATCTATTCTATATAGTTGAGATATAATAAATAAAGTCTATTGTATCTTACATCTTTTGTATCTTAGTATATTGATAAGTAGCAAATATACTTGTATTTTATAGTTCTAATTGTTTTATCTTTCGAAGAAAAAGACTTAAGATATAATAGTATTATATCAAATTAAAATAGCTTAAACTATAATAACTATTTAACTACTAAATTAGAATTCGAGAAATTTAATAATTCTCGAAATAACAATTGCTTACAAGATGTTAACAAAAATAACAATTATTAGTATAATAACAACAAAGAAAATAATTCGAACACAATTAGAAACTCGACTTTCTATTAACAAATTAAAATATTAATAATAGAGATTCGAAATGTGCAAGATATTTAGCGAATTCGAGCTATAATAATTGAAAAAACAAATTTATAAGTTTCTTAAATTGCTATTGTATTGTTGTCGATTATATTTAAGTTTTTTAAATTTAAAAAGCTAAAATTATACAAAAGTTTAAATATAAGTAAATATATTATTTAATTTTGCAAAATCGATATTAATATAATTAGTGTGATCGTCGGGTCGAGTTTCAACCCGATCGGGTTAATTCGCCCAACCCTAACCCTAGGGTCAGGCAAATTTCCTAGCTCAACAGGGTGGGGCGGGCGAAGAATGCGCGTCGAGTGTCTAATCCCACTCACCCGATCACGTGACGTCACGTGACGCGCTAACTCGATTCAGCTAGCGCAGGATCCACGTTAACCACATACGATTAGCGTGGACCCTTGCGCTAACCCAGTCGGGTTAGCGCGTAGATAAGATAAGATAAGATAAGCGAATGCTAACGCGACGAAGTTAGCTTGAGTTCTTGGCATTGACCCAACGAAACCCGACCCTGGGGTCGGGTTCGCGCCTTAACCCTGGCCCAACCCTACGGGGCCCAAGAGGGTGGGTCGGGTTGAGAAAAAAGTGTTCGACCCGACCTAACGATCACACTAAATATAATACAATTCTTGACATATTTTATTATAAATAAGAACAAAATTCTCTACTATACATTATTTTTAAAAAAGAATATTCCTATTTTGTAATATTTAAAAACAAGCAATAATACTAAGTTGAAGAACAAAATCTTTAAAAAATTTAGAAAATTTCTATTAAATTTAATAACTAATTCTGCTAATTGTTGTTTTCTTGTCTATAAAAGATAAAAGAATACTAGATAGAAGTTAGATTAAAAGATAATTGTTCTTAAAAAATATTTGAATAAGTTAGAGATTTATCTATTGTTGCTTTTAGAGAAGTAGAGAATTTATATATGTTTGATTAAGCTTAAGTCGAACATGAAAATAAAAATTCTAGATATTAATAGTATATCGAATACTTGCAATAAACTTTTAACTATAAATATTATATAAAACTAAATATTAAATTGTATTTGCAAAGCAAATACAAGTAACTTTAACAATTAGCAAATTACAAAAAATTCTAATATCTTTTTAGACAGATTTTATTAGAATTGTCGCTTAGATAGAATTAACAAATTTATCAAAAATAAAAAGCTTTATATTTTTAAAAACTTGTCGATATTGTATAAGCAAGTTAACAAAATTAATAATACAAATTATTTAAATAGTATTAAATACTTTAAATACTATAAAAAGAAATATTACAAAAAGAAGTATCTTAATAAATACAAATAGAACAAGTCTATTGTTGTTGCTATTACTATAATAGATTTAAAAAAAGTTTAAGCTTTGCTAATATCTTGCAAACAAAGCAAAAAAAATAAATAAAAACAATAGATATATTAATATTAATTGAGCAAAGCATATTAATCAATTCGAAGACAGAAAACTAACAATTTAAGATTGCAGATAACAAATTAAAAATAGTTAATCTTAAGCAGTTTGTCTCAAATCTTGCTAAGTATAATATAATCTATACTATTGTTTGCGCTAATATTACAAAATATTAGACAAAAAATCAGCAAAGTCTAAGATTCTTAAGAAATTAAGCAATCTAAAAAATATCTATAATAATAAATTAACTAAAACTCTATCAAAATTATAAAGAGAGAATTATATTATTAAGTTTCAAAATAACAAAGAGCTATTCTTTATATTTCTTTATAATCTTTTACATAATAAGCTAACAATACTTCGACAATATCTTAATAATATTTTAGTTAAAAATTAAATAAGTATTTAGTTTTATCTGCAAACGTCTATATGCTATTTATATTAAAATTGAACAGTAAGATATGTTTATACGTCGATTATAGAAATCTAAATACAATTATTATTGAGAATTGTTATTTACTATCTATAATTATAGAAACGCTAGATTGTCTATACAAAACAAAGCGCTTTATTGTCTTGAATCTAAAGAATATCTATTATTGTATTTGTATAAAACGCAGTAATAAGTAAAAGACAGTATTTTGTATATACTATAAGTATTTCGAGTACCAGATTATATTATTTGAACTAGCAAACGTATTTGCAATTTTTCAAATCTATATTAATAAGATATTGCGAGAACTAATCAATATAACTTGCGTAATTTATGTAGATAATATACTAGTATATAGTAATAATTCAATAAACTACTAATATTATATTAGATAGATACTAAAATGTCTTTGCAAATATTTGCTATATATTAATTTAAAGAAGTATAAGTTTAATATTATAGAAATTAAATTTCTAAACTTTATTGTATTTTTAGAAGATATATAGATAGATTTAAAAAGAAATAAAACAATTAAGAAGTAATGTAAATTAAAAACTTATTGTAAGCTACAGATATTTCTGATCTTTGTAAATTATATAGATACTTTATATATTGCTATTCGAAAAAAGTTGCTTTTTTTACTAATCTATTAAAAGAAAGTAAAAATAGCAAGAAATTTAATTCTTTTGTTTAATTAAATAAAGCAGAATAGATATTTTGTTAGTTTTGCGATATTTTTATATCGACTTTGTTACTTTGTTATTACAATTCGAGCAAAAAGTTTAAAGTACAGACTGACGCGTTTAATTTTGCATAGTATAATTCTTGGGTCAAGTCTTAATACGAATTTTTTGTTCGACCCAAGGATTCGGATAGAATTTTTAATTTAATCCAAATTTTAATTAATTAATTACGCAATCAATACTAGACTAAATTAGGTAATTCATTTTTTGTTTGAAAGCGCGCTAAATTCTCTACAAAATAAGAAAGTTTTGAAAAAATACGAGCAAAATACAAGGAAGTTATATGAGTTTTAAATTTAAAGTTTTTTTTTTAAATTTAGTTCCCGAGCCCGACTACATAAGAAATTTGCCACCGAAATCCGACCTAATGGTCAGGCTAATTTTGCAGTTGCAAATATTCTAAGTTAACAAGATAACAATAGAAATTAACGCTCGATAATATTCTAATTACAGAAGATAATTTCGATAGAGCAAAATTATAAAATATATAATTAGAAACTGCTAACTATTATAGTTGCTTTTAAACAGTAAAAATACTATCTAAAAAATAGTATTTATTCTATTAAGATATAATCGAATTATAATAATCTTAGAGAGTTTATAGATTAAAAGAAATTAAACTTAAGACAAGTTTACTAAGCGCTTAAGTTAATTATCTACAACTTTAAAATCTTTTACTTTTCGAGTAAAAAAAATTCAACAAATAAATTGTTAAGATATCTTAATTATAAAGAGATCTTGTTCTTAAATATGAAATTGCTATTAATATTGCAAAACAAACTAATATTGTTGTCTAACAAGAATTTGCTATCGCAAAGCAAACAAAAAATATTAATTGAACTAACTCTTGTATTTTAAAATAAGTTAGCGCTATTGTTTAACCAAAAGTTGCTAACGCAAAGCAAGCAAAAGATATTAGATAATCTAATTCTTGTATTATAATTAGTAGAAGTACGTACTAGTAACGCAGAGATTTTGCAATTACAAAATAGAAAGAAAGTTTTTAATAAACTAGTATCTCTATTCTAACTAATTGATATACAAATTGTTATCTCAAGAAAAGTAATTAGAAATATATTAGAGAAATTGTGTAAAAAATCTCAAAAATCTCAAAAATTCTTAATTAAGAATCTTCAAATTAAATATATTTAAGTTGAAAGGATTTGTATTAAAATTAAGAGATTGTTTTGTTGTTAACAAAAAATATTGATTCTAGATTAAAAAAGTCTTATTAAATATAATAAATTGCTCTATATTTTAGAAAATATAGTCGATAGAAAAAAATTAATTTGCAAGAACTATAACAACTCTTTAACAAGATATTTTAAGATTAAGAAAATTTTAAATTTATTTTAGAAAAAGTATTTCTAACTTATTTGCGCAAAGCAAATAAAAGTATATATTAAAGTTTCTTGTTATAAGTTGTATAATAAGTTTTAATTTTTATTTATTACAAAGAAGTTATAAAAAGAAATCATTATAGACTTTATAATAGACTTGTTGCCAAGCAAGTATTATAAAGTTGTATATAACTTAATTTTTGTAATAGTTAATTGCTATACAAAAATAATTAAATATATATCTATAACTGTTACAATTAATATTGCAAAATTAGCAAAAGTACTTTTTGATAAAATTGTTTTATAATTCGAAATATTAGCTAATATAGTAAGCGACAAAAGATTTGTCTTTACTAGTATTTTCTAATTTGTTATATGTTTTTATGCATAAATTAAAAGACAATTAAATATTGTTTTTTAATCTTAAACAAATAGCTTAACTAAGCAAAAAAATTAGACTCTTAAGTACTATCATTGAACTTATATTAATGCTAAATAGATAAGATAAAATAATCTATTGTTAATAACAGAATTTGTCTACAACAATAATTATTATACCAAAATCGAAACTTTATTGTTCTATTTAATATACAACTATTAGTTGGAAATCTACTATAAAATCAAGAACAACTCTATCGAAGAAAAGATATTGTCGATACAAATATATATAAAATAGCTTTATAATTTAAGAAAAGTTCTAGCAAAATATCTTAAAAACACTATTGCGCATTAAACAAAATATTATAATAAAAGACACAAATTAAAAAGCTTTGCTATTAAAAACTAATTATATTTTTAACAAAAAATCTAAAGCAAAAGAGATTTAGCAAAAAGATATTGTATAAATATATCGAATTATTTACAATTAAGAATAAGATGAGAACGTAGACTTATTGTCTTACTTTATTTACTATCTATCAAATCTATAATACTTTTTATATTTTATTACTAAAGTTATATTTATATTATATCGATAATAAGTAGACAAAAAATATATTGCAAGCTTCAAAACTTATTAATAACAAAATTTAATAGAAAATTAAAGAAATTCTTAATAGAACTAAGTTTAAGAAGCAGATATAATATAAAATTAAATAGATAAATTAAAACAAGAAATATAATTAATAGTTAAGAAAAAAGTTTCTTAATAATGTAAATAAGTTGCAAAAGAAGTTTAAAGAGCATATGCGAAATAAGTAAAAATAAAAAAAGTAGAACAATATATATTGCAATAATAGCAACTATATTAAAAACAATCTATTACGCTATTATATTGCTATTGCTTAGATCAGAAATACAATAGAAGATTTTTTTATTTTGCTACTTAAGATATCGACAATAATAGAATTACTTTTTATAATATTAATTCTTAGAATATAATTCTAAACTTTGTATATTATACTTTATTAATATTAAACAAACAAAATCTATACAAAAAAGTACAATATATATGCTTTGCTTTTTTTTAGTCGACAATATACTATAGCAATTTAGCAAAATCTTAGTAATTTATTAAATTTGTTCTAAACAACTATAGAAAGTTATTAAATTTATTTGACAATAAATTGTTAGATTTTGTAAAATTATTTGTAAACAAATTTTCGAAATTATTTAAAGTACTTGTATTTTCTTAAGAAAGTTAGATTGCAAAAAATCTAATTTGCACAATCTTTTTTATTTTTGTCGCAAACTTGTTTTTATTGCTTATATATATCTTTGCGCTCTTTATCTTTTATAAATTTATAAATAAGAAGAATGTAAACAAAAATAAAATAAAAACTTATTATATTATTATTTGACAATCTTGCTAATAGTTTAGAGTTGCAAAGAGATTGAGTTACAAAGTTATAAAATTCTATAAAAAAAAAATTCGAATTTGTTTAATTTAGATTGGCAACAAATTTAGAAACAATTTGTTTTAATTTAATTTTTTTTGTTTTTGTTAATAATTTGTTCTTGTTTTTGTTTCTATTCTTTTTCGAATTCTAAATATATATTAGTATATTGTACAATATATTGAGATAGATAGAAAAATAAATAGAGAAATATATTAAAGAGCAGACAAAAATATTTATAGTTAATATATACTTAGAAAAAAGATTGATTAATTGTTTTATTTTAATAAAAGTTTTATTCTAATTTTTCTTTATTTTCTCGAGTTTTTGCTTAAGTTTAATTTGATACTTAAGAGCGCAAATTAAATTATATTTGAATTAACAAATATAGAATTGCGCTCGATTTGTTGTTAATAAAATAAATTCTCTATTGCGTTGTTAGCTCTTTATATGAAGAATAACTTTCTTTTGCAAATATTCTATTAATTTGGAAATTATATTTTTATCTTTAAAAATTTTACAATATTTGTAGGCAAAAACTTCTATTTAATTTTAATTATATTTAACAAACTAGTAAATGTTAGTAGCTACTATATTATAAGCGCAAACAAAATATATTTCAATACAATAATTTAATTTACAATAAAGAATTCTGCAATAAATATAGATATTTCTCTTTTTGCAAATGTATGCATGCTTGTTTACGCAAATTATATATAGAAGATTATTATAGACTATAATATATTAGTTTTTGCAAACAATAAAATATCGAAATTATTAATTTCTTAGAAAATAAAGATAAAGATAAAGATATATTAATTTAATATTTGTACTAAATATATAAGTCTTATATATTGTTGTTTTTTTGATAGTATATTTATAATAAGATTGCTATTGCAGATAGAAGTAATAGAGGGAGAGAAAAAAGAAAGAGAAAAAAATAGCAATATTAGTATTTATAGTCTATCTAATATCTGCGCAATACTAACTCTACTTTAAATTTTGTTTAAAATTCTAATAATAACAATAGCAAAGCAACAATTTACTATAAATTGTTATTGTTGCTATTATATTTTTCTATATATTGTATTAAATTAAAGTATAGACTAATTTCTATTAAATAGAAAACTCTTTTTCTTTTAAATTTTAAAAAGATTTAAGAAGATTTTTAACAAGCTCTTGTAATATTAATGCTTAATAGACGTCTTTATCTTGTGTAAGACTAATATAACTTCTTATATTACTAAGAATTAGTATTTTAAGAGAGAAGATAATTGTAATATTATAGTGCTATCGATATGCTAGCGTCTTAGAATATAATAGAGTATATAATCTCGACTATTTATAAAAGTTTCAAATAGCACAACTCTTCTTTCTAGTTAGATAGCAAGAAATAGACTTGCACGTTATAACAAGTATTAAATAGAGAGAAAGCTTGTTTCTTGTTATTCTTTAACAACTAGTCTTACTACTATCTATTCTATATAGTTGAAATATAGTAAATAAAGTCTATTGTATCTTACGTCTTTTATATCTTAGTGCGTCGACAAATAGCAAACGCACTTGTATCTTATATAAATCTTGTATTACTTTTTTGTAAAAAGCTAACAACTACTATAATTGCAAAAAAGATATATGTTATAAAGTTGCTTGTTGCAATTAATTAGAATATTAATAAACTATTTTGAATTTCTAAAAAGAACTATTAATAATAATAATTATTGTATACAAATATTGCAATATTATTAAGCTTCTTGTAAAGAAATATAATACTAATATAAATAATATAGAATCTTATTCTTCTTATATTGCTTTGCAAAGATAACTATTATAGCAATACTTATTAAATCTAAGAGCTAATATAAACTATAAAAGAGAAATTAAGATATCTCTAATAAATATTATTTAATTTGCGTCTAATCAAGAATCTAAAATTAATAAGTTAATAAATACAACAAATATTAATATTAATAAGAAAGACAATATATACAAGAGTTTATTCGACGCTATAATATAGATTGAGCACAATAATGTTATTACAATATTATTAAATTATAGAGTTAATATTTATAAGAATTTCTCTCTATCAAATGCAATATAAGTCAATTTGTAAAAATCTGTTAAACTCTTTCTAAATTAAGAAGTTAATATCTATAAAACACTTTATAAGCTTTTTAATATAAATAATTTAAACTATATTAAGAAGATATTATCAAGACTCTTAATTGCTAAAAAGAATATTAATCAAAGAATATTAAAAAGCTCTTTAATATATTACTTAAATAAGAAAGCAAAAATATATAATTGTAAAAACAATTATTATTTAAAGCTTCAATATAGAAACTTTATGGACTTATTATAAAATAGAGTCGATATTAACAATATTAATTTTAATAAAGATTTTGCGTTAAAAATTATTTGCAAACTTAAGAACAATTATAAATCGATCTTAATAAAAGCGCTATTATATAAATACGTTAATATGAATATTTCAAATAAATAAGAGAAAACAATACTAATATCTAGATATTTTATTAATGCTAATATAAAAGAACTAATTATTTATAACGTTATAATTAATACTATTAATTTTAATAAAAAAAGTGCTTTGCATTTAGCTTTTAAGTAACAAGTTAATTTTGCAATAATAAAAGTACTTTTTTAAAATAATCTCGATTTTACTATTTAAGATTAACAAGAATATATTGTACAATATTATATAAAATTCGTTGTTTAAAATAATACTAAAAAAATGTTCAATTCTAGATGTTCAATTCTTAAATAATTTAGAGTATAAACAATAGAGCACAATTTAATTTAAGACAAAGATTAGTGTAATCGTTAGATCGAGTCGAACACTTTTTTCTTAACTCGATTTACTCTCTTGAGTCTTGTAGAGTTAAATCAAGATTAGGACACAAACTCGATTTTAGAATCGAATTTCGTCGAGTTAATGTCAAAAATTCGAGCTAACTTCGTCGCGTTAGCATTCGCTTATCTTATTTTATTTTATTTATGCGCTAACTCGATTAAGCTAACGTAAGATTCACGTTAATTGTATATAATTAGCGCGTTACGTAATGTTACGTAATCGAACGAGTTAAGTTGAACGTTCGACGCGTTCTATGTGTGTGACTCATTCGATTAAATTAGAACTTTTGCTCAACCTTAAGATTAGAATTGAACAAGTCAACTCGTTTAAGTTGAAATTCAACTCGTCGATTACGTTAACAAAGATTGTAATATCTTTATAAAGCAAACTTAGTTTACAAACTATTTAAATAGCTTATATTAATAAATATCTTTTAAATTAAAAAGATAAAATCTATTGTTAAAAGCTTTTAGACTTTCAATTTGTACAAATTTATAGTTTTCGTAATTTATTTTTTATATAGAGTATAATGTCTTGTATCTATTAATATAATAACAAATATAATTCTTTCTAAATGCTATTTCGATTTTATTATAATTTATTAATATATTTGTGCAAGTCTTTCTAGAGTAAAGTTAAGTTAAATTTTAGCTTTTAATTATTTTAATAAAGCGATTGTATTATTGTAGTTACTTAATAAAATAACATTAAATACTTACTTTAGTTGTGCTAATAATACTTTCTTACTTACTTAAATAACTATATTTGTCAATTATGCTTTAACAACGCAAGAAAATTCGATTATTAAGGATTTATGTTAAAGACTTTTATAGTTGTTTCAATTACTAGAATTGTATCAATTAACTTTTGCAAATCTTTTTCAATTATCTTTTTAATAAGATTCTTGTTCGAGTTAATTTCTCTATATAATATAATTCGAGATTTAAGTCTTTCGATATCTTGTAATCTTTTGCTTTTAATAATTTTTCTTATTTTAATTTTATTGCAACGCAAGCAAATTAAAATACTTCTTTTATAAAATAATTATAATACAAAGATATTCTCTAGACGACATTTTTAATATATTATTGTTCAAAAACGTCTATAAAATCAAATTATTTTAAATTTTTGCTTTTTCGAGAATGTTAAAGCGTTATTAGATTTTAAGTACAATAAATCATTCTTAATATAGTTAATATTCTATATATAATATTGTACAAGTTGATTAGAGATAACAAGTCTTTTTAAAAAGAAAGAAAAAGAAATAAAAACAATATACAACAATTGATTGTACAATTCTTAGATTATATAATAAAAGTTACAAATGTTCTTATTATTGTTATATATAGAGATATCGAACAACTTTTTTTGCAATTGATAAAAATTAACTTGAAAACAAAAGTTAAAAATTAAGAAAAAGATTATTAATCGATATAGTTTAAGAGAAGATAAAACTTTGTTTTATTTTGCGTTAATTAATATATTAGCGTTGTTAAATACTATAATTTGCGATTTAATATATAATAATTCTTAATTAATATTGCTTGCTATAGTTAAGAAATGATTAAAAAGTTAATCTAGATTAAGTCTTTTACAAATATAGAATTTAGATATTTTTAGATTTTATTATTTATAAAACCCAATTACTTTTTGTTGTCTTATTATAAGTAAACAGAAAAAAGACAATATATAAACAAAAAGATAAAGATAAAGTTAGAAAAACAAAATTATTATTTTTAAAAGACTTTATTGTTTTAGATCTCTTAAGTTGTCGCTAAGTTAATACAAAAGTCGAAAATCTTAATAATTAAAAAAGCGACAAAAGAAAGAATAGAAAAGAGAAAAGAGAAAAGAGAAAAAGAAAAAGAAAAGAGAGTTGTTTGCTCTTTTATATTTTAGATTGCGATTAAGATGCAACTAATTTAATACAAAAGTTTAAAATTTCGATAATTGAAAGCAAAACAAAGAGAAATATAAATAAGAAAGAAGAGAAGAAGAAAAACGAAAAACGAGTTGCTTGCTCTTTTATATCTTTAATTGTAGTCGAAATCTCTCGATAATTAAACGAGCTAACTAAGAGAAAGATTGAATAAAAATATAAGAATAAAGAAGATAGAATAGACAATCTCTATATTAACGAAGATTCTAAATCTCTTATTTTTGTAAAAAAGCTAACATTAGATGCGTAGAATAAAGACAAGATATTTTGCAAAACATTTGAAGTCTAGATTAAAATTAAACAATAATTTTCGAAAATTATTTTAAGTATTAGATTATAATATATTGTTGAAATATTCATTGCAAGATCTTAACAAACAGTTTCGAATATAGTTTTTTAATATCTTATATTATAGAATAAGATTGCATTGAGTCTTGTTTACAAATTCTTATCTTTAATTAAAAGTAAAAGAGTATTAATTAAACTAATAATATTATTTTCTCTTGTTCAAGTATTCAATATTTTAGATATACTTAATAAATCTTATTTATATTACGTAAATTTAAAGTAGCTTTAACAAATTGCAACTTATTTTTATACCAAAATTTATATCTTTAACGTTAAAGCTCTCAATTTCGACTTGTTGCTCTAGAAACTACTATTAACGAGAATTTCTCTTAAGATTATACATTGTACTAAGAGTAATAAAGATAATAAATAGTTTATTTGCTTGCAAAAGCTATCTAGAGCTTATATAAAAGTAGAGACTTAATAAACAAATTATGTTTTGTATATTCTATTAGTTTCGAATTTTAAGTTACAATTAATATAATTTAAAGTAAATTCTCGAATATTTATTACAATCTTTTGACAAAGTTTCTAAAGTTAATACTAATAAAGTTGACGATTGTTTTCTAAATTAAATGTTACTATATTCTTGAATATGTAGCTTAATTAAAAGCAATTAATCTATTAAATTCGACTTGTAAAATATTGTTTTATCTTGAATTTCTAAATAACAATATTATATAAAGCTCTTTGCTATATTTTAGTTCGATCGAAATAATTTAATAAGATAACTTATGCAATAAAAGCAAAAGTGCAACAATTCTCTAGAAGAAGATTAAGTATAATTAAGAAAAAAAATTAGTTAGCACAATTATATAACGCAAACGTAACGCTTATTACTTGCAAAAATAAAAGAAAATATACTTATTAATCGACTAAGCACAAACAATAATTTTTAACAAAATTAGAAATTAGAAATATAAATTTAATTTATTTAACTCTAGATTGACAAAATTTAAGAAAAATTTGTATATACTATTTATTAATTTAGTTTTTAAAGATTTTAACTTTATTGTTGCTAAAAAGAAATTAAAAGAGAAGAAAAAGACAAATAACATTATATTTGTGCAAAAGACTTTAAAAAATTTAAAATAAATATTTGCTTATTTTGTAATAAATATTAATATTGTTATAATATATATTGAAATTTTTAATAACTTGTAAAAATAAATTGCTATAATAAAAAAAATATGTTTGCAAAGAAATTTAATTCTTTTAATAAAAAATTTGAGCATATCTATTGAATTAAGAATTATTATAAAAAAGTTGTAAAATTATTAAATAATCTAACAAGAGTTAAGCGAAGAAGATAGTTAAAGTAGAACGTAAAAGATTTTGCAAGAAGAGATTGTTTATTCTATAATAAAATATTTTGCTTGTAATTCAAATTTAATAAATAATTGTATAAATAATACAATATAGTTAAGCCAAAATTTCTTAGATAACTCTAATATTCTTGTACTTCTTTGCAATAATATATTATTAAATTACTATATTATTTTTTTGCTTGTTAATAAGATTAATAACAAGTTAAAGTTAACTTTTCTTTTTAGATATTGTATGTTAATTGTTAGTAATAACTTTGTATTATTTTTGCGCAATTTAATTAATTATTTTTTATTAAGCTTAAAAACTCTTAATAAATAAATAAGATAAAGAGAAATAAATATTATATCTCTAATTAAGAGAATCTATTTACTTCTTAATTCGAGATTACTAAAATTAGTAATTTTCTCTTCTTTGCTACTTGCGACATATTGTATAGAATACGTATTATTTAACAAAGACTTTGTCTTTTGCTAAGTGTCTTAAAGATTTTTCCTAAATTAAACAAGCTAAGAATTAATCTCGTTATTAATTACTCTTATTTACAACTATTTGCTTTCGAAAATTTATTAAGTCTTGACAATTTAATTGTAGAATAATCTCGAATTATTCTTAAAATAACCTGTTTTTTATAATTCTTTTATACAATAATAGCGCAATTGCTAGCAATCTTTTAATACTATTGTTCGATTTATATTAACAAAGTATTATATTGTTTTATTTTGCTTCTTGCAAACAATATTAAACTTTATATATTTATTATTATTATTTCGAGTTTAATTTTCTTAGCGAACTTTTTTGTTTTCTTTAATTGAATTTATACAATTTGAGTCTTTTCTTAAGTTATCTTAATTAAGACAATTTGTTTAACGATTGTTTTAAAGTTATTTATTTGCGCAATATTGTATTTTTTTTTCGCAAATTTTATTTCTTTTTGTACTAAGAAATACGAAGACTTTGTTTTATTTATTTTTTTGCAATTTATTATATTTTTTGTTTTAATTTTGAAACTTTACATATTCGATTTTAAGTCAAATTAATTGTTGTTCTTTTTTAGATTCTTTGTTTTATTTATTGTGTCTCGATTTAAGCTAATTGTTAAACAACTTAACATTGTATTTAAAATTGTTAATTAAGATTTGTAACTTGTTAAATTATATCTATATGTACTAGATCTTCTTATAAAACAATATAATTTAAGTAACTCTTTTAATTATTATTTTCAAATTCTTCGACTTAATAATTTTCAATTTTCTTTCTATTAATTTCAAATTTCGCTTTGTTAGATTTTTTTTATTCTTTGCTTTTGCTTTCTTGCAATTGCATTTAATTGTTAAACTATAATAATTATTAAATTTAAAATTTTGAATATTTTTAAGTGTTAAGATGTTTGTTTTTGTTAATATTTGTTATTTGAATATTAATTGTATTAGAATTTTCTGGAAATCTTTCTACAAATATTTATAAGTTCGAAGTTTGTAATTTTAATATTCTATTTAATTGTTTAGCTTGCTTTAATTTATTTGTTCTTTAAGCAATTATATATTGTTATTGAATTTATATTTTTGTTAATATTAAATAACGTTGTAAAGAAACTTCGAGAATATACTATAAAATAAGAGATAACGTCGATTTTGTTACTAGAATTAACGAAATATCTTGCGATGTTTTAGTTAACAAAAGAATATTTATTGTTTAAAATCTTTTTTTGTATCGAAATTCTCTTCTTAATATTTAAGAATTTTTTTGTATTGTTTAGAATACTTAAAGACGTCAAAATTAAATTCGATTAAATAGTATAATTAATTGTAATTACTAATAAGAGTTTTGTAAACTTGTTTTTTTATTTTTAGATTTTCTTTAACTTGTTTTGAGTTATTAAAGTTAAAAGAAAATATATTTGAAATATACAAACAAGAATGTTCGACTTAACTATTAATAAATATACTAGTATATATAGAGTAATTGTTATAAGAATATATTGAGTCTTACTTTATATCGACAATTTTTTCTAAGACTCTAAGCTACTCTAAGCAAACTAGCAAAACTAAATACTTAAGAGTTATTGTACTCTAATTTTGATATTTGCGATTGTTCGAACGTTTAGAGTTTTTGAACAACATTTTGTAAACACTTTGCAAAAGATTTTGCTTAATTAACAAATTTTTATTTTTGTAGAAAAACTTGAACTTGTATTTGTTGTATTTTAAAAAGTATTATTAACTCTACAATTTTGTTGTATACAAAGCGTATATATTGCGTTAAAATTTATAATTGATTTGTTACTTCTATTATTATCGATTGCAATTGCAATACTTGTTTGTTAAAATAAACTTTTTATTTATATTAATTCTATAGCTCTTGTAGATATTATTTGTTTGTTTGTTACTCTACAAGTTTAAACGTTAGAAATGCGCTATATACTTAAAGAACTTTAAGATATTGTAAATTGCATAATACTACTAAAACAAGATCGAGATATAAGTATTAGAAGAATATCTATAATTTAATATAGTTAATTCTACTAATATTGTAGATATATTGAAAGCTTATAATATAATAGAGAATTACAACTTAAATTTAATTAAATAATTTATTAAGTTCTATCGTTTCTTGGCAATTATTTTTGTATACTATTATAACAATAATAACTCGACTATTTATCTTGATTTTTGTTTGTAAGATATAGCAATTTAATTGTTGTATTAAATTAATATAATTGCTTGTATTATAGATACTCTTAGAAGTTATACTAATATTTGTATTATCTTTGTTATATTGCTTGTTAATATAGTATATTAAGTCTTGCTTTCTCTTAATAGATAGTTTCTATCAAAGTCTAATTCAATTTTTTCTCTTTAATATTATAATTTAATTAATTTGTTATTTTATTTAATATATTAGATTATCTACTTCTTATATTAAAAAATTGCTTATTTTCGAAATAATTCTTCCAATATTATAGACAATAATTAGTTCGAGTTCGATTAAAAAAAGACTATATATTAATAGATTTACGTCTAAAGCTACGTCTTTGTCGACGTCAATATAATCTTTAATATTCTCTTTATCTACTTTTGTCTAATTGTTTTAATTAAAAGTTTTCGAAATATTAATATATTTCTAGCCTAATCGACAAGTTGAGTTTCAACTCAAACGAATTGATTCGCTCAATTTTAATTTTGAGATCAAGCAAAAGTTCTAACTTAATCGAATAAGTCGAACGTATAAGGCGCGTCGAACGCTCAATTTAACTCGTTCGATTACGTAACGTTACGTGACGCGCTAACTATATGCGATTAGCGTGAACTCTGCGCTAGCTCAATTGAGTTAGCGCATAGACAAAATAAGATAAAATAAGCGAATGCTAACGCGACGAAGTTAGCTTAAATTCTTGACATTAATTTGACGAAATTTAATTCTAGATTCAAGTTTGCGTCTTGATCTTGATTTAATTCTACGAGATCCAAGAGAATAAATTAGATTAAAAAAAAAATTTAACTTAATTCATCGATTACACTATATATTTCTGAAAGTACTTTAAAAAAGATAGAAATTTACAAATTTTCTCTTGTATATTAATAATTTTGTTTATAATTAATTTTTTGTTAGCTATTTGTAATTAAGTTATATCTTAAGTATTTATCTTATCTAAATATTGCAAGTTCTTATTGTTTCTATAGTCAAATTCGAAGTTACTATTGTTATTAATATAGTTGTTAATCTAATTATATTAGAGTATTAACTTGAAGTTTAAGTCGACTATTTGTATTATATCTATTTACGTTAATATTAGTTTTATATCTTTATATATTGTTAATTAGTTTTTGCGCAATAGTTGTATAGATAAGTATATTTACTCTATTATTGTTATTTCTTTTGTTGTTTTTGCTTTTTTAATTGTTATATTTTTTGTTTTGTTCTACAATTAGTCATAATTAATATTATTGCTATTCTAAGTAATTCTTTATAAAAGATAGTATTATTGCGTTTCTATAGAAATTGTTGTTCAATATAGTGTTGCTATTGTAGCTGTTTTTATTCTAGTCTATAATTAGCTTACGTTAAATTCTTTGCGTATAAATAGTTGCGTTATTGTTTCTTAATTGTTATCTAATAGATTAAAAAGATTGTTCGAGTTTTCTAAATTAACGTCGATTTTAATATATTATTTCTCGATATTAAAGTCTAAATATATAAGAATATTATCGAGACTATTTGTTATAACGTCTAGCAATATATATCTATAATTAAACTAATCGTTGGGTCGAGTTTCGATATCAACATTCTAGCTCAACCTAAATACTCAATACCAATCTCTTGACTCAACTTGAAATTGACTTGAGTCAACGATTTCTTGATTCAACGCGATCGACTCGCCAAGCAATCGAAAATGACGTCAAAATGCCAAGATTTTCTATTTTAAAAAAAATTCGCATTATTTGAATTACTAAAAATAGTTTAAAAATAATAACGCACAAATAATGTACAAATGCATTATCTAAATGCATTACTATATAATATTATAAACAAGTTAATTAATGCACTTTTTTAAAAATCATCTAAATTTTTCGAGTCTTGGCGAGTTGAATCAAGTTATACGCTAAGTACTTCATATCTATTCTTTGATTTGATTCGAATACTTGGATCAAGATTTCTAACTCGAATCGAGTCTTGACGAGCTAAGAACCTGGCTCGAACTCGATGACTCAACTCGACGCGATTAGTCTATCTATAATCGAAATATTTATAAAATTCAATTACAAGCTTGTTAATTTGTATTCGAAATAAATACTTTATAAATTATTGCTTTACAACAAACAATCTATTTTATATTTTTTTATATATCTAAATATCTCTACTATATATTAATATTAGTTTGCTAAAATTAATAATCTAAATATATTATTTTTGTTTAATATAAATCTACTAATCTTTATAGAAAGATTAAATATTAACTCTGTTAAGTAATAATAGATTGCGCTAAATATAAATTAAATTAATTCTAAACTAATTAAGTCGAAGAATATTTTTATATTTTTTTAAATATTTGTAGAATTATTTGTTGCTCTTCTTTTTAAAGAAACAATTGTAAATTACTCTATAAACTAATTGTCGAATCGAATTTCAATTCTAATTTTAGAAATTGATTTAATCTATCGATTTTAATATTAGAAATCAACTTGAAATCTAATTCGATTTCTACTATTTTAAAATTAACTTGACTCGACTCGACTCGATTTTCGATTTCAATATTAGAAATCGAATCAAATTGTTAAGAAATCGAAAATAACATTGTTATATTAAGATTTTCTATTTTTGAATATACATGCAAAATATTAAACAAGATATTTGTTTATTATTTATTACTTGTTTTAAGAGAAAAAAACAAATACATTAAATAGAATTTAAATACTAATACTTAATTTTAAGCATAATAGTTACAAACAAATGTTGACAACAATATTTTAAACAAAATTTAATTAAGACTTGTCAATTTATATTAAGCAAAAAAGATTAATATAGAAGCACAATTCGAGCTTTAGAACAAACATATTTAAATAACTTCGATTGTAGATAGAATTTCAAAAACTATATACAAAAGTTGTTACAAAATTTTAAACTATTCTATTATTTACAATTATTCAAGTACAACAAATATAAAAAAAAATCTTTAATTCTCTTTTTGTTTAAAATAAAAATAATCTCGATTGCAAATTATAATTAATCTAGTCTTTAATTGCGTAAGTTACAATTACTAATATATATAGATAATACAAAACTAACAATTCTTTAAAAAAAATTATATTAATTTGTTATTATTCTTTACTTAAAATATTTAAAAAGATTAACTATACAAAACTTTTTTAAATTTGAATTTGCTTTTTTGAACTATTAACAATTTTAACTTTCGAAAACTATTAGAAATACTTTGTTTAGATTTAATACTTTTAAATTGCACAAAACTATTTAAGATAATTCTCTCGAAATATAAGAAAATTTATAAAAAAACTAAGATAGATCTTGAGAATACGTAATATATTACTATTGCTTTAAATATATAGTCTAGTTTTTAAAGAGTTACTTATGTAAAAGTATTAATATATTAAGTAAATATTGCATTTCAATTTCGCGAATATCTTATTAAATTTACTTTTCGCAATATCGAGTATATAGATTAGTAATTAATATTAGAGTTTATAATGAAGTTTTTCGAGATTAAAAACAAATTTCTTGAACTTATTATTAATAACGCAAATAATAACAATATACTTAAAAACAAACTCGAAAAATTCTTAAATTAACAAGAGTTTCAATAGAACAAACAACAAAACTCTATATCTTGTTTAACTTATATTATTAATTTTGTAATTTAAGATTTTATTTTAACTATAGAATCGAAAGCAATAAATAACAATATTGTTGTACAATTAGAGAATAAACAACTTTAAGATATTGCAAGAAGCACAAACTTATCTAGTACAATTAAAAAAATATTTAATTTTGTAATAATACAAAGAGATAATATATATATTAATTTTATTAGATTTGCGCTCTTATAATTATTATTAATAGCTTAATCTAATATTTGTTTCCATTTAGAGTCTTTTAAGAGAAAATTAATAAAAAGTTACAAAAACTAGTACAAAATATTTATATTTATTAAAACTCTATCTATCTTATATTTTGTCAAATATATTATGTATTCAATTATATTAATCTTTAAATAAAGAAATATTCTTAAGATTCAAAAATTCAATAAATCAAATTTAACAAAAGTAAGTAAAACTTAATTTTGCTTATTAACAATATACTAAATTCTTTCTACAAATATACTCTTATAGTTTTGCAAACAATTAATACAAATATTTATCTAAAATTTCGAGTATTTAATACGATATTTAATCATCCTAAATATCTAGAGAAGATAATAAGAGTTAATAATTATTTTTCGACAAATATTGTAATTAAGATTTACAATAAAGTTTCAACAAAGTTTGCAAAATACTATTCGAGAATAAAAGAATTAAACAATATATTATACAATCTTGTTAATATTCTAAATTTTATGCAAAAAATTAATTTTTATAAATTGTAAAATAAGAGAGAAAACAATAATACTATTAACTACAAAAACAAATACAAGACAAAATTTAAGAATTATTTTTAACATTATTACAATTCGATTGCTAATTTAAAAATAGAAGCGCAAAAAGCAAATATTGCTAGAAAGATAATACAATATAGTAATATATATAATTTTCTACTAATATTAATATAGTCTATTGTAATTGTTACAAGATTCTTACTTCGACAATTTTAACAATTTTGTTCGATTCAAAATAAAGACAATCGATATCTTTGTATTAATATTGTAAAAAATAAATATTTAATCTAAGAATATTAGAGAGATAACGCGTCGAACTTTTTTAAACTAACACAAATAACTCGAGATATACTTTTACATTTAGTATTATCGATAGATATTAAATAGACTTTTAGTCTTATTTAAAAAGTATATTAATAAAATCAATCTTAAATAAGTTTGCAAACAATCGAGCAAACTATAATAATTAAGTACTTTAATTGTACTATAAATTTAGATACAAAAAAGATTATGCTCGAATTGTAAAATATATATTGTAAAAAGAAAAATAACAATTAAGTAACAAATAAAAAAGAAGATTTTTTTATACTAAATTTTAAGATTGTTTTAAATTAGATTTATTAATAGATAAGTTAATTTTTAAAAAAGAGATATTTTTAATAATTACAAAAATAATCAAATACTATTAATAGTAATACAAAGAAATAAATATATTTAACAATTTAAATTGCTAGAAGAAATCTATTAATAATAGAGTCTCGAAGATTCGATTCTTAGCTAGTACAAAGAATATAATATAATTGCTTAAAAAAAAGAATATATATTGTTGTAGAATCTCTAACTAAAAAGATCGAACTACTCTATTAACATCAACAATTGGGGGAAGCGACCCCTGTGACACAATGGCTCCACTAAGTCGACATCGACCCAAGAGAGTCTCGTGACACCTCGCGCTAGCCTATTGGAGTAATTAAAAATGCTCTATATTACTTAGATTGTTTTGTAATTTATTTGAAAATTTTAGCCTAATCGGGTTAGTATTACGTATAGAATTAATATTTGAAAATGGAAAAGATTCTAAAAAAATTGTTTTCAAATATTAATTCTATACGTAATACTAACCCGATTAGGCTAAAATTTTCAATTAAATTACAAAACAATCTAAATTTTAATAAACAATTTAAATTATCCCAATAGGCTAGCGCTAGATGTCACGAGACTCTATCGGGCCGATGTCGACTCAGTGGAGCCTAGTGTGACCGTCGGGTCGGGTTTCAACCCGATCGGGTTGACCCGCCCAACCCTGACCCTGGGGTCAGGCAAATTTTCTAGCCCAACAGGGTGGGACGGGCGAAGAATGCGCGTCGAGTGTCCAACCCGACCCACTCGATCACGTGACGTCACGTGACGCGCTAACCATATGTGGCTAGCGTGGGCCCAGCACTAGCCTAATTGGGCTAGCTTGAATCCTGCGCTAGCTTAATCGGGTTAGCGCATAGATAAGATAAGATAAGATAAGATAAGATAAGATAAGATAAGATAAGATAAGATACTAACGCGACGAAGTTAGCTCGAATTCTTGGCATTGACCCGACGAAACCCAACCCTACGGGGCCCAAGAGGGTGGGTCGGGTTGAGAAAAAAGTGTTCGACTCGACCCAACGATCACACTAGTGGAGCCATTGTGCCACAGGGGTCGCTTCCCCGAATTGTCGATGAAATATTTAATAATATTTAAATTCTTCGACTAAACTATTATACGCTTAGCGTAAAATGTTGCAAAATTCAAATCTATAGTATGTAGAATATTAATTACAATTCTGTTATTATAATAGTAATGCAAAGAGATAATATATTTACTAAAAAGAAAGATATATATAAATATTTTAGTTGCTTTCTAAAATATTGCTAAAACTAAGTTCTAAATATAATAGTCTTTCTTCTTACAATTAAAATTGCTAATCTTATTATATAGAATTTCGCAAATTAGATACTAAAATAAAAATTGTAAATAAAAAAGTTAATCGACTTCTAATAATTTCTAATTTACAAAAAATAGCAATATTAAGCTTTTACTTTTGTTCTTGCTATTGCAAAATATTAATATATCAATCGAAAATATATTATCTGTTTGTATTATCTTAATTATATTATTATCTCTAATACTCTTTTGTTAATACTCTTTTCTTTAATACTCTTTTCTTTTTAAGACTTTTTTTTGTTTATATTTATTTTATTATAATTAGATTAAGAAATTAGTCTATGGCAAAAACACTTTAAGATTAACTAACAAACTAGCAAATAAAATATATTAGTTCTATACAAGATATTTTGTATTATCTAAATATGTTATCTGTCTACTTTGTACAAACTATTAAAGAAAATAATAAATTTAATAATATTAAAAAGAGATTTATATAAACGTGATCAAAAGATATTGAATTTAAGATAAGATTTAAAGGAGTTATAATAAAATAATCGATAATTTTAATAATTCTTACTAGTATAGACGCGTCGAAGAATTGTATAAAAAAAGAGACTTAAATTAGTAATTAACAATAAGAATATATAATATAAATAATAAAGCAGTTAACAAAAATAAACTTGCGTAATATATTAATAAGATCAAATATATATTAATATAAAAAAATAATAATCTTGCATTAACAAAAGTTAAAAATAAGTATTAGTAAGTAAATATTAATTCTAATTCTAATATATATAATTCTTACTTTGTTTTAATAAAACTACTTGTTAGTATATTATTTACAATTCTATTAATCTTTTCGAATTTTCTACTCTTTGAATCTTGTTATATTCTACTAGATATTGTAAGAAACTTTTAAGCTACTATATAATTATATTATCTTTATATATTATTTGTAAAATAAGTTAAATATATATATAGATAATAAAAGCGTTGTTAACAAATTCAAAAACTATTGCAAATCGAAATTGCGCAGAAAGCTAAAATAATAATTGCAAAAAGTAATATAAAAAGTAAAGCAACAATTGAAAAGTGATCTTAAGACAAATTAAGAAGCTTTGTAAAATATCTATATAAAAGAAAGTTGCAAAGTTGAATTGTAAAATTATAAAAGACAATATCAAAGAAAAAGTTAAGAAGTATCGAATTAATAGAAAGATTTATAATAATATATCTAAGTAATATAACAAAGCATACAATACTAACAATTTAATAGTAGAATATTTCGAAAATAAATTAAAACAAAAAGTAAAGAAGAAATTTGCAATTAAGAAAGCAAATCGACTTAAAATTATTAAAAAAGTACAAAAATATATAAGAATCCAAATATAGTAATAGAATTCTCTTCTGAAAAAATATATATTATCTAAATATATTATCTGCATTTTATATCCAAGCTAATTAATGTTACAATTAAGTATTAATAACAAACTTAATATTTATAAAAGCTTTTCGACCTATATAAAATCGATTCTAAAAATTATTTAATAACAAATTATCTCGATAATATAGTTAAAAAGAATAATAATATATAAGAAACTTAATATAAGATTTAAGATAATGCGAAAATATTAAGTTATAACTACTATAAAGCAACAAATAATAATAATAATAATAAAGAGAGTAATAAGAGCAAGAAAGATAAAGATAATAACAATAAAATCGATAAGAATAATAACAAGATAAAGAATAACTTGAATTAGACTATTTAAAATAATAGTAAAGCAAACAAAATTATTAAGATTTCGAACTAATAGCTTTATATATATAGCTTAGAGAGTCTATTATTATATATTACTATTACAATATATTATCTTGTTCTATTACTATACTGTATTATCTTGATATATTATTATACTATATTATTAAGCTATAATTAAACAATTTAAGTAAAATATAAAACTAAGATTTTAAATCTATTAAATATAATTTAAATTTATACTAATATCTTGACAATTCGAATTGATTTTTCAGATAATATATTTAACTTTTTAAGAATTATACTATTGCTTTAAAGTTATTAGTTTTCTATATATTTTTAAATAGAGTATATAGTAACTAATCGTCGAGCTAGGTTTTGGTATCAACATTTTGGCCCAACCTAGATACTCGATATCAATCTTTTAACTCGACTCGAAATTAATCTAGGTCAACGATTTCTTAACTTGGCTCGATCGACTCGCCAAGCAATCGAAAATGACGTCAAAATGCCAAGATTTTCTATTTTTAAAAAAATTCGCATTATTTGAATTACTAAAAATAGTTTAAAAATAATAACGCACAAATAACGTACAAATGCA
>JAABUZ0100001394.1_pt1 | contig 46379 bp, 41 predicted proteins | sample 5562091 | NCBI WGS metagenome assembly JAABUZ01 (sample SAMN12813069, study PRJNA571459) | rock metagenome | isolation source: Antarctica rocks | place: Antarctica: Victoria Land, Linnaeus Terrace sud | collected 2015-12-21
GTGAAGAGAAATTAGGACAGAAAAGAAGCGAAACATCCCCTTGTCTTTTGACTTGTCTTTCTTCACCCTCTCCTTTCTTAAGGAGAGGGTCGACGAGGTACGAGGCGGGGTGAGGTTCTGCTCCCGGCCCCATCTAACCGGTGGTGGGGCCGCGGAGACTCTGAAAAAAGCAAGCAGGAGAACTCCATCTCCGCTGCTAATTAGTATTCCGTGAACGAAACCGTCACCCAAATCTTGCAGCGCGGCGCAAACGACGCTTGGAACTTGGAATTGTCAGACACGCAGATCGGTCAGTTCGTGCGCTATGCCGAGATGCTTGTCGAATGGAACGCAACCCGAACGAACCTGACCCGGCTCGTTTCCCCGCGCGACATCGCCGTCAAGCATTTCTTAGACTCGCTTGCCTTGCTGACCGTTTCCCGCCCGCCGCCCGACGCACGGGTCTTGGATGTCGGCACCGGCGCGGGCCTGCCGGGGCTGGCACTCAAAATCGCCCGGCCCGATCTGCATGTGACTTTGCTGGATGGCACCGCTAAAAAGCTCCAATTCTGCCGCGCTGTTGCCGACGACTTGGGCCTAGACGCAGTTGAGACTGTCCATGCCCGCGCCGAAGACGCCGCCAAGCGTCCCGGCCTTGCAGGGCGCTTCGACTGGGTGACGGCCCGCGCCGTCGCGCCGCTCGACAAGCTGCTGCCCTGGCTGGTTCCCTTCGCTGCCTCAAATGGCCTGCTGCTGTCTTTGAAGGGCATTGCCGCCCTCACCGAACTCGCCGCCGCCCGCCCCGTCGCCAAGCGTCTCGGCCTTACCCTGGACACCGTTTCCGTGCCGCTGCCCGAAGCCGGCGAAGAAACCGTTCGGCAGATTGTTTTCGCCAAACGAAAGGAAACCCAATGAGCATTCCGCCTCCAAACACACCCGCAGGCGCTCCCGCGCCCGCCCCGTTTTGCGCCCGCTGCGGAGCGCCCAATGACGCCGGGCTGGCCCAGTGCCCGCACTGCGGGCAGAACCTCCTTGCGGCCTGGCCGTCCCAGCCGGGCGGCTACGCATCCCAGGCGTACCCACCGTCGGCCACAGGCGGCGGTTTGGGTGCCCTCATCCCCACCAAGAACCCGTCGGCGCTGACCGCGTATTACTTGGGCATTTTCTCGATTATCCCCTGCCTGGCGATCCCCATGGGCATCGCCGCCGTGGTGCTGGGTTTGCGCGGGCTGAAGCGGTTCCAAGAGCACCCCGAAGTGCGTGGAAAAGCCCATGCCTGGGTCGGCATCATTGCCGGCGGCTTCTTTGCGCTGATCAACATCGGCGCTCTTGTGTTTGCGGTCGTGGCACCCTACTTCCGTTCCGGGGGCTAGGAGACTGTACAGAAACCGGAAACACGGGGCTGAACCACCGTGCTTCGGACGTGCAAGCCCCCGCCTCTGCGCTGGCAGGCCCGGAGGGGCGCGGGCGAAGATTTCCGATGCCCGCGAAGGCGGGAAATTGCTTTACCGAAGCACGGGGGTTCAGCCCCGTGAAGCCTTTCTATACATCTAAGCAGGCGAGTTATTTAGCCCGCAGAGACGCGAGTACGCTCGGCAGGCTGTTGATGCCCCAATGCTCCACATACTTGCCGTCGCGCAGGCGCACGATGTCAATCACGTCAATCACCACGTCCCGGCCGGTCGCCGGGATGCCCATGAGTTCGCCGGTATGGGTGCCGGAAATGCGCTTCCGGGTCGTGACCTTGTCGCCTTCCGCGACTTGGTCTAATATCTCCACCTGCATATCCGGCAGAGCAGGCCGGAGGACGTTGTTGAACGTATGGAGCATCCCGTTTGGTCCGCTGTCCATGCCGGGCGGGGCCGAGCGGTTCACGAACTCGCTGTCCATTAGGGCCTCAAAGGCGTCTACGTTCCCCTGCCCGATGACTTCCTTGTTAAAGCGCGTCACGGCTTCTTTGTTTCGTTCCATCTCTGCTTGCATGTTTTACCTCCGATGGTTGTCTGTGAGTGCTTCTCGCCGGGCATACCAGCCGTGAATAAGCAGCGTCTGGAAGAACAAGACCGGGGCGCTGAAGCCGCTGGACGCGATAATCGCTTCCACTTCCTGCGGCATCTGCGCGGCGAATGTCCGGCCATACGCGCCGCGCATCTTTTCCAATGCCTCGGCGGAAACACCGACGTACTCCTGCATCCGCATCCAGACATCCAGCAGGCTGGGGGAGGCGGGCGCAGACGGGTCGGCGACCAGGGCGGCAGTGACGAGAGAACCGTCCGGGCGCAAACGGGCGGCAATCTCTTTGTAAAAGCCGCGCTGCTCGTCCGAGTCCACGATGAAGTGCGAGACGAGAAGGGAAGTCGCCGCATCGAACGGCGGCGACGCGGGCAGGGTATCCAAATAGCCCTCATGGAACGTGCAGCGCGGCGCGATCCCGGCGTCTTCTGCTCGCCCCCGGCAGATGTCCAGCATCGGCGCGGCAGGCTCCACGGCGGTAAACTGCCAGTGCGGGAACTCTCCGGCAAGAGACAGCAGCTCCGAGCCGGTTCCAACGCCGACGCAGAGTATCCGGGCCTCGGCAGGAAGTTCGGACAGAACCACGCGCATCAGCAGATGAAGGGCGTCACTCAGCGACGTCAACTTGGCGTACAGCGTATCATAAGACGAAGCGCGTTCTTTGTCGAAAACGGCAGTCGGTTCTTGATTTTGCATGGTAGTGGATTGTAGCACACTGTAGAATGTCACCACGTTGTTGGTCGTGCAGGAATTGCCACGTTTTCACCGCTGGCAGCTAACGCCCGTGCTGCATCCCGTCGCACCCAGGGGTGAGGAGAACTTGCAAGAACATGAAGCTGCGGTATGGCTCTGCGGTCTGGATACTTGATGAAGACTTTGCAGGCGTATTCTTCAATATCACCATCATTGTAGACAGGATCATTCATGCTTAATAACGGAACTGCGGCACTGGTAAAGCTTGCCTGCTGGGATGGAGAAAGCTTTGCTTCCTTGAGGGCAGAGATAGTCGTTGTGACTATGCCGACTTGACTGCCGCGGTCAGCTTTTTTTAAGTCTAGCTTCCGCAGCGCCCACTGGAAATCCGTGTCTGAAACAGATTGATTGGGAAGTATTGACGCGGCGCGTGTAGCGTCCGCGCCCGTCCAACCGGGCGTGTGCCCTTTGTCTACAAGGCCGGCGATCCTTTTGACCTCAATCTGGCGGCTCGTCGAGGCGTCCGAATCCCCTTTTGCCCTGTAAGTGAAAACCGTTGTCGTTCCAGCAACCGCGAACAGGCATACTGCGCCAATCACCCATAACTTCTTGTTCATTCACTTGGTCTCTTTTCTGTCTTGATAGCTACTATAACGTGAAGTGTTGTCAAAACGGTTCGCTGCCTGCCGTCAGCCTGCAATCTTCTTCGCCACGTTGGTTCCAGACAGGGCGCAGAGGGGAACGCCGCCGCCGGGGTGGGTACTGCCGCCGACGAAGTAGAGGCCATTTACGTCGGGGGAAACTTGCGGGGGGCGCAAAAAGCCCTGACGCCAGCCGTTGGAAGAAAGGCCGTAAATCGCGCCTTTGTAGGCATGGTAGCGGCTTTTTAGGTCAAGCGGAGTCCAAAGCTGCTCAACGATGATGCGGTCGCGTAAATTGGTAAGGCCCATGCGTTCCAGTTTGGTCAGCACCAAGTCGCGGTAGCGTGCGGCCTCGGTAGACCAGTCAAAATGGGGCGAGAGGGCCGGGGGGTTGGTCATTACGAACAAATTGGAATGGCCGGGCGGCGCTTTCGTGGAGTCGGTGACGGACTGGCAGGCGACGCCGATGGTGGGGTCTTCGGCGGGGCGGTGGGCGTCGAAAATAGAGGCGAACTCGGCTTCGCCGTCGGCGGCGAGAAACGAGTTGTGATGGGCAAGCTGTGGGTAGTCACCCCGGATTCCGAGCAGCAGCAGGAACGCCGATGTGCTGGGTTCGATCTTCTCAACGCGCGGCTCGCTCCACTGACGACGGGCGGAATAGGGGACAAGCGTGGTCAAAGCGCGGAGGCAGTCGGCGTTGCAGACGACGGCGTCGGCAAATAATGGGTCGCCGCAGCGGGTTTGAACGCCCTGCGCTTTACCTTGCTTGACGATGATCTCGGCGGCTTCGGTATTGGTTTGGAAGACGACGCCGAGGCTTTCCGCGGCGTCTCGCAGAGCCTGCGCCAATTGATAGAGGCCGCCGCGCACGTAATAGGTTCCCTCACGCCACTGGACATCGGCGACGGTGGCGAAGATGCCGGAAGCACGGGCAGGGTGCGAGCCGCTGTAAAGCGCGTACAACTCGAAGACCTGGCGCAGGCGCGGGTCGGTGAAATGCTCGCGCACGACATCGCGCAGGGTGCGCCAGGGTTTCAATGCTAAAAAGCTGGTCAACTGGCCCCACTGCTGCGGGCTGGGAATGCCGCGCACGGACGCGCCGAAATCCTGCTTCAGAAACGGCTCGGTGGTGGCGTCGGAGACTTGCTTGGCGTAGGCCAGAAAACGAAGAAAGCCATCAGTATCTTTGGGCGCAAATCGCGCAATCGTTTCTGCAGCCGCAGAAGCGTCTCCGGGCGCGTCCAGCGTTTGCCCATTGGAAAAGTGGTAGCGGCAGACGGTGTCTAGGCGCACCAAATCCAGCACATCTTCTAAGCGCCGCCCGGCATTCGCAAATACTTCGTCTAAAGCCCACAGCATGGTCAGGACATGGGGGCCGGTGTCAAACCGAAAGCCATTTTGTTCCCATACGTTCATCTTGCCGCCGACCATTGCGTTTTTTTCCAGCACGGTGACACTTGCGCCCCGCGTCGCCAGTCCAACCGCCGCCGATAGGCCGCCGACGCCTGCCCCGATTACGATTACGTCCATAGAGGAGAGTGTACCCGATGCGCCGAGAGCAGGAATAGCATCTGCGTTTGTCGTATGCTTGAAATCTTCCTGCCCTGAACCCCCGTGCTTTAGAAAAGCAACTCCCCGCCTTCGCGGGCAAAAAGTTTCAGATGTTCCTCGCCCGCGAAGGCGGGGGCTTGCATTTCTAAAGCACGGGGGTTCAGCCCCGTGTTTCCAGGAACCCATGACCAAACCAATCTCCATTCTATCAATCCTCGCCGCGCTGCTTGCGGCATACGCTCCAAGCGCAGTTCACGCGGACACGTTTCGCCCGCCCGCCGTGCCGCTGGTGACGAGCGATCCCTATTTGAGCATCTGGTCCGAAGCCGATCACTTGAACGATGCGACAACCGTTCACTGGACGCGCCATCCGATGCCGCTGGTGAGCCTCATTCGCATTGACGGGCGATCCTACCGGCTGATGGGACACGACCCCGCCGATGTCCCGGCCCTGCCGCAGACGGGACTGGAGGTCACGGCGACCCGCAGCATTTATCAATTTTCAAATTCGCAGGTGCATGTCACGCTGACGTTTCTCACCGCCGCGCTGCCAAACGATTTAGACGCTCTCACGCGCCCCCTGAGCTATCTTACCTGGCGCGTCAGCTCCGTAGACGGCGTTAAGCACACGGTTTCCATTTATGACAGCGTCGGCGCGGAAGTGGCGGTCAACACGCCCGATCAGCAGGTGACTTGGGCGCGGGAAACGATGGGGCCGCTGACGACGCTCCGTGTCGGGTCGGTGGTTCAGTCGCTATTCGCGCCGCAGGGGGACGATGTGCGGATTGACTGGGGCTACGGCTACTTGGTCGCCCCGGCGAAGCAGTGCACGGGAGCTATCGGCGGGGACAGTGCGCTTCTCGCAGACTTTTCGGCTCACGGCACTTTAACGGCCCGCGACGACACGCGGATGCCGCGAGCGGTCAATGATGACGAGCCGGTGCTGGCAATGGCTTTGCCGCTCGGCTCGGTCGGCGTGGCCCCGGTAGAGCGCCATGTGATGGTCGCTTATGACGAGCTTTACAATGTCGAGCTTGCCGGTCATCCGCTGCGCCCCTACTGGCGGCGTTCGGGCATTACGCCCGCGCTCATGCTTCAATCTGCCGAGCGAGACTACCCAAGCCTGGTCACCCGCTGCGCCGCGTTTGACAAATCGTTCAACGCCGATTTGACCCGCGTCGGCGGCGCGAAGTACGCGCAGATCGCATCGCTTGCGTACCGGCAGTGCCTGGCGGGAACGGGTATCTCGGTGGACGATCATGGGCAGCCCTTAATGTTCCCAAAAGAAAACTCATCGAATGGCGACATTTCCACGGTAGACATTGACTTTCCGATGGACCCGCTTTGGATTTTGGTCAGCCCGACGCTTGCCAAAGCCTCGCTTGTCCCCGACTTAAACTACGGCTCCGACCCGCGCTGGCCTTTCCCGAATGCCCCGCACGACATGGGTGTCTACCCGGTGGCGTCGGCGACGTTTGAGGCCGGGGAAGCGATGCCGGTGGAAGAATGCGGCGACATGCTGATCTTGTGCGACGCCGTGGCCCAAGACGACGGCAACGCTAATTTTGTCGTCCCCTGGTGGCCGACGCTGACCCGCTGGGCCGAGTATCTCGCGCAGCACGGGGCCGACCCGGATAATCAATTGTTCACCAACGATTTTATGGGGCCGTTCCCGCACAACGCCAATTTAGCCGTCAAAGCAATTGTGGGCATCGCGGCCTACGGCGACTTGTGCCGTCTGCGCGGGGACACAGCGCACGCGGCGCAGTACAAGGCAGTGGCAAAGGCCGACGCCGCGCAGTGGATTAGGATGGCGACGCGCGGCGATCATACCCTGCTGGCGTTTGACCGGCCGGGCAGCTGGAGCCAGAAATACAACTTGGTCTGGGACCATCTTCTCGGCCTCGACGTGTTCCCGCCGTCCGCGCGTCAGAAAGAAATCGCCTGGTACATACGCAAGCGCGAGACCTACGGCGTCCCGCTGTTTTACGGGCCGCCGCGTTTTCCCCGCACCCATGTCGTGTCGTCCATCTGGACCACCATGAGCGCGACAATGGCCGATACTAACGCCGACTTTGAGACGCTCTTTGACCCCATGTACGACTACTACAATGCAACCACCGTGCGCGATCCGCTGTCCGAGCCATATGACGGCACCGACCTCGGCAGCGGCGGCAACCACGCCCGCCCCGCCATCGGCGATTTGTTTATCCGAATGCTGTCCGACCGGGCAATCTGGAAAAAGTGGTCTCAGGCCGGCAAGACAAACACCGCGAGTTGGGACACAAAGCTGCCGGATAGGTGAACTCAACTGAAAGGCTTGACAAAACGCAGTTGAACACCGATAATGTACTTATCGTGGATCAAATTAGCATTCCTCTCAAGGACGCTCTTCGACAGGAGCGTGTGTACGCCACTTTCTTAGAGGATGTTGCCCCAAGCCTCATTAAAGAAAGAAGCACTTCTGCGTGGTGTTTCAGAAGACGATCTTCCTCTTCAGCACGACCATTGGGATTGGAAAGCGAAAAAGCAGAAAGCCACTTCAGAAAGCCGCTTTTTTGGCGTATGCTATGAGAGGATGATGCAGGGAATGATGAACCTGTCTCCCAAGCAGCCATGCCAGCTTGCGGAACAATCTGGAAAAGAACTTGTCTATATTGATTATATCGAGATCGAACCGTGGAATTTGTTGTATCTCGCGGAGGTTCCACAATACCGTGGAATAGGCAGTTTTTTTCTTGAAGCGGCCATTCAACTAAGCCATGAAACCGGAACTGAAGGCAGAATTGGACTGCATTCTTTAGAACAGGCCGAGCAGTTTTACCATAATTGCGGTATGGCTGATTGCGGTGTGCAAAAAATAGGGCATAGTTTATACAATTACCGCTACTTTGAGATGACGCCAGTACAAGCAAGAAGCTTTGTGGAGGGATAAAATAATGAAATTCAATATTACCAAAAGCAAACTGGAACGCTGGGTTAAACAGGAAGAAGGCTGCTATATCGCCGCTGGTGCTGTCCCTTCCATCAAACTACCTAAGCCGTCAGTGCACCAGGGTCTAGCCTCCAAACGAGGACAAACTATCGCTCCCAGCGTATGTGTCAAGCCAGATGTGAAACCTTCTAAGTAATCATGCGCTGGGGTTAAAATAGATAAACACAAAAGCCGCCCATCGGGCGGCTTTTGTGCCTTTGAACAAGTCAATCTATTTCTTCACGAATCGAATGCTGAGCTTCTCTCCATTCTCCATTGGAAGGCTGAATACGAAGGCATCGTAGTCAATGCCATTGTGCAGGATGGGAATTAGTCCTTCCTGCGGTGCCTCTGCCGGGGTCAGGTCCATTTCCGCCGCCATCTTGATGCGGTCTGCCAGCGGTCCTTGAAGCACGGAGGGCAGCTCCATCACCTGCTCGGTCGCTTCCTTGCGGGTGAACTCAATCGTCGCCGCTTCTTCTTGGAGCGTGATGGTGATACCGGACGCTTCCACCCTAATGGCCCAGGTTAAGATAGAACCCATCAGAGTGTAGACCGGACCATCAACCTCTAGGGACAGTGCAAGGTTTGGCTCGGAAGCAAGCATAAGTCCGATAACCTTGTTGACCCGCGCCAGGAATTCGTCGTCGCGTGAGGGGCGATTCTCATGCAGATTGTCTTTCATGGTGGTAATCCTTTCTTTCAAGCGGCTTCGGCCTTGATGAAGACGGCTTTTGACCAGCGCTGTGGAAATGCCTAAAAACTCGGCGATCTCACGGTGGGAATAGCCGCCCATGTAGAACAGCCCGACGACCTGGCGCTCGCCTTCGGGCAGTCCCTGGATTGCCTCCTGAACCTGCTCCTGAGTTTCGCGGCCTTCCGCCGCTTGTTCTACGGGAGGTTCCGAGGAAGCGACATTTTCGGCGGTTTCTATCGGAACGGTCGTGATCTGCCTGCCCCGTGTCAGCCGGTCGCAGTGCTTGAAGACGATTTTTCGCAGCCATACCGTGAACCCCTGCGGCGTCCGCAAAGAGGGCAAGGTGCGGTACACTTCTACAAACGCTTCCTGCGCCGCGTCCTGGGCTAACTGATGGTCGCCGAGGATCGAGAACGCATAGGCGACCGCCATATCCTGGAACCGCCGCACAATCCAGCCGAACGCTTCCTTGTCCCCCGCCTGCGCTTTCGTGATCCACCGCGCTGCCAACTCGTCCTGCATTCCGCTCGCTCTCCTCTTTGCTCTCCCATACATTAAGACCCATTTCCCGGCGAAAAGGTTGGCGGAAGCGTCTCCGTGGGCTGTAAGTTGACTTTGGACACGCCGAGAGGCTATAATCATTGCCAGTAAGTGCAAAATTATGGCTGAACTGATCCAACTTGATGTCCTGCCGACGCTTCCCATTGCGCCGTCCGGCAGTGGGCCGCGTGTGGTAAACCGGCGCATTCCGGAATGGCTGACGATTAAGCTGCCGAAGCGGCAGGGGATTGAAGAAGTGGAAGGGCTGATGCGCCGCGCCGGGCTGGTGACGGTCTGCGAGGAAGCCCGCTGCCCCAATCTTGGCGAATGCTGGTCCAAGAAAACCGCCACGTTTATGATTCTCGGCGACACCTGCACCCGCGCCTGCCGCTTCTGCGCGGTTAAGACCGGCAAGGGCGGGCCGCTGGACCCCGGCGAGCCGCGCCGCGTCGCGGAAAGCGCGGCGGCGCTGGGATTGAAGCACACGGTGGTCACGAGCGTCAACCGCGATGAGCTGCCCGACGGCGGCTCGCGCCATTTTGCGGCGACCATCGGCTGGCTGCGGGAGCTGCTGCCGGAGACGATTATTGAAGTGCTGACCCCGGATTTCTTGGGGAACAAAGCAAACATTCAGATCGTCGTAGACGCCAAGCCGCATATTTTTAATCATAACATTGAGACCGTGCCGCGTTTATACCGTCAGGTGCGCCCGCAGGCGCGTTATGCCCGCTCGCTTCAATTCTTGCAGTATGTGAAAGCATCCGACCCGGAAATCTATACGAAAAGCGGGTTCATGGTGGGGCTGGGCGAGACGAAAGACGAAGTGGTTGCGCTGCTGGAGGACCTGAAAGCGCATAATGTGGACGCGGTGACAATCGGTCAGTATTTGAAGCCGGGCAAGAATTATTTGGATGTGGTGGAATATATTCACCCGGACGTATTCGCGGAGTATAAAGCGCTCGGCGAGGCGATGGGCTTCTTGTTTGTCGCGTCCGGCCCGTTTGTCCGGTCGTCGTATAACGCCAAAGAGTTCAGCGACCTGTTTTTGGCGAAGAAGGCCGGCCGGTAACAGTCATAAACCGGCACTGGCAGTGCCGGTCTACTCTCAAGTGAAAGTCACTCCGTGACTACGGAAAAGAACCCGTTATCTAAGTCTTTAGTGTTGCAGACACTTTCATTCAAGAGTAGACCGGCACTGCCAGTGCCGGTTTCCAATTCGCTTGTCCCTATTTTGCATGAATGAACGACGCCTCCGACAGCCCCGACGCTCTCCTCCCCGCCTTCCCGCCGGTGCGCGGTGGGTTACTCGCAGCCTTGCCACCCTGCCGCTGCTCTGCCTGACCGTCTCCGCCGGGGTCTACTGCGCGTCGGTGTACCACCTGCTCCATGCCCATCTCATTCCGATTGCCGAAGCCGAGCTGGCACGGCAGTATGGGCATGAAGTTCGCATCGGCAGCGCGGACTTGAAACCCGGCGAGTTGGTGCTTGGCGACATCGCCATTTCCAACAAAGCGACGTTCGCGGCGGGGAACGGCGAGGCGACGCTGGCGGCCAAGCGCGTCTCGATTGGCTATAACCTGCACGCGCTGGTTTTTGACAGCGGCAACGCCGCCCATGCGATTGGCGATGTGACGCTTCAGCAGCCGACGCTTTTGGTCGAGCGCCTTTCGGGGACTCAGTATAATTTCTCCGACTTCTTCAAGCCAAACCCTAAGAAAAAAGCGAAGCCGTTTGCCGGGCGCATTCTAGTCCATGACGGCCTGCTGCGCTTTCGGGATTTTGATGCGCCGGATCGGGGCAAGCGTCCGGCGCTGAACACGCTGGCGGGCGTCGAAGCCACCGTAGACCTGCACTCCGAGCGCAATGTCTACTTTGACGTGCGCGGCCGCGGAACGCAGGGCCGCTTCCAAAGCTTACTGGTCAACGGCGATGTTTCCCGCACTATATCGGGCCGCTATCACGGGCATGTCGTCGCTGCCGATGCCGACGCGGCCTACTGGACCGACTACTTTAAAGCCTTCCCGCAGGCGCGAATTGTGTCGGGCCGGGCCGACGCCGACGTGTCTGTCGCAAAGCTTGCGGCAAAGCCCGCGCCGGGACTGCCGCTGGATTTGTTTGGGCGAATTACGGTGCGCCGGACGACGATTTTGGTCGCAGACAAAAAACTGCTGCGGCTGCCGCTCCAGAACTTAAACGGTACGGCGAGCTTTACCGGCGCGGGCGTCTCTTTGGACGCTTCGGTGTCTTTGGGCGGTCAGCGGCTGGCGGCGTCGGGAACGATCTTTGATTTCGCTCATCCGCAGGTCGCGCTTTCGGTGCGGTCTGCGGCGCTTGACCCAGTTCGGCTGGCCCGCGCCGTGCCGGCGCTGACCCTGCCGGCCGGACTTTCCGCTGCGCCGGGGCCGGTCACAGCGAGCTTTACTGGAACAGTCGCAAACCCGACAATCACGGTCGCTGCCGCGCTGCCGCGTGTCAACTACCAGAATAATGCGTTTTCTGATCTGACGGCGTCTGCGACTTACGCGGGCAAAGTTTTGTCGGTCCCGGCGGCGACGTTTCGGGTGAACGGAACCGGACGCGGCGCGGTGCGGGCGACGGTAGACACGCGGGCGGCAAAGCCTGTTTTCCTGCTGGCCGGAACCGTGTCGGGGGTCAATTTGGCGGGCGTTCATCTGCCGCTGTCGGTCAACGCAAAGACGCTGACGCTGGGGGGGCTGGCGAATGCTCAGTTTATCGCGGACAACTTGAACCGGCCTTTCTCGGTTGCCGCCGATGTGCAGGTCAGCCATCCGAAGTTCCAGAAAACGGCGCTGGACTCGCTTTCCGGGCGCGTGCTGTGGACACAAGGCAAGCCGGTCACGCTGGTTTATGCAGCGCTGTCGGGCGGCATGGGCCGGGCGGCAGCAAGCGGGACTATCCCGGTCGGCGTCAAGAACGGGCAGTGGAACCTGCGGGTGCGGACATCGGGCCTCGAACTGTCGCCGCTGCTCCGGGCTTACACGGCTTCGGCCATCAGCGGCCGGGCGGCCTTTGACGGCAAAGTGACCGGCCCGGCAAACGCGCCGTCGGCAGTCGGCGCGGCCCGGCTGATCGAGCCGCGCTATGGCCGCTTCTCGGCGGATTTGGTCAGCGGCAACATTGCAGCCAATCTCAGCGGCCTGCATCTCCAAGACGTGATCGTGCGCCGGTTTCCGACTCAGGCGAGCCTGGACGGCAGCGTGACGAACCTGGCGTCGGGAAACCCGAAGCTTGCGCTGAACGTCCGGCTCTCGGAAGGCGATGTCGGCGACTTTTTGAATTTGGCCGAGCAAGCGTCAGCCCCGTCGGTTAAGACCGCGTCGGCCCTGAAAACCAGCCTGCCGAACCTGACGGGGATCGCGCAGGGGACGTTCTTTCTGGGCGGCAGCGTCAAGTCGCCGAGCGCTTACGGCCATGCGCTGATTACAGACGCGACAGTAGCCTCATATCGCTTAGATCAGGTCGCCGCTGACCTGCGCTATGCAAACGGGGTACTGACAATCGGAAACGGCCTGGTGCAGTCCGGGGCGGCGACGCTGACGGCGCACGGTTCGCGCACCGCGTCCGGCCTGATCCGGGTAGAGTTCGCGGCATCGGGGCTGGATTTGACCCGGTTCCACCAGGCCCTGGACCCGCTGGCGGAAGTGGAAGGAACAGCGGCCCTGTCGGGCAGCTTTGTTGGCACGCCGGCGGCCCCGCATCTGGTCGTCCGGGCGTTCGCCGTACCGGACCTTGTCGTCAACACCCAGAAGTTTGCGCCGGTGACGCTTGCCGGGCGCTATGACGACGGCGTGTTCACCCAGATTGGTCAGCCCTGGCGGTTTATCGTCCATGTGCCGCCGGACTATGCGGCGGAGCCGGGCGGGCAGGTGGAATACGACATCAGCCGCCTGCGGCTGACCCTGCCGTCGGCGGCGCACCCAAAGCGGCTGCCGACGCTAACGCTCACGGCGGCGATCCCCCAAGCCGCGCCGGAGCGGCTGTCGCATGTCTTCCGTACCATTCGCCAGACCCGCTGGGCGCAGACCCCCGCCGGCAAAAAGTTTTTGGCCCAGCTTGCGGCCCTGCCGCAGCCGCTTTCGGGGACATTCGCCCTGCCGAGCGTCCGCGTGTCCGGCCCGCTGAACGCGCTCACGGCGTCGGCGGATTTCAGCGCCGCCGACCTGCTGGCCGGGGAAACGAAAGTCGCCGGCCTGACCGCGCATATGGGTTACAGCGGCGGCTTAAACCCATCCGGGCTGGTGACGGCCTCGGCGCATGACCTTCTCGCGGGCGGCGTCGCAATTGGGGCGGCTTCGCTGGATGCCGTCTATAAAAACCGGATTATCACGCTGAATTCGCTCAAAGCCACCAGTGCGCGGGCCTTTGTCAGCGCGTCGGGAACCGCCAATCTGGACGGCGACATTGCGGCAAGCGTGGATGCGTCCAATATCCCGCTGGCCCTGCTTCGCTCAGCGGTTCCAAGCGCCGCGCCGTACTTGAACCTGCTGCCACGCGAGATCAGCACCCTTGCCGTGAACGCTTCGGGGCCGACGCGCTCTCCGAATTATATCGGCTCGATCAGCTTGTCCAACCCGGAAGCGGGAGCGCCGGGAAGCGCCGCCGCGCCGGCTCTTGCGTTAGACCGTATCCGCAGCGGCACGATTACGGTGGCGTCTCTCGTGCCGAACGGGCCGAAGGTGCTGACGGTCAGCACGCTGTCGGCGTTCAAGAACGGGCGGCTGATTGCGACGCTGTCGGGAACGCTGCCGTTTCCGCTCGGCAGCTTACTCACGCCGGATGCCCTTGTCTCGGACATCCCGGACCAGGACGACCTGCACGCGGATTTGACCGTGTCGGACTTGTCCGCGCTTGCGGGCTTCAGCCCCGGCCTGCTGAACCCGAAGAAGACCGGCGGGCAGCTGACGGCCACGGCAAACTTCGGCGGCGGGCGGCTGTCGGGCCTGGTGACTTTGAAAGACGCTTCGGTCGGGATTTCGGGCTTTGACACTTACGCCTCCAAAATCAACGGGATTGTTGTTCTTGCGGATAATAAAGCGGCGATACAATCGTTTACGGGCCAGTCCAGCAAAGGCGGGACGTTTGCGCTGTCCGGCGGCGTGTCGCTGTCCGGCGCTCCGGCGCTGAACTTGAAGCTGGCGGCAGCAAATTTAACTTTGGACGAAGTCAGCAAGCAAAATCTGCTTTACCAGAAGTTCAGCAGCGGAGCCCGAGCCAAAATCAACGGCGTTTTGACTGTCATCGGCCCGTTCTTGACCCCGCGCATCGCAACGCCGCCGGGGTCGCCTGTTGTGATCAGTGATGCGTCCGGCACGCTTCCATCGGCGTCCAATGCGCCTGCCGCGCCCGCATCGCCCTCGGCGTTTGACCCGTCGCTGGCACTGGCAATCCGGCTCGGCGGCGGGCGCACCGGCACGGTCACGGTCAGCAACGCGCTTCTGAAAGTGGACGCCGGCGGCCTGGTGCAGATTGGCGGCACCCTGGCGAGTCCGCAAATTCGGGCCAATTTGACGGTCGCCAAAGGCCAGTTTACACTCCCGCCGTCCACGGTTCTGAAAATCGTCAAGCCCGTCACCGGCGACGCCAACACGGTCAGCGCGACGTATCCGTTTACCGGGCCGGACGGCCTATCGGGGCTGCGAACCCGGGTTGACTTGTACGCCCAGGCGACCGTGACGCCGTCGCAGTCGTCGCTTGCCCAGTACCGCTCGGTGGCGGGCGGCAATGTGGGCGAAGCCGCGCCGAACGTCTCGAATTTGTCCAGCAGTATTACGCCGTTTGGTGGTACGCGGCAGCGCTACACGATTACGGCGCACATTCACGGTATTCTGAACTCGCCGGAGCAGCTTGCGCTGGATTTGACTTCCTCGCCCGGCGGCTTGACCCGCCAGCAGATGCTGGTCGCGCTTGTCCCGGCGAGTGCGCTGCTGGCAAGCGGCGGGAGCGACTTGGAGTCCGGCTTCAAGCAGGCGCTTGTTTCCACGGCGCTGTCCCCGCTGACCAGCACTTTGGGGGACGCGCTGGGGCTGGCGGACTTGAACGTCGCGTATGACCCGAACCAGCCGCTGTTTGTCGCCGGCACAGTAGACATTGGCCCGCGCCTGAGCGTGACTTACTCGCGGTCGTTCGGCGCGCGCGGCACGACGGAAACCTCTTTGCAGCCGCCGCAGTATACGGTGCAGCTTGGGTACGACCTGACCCGCCGCCTGCGCCTCGGAGTGGAAACCGACGACCAGCGGAACAAGACCGTGACCCTGCAAACGGTGCTTCAGTTTTAGGCGGGGAAAATTCTATTAGACCTCTTGCGTAAGTCTTCCCAGGGCTGAACCCCTGGGCTTTAGAAGGGCAACTCCCCGCCTTCGCGGGCAGCGGAGGTGCCAAAATCCTCGCCCGCGTAGGCGGGGGCTTGCTTTTTTGTAGCCCCGCCGTTTAGGGCGGGGGACTTACGCAAGAGGTCTATTGCATAAATCAAGAACCATGTCCTGAAGGACACGGCTATTGGGCGCAGACGCCGACAACTACGCCTTCGGCGCACTCAGAGCCAATTTCTTTGCGTTTTTCTTAGTCCCGCGAAGTGGGAGTTCTTGGCGTCTGCGCCCAATAGCCGTGTCCTTCAGGACATGGGGCTTGATTTATGCTTTGCTGCTGAACGGCTGCGCGGCATCCGCCTGTCATCAAATACCGGGTTTTCCCATACCACGCCCAAAAAATTGTGAAACATTTCGCTTTCAGTTTTGTCCAACGGAGTAACACACCCGGCAGCGCCCTGGCGCTGATGCCGCGCGAGCGGGTTTTGCCGTCTCCGTCCGCGTCGTCGGAGCGGGCCGGAACCCAGCAGAACCGCGAAGACCTGGCCCTGGTGCGGGACTTCGACGCGCTGTACGCCCGCTACGGCAAGCAGATTTTTAACACGATTTTTCAGTGGATTGGGGACTACGAAGAAGCCGCCGATTTGACGCAAGAAACATTTTTGTCGGCCCACAAAGCGCGGGAGCAGTTCCGGGGCGACGCCAAAATTTACACCTGGCTCTACCGTATCGCCCACAACCACTGCAAGAACCGCTTTAAGCAGCGCGGGCGTCAGCGCGAAATGGAAGGGCCGTCTTTGGACGCTGGAATGGCCGGCGACGGGATGGATTTCGACGAATCCGCCGTCACCCGCGAGATCGCGGACTGGAGCCAGTCGCCGACGCGGCTGCTAGAGCAGAAAGAGCTGCAGGCGCAGATCAACCGCGCCGTCAACAGCCTTGCCCCGGAATACCGCGTGGTGCTGGTGCTGCGCGAAGTGGATGGCCTGGCCTACAACGAGATTGCGGAAGTGACCGGGCTGACCCTAGAAGCCGTCAAAACCCGCCTGAACCGGGCACGGGCGATGGTTCGGCAAAAAGTCGAGCCGTATTTAAAAATTTGAAGATTTTAGGGAGTTGTTGTTTGACTATTTGGGATAAAAATCGGGCGCAAGTAAAACGAAGTACTTGCGCCCTCGTGATGTCTGCCTCCCTGGGATTGGCCCCGCTGCTGCCGGCCGGGGCGCAGGGGGGAGGGCCGACGCCGGGAACGGCCCCGGTCAGCCCGGTGACACCGGCAAGCCCCGCCGCGCCGCCTGCCGTGAACCCTGCGCCGGAGAACGCGACCCCCAATCAGCCGGGAAATCCTGCCGGGCCGACCCTGCCGCTGCCGGCTCCGAACAAGGGAGCGCCCGCCGCCCCGCCGTTCACGCTGCCGCCGACATTGACGCAGCCGAACGACGGAACCGACACCGCCCCAGATGCGCCGCAGCTGACGGGGCGCATTTCGCGCATTCTCATTGTCGGCAACCAGAACATCAACGACGCCGCCATTCGCGGCGTCATCACCAGCGCCGGCCTGAAACTCGGCGATCCCTACACGGCGGCGAATGCCGCCGCCGCGCGGGATGCCGTCAAGGCCATGGGCTACTTCAACGGCGATGTCGGGCTGGCGGGCGCACAGGACCCGGCGGGCGGCGTAGATGTGACATTCACGGTCAAAGAAAACCCGCTGATTAAGACCATCAAGTTCACCGCCAACACGCCGAACGGGGAGCCGACCATTCCGTCTGCGAAGCTGAAGTCGCTGATGACGACCAAAGAAGGCCAGGTGCTGAACACAAACATTCTTGTGCGCGACCTGGACAGCTTGTTCAACCACACGACAAGCTATGTCTACCAGCAGGGCTTTATTTTCGATGTCAGCTCGGACATCAACATTGACCCGCTCTCCGGCGTTCTGACGATCCCGCTGGTGGAAGCGCACATCAATTCCATTAAAATCACGGGTTTGAAGAAGACGAAGCCGGTTGTCATCACGCGCGAGCTTCGCAGCCAGGTCGGGGATGTTCTGGACGAAAAGAAGCTTCAGCGCGATTTGACCCGTGTTTATAATCTGCAATTGTTTGATGAAGTCGGGCCGTTTGATCCCTCTTCCACCGATGTCGGCAAAGTGGACATTACGATCCCCGTCACCGAGAAGCGCAGCGGGCAGGTGTCGGTCGGTGTCGGATACTCGTCCACGCAGAAGCTGGTGGGGCAGGCGGAGCTTGCGGAAAACAACTTCCGGGGCCTCGGCGAGCGTGTCAGCCTCCAGTGGCAAGTGGGAGGCGTCAACAGCCAGAGCAGTTTGGAGCTGGGCTTCTTCGAGCCGTATCTGGACAAGCGGCACACGTCGCTTGACTTAGACCTGTATGACAAAGCCGTGTACCGCTTTAACTCCGGCGGCCTGACCGGAATCAACAATAACACCGGAAACACAAACACCTATGTCGAGCGGCATCGGGGCGTGACCCTGGGCATCAACCGGCCCGTGGGCGACTTCCTGACCGTGGGGATTACGGGCCGCACCGAGACCGTTACCACCGACAACTTCAACGTATCCCTCGCCGACCAGTATATCCGTCAAAAAGGCAATGTTTCGGGCGTGGGCCTGCGCGGCGTTCTGTCCAACCGGGACAACGAGTTTGCGCCGGCGGCGGGCGGCCTGACTTCTATCTCTTATGAGTTCGTCGGGGCCAGCACGCAGCCTGCGGACAGCCATGCGGTCAGCCCGCTTGCGCCGGGCCGGGAATACTTCGGCAAGCTTGGGATTGACCTGCGCCGCTACAACAGCCTGCAGGGGCCGCGCAAGCCCGGCAACTTCAACCAGCCGAAGCGGGTGCTGGCAACCCGCCTTTTGATTGGAACCACGGCCCGCAACGTGCCGTTCTTTGAGCAGTACTTCTTGGGCGGCGCGGACTCGCTGCGCGGCTACGACCAGGACCGTTACTGGGGCAGCAATTTAGCGCTCTTTCAAGCCGAGCTTCGCGTTCCGGTCGGCAAGGACAACAACTTCCAGGGCGTCCTGCTGTTTGACGGCGGCGATGCCTGGAATAGTATTTACCAGGTGTCCGGCCTGTCCCAGGACACGGCGTTCAAGCTGAGATACGACTACGGGATCGGCATTCGCTTGGTGACGCCGATTGGCCCGATCCGCCTGGACTATGCCATTCCAAACGGCGGCGGCAGCGGGCGGACGCAGTTCAGCATCGGGCAGTCGTTCTAGTTGTGGATAGCAGGAGTAGAGTGCGTGGGACTGAAGTCCTACGCTGTGTGGCGAAGCGCCGAGTGTCCGCCTTCGCGGACAAAGATTAGGACATTGCCAAAGATTGCTCTGCTCTTTTTCGACGAAGGTCGAAACTAGGCGTCTGCGCCCCACAGCGTAGGACTTCAGTCCCACGCAAATCTTAATTGCATTTACTATTACATACGATACAGAAGGAACCTATGACACTCACTCGGACATCAAATACACGGAAAATAAATTGGACGGTCCTCGGAGCCGCCGCACTTGCGCTTGCTTCCCTTTCGATGGCCCGGCCCGCCGCCGCTGCGCCTGCCGCCGCCGGCAGCCAGCCGGTTTTCGGCAGCGTGGACATCAACCGGCTTCAAACGCAGTCCAGCCGGAAGACAAAATACGATACGGACCTGCACGCTCTGGCTGACCGGCTGGATTCGACCTTCAAGGTGCAGGCCCAGAGCCTGATGCTGTCGAGCGCCGACCAGAACGAGCTGGGAACCCTGCTGAACACCCCGCGCCCAACAGACGCCGAGCGGGCAAGGGTCGTCGCGCTGCAAACCAAAGCCGCCGGGAACGCGGCGCAGCTCACGGACTTGCAGCAGAAGAAAGACCCAACCCCCGCCGACACCGCCCAGCTTGGGGTGCTGACCGATATGGGAACCGCCGGCCAGAAGATTGTCCAGGACATCGGCGCGGGCTACCAAGCCCAGCTCAAAAAGCTCAGCGACGACGACAACGCGGCGTTCACGCAGGTCGTCAAAGACGCCATCGCTGCCGCCGCGCGGGAGCGCGGACTGACAATGGTATTTACGTCGGATGTTGCAGTTTATACGACCAATGATATTACGGAAGACGTTATCAAGCGTATCAATAAATAGGCTTGCCGTCGCGGCGCTGGCGCTTTGCGGCGGAGGCTGCGCGGCGCGGCATCAAGCCGCCGCGCCGCATACTGTTTATGGGTATGTGGACTTGACGGCCCTGGTCAGGCAGCAGCCCGGATGGGCCGGCCTCGGTCAGTATGATGCCGCGCTGGCCCGGTTGAGCGCCGCCGCCAATCTGCCTCCGGCGGGGCAGGCCGACCCAAAGATGGCAACCCTGCCGGCCCTGCCGCCTCATGCCGCCGAAAACGACGCGCCGCAGGCGAAAGATGCCAGCGCGAAAGATGTCAGCGAGATTGCCCGGCATCTGAGCCTGGTCCAATCCGCGCTGCTCGGCGGCCTGAGCGACCGGCGCAAGATGGCGCGGGACGACCAGATTAATCGGCAGCAGGATTTATGGAAGCGTGATGCCCGGAAGCTGTTTCCAATCCCGACTCGGACCGCCGAGATTTCGTCCGATTTGACCTTGCAGCTTTTAGAAACAAATGTCGCGGCCCTGACCCAGACACTGAACCACTGGGATAATTCCACGCCGCCTGCGCCGAGGCTGGCCCGGCTGAAACTGAAAGTCGAGGCGGACCGGAACCGATTAACAACCTTAATTGCCGCTCGCATCCAGGCCCGCGAAACGGCGCGGGCGGCCCGGCTGGCCGCGATCCAGCGCCAGCGGGCGGCGCGTCTGGATTATGTGCGGGCGCAGGGGGACACCCTGGCCGCGCATCTGGAAGCCGAAGATACGCGGGTGCTGGAAGGCCAGCAGCGGCGGCTGTCGGCGCAGCGCTTGGCCCTTCTGGGGGCGCTGGCCCGGCCTGAGCCGGTGTCCGTTCCGGCGGCGGGCGACGCCGGAGCGCTTGTCCTGCCGAGCGGGCCGGGCGCGGCGCGGGCGTCGCTTTCGGCGGCGAGCCTCAAAGCGGCGCGAGCCAGGCTGCTGGCGCAGCGGGGACGCTGGGCGCAGTACTTGTACGACGACACGCGGGCCTCGGCGCTGGATGCCGCCGCGCGTCTGCACTGGAACATCACGTTCGGCCCGCCGCGCCGGGGTGACCGGAACCTGACGGCGGATTTGGAACGGGTACTGGCGAAAACGGGTACGGGCTAAAGGGTGGGCAAAGGGTAGGCGAAGGTCAAAGGGTAGGCTGAGGAAACACCATGCAAACAACTGTGGGACAACTGGCCGCGCTGATTGAAGGGTCCGTGGAAGGCGATGGAACCATTGCTATTCGAGGCATTTCCAGCATTGAAGACGCGCAGGACGGAGACATCACGTTTGCGGAAACCGATAAGCTGCTGTCCAGCGCCGGTCGCTCCCGCGCCTCGGCGGTGATCGCCCCAGCGAACAGCCCGAAGCTGGAAGGCGCTCTGGCGAACAAGCCGCTGATCCGGGTCAAGAACCCGCGCTTCGCATTTGCCCAGGCGCTTCGCATTTTTGCGCCGGAGCCGAAAGTTTATCAGGGCATTCACCCCACTGCCGTGATCGGCGAGAACACGGCATTCGGCCATAACGCCTCGGTTCATGCGCTGGCGGTGATCGGCGACAACGTCCGCCTGGGCCAGAACTGCGTCATCTATCCGTTTGTCTATCTCGGCGACAATGTCACTCTGGGCGATAACTGCGTCGTGTATCCCCATGCCGTTCTGCACGACAACACGGAAATCGGCAATGCCGTGGTCATTCACAGCGGCAGCGTGCTTGGCACCGACGGCTTCGGTTATATGTTTATCGAAAACCGGCACTATAAAATCCCGCAGATTGGGCGCGTCATTGTGGAAGATGATGTGGAGATCGGCGCGAATGTCACGATTGACCGCGCTCGAACCGGCTCGACGCGGATCGGGGCCGGGACAAAGATAGACAATCTGGTGCATATCGGCCACAATGTCACGGTCGGCAAGAACTGCGTGATTGTGGCCCAGGTCGGCGTTTCCGGCAGCGTGGACATCGGCAACGGCGTCATTCTCGCGGGCCAAGTCGGCGTCAAGGACCATGTGACCATCGGCGACGGCTCCATTGTCGCGGCGAAATCGGCGGTCATCGGCAATTTGGAAGCGCATTCGTTTGTTTCGGGCATGTATGGCCGCCCGCACGGCAACGAGATGCGGGCGCAGGTGCTGTACGGCAAGCTGCCGGAGATGCACAAGCAGATCAAAGACTTGGAAGAGCGTCTCGCGGCGCTGGAAGCGGGAAAATCTGGGGCGGAAGCAGAGTGACCGAACGGGCGCGTGTGACGCTTGCCGCTCCGAGCGCGGAACTTTCCGGCGTCGGCCTGCATTCGGGGGCCGGCGCTTCTGTTCGTCTGCTGCCCGCGCCTGCGGGAACCGGCCTCGTCTTCCGGCGGCGTTCGGACGGGCAGGAAATCCCGGCGCTTGCGGCGAATGTTGGGGATACGTCCCGCTGCACGCGCCTGAAACTCGGCGGCTTTGAAGTCCAAACCGTGGAGCATGTGCTGTCGGCGCTGTCGGGCCTCGGCATAGACGACGCCGTGATTGAAATCGGCGGGCCGGAAGTCCCCGCGATGGACGGCAGCGCGGGCCCATTTGCCGCGCTGATTTTGGCGGCAGGAAAGCGTGAGCAAGCGGCGCTTGTTCAGCCGCTGCGCTTGACCCGGCCCGTGTTCGTCTCCGAGAACGGCTCGACTCTCGCTGCGCTGCCGTCGGACCAGTTCTCGGCGTCGGTTGTGCTGGACTACCCAAAGCATTCGTATTTGGGAACGCTGGCGGCGATTTTTGACGGCATGGCCGGCGATTACGCCGCGCAGATCGCCCCGGCCCGGACCTTCGGCTTTTTGTCCGAGATTGAAGCGCTGCGGGCGAGGGGCCTCGGCCTCGGCGCGTCCTATGACAATGCGCTTGTGCTGGGCGAGACGCAGTACGAAATGCCGCTTCGGTTTCCCAATGAGCCGGCTCGTCACAAGCTGCTGGACCTGATCGGAGATTTGGCGCTGGCGGGCCGCCCCGTCTGCGCCGAAATCCTTGCAGTCAAGCCCGGCCACACGCTCAACGTGCGCCTCGCGCAGATGCTTTCAGAGAACGTATTTTAGGACCTGATGTTACGCAATCAGGTAAGAACGCTCGTAGCGAGTGACTAAAGTCACTCATCCCTGCGTAACATCAGTATAGGACTGTGTTTTTAGGAGACAATTTTGCCTGAACTGGATATTGAAGCCATCAAACAAATCCTGCCGCATCGCTACCCGTTCCTGCTGGTAGACCGTATTTTAACGCTGGAACCGGGCAAGCGGGCAGTCGGCCTCAAAAATGTCACGGCCAATGAGCCGTTCTTTCAGGGCCATTTTCCCCAGCGGTCCATCATGCCGGGCGTTTTAATCATCGAGATCATGGCCCAGGTCGGCGGCGTGATGATTTTGTCCGTGGAAGAGCATCAAGGCAAGCTGGCCTATATCGGCACCGTAGACAATGCCAAATTCCGTCGCCCAGTCGTTCCAGGCGACACGCTGGAAGTGGAAGTGGAGCTGCTGCGCCTGCGCGGCAACGCGGGCAAAGTCAAATGCGTCGCGCGGGTCGGCGGCGAGGAAGCTGCTGAAGCGGAGATCATGTTCGCCCTTGTCCTGCCGCTGCCTTCTGTTCACTTGGATTCGACACGCTAAAAAATTTAATATAAGAAATTTAATATAAGAAATTTAATGTAAGACGCGGAAACAACAGTTTTGTATGAAGATTCATCCCACAGCCTCGATTGACCCCAGCGCGAGCATCGGCAGTGATGTCGAAATCGGCCCGTATGTCGTGATCGGCGAAGAAGCCGTGATCGGCAATGGAACCCGCCTGCGCCCCCATGCCGTGATTGAGCCTTATGTCACAATTGGCTCCGGCTGCGACGTGTTCTCCGGCGCGGTTCTCGGCGGCATCCCGCAGGACCGCAAGTTCAAGGGCGAGAAAAGCTTTCTTGTCATCGGCGACAACAACATCATTCGGGAACATGTCACCATTCACCGGGCGGCGGGCGCGGGCAATGAAACGCATATCGGCGACAACAATTTAATCATGGCCTACTGCCATATCGGCCACAACTGCCAGATCGGCAGCGGGATTACGATGGCGAACAGCACCGGCATTTCCGGGCATTGCTTGGTCGAAGACCGCGTGAACTTCGGCGGCTTTGTCGGCGTCCATCAGTTTGTGCGGATCGGGCATCTGTCGATGATCGGCGGCTATTCCAAAGTCGTGCAGGACATTCCGCCGTTTATGATGGGCGATGGCCGTCCCTGCAAAGTTTTGGATTTGAATGTCATCGGCCTGCGCCGCTCCGGGGTATCGTCTCCCGTTCGCGCCGATCTGCGTCAGGCGTACAAGCTGCTGTACCGCTCCGAGATGAACATGTCGCAGGCCGTGGAGGCGATTGAGAACGAAGTGGAAGCAAGCCCGGAGCGCGATTACCTGCTGGACTTCATCCGCTCCATTCGCTTCGGCTCCAATGGCCGCCAGAACGATGCTTCGAGGCATTAAGGAACCCACCCCGGCTCGTTCCTCACCGACCCTCCCGGAACGGGAAGGTGAGGAGCAAGACAAGAGGGCGCGGCAAGACAAGAGGGCGCGGCAAGCAGCGCCCCTACACTATTTCGGAAACTCTTTCCTTCCCGTTCCGGGAGGGTCGGTGAGGAACGAGCCGGGGTGGGTTCGAAAACTACTCATGGACCAAAAGCCGCTGCGGATTATGATGCTGGCCGGAGAGCTGTCGGGGGACCGGCAGGGGGCGGCGCTGCTCACGGCCCTTCGCGCCTTAGTCGCGCCGCGCGGCGTAGAAGCCTGGGGCATCGGCGGGCAGTTCATGGCGGGCGCGGGTGTCCGGCTGCTGCACAATTCCGAACCCTGGGCCAGCATTGGGATCGCCCAGACACTGTTCAATCTCCCGCGTCTCTTGCAGGTACAGGCGGACATGAAGCGCCTGGTCCGGCAGGACCCGCCCGATGCGCTCGTACTGATTGATGCCGGGGGGTTCAATGTCCCGGTTGGCCGCGCGGCAAAAGAAAGCGGATGCCCGGTCTTTTACTACTTCCCGCCGGGTTCCTGGCGACGCCGGGCGTCTCTGAAACAGACGCCGTCGGGAGTGAGCCAAAAGAAAAAACTCAGCGATTGGGCGGACCGGGTCGTGACTCCCTATCCCTGGTCGGAAACGTCTCTTAAGGAGTGCGGCATGGACGCCCATTTCGTGGGCCATCCGCTGCTGGACTTGGTCAAGCCGGCGCTCTCCGACACCGAGTTTTACGGGCGGTTCGGCCTGGACCCGCATCGCCCGATTGTCGCCCTGCTGCCGGGGAGCCGCCGGGGCGAGATTCGCCATATCCTGCCGCTGCTGGTCGGCGCGGCCGGCGAGATTTCGCACCGCATTCCGGGCGTTCAGTTTGTCGTGGCTCTGGCGTCGCCCGAAGCGCGGGCGCAGGCTGAAGAGATTATTCGGCAGGAACAAAAAGCCGGCGGACGCGCGGACCGTTTGCATCTGCTGATGGCGCAGGCAGGAGACAAACTGGCTCAAATGGCTCATCCTGCGCCGCCGCAGCTTGTCACGAACGAAGGCTGGGTTGTCTCCGCCTCCGAAGCGACGCCCGCAAAGACGACCGTGAAGCATTCGGAACTTGCGCCGCTGGTCATCTGCGAGGGGCTGACTTGGGACACGCTTTCGCGCTCGGATTTAGTGCTGACCAAAGCCGGCACGGCGACTTTGGAAGCGATGATTTTGAAAAAGCCGATGGTGATCGTCTACAACGGCTCCAAGACAATGGCCGTGGAATGGTTCCTGCGGAAGCGCAGCCTGAACATCTCGCATATCGGGATGCCGAACATTCTGGCCGATGAGCGGGTATTCGCCGAGCTGATCGGCGACCAGGCCAGCCCGGAAGCGATTGCCGATCTTGCCGTAGACCTGCTGATTGATCCCAGCCGTATTCTGGCCCTGAAAGAGCGCTTGAACGACCTGGTCGCCAAAAGCCTCGGTGAGCCGGGCGGCGTGTCCCGCGCCGCGGCCTTGCTGCTGGATTTGATTGAGACACGGTCTTCTCAACAATAAGACAAGAGCCGTAAGCGATAAGAGCGACGTGGGATTGAAATCCTACGCGCTCCTAATCTGACAAGTAACTATGATCTACTCTGAAAACAATCCGCCGCTCGAAGGCCCCACGCCGGTCGGTCCGCCGCCGTTTTTGGTGCGGCGGCGCACCGTCTTTACCTGGCTCATCCCGCTGCTGCTGCTGGCGCTGTCCTTGACATTCCACAAAAGCTACGGCGGCTGGGCGGCGTATGGCATGGGAATTGCGCTGGTGATTCTCGGCGAAGTGGTCCGGTTCTGGTCGGCGGGCTATATCGCAAAAGACGCCGAAATTGCGACCGGCGGGCCATATGCCCATGTCCGAAACCCGCTTTACTTCGGCTCGCTGCTGCTTGCGGTCGGCTACGGCCTTGTTTCCGGGCTTGGCGTTTGGGGCGTTTTGTTCACCGTCGCGCTGTTTCTGGTCTTCCACTTGGCCGCCATCTTTTACGAAGAAAAGTTTTTGACGAATAAGTTCGGTGCGCCGTATCTGGATTATACCAAGCGTGTCCCGCGCCTTTTGCCGTCGCCCTGGCCCCGGACAACGGGAACAGGCCGTTTTACCTGGGCGCAGTCGCTGAAGAACCGTGAGCAGACGTCCGCCCTGTTCGCGCTGATCTTCGTGCTGCTTTTGAGTCTGCGCTTCGTCATATACCGCTGACAGCCTGGGACCGGCACTGCGAGCATTTCATGGAAGTGCCGGTCTACTGGTGAATGAAAGTGTCTCCGACACTGCGGACTGGCAATCGTTAGCTGTTCTTTAGTCACGAAGTGACTTCCACTCAATAGTAGACCGGCACTTCCAGTGCCGGTGCTTCTTGAGACACGTATTATTATGAATAATTCTCGTGATGTCTGGCTGCGGCTCTGGTCTTATATTCGGCCCGATCAGCGGTATCTCTGGGGGGCGCTGGCCGCCGCGCAGGGTGCGGCGCTGATCGACCTCGCGGTCGCCTGGGTCCTTAAGCCGTTCCTGAACACAACGGCCGCGTCCGCGCATCAGACGGTGGCGGCAGGAGAAGCGACGCTCTACCGGGTGAGCCTTTCTCTGGTGCTGCTGTTTGCCGTTCGCGCCGCATTTAATTATGCGGACACAGTCTGGTTTGCCGAAGCCGGGCAGCGGCTGGGAGTGCGGCTGCGTGACGCGGTCTATCGCCATCTGCAAAGCCTGTCACTCAGCTTCTTCAACGGACAGCGCACCGGGGCGCTGATGTCCACCATCAACAACGATGTCCCGCTGCTGCAAGGTGTTCTGGCGGGCCTGAAAGATGTCGCGTCCGCCCCGCTGATTGTCGTTGGCGGCGTTGTCAGCATTCTGGTCATTGACTGGCAATTGTCACTTGTCGCCCTCATTGTCGTGCCGCTGATGGCCCTGACCATTGGGCGCTTGACGCGCCTGATTCGGGGCATGACGACACACACGCAGGACAAGCTGGCGGATGTCAACACGATCATGGAAGAAACATTGAGCGGCATTCGCATCATTCAGTCGTTCTCGGCGGAGCCGCAGGAAGTCCGCCGCTTCAGCGCGGAAAATTTGGAAGCCAAAAACCGGGCGATGTCGGTCACGCGGCAGGGAGCGAAAATCAAGCCGGTGACGGACCTTTTGGGGGCGGTCGGCATTGCGCTGGCGCTCTGGATCGCCGGACACGAGGTCATCACGCATGCCCTCAGCTTCGGGCAGCTCGGCGCGTTCATTTACCTGCTGAACAAAATCGCGGCGGGCGTGAGTGCTTTGGGCAGCGTCAAAGTGGTTTGGGAGCAGATACAAGCCGGCGCGGGACGCATCTTTGAGAAAGTGCTGGATGTTCAGCCGGAGATTCAAGATGCGCCCAATGCCGCCGTGCTGCACGAAGTGAACGGTAAAGTCGAGTTCGAGCATGTGGCGTTTGCGTACAACCCGGAGACGCCGGTGCTGCGGGATATTTCGTTTACGATGACCCCCGGCGAAGTCGTTGCCGTGGTTGGACTGTCCGGCGCGGGCAAAAGCACGCTGGCCGATCTCATCCCGCGCTTTTATGACCCGCAGGCGGGTACAATTCGCGTGGACGGGCATGATATTCGGCACGTCACGCTGGCGTCCCTGCGGCGTCAGATTGGGATCGTTCCCCAAGAAACGGTGCTTTTTGGGGGAACCATCCGCGACAACATCGCTTACGGCAACCCATTGGCGACTGATGCCATGATTGAAGCGGCGTCCCGCGCGGCAAACGCGCACTCCTTTATTTCTGACCCGGCAAAGATGCCGAACGGGTATCAAACTGTGGTCGGCGAGCGCGGCAAGCAGCTTTCGGGCGGTCAGCGGCAGCGCGTTTCCATTGCCCGCGCCCTCTTGAAAGACCCACGCATCTTAATTTTAGATGAAGCCACATCGTCTCTGGATGCCGAGTCGGAGAAGATCGTGCAGGAAGCCTTAGAAACGCTGATGCGCGGCCGGACGACGCTTGTGATCGCGCACCGGCTTTCGACTATTCGGAACGCCCACAAAATCTTAGTGATGCAGGCCGGAGAGATTGTCGAAAGCGGCTCCCATGATGCCCTGATGCGCCTGCCCGATGGTCAGTACCGGCATCTGTACGAGCGGTTTCACGAGAAAAAGTATCCGTGGGAAAAGCCGGAGCAAGAGGACCGAGACGAAGACAGTCAGGCGGGTGAGGATCGCCTGGACCCTAGCCTGAAGGCCGCAGTTCTTCCTTGACCTAACGCCATGAAGTATCGCATCATTTCATTTCTGGTTTACTGGTTTGTCCGCCTGCTGACGCTGACCGTGCGCCTGCGCGTGATCGGTGAAGGCCCGGTGCGCGAGCTTCAGGAAACCGGCCACGGCGTCATTCTCGTGACCTGGCATGGGCGGACGATGCTGCCGATCTCGCGCTTTCGGAGGCGCGGCTACTGGGCGATTATTTCGACCTCCCGCGACGGCGAGTACCAGAACCAGATTTTTGGGCGCTTCGGCTGGCAGACTGTGCGCGGGTCAACGTCGGCTCGCGGCGCGGTGCAGGCGGCGCTTTCCATCACCAAGCAGCTCAAAAAGGGCGCGACTTTGGCGTTCACCCCCGACGGCCCGCGCGGCCCCAGCCATGTCGTCCAGCCCGGCGCGATTTTTCTGGCCCAGAAGTCCGGCTCCCCGATTGTTCCCGCCGGCATCAGCGCCTACCCCCGCAAGCTGTCCCGCTCCTGGGACGGCTACCTTGTCCCGCGCCCCTTCTCCCGCGCCGTCTGGATTTACGGCGACCCTATCTATATCCCAGCCGACGCCAAAAGCGAAGAAGACCAGAAGCTCTGGGCCGACCGCATCGGTGCGGCGATAGACGCGCTGGAAGCCGAGGCCGAGCGCGAGGCCGGCGCGAGTCCGGTTGTGAATGCCGGGCGTTTGGAGCCGAAGAAGAGTCCCCCCAGCCCCCAATAATGGGGGAGTAAGAGGTAATGGAGAAGCAAGAGGTCAGGCATGACGAAGATCAAAAACGGTTTTATCCTGATTGCTGCTGGCGTTGGGCTGAACATTTTTGGTCGGCTTGCGATGAGATTTCTGCCAGCAGTGCCGTCATTGCTGGTCTGGGCATTCGCGCTCACTTGCATCGCATTTGCTTCAATCGTTCTTGTGTTGTTTGGCTTTTTTCGCTTGATTGTCGGCTTGGTGACCAGGAAGAAACAAACAAGCGCGTCTCCTGTGATCGTGGCCGACGACTCCGTCTGGCCCCCTGCGCCGAAGCCGCCGGATAGCCACTAGTAAACTACTTGTTCATTACTTTTTCTTTCCATGTCCGCTAGGGAAAGCTACGGAGCAGAAAGCCACGGATTGAAACCCGAGGCTCAAAAGTGCCCACCGTCGAGGCGACGGAAGATAGGATAATTTTGGCTTTCTTGCTCCTTTCTTGTTCTTTCTCTTGTGTCGCCGCGACACTGGGCACTTTTGAGCCTCGGGTTTTAACCCGTGGCTCTTCTCTTCAGATCAGGGGACAGGACGGAGCGCATCATCAGCAGACTGCAATCGTTTGTTTTAGAAGCCATTGGGGAACCGGGACGGCCTGGCTTTGACGCGGATGTGACGCGGGGCGTTTTGGGCGGGCTGGCGAAACTCTATGACGCCGGGCTGGAAGCGTATCTCTTTGCCGAGAGGGTAGGGCTGCGTCGGCGTGAGCATCTGCCGATACCCGTAATCAGCATCGGCAATCTGACCGTGGGCGGGACGGGGAAGACGCCGATGACGCAGTTTTTGTGCCGCCGCCTAGCCGGTCAAGGCAAGCGGGTTGCAGTTCTGAGCCGGGGGCATGGCGGCTCAAGCCAGACTGTCCGGCTGGTGTCGGATGCCGGCGGGCGGGTGCTGCTTTCGGCGGCGGACGCGGGGGATGAGCCGGTTCTGCTGGCCCGTACTCTGCCCGGCGTGCCGGTGCTGGTCGGTAAAGACCGGCGGCTTTCCGGGCGCGAAGCGCTGCGCCGGTTTGACCTGGACGTGCTGGTCCTCGACGACGGTTTTCAATACTGGCAGCTGGACCGTGATTTAGATATTGTTCTGCTGGATGCCCGGCGTCCGTTTGACAACGGGTTTCCCCTGCCGCGCGGCCTGCTGCGTGAGCCAAAACGTCATTTGAGCCGGGCGAAGCTCGTGGTCGCTACTCGCTCCGGGCGGCTGGATTCCGCCGAACGCACGGCCCTTGCGAGGGCGGTAGCCGAGCTTGCGCCGGAAGCGCATCTGTTCTTTGCCGACCATCAGGCGTCCGGGCTGGTTCCTGCCGACGCCTTAAACGCTCCCCTGAAACCGCTTGATGCTTTAGTCGGAACGCGGGTTGCCGCCGTGTCCGCCATCGCCCAGCCGCAGTCGTTTGTGGACACGCTGACGCGCAGCACGGGCGCGGCGGTCGTTTATCAGAAAGCCTGGGGCGACCATCAGGCAATCAGCGCGGCTGAGGCAAGTGCAGTTGTTGAGGAAGCGGTGCAGGCGGGGGCGGAGGCCGTGGTGATGACGGAGAAAGACGCGGTGAAGTGGCCGTTTTCGTCCGACGCCCGGCTGCCGCTGTATGCGCTGCGGATTGAGATGGCGGTGGAAGATGAAATGGGATTTATGGAGGCGGTTTGGGAAGAGACCTCACCCCAATCAAACCTCACCCCGCCTCGTTCCTCGGCGACCCTCTCCTTGTTAAGGAGAGGGTAAAAAAAGAAAGTTAAGAAAAGCTATCGTCAATGGCCTTTGCTTTGGCTCTAGTATTCTTTGTCTTACTGTTCTTTGTCTTACCCTCTCCTTAACAAGGAGAGGGTCGCCGAGGAACGAGGCGGGGTGAGGTTTGATTAGGGTGAGGTCTCTTCTACGTTCCATATACCCCTGGCGGGCGCTGGCGGTGCCAATCGGTTAGCCCCTGGTAGGCGATGCCGAGCGAAAGCAGAGTTTCCTCGTCGTAAGCCGTGCCGACAAATTGCAGGCCGAGCGGCAGGTGGCCGGGGCCGAAGCCCATCGGGACGCACAGCGCGGGCAGGCCGCACAGGTTGCCCATGCCGCTGAGACCCTTGTCGCTGCCGACAAAGTAGTCGTCGAGGCTCTCGGACAGCGGCAGGGAGACTTGCAGCATCCCCGGCGCGACGAGAGCGTCGTAATGGGTCATAAAGTCGGCCATCGCCCGTTGGGCGGCGGTGCGGATGCGCTGGCTGCGGAGATAATCTACGCCGGGAATGACTAATCCTGCCAGCAGGCCGCCCTGCTGCTCGTCGTCTACCAGCTTTGCCAGGCGCGTCTGGTCCCGGATGACGGTTTCGAACGCCGCCGCGCCTTCCACGCTGATGATCGTTCCGGCGGCCTCGCTCATCGGAATATCCGGCAGGGCTGCGTCAGACAGAACCGCGCCGAGGCCGGTCAAAACGCCGAGTGCGCCTTCAAACGCCGTTTCGGTCTCGGACTGGGCTTTTCCGTGCGTATCGCCGCTGTGGTAATCGGGCCGGACGACGCCGAGCCGCATTCCCTTGATCCCGCGCGGCTTGCCGTGCTTGAACCGGCTAAGAGCGGAAGTCGTCGCATCCTGCGGGTCTTCCCCGGAAATCGCGTCCAAAATCAGGCCGCAGTCTTCCGCTGAGCGGGCCATCGGGCCGAGCTTGTCCATCGTGTACGACAGAGCCATCGCGCCGCGCCGGCTGACCCGGCCAAAGGTCGGGCGCAGGCCGGAGACGCCGCAAAACGACGAGGGGCAGACAATGCTGCCCCAGGTTTCGGAGCCGATGGAGAAGCCGACTAAACCTGCCGCCGTCGCCGCGCCCGGCCCCGAAGACGACCCGCCCGCCCAGTGGTCCGTGTTCCACGGCGTCCGGCAGGGGCCGGTGGACGACGCATTTCCGTAGCGGTAGCCGCCGCCGCCGGCAAGCTCGATCATCGCCAGCTTCCCCAGCAGCACCGCACCCGCGTCCCGCAGGCGCTCTACCACAAACGCATCGTAATCAAAGATTTGGCCTTTGTGCGCCGGGCTGCCCCATTCGGTCGGATCGTTTGCGGTCGCCAGCAAATCTTTGACGCCGAACGGGATGCCGTGCAGCGGGCCGCGCACTTTTCCGCCCTGACGCTCTTTGTCGGCCTGCGCCGCCTGCACCAGCGCCAAAGGCCGCGTCACATGGGCAACCGCCCCAAGCCCCAGCCCCAGCTTTTCCAGGCGGTCTAAATACAGCGTCGTAAGTTCTACCGAAGTTACCTGTTTTTTGCGGAGGGCGTCGCTGAGTTCGGTCACTGTCGCAAAGGCTAAATCCATGCCGCTCAGAGGCGGAGGAGGCGCGTGATTGCTCATTTGACGCGCTCCTTGCGAACAGGCGCGACGGCGGCGAAGGCCGGGCCAACATCATCGGGAAGCGCGTAGGCGCGGGCTTTGGCGAAGCCGCCGGGATAGTCTTTGAGCTGAAGCGCGGCTTCTTTGGCCTGCGTTTCAGACAGCGTGTAGCCGGCGGCGACCGGGACGAGCTGGATCAGCAGCCCGCCTTCCGTCGTCGGTTTTTCAGCTGTTGGCGTGGAGGGTGTTGGCATAGGAGCGGCATTCTGTACGGGTTTGGCCGGACTGGGATTGAGCGGCGGCGGCGCGGTCGGCAGCGGGTCAACCACCTGCGACCGGGCCGGGCCGGGGAAGACGGAGACCAGCAGCACGCCTGCTGTTCCGGCGAGAGTCTGCCGCGCCAGTTCGCGGCGTGTAAACAGTTTGGTCATGCGTGTTTGTTCGGCAGTGCGGCATAGATTTCCTTCAAGAACAGAAAAAAGGCAAGCCTGACGGCTTGCCTTTCTTGGGAGACGATTCGCGGAAATTACTCCCCGTGCAGAGCGATGCAAGACAAGTCCACGGACGCGCCCAGAGACGAGCCGCAGATGGTTTTGTCCGACCAGACACTGCTGCTGTAAATTGTATTTACGCCCGTGACTGCCTTGCTCATGGCGATGGTGCTGACACCGCTGATGGCCTTGCTGCCGTAGATCGTATTGACCCCAGTAATAGCCTTGCTGCCCCAGATGCTTGCGCTGCCGATGACGCTGGTGTTGACCGAGATCGTGCCGTTCACTGCCGAAAGCTTCGGGCTGAGCGCATATTGACCGGCGGGAACGGTAATGGCGGTGGCCGTCAGCGCGGCGGGAATGTTGAGATAGCCCGCGCCGTAGGTGCAGGGATCGGCGTTCCCGGCCCACTTGTCGGCGGACGCCATCAGCCGCGCTTTCACGGTGTCGGGCGTCAGCGATGGATTGGCTTGCAGCATCAGGGCCGCCGCGCCGGACACGACCGGAGCCGCCATCGAAGTCCCCGACAGCACGAAATAAGTGGCGGAAGCCATGTTTGTGTCAATTTTCTCATAAGAATCCATCGGTAGTTCGTTGCCTGTTGCCGTGTTCCACTGATATAAAGAGCTGCCAAACGAATACAAAGAAACAACTCGGTTACCCGGCGCGATAATGTCCGGCTTCAGGACTAAATCCAGGCGGCTTGGTCCCCGGCTGGAATAGGTGGCAATGAGGTCATGCGCCCGGTTGCCGTCCATGTTCTTGGTCGCGCCGACGGTGATGACATAGGGGTCGTTTGCGGGCGACTGGATGGAGCCGTAAGCGGTTCCCCAGCCTTCGTTTGCGGCGCTGCCGGATTGATAAGCGTTTGCGCGTCCGTTATTGCCTGCCGCGCAGACGACGACGATGCCGGCTTTCCAGGCGGCTTCGACGGCCTGGCAGAGCGGGTCGGTGGTGTAGCTTTCGCCGACGGGATGGCCGAGCGACAGATTGATGACGCGGATGTTGTAGGCGTTTTTGTTGGCGACGACCCATTGCAGGCCGGCAAGAACACTGCTGACGCAGCCTGCGCCGGTGTTGTCCAGCACCCGCGCATTGATCAGGTTTGCCCGGCGGGCGATGCCATAGAAGGTCTTCGTATACTGTGGCCCCGTCGAGGCTGCTCCGTTACCGGCGATGATGCCGGAGACATGTGTGCCGTGGCCGCACTCGTCGTCGGTGATGTAGTCGTTCGGTACGAAGCATTGCCCTGTACGAATGCGGTTCAGGTTCCCCGCCGGGTCCTGGAAATCCTGAGAACTGCGGATGCCGCTGTCCAGCACCGCGACGCCGATACCTTGGCCAGTAAGATTATACTGCTGGTAGGCGACGCCTGCGCCGCTGGAAGCGACCGTAAACAAATCGCACTTCTTGACTGCGCCGTCATAGGACAGGTGCGTGATGAACGGCAGCGCGACCAGCCTGCTTAAATTATGCGCGGGCAGGGTCAGCGCGACTGAATGGATGAAGCCCAGATGCCGGGTCACATCAGCGCCGAGCGCGGCGAGCTGTGCCTGCTGAGCGGCAGACAAATCGCCGTCAATCTTGGCGATGACGGCGCAGGAGCCGTGGGCGGATTTGGCGGACAGCCTTTGCCCGATTTGGGCATCGGTTTTGTCTTGGCGAAGATGAGTGTTGGCGGCTGCCAGAAGTGGAGTCGCGCCGAGTAGCGTCGCGGCAGCGCTGGCGATGACGACAATTTTTGCGTGTTTGCTGTTTAAGCGGGTTCGATTTAAGCGGGTTCGAGCGTTCATTTTTTTATTCTCCCTTTGTAATCGCCGCAGTTCGGCAGCTCGGCGGCCATTTCGGGATTTGCCGAGGAAGGCCCGTAGCTTTGCGTCCCAGGCTTTCGCGTGGTTTGCCTTTATCGAGTGCAAAGGATTTTGCCGGACAGGATTTGTCTGACGTTTTGATTATGCCGTCTTGAAATGGACGCCTCACTGCTAAAGGTGCCGGACTTATTTTCGCGGCGTTTTTCTCTGCAAACTTCAGCGTGATTTGCCGACAATAAAGGCGAAATGCTGTCTCTACTCTCCAAAAATCAGTGCTACCTGCTCCTGAGATGGAGCGCTTTGCTGGGCGGGGGGTATGCCTGCGCGACTGTGCTGGCGCGTCACTTCCGGGAAATCCCGTGGCCGGAGGCGGTTCTGTTGAGCGGGCTGATCGCGCTCCTGAACCTGCGGGCGGTGGTGATGCAGCGGACGGGGGATGGCAAGCCGACTTTGCATCAAGCGTCCGGTGATGCGCTCATTCTCATTGCGCTGCTGCACGGCGGGGCGGCGACGGTGCTTGCGGTCAGCCTGCTGTCTTCGGCGGTGATGGTGCCGGTTCACTGGCGGATGTACCGGACCAATTTCCTGCCGCCGCTCTCGAACTTCTTTTACCTGCCCGCGCTTTACTGGCTGGGGGGCTGGCTGTATCAGAAGATGGGCGGCGTTCCCGTGCTTGCGCCCGCCGACTGCGCGACCTTTTTTCTGCACCCGCTGGCGGTGCTGCTGCCGGTCTGCGCTATTCTTTTGATCACGACCGAGCTGATTAACCGGCCTTACATGGCGCTGCTGCTGTATACGCGCAATGATGTCCCGCTCCGGCAGACTTTGCGTGACCCGATGTTCTCGTTCTTTGATTATGTCGAGAGCTTGGGCGGCCTGGTCATGCTGCTGTTCTGGGTGCAGTGGGGCTGGGCGACGCTGCCGCTGACGGTGCTGATCTACGAAGCGCTTTTGATGAGCGGCAGCAACTATTTCGAGAACCTGGAATCCTCGCGCGATGCCGCGTCCGACACGCTGACCGGCCTGGCAAGCTGGCGCAAGACCAGCCACTACCTGCATCGGCACGTTCAGGCCCGCAAGCCGTTCGCGCTGCTGTTTCTGGACGTAGACGGCCTGAAACGGGTCAATGACCGCTTCGGCCATGCGGCGGGCGACGAGCTGCTGCGGCTGGTCGGAGAATCCTGCCGCCTGCACGCCCGCAAAGGCGATATTGTCGGGCGGCGCTCCGGCGACGAGTTTTTGCTGGCTTTAGAAGGACTCGACCGCCCGCAGGCCGAAGCCGTGATGGCCCGGTTGCAGCGCGGGATTGAAGCCGAGCTTGCAGCCCACCCGGAGTTCTCCGCCGCCGCCGCCGGGGCCAGCATCGGCCTGGCGCTGTATCCGCAGGACTCTCAGTCCGAGACGGATTTGGTCGAGATCGCCGACCACCACATGTACCGCAACAAACGCGCCCGCCGCGCCGGGCGCGAGGCCGACGCCGACCCGGATGCGCGGCTCCAAACCGCGCATTCCCTGCACTCGTAGGGGCGTCGCTTGCTGCGCCCTCCTCTCTTTTTTATCATCTTCTTATCTGTCCGAGCAAGAAGGCAAGACAAGAAGGCAAGACAGGAGGGCGCGGCAAGCGGCACCCCTACGCGATATTCTGCAATCCTGCAACAATGGGTATACTAAAATAGATACCAAAAGCAGGGAGCCGCATGAACTCATTCGACCGCTACAAAACACTGTGCCTTTATGCCTTCCGGCATGGCGTCAGCCTGCGGGCGCAGACGCCGAATGCGCCGCAGAATACCAAAGTCCTGTTTGACAGCGGCCTGCTGTACCTTTCCGCTGTTCTCAGTCAGTACCCAGGCTTCTTAAACGAAGTCACCGCCCTGCCTCTGCCAGACGACATTGCGCTTGCGCTCGGCAGCAAGTTCCCCGGCTTCGATGCCAAAGCCTATCTCGCCGAACGCGCGGAAGCCCGGCGGCTGGAAGAAAAGCTTAAAGCCAAGAAGCCGTTCGGCGCGGCGCAGTAAAGCTTTCTATGAACTCCCGGCGATTGGGGAAAACCGGCCTGCGCGTCTCGGAACTCGGCTTTGGCGGCTGGGCCATCGGCGGCAGCGCCTACGGCAACTCCTACGGCGAGACCGAGGATGCGGTCTCCCGCGCCGCCGTTCAGCGGGCGTTAGAACTGGGCGTCACACTCTTTGACACCGCCGATGTTTACGGCCGCGGCCATTCCGAGGCGCTCCTGGGCGAAGTTCTGACTGAGTGGTCTGGACCAGCCCCCATAATCGTGACCAAAGCCGGCATCAATTTCTACCGCCGGGACGACACGCTGGAACAGGATTGGACACCGCTTGCGCTGGCCCATGCGGCTCAGCAGAGCTTAATGCGCCTGCGCCGCGAGACGCTTGACGTGTTTCTCTTGATGAACCCGCCGGTGCAAGCGCTGGACCGCTGGAAGGCTTGGGACACGCTGGACGCCCTGAAGCGGTCCGGCAAGATACGTTCTTACGGCGTCTCGGTCGCCGAGCCTGCCGACGGTGTGTGGCTGCTTCAGAACAAGCTGCCGGTGGACGTTCTGGAAGTCGGGTACAGCCTATTTTATCAGGGCGCGCGGGCGGAGCTTTTGCCGCTGGCCCGGAGGCGCGGCGTCGGCATTCTCGCCCGCGAGCCGCTGGCGAACGGCTTCTTGACCGGCAAGTACAGCCCCGACGCCCAGTTCACAGACGGCGACATTCGGGCCGCGCTGCCGCCGGAATATGTCGCCGCGATGACCGAAACCGCCGGGCAGTTGGAATTTTTGCGGCGCGAAGGAACCCGCACGCCTGCTCAGGCCGCCCTGCGCTTTGTGCTGGATGACCCGGACGTGGCTTCGGTGGTGGTCGGCGTAAAAACGCCGGCGCAGATAGAAGAAAACGCCGGGGCTGCGTTGGTTCCGCTGATTGACGCCGAAGAACGCGAACGAATCGCAGGCGTGTTCGTGTGATGAAGGATTGGTATTTATGCTGAAATTAACAACTGCCGCGCAGATGCGCGAGATGGACCGGCGCACGGTTGAAGACTACGGCGTTCCCAGCATTGTGCTGATGGAGAACGCCGCCCTGCGCGTCGTGGATGTGATTGCCGAGCGCTTTGGGCCGCTCCGGGGCAAGCGCATTGCCGTTGTCTGCGGCAAAGGCAATAACGGTGGCGACGGCCTGGCAATCGCGCGGCATCTGGCCGTGCGCTTTGGGGCGGAAGTTGCTGTCGGACTTCTCGCTAACCCCTCTGAACTTACTGGCGATGCCGCTGTCAACTACAAGATGGTGCAGACATTTGAGCTGCATCGCTACTCAGATTTCCCCGACCTGTACGGGGGCATTGACCTGGTTGTGGATGCACTGCTCGGAACCGGCATCAAAGGCGGCGTCGAAGGGAAGCTCGCTGAGACTATTGGTGCCATGAACGACGCTCATGTGCCGATTGTCTCGGTCGATGTGCCGTCGGGGCTGGATGCGGATACCGGGAAGGTAGACGGCGCGTGCGTCAAGGCCACGCTGACGGTGACGTTTGCGCTGCCGAAGATCGGGCTGATGGTTTATCCCGGCGCGGAGCATGTCGGTGAGCTGATTGTTGCCGATATTGGAATGCCGCGCGAAGTCATGGCGGCAAACGACGTTCTTGTCTCGGCCACGGAAGCCTCCGATGTCGCCCGCTGGCTGCCGGCGCGGGTCAACGGGCGGGACAGCAACAAAGGCAAGTTCGGACATGTGTCGGTGTTTGCCGGCTCGGCAGGCTTTGCCGGAGCGCCGACGCTGTCGGCGGAAGCGGCGGCGCGGACCGGGGCCGGGCTGGTCACGCTGGCGATCCCAACCAGCATTCAGAACGCGCTGATGGCGCGGGTCAGCCCGGTCGTGATGACGAAGGGGCTGGCGGAAACTTCTGCCGGCACGTTCAGCGTAGACGCGGTAGAAGCCGCGCTGAAGCTGGCAGGCAAAGGCACGGCGGCGGCGCTTGGGCCGGGCCTGGGCGGGGCGGAAAACGACGAGACGCGGGCGTTTGTCCGCGAGTTCGTGTCCCGCTGCCCCGTGCCTTTGGTGATAGATGCCGACGCGCTGAACAGCTTATCGCTGGAGCCGGACCGGGGCGCATCGGTCGTCAAGTCGCGGTCGGCGGCGACAATTCTGACCCCGCATCCCGGCGAGATGGGCCGGCTGCTCGGAACCGACACGAAAGCCGTTCAAAGTGATCGCCGGGCGACGGCGGAGCAGGCGGCGAAGATTTACAACTGCACGGTGCTGCTCAAGGGCGCTCGGACACTCATCGCGTCCCCTGACGGACGGCTGGCCGTCAACACGACCAGCAATCCGGGCATGGCGACGGGCGGGGCGGGGGATGTTCTGACCGGCGTGCTGGCGGCGCTGCTCGGCTCCGAAATTGCCGGGTGGGAAGCGGCGGCGGCGGGCGCGTACCTGCACGGCATGGCGGGAGATTTGGCTGCTGCCGGTCAGGGTGGCCCGGCGGGTTTGATCGCCACCGATTTAATTGACCATTTGCCTGCCGCGATTGCTTGCTGCCATGCCGCGCACAGTTCCGTCGTTCACAGTCCTGCCGCGCATAGTTCTGCCGAGGCTTCTTCGTGATGACGAGACCGTTTTTCGTGTTCTGCCTGCTTTTTGTATTCTGCCTGCTTTGGTTCGCCGCCGCCGTTCAAGCCGCGCCTGCGCCGCTTCTCGTGACCCTGCCGAGCGCGGACCCTTACAGCTACTGGGTGCAGTCCAGAAGCGGGCCGGTGGGAATGATGCCGGTCACAGTCAGCCATAAGAAGACGGTGCAGATCACTTCGCCCGTGACGACCGGGGACCATTTGTTTGTCATGGACGCGCATACCGGCGAAGTGGCCTCGCGCCCGATTTCGATTGGCCTCAGCGGTGCGCCGCTGCCGATTACGCTGATGCTGTCTGATTTCCAGCCGGTCTCCGCCCCGGCCCCGCCTAGCCCTGCGCCTGCCGCGCCGCCCAAAGACAGCGAGAAAGACAGCGAAAAACAGAGTGACAAAGAAAACGGCGTCGTCCGGCTGCTGACCGGCCTGTTCAGCCTGCTTCTCGCGGCAGGCGTCGGCTGGGTGGTGCTGCATCTGGTGCGAACGCGCGGCGAGCCGCTGCGGGTTCTGGCCCGGCGTTTCGGGGTGGAGGTAGCCGATCCCGCCGCGCTGACTGCGGACGCAGACTCGCCCGCCGAGCCGCCGGCGTATGTGCCGGAGAAGCGAGCGCCGGAACCCGTTCCCGAAGAAGCCAGCCTGCCGCCGAAGCCGTCAGTCACGCGGCTTGGGCGCGGCCCGGAGATTCCGCTGTCCGATGTTCCCGCGCTGCTCGGCCTGCAGGGGCTGGCGGCGGGCAGCACGTTTGCGCTGACCGATGGCGATGTGACGGTCGGGCGCGACGGCGACAACGGGATTGTGCTGGCCGAAAGCACGGTTTCCCGCCGCCATGCCCGCCTGCTCCGGGACAGCCAGGGCCAGTTTACGCTGACCGATCTCGGCAGCGCAAACGGTGTTTACATCAACGGCACGCGCATTCAGCGTGCCATTCTCAGCATGGGTGACGAGATCAAAATCGGCGACAATTACTTCCGCTTCCAAGCGGCAAAGGAGACTGAATGAACAGCAAACTGAACTCTCGATTAATTTGCACGGCAGTGGCACTTCTTGCCCTTAGTTCTCTGGCGCTTCACGCCCAGACGCCGCCGCTCACTGCCCCGGCATCGCCGTCCACCCCGGCGGCTCCGGCAGTGACGCTGCGGTACAAGTTCGCCGTCGGCCAGGTGCATCGCTATCAATACGACATGGCAATGGACATGCTGATGCAGACCGGGCAGACCGGCGCAGGCATTCCAATCAATATGACGATGCAGATGGTAATGCGTCAGACCGTCAAGTCCATCCGGCCTGCCGACGGCGCGGCGACGCTTACGACTCAAATCGAATCCATGCACATGTCGCGTGGCGGTCAGGAGATGCCGCTGCCGGAAGTGCAGCAAGAGAAAATGAAGCAGCCGTTCACTCAGGTCATGCTGCCGACCGGCAAGATTTTATCAATGGAAGCGCCCGGCCTGAGCGGCATGGGCGGCCCCGGCATGGATTTCAGCAAGGGAATGTTCGGCGGCCTGTCGGCTTTGCCGGACGGTCCCGTGAAAGTCGGCGACACTTGGAGCAGTGCCGGCACGGCGGCGATGATGGGGCTTGACATCGCCTCGGCATCAACCCTTGCCGCTTTGACACCGACACTGGCGACGATTCAGAGCAAGCAAACAGGGACCATTGACAAGACGATCACACAAGGCACGCCTGTCCCCATGAAGATGACCGGGCAAATCGCCGGGCAGGCCTCCCAAGTATTTGACACGTCTGCGGGCGCGATCCAAAGCGCCAAAGGCACGACGAGCGCCGATATGACGATGACATTCCTCCACGCCGCCGGTGAAGCGACGCCGCCGGGAATGCCGTCTGCCATGAAAATGCAGATGCAGATGAAGTTTATGATGCAGCGCCTCAGCGACACGGCGACGCCTGCGGCTCCGGTTCAGTAGACACCGGCCCACTCACTTGTAGGGGCAGGGCTTGCCCCTGCCCCTACATAGGATATCCCAGCGCATCCAATATACGCTCGGCGGCTTCGCGCTTGGTCATCAGGGGCAGAGCAATTTCCTGGCCGTGAGCGCCAAGCAGCATCACGATATTCGTGTCGCCGTCAAAGCCCGCGCCTTGTTGCGTCACGTCGTTTGCGACGATCCAGTCCAAGTTCTTTGACTCCAGCTTGCGCTTGGCGTGGTCCAGCAGATGCTCGGTTTCGGCGGCGAAGCCGACCAGAGTTTGGCCTACCGGCTTGCGTCGTCCTAGCTCGGCAAGGATATCGGGGGTTTGCGTCAATGTCAGCGTCGCCGTGCCGCCGGTCTTTTTGATCTTCTGTTCGGCAGCCTCGTCTGGCCGGTAATCGGACACGGCGGCGGCGGCAAGGATATAGTCCGCCGAGGCGGAGCGGAGCAGCACGGCGTCCGCCATTTCGGAAGCCGTTTCGACGCGCACCACTTCCAGGCCGCCCGGCGAAGCCAGTGCCGTGGGGCCGGACACGAGCGTCACCTCCGCCCCCCGGCTGCGGGCCGCTTCCGCCAGCGCGTAGCCCATCTTCCCCGACGACCGATTAGACAGATACCGCACGGGGTCCAGCGGTTCGCGGGTCGGCCCGGCCGTCACCAGAACGCGCTTCCCGCGCCAAGCGTCGCTGCGGGTCAGCATTTCCTGAATGGCGGCAAAGATGGTCGGCACGTCCGCCATGCGCCCGACGCCTTCGGTCCGGCAGGCGAGCCGTCCCGTGGTCGGCTCGATAAAGTAGTAGCCGTAACCCTGCAGCTTCGCCAGATTGCTTTGCGTGGCCGGGTTGTTCCACATGCCGGTATTCATGCCGGGAGCCAGCAGAATGGGAGCCGTGCAGGCAAGCGCCGCCGCCGTCAGCATATCTTCGGCCAGGCCGTTGGCGAGCCGGGCGATGACATTCATGGACGCCGGGACGATCACAAACAGATCGCAGTTCCTAGCCAGCCAGATATGGGCGATCTCGCCGGGAAACGGCTCTTCGAACAGATCAATCGGGCAGGGGTGATGAGTGAGTGCGCGAAATGTCGCCGGCTGAACAAACCGGGCGGCTCCGGCAGTGAGAACGGGGAAGACTTCCATGCCGCTTTTGACAAGCTGGCTCGCCAAATCCGCGGCTTTGTAGGCGGCAATAGACCCGGACACGCCCAGCACCACGCGCTTTGCAGCTACTTCAGGCATTCGGCGGCCCCAAACGAATGCGGCAGTGTTCCGCCCGCAAGATCGCCACAATCGTGTCTACGGCAGCTTCTACGGCGTCATTAGTGACGGCATAATCGTAGTGGGGACGCTGGGCCATTTCTTTGCGGGCGTTCAGCAGACGCCGGGCGATGTCTTCTTCGCTTTCCGTCGCCCGCCCGCGCAGGCGGCGCTCCAACTCTTCCAGCGACGGCGGCTGCAAGAAGATCAGCACGGCATCCGGCATCTTTTGCTTGACCGCCCGCCCGCCCTGCACGTCAATCTTCAGAATGACATCCATGCCCTGCGCCCGTGCGCCGGCGACTTCCGCGCGGGGTGTTCCGTAGTAATTGTTGTGGACTTCGGCGTATTCCAGCAGCTCGTCCCGCGCTACCAAATCGTTAAACCGGGCCGCGCTGACAAAGCGGTAATCCACGCCGTCGGTTTCCATGAGGCGCGGCTCGCGCGTCGTGGTCGTGACGCATTTCTGAACCGGCGCGGGAAGCGCCTCGCCGGGCAGGGAAAGCAAAGCGTCTAAAACCGTGTCTTTGCCGACGGCAGACGGGCCGGAAACCACCAGCAGCAGGCCGTTCCGGTCAGGTTCCCATGGCTTCGTTTCAATCCGGCGTTCTTGGGGGTTAATCACACGGTTATTATAGCACTGGCGGGGAAGGGGTGTCAATTCAAGTCTCTTCCCATAATGCCCTTGACAAACCATTCTTTCCGTGCTATCATATCAACATATATTGATTTGTTGATGTAATTATGAACGATTTAACTCTTTTTGCGAAAGCCTTTGCCGATCCGACCCGCATCCGTATTTTGACTGCCCTGCATGACGGCGAGCTGTGCGTATGTGAACTTGCCGACGCGATGGAGATGGCCCAATCCAATCTCTCCACACATCTTCAGGTTATCCGCCAAGCGTCCCTTGTGACGGCCCGTAAGGACGGCAAATGGGTTTACTATGGCTTGGAGCCAAATCAAGCGCCTTTAGTGAGAACACTGTTTGCTCATTACCAGGATGCGCTTCAAGCGGACCAGCGGCTTCGCCGCGACGCCGAACGCCTGGCGCTGCGACTTGAACTGCGTGAACAAGGCCGATGCGTTCGCGGGTTCTGCCAATTGGATGTCTCCCTGAAAGGAGGTGAAAACAAATGAAGAAAATGCTTTTGATCGCCGGCTTCGCCGGACTGCTGGCAACAGCACACTCCGCAAGTTTTGCGGCGGCTCACCACAGCATGAAAGCGAAAGTGCAGGTTGTGGCCTCTCACGCCAAAACTACGTCTTTGCATTCTCACGCAAAAGCCTGTCCGACAACTGACAAATGCAAATGTGACTAAAATTGATAAACGCATCTAAAATCGGCCTCGGCTGACAAAGACCACGCAAAAAAGCGCGGCGGAGGCAATGCCTCTGCCGCGCTTTCTCAGTTTCTGCACTGGCAGACTTGGAAGGCTGCTCAGGCGGCTTTTTTGCCGCCGGCAAGCTCTTTTTCAATTTCTTCCAGGCTGCGCCCTTTTGTTTCCGGCACGAAGCGTTTCACAAAGAACCAGGCCGCGACACTTACCAATCCATAGGCCCAAAATGTCCACGAGAGGCCCAGTCCATGCACCAAGGTCAAAAACGACACCGTCACCAGCAGGTTAAACGCCCAGTTCGTCAAAGTGGCAACGCTCATCGCGACCCCGCGTGCCTGCAAAGGATAAATCTCCGAGATCAGCAGCCAAAAGACCGGCCCCAGCCCAATGGCGAACGCGCCCACATACAAAATCAGGCTGCCCGCCGCAAGCCAGCCTTGCAGATGGCCCAGGCCGGTCAGATGAAACGACAGACCGATGAGCCCCAAGCCGGCAGTCATTCCCGCAAGGCCCCACAGCAGCAGCGGACGCCGCCCGACACGGTCTACCAGGCGCACGGCCACAACGGTCATAAGGACATTGACGATGCCGACGCTCACGCTTGCCAGGATCGAGTGCGCCGCCGAGCCAAGTCCCGCCATCTGGAAGATCGTTGGCGTGTAGTAGATGATCGTGTTGATGCCGGTCAACTGGTCAAACGCGGCCAGGCCGAGGCCGACCAGAAGTGCCGGGCGTAGAGAAGGCGCGATTAAATCGGCCCAGCCGCCTTGTTTGCCTTGCTTCCCAAGATCACGGCGGATGCTTGCGATTTCTGCCTGCACCTGTCCCGAACCGTCCAGGCGTGTCAGCGCCAGTGTGGCCTCTTTTGTACGTCCCTGCTGGAGCAGCCAGCGGGGACTTTCCGGGAGAAACACCATGCCGATGCCGAGGGCCAGGGCGGGAACGACGGCAAGGCCGAACATCCATCGCCAGTCACCGGAGGCGGACAGGCCGTAGTCTACAAAATAGGAGATCAAAATCCCCAAAGTCAGCAGAAGCTGGTTCAGCGCGACCAGGCTTCCGCGTTGGGCGGCAGGCGAAATCTCAGAAATATAAAGCGGCCCCAGATAGGAGGCAACCCCGATTCCTATCCCGACAATGACCCGTCCGGCGATCAGGACCGCGACGCCCGGCGCAAAGGCGGTTACTAGAACGCCAACGAGAAAGATGCCGGCAGTGATGATCATCAAGACGCGCCGCCCCAAGCGGTCCGCCAGGCGTCCGCTGCCGGCGGCTCCGAGGACAGCGCCGACCAGCACCACCCCCGTCACGACTTCCTGCATGGTCGGCGAGAGGTGATACTGCGTTTTCAGAAAAAGCAGAGCGCCGGAGACGACGCCCGTGTCATAGCCGAACAGCAGGCCGCTGAGTGAGGCTATCGTCGCGGCCAAATAAAGAAGGCCCTGTTTTGGGTGAGAGAACAAATGTTTGCTGGGTGCTTTAGTAACCATAAGTCTACCTTGAGTTCCCACAAGCGAAAAAACGCAGCAGAGGCACTGTCTCTGCTGCGTTTTTTGGATGTTCTCGGCTCGTAGGCGAGAGGAAAGCTAACTAGTAGCGGCTGCCGCCGCCGCCGGAGCCGCCGCTGCGACCACCGCCACCGCCGCCGTAGCCGCCGCTGCTTCCGCCGCTGCGTCCACCACCGCCGCCGCCGCCGTAGCTGCCGCCACCGCCGCCGGAGCCGCCACGGCTTCCGCCGCCGCCGCCGCTGCCTTCACGCGGGCGGGACTCGTTGACAACCAGGGCGCGTCCGCCGACATTGCGGCCATTGATGGCGGCGATTGCCTGCTGCGCTTCGTCTTCGGTCGCCATTTCGACGAACCCAAAGCCGCGAGCTTCGCCGGTGTAGCGGTCGGTGACGACCTGGGCGGAAGCGACGTTTCCGGCTTCGGAGAACAGCTCATGGAGCTGCTGGTCGGTGGTCTGATAGCTCAGATTGCCGACATAGAGTTTGGTTGCCATAATAGGGAATGGCTCCTTTCGAGTAAAAGCCCCAATTCGCAAAGAGTGAGGCCTGACTGGAAACGAAGACACGACGGAAACGAGCCGAAGGAGCCGGGGAATCGCAGAGGAAGGCATCAAACCGATGCAAAGCAGGAAAGTTGCCGGGGGAAACCCGGTGCAGTCTTAGTATACCCGAAATAGCAAATAAACATTGCAATCCCAAATTATTTTTCTTTAAGCGGCTTAGGGCTGCCAGAGTCACAAAAAAGCCGCCGCTTTGTTTGAAGCAAAGCGGCGGCCTCAAACTGACCGCATTTAGCCCGCCGCAAGCACGCTTGATCTAGGCTTTATTGGGGTTAGGCTTTATTGGGGTTATCAGGGCGTTAATGTTTTATTAGGGTAGGCCGAGCGAAGCCGAAGAATGAGGCGAAGCGCGTTTGCCTATCGCAATTTGACGTGCAATCGTGTATAATACTTATGTGAACAACCACAGGGGCAAGCCCCTGGGCTTCACTTCTCGTCCGGCAACTCAAATAATAGTCGCAGGTTTGCTTCTTCCGGCGTCTGCCCCTGCGACTGGACGTAACGCTTGATGGCCTCGTAG
>JAABUZ0100001395.1_pt1 | contig 46376 bp, 42 predicted proteins | sample 5562091 | NCBI WGS metagenome assembly JAABUZ01 (sample SAMN12813069, study PRJNA571459) | rock metagenome | isolation source: Antarctica rocks | place: Antarctica: Victoria Land, Linnaeus Terrace sud | collected 2015-12-21
GGCCGAGCGCTTCTTCGCCACGCGCCGCTTTCAGGCGCCGCATCCGCTCTCCACCCCGATCACCTCACTCGCCCACGCTGCTTGAAAAGCATGCCTTTTCTCTACCTACGTGCTTAGCGTAGCGAAAGGACGTCCCGATCGGCGCGGTCGGCTTCGTGGCGGCCCTGCGCCTGCTCCAGGGGAGTCGGCGGGGCGGTCGCCAGCAGTTCGATCCGGTGGGGGCGCTGCTGCTGGCGCTTGGCATCGGCTCGCTGGTCCTCGGCCTGTCGTTCGGACAGGAGTGGGGCTGGACGTCGGCCCGTCTGCTTGCCGCGCTGGCGGTCGGCGTGGTGGCCCTGGTGGCGCTGGTGTCCGCCGAGCAGATCGCCGGGCTCCAGGGGACGTTCGTCGGCGCCTTCCACGCCGCCTTGCTGGTGTGCGCCAGCCTGGCCGCCATTGGCATCTTCACGGCTCTGGTCCGCGGGCCCGAGCCGGGACGGGAGAGCCGAAACGGTGCCGGCCGTCAGGTGGAACCACCGCGCCAGGTTGTCCTGCCCGTCAGCGTTCCGTCAGCGCCGGGTAGATCGGGTAGATCGGGTAAATAGTCGCCGGCTCGGCGTAGCGCGCCTCCGGCAGGCGGAGCCGGCGCATCATGCCGTCGATGGTCGGCGCGATCCGCACCAGGTGCTCCCGCTCGTCGGGCGTCACCGGCAGCCCGGCCCGCGTTAGCGCGACGTCGACGCGCTGCTCCGGAGTTGGGTCGGCCGCTATCTCCTCCGCGTTCATACTGTCGATGCTTCCACTACCGGATCTCCGCCCGGCACCCGCGTGTGCCAATCGGTGAGGCGTTGGTACGCGTCACCAACCGCGAGCACCCGCGGCTCCTCGAACGGCTTGCCGACGATCTGCATCCCGATCGGCAGACCCGCGCTGGAGAATCCGCACGGGACGCTGAGCGCGGGCAGCCCTGTCAGGTTCCAGATAGAGGTGAAGCTGGGGTTGGTGAAGGTGCTGTCCGGGTCCCACTCGGCGAACGTCGGCGCGGTGGTGATCCCGGTCGGTACGACGAGAACACTCATGCCGGCCAGCGCGGCGGCGCACTCCTGGTTGACGAGCGAGCGAACCCGCTGTGCCTGAACGTAGTCGGCGGCCGAGTACAGCGCACCCTGCTGCAGCGTCCGCCGCGTGTACGCGCCGTACAGTTCGGGCCGTGCTTGAAGGTCGGGCTCGTGATAGGCGTACGCCTCGGACAGCATGACCACCCGCTGAGCGATGAGCGCTTCAGCCGCGTGCGGGATGGTGACGTCCTCGACGACCCCGCCAGCGCTCTCCAGCAATCCCACCGCCACCAGGACCGCTGCTTCGATCTCGGAGTCGAGCTGAGGCACAGTGAAGAAGTAGTCGCGCGGCACGCCTATACGGAAACCCACGGCGTCGCCGCTCATAGTCATCAAGGCCTGCATGTCGGGCACGGCGACGTTCGCCGCGCAGGGGTCGGCCGGGTCGTACCCGGCCAGGATGTCGAGCAGGATGGCGCAATCACGGGCGGTGTGGGCCATCGGTCCAATGTGGTCCAGGCTGTAGCCCAGCGGCACGCAGCCCTGCTTGCTGACGCGGCCGAAGGTCGCCTTCAGGCCGCTGATGCCGCAGTACGCGGCCGGACCGCGGATAGAGCCACCAGTGTCCGTGCCGAGGCCGCCAAGGACGAGGCCGCCGGCGACGGCCGCGCCGGTTCCCGAGCTCGAGCCTCCGGGGGTACGGCTCGTGTCCCAGGGGTTCTTCGGGATGCTGAAGCCCGTCGCCGGGTCGGGCCAGCCGATGGCGAACTCGTGCAGGCCAAGCTTGCCCATCAGAACGGCGCCCGCCGCGCGCAGCTTCCGCACCACCGTGGCGTCGTGGCCCGCCCCCCAGGCCGGATCGAGCACCCGGCTGTTGGCGGTCGTCGGCGCGTCCGTCGTGGCGATGATGTCCTTGATGCCAAGCGGGATGCCCTGCAGCGGGCCGCGATCGACACCGGCGGCGAAGTCGGCATCGGCGCGCCTGGCCGCCGCGCGTGCCGGCTCGTCGGTCAGGACGTTGAAGGCCGCCAGCGTCCCCTGCGCGGCGTGGGCCCGCCCGAGCAGCGCCTCCGTCAGCGCGGCAGACGAGATGCGCCCGCTGCGCAGCCATTGGGCCGCCTCGACGATCGTCCTCGGGATATCGGCCATGGGCCCTCCTCATTCCTCGCTCGGTGTCAGAGTCAGCCTCCATGGTTGATCGCCGCGCACCCCGCCGTCAAAGCGGGAGTGGAGGGCAAGGAGCTGCGTACCTTCAGCACGATGACCGCCGACCGGTCACACGGGAGATGACTGGACCACGCCCGTCGCCGGGCGCAACGTCGGTGGATCTGCGCTGGAGTGATCGGCGCAGCACACGTGCGGGTTTTCGACTTCGAACGGTTGAAAGCTGCCATCAGCCCGCGGCGTGACGACGAGAACGAGCCTTCCTGCTCGCAGCTGCGGTCGGACGAAGTCGCGCGTCATCAGCCACGATTGGGGTTCGCTGGTGCTGCCCAGAGCCTCCACTGCCTGGATCGCGCTTCGCTCGATCAGATCTTGCTGGCACAGCGTACCGGTGAGCTCGCCGACGCCCTGGTAGACAAAGGCTCGGCCTTCGCTGCGGGCGCGGTTCCGCGAGGCGGCCGCCAGCGAGGAGGCGACGAACGCCTCCTCGCCCGCTTGCAGCTGGAACCCCTCGCCAAGGACGACGACCGCCCCACCGACCTGTCCGGGCACCTGCAGCAGACGCTCGATGGCGGCAGCCGGCAGCTCTTGGGCGAACTCCGCCGAGACGGCGTAGTGTCCGAACGGCTCGTCCAGCAGGTGCGTACACGCCAGCGACGCCTCGGTCAGCGCAGCGCCAAGGGCGGCCTCCGCTAGATGTTCGGCAGGCCCCAGACGCTCGTCCCCCCGGTCCAGGCCAACCCAGACCGTCAAGCCCGAACCTCGACGAAGATCGGGTTGGAGTAGAACCACAGGTCCGTCCAGGGGTCGACGGGCAGGGGGTCGAGCCGCGGCTCGATCGACCCCGGAGCGCTGACGTTGCCGTCCGTGCCGCGGAGGCGCAGGTAGAACGACTGCTGGATCCTGGGGAAGCGGTAGTCGAGGACGATCTCGTGGGCGTTGGACTTGACCTCCCAGGACTCGACCACATGGGCGCCAGGGGCCGTAAAGGAGTCGCGGTCGGAGTTGGGCCCGCTGATCGGCCCTGTGATCAGGTCAACCCTCCGCAAAACAGGAATGTTGCCGATGAAGTTCGGCTTCGTCGCTGGCGTGATCTTGATCTTCAGACGGACGCGGTCGCCCCTCCGCACCAGCGCCGTGCCGCCCAGAGTTGTCGTCCCAAAAAGCTGCTCGCCGCCCGAGATGCGCACATCGAGCTGACGGATCAGGTCGCCGTGGCCGACCCACATGCGGCCCGCCCCGATCGCCCGCATGACGGCCTCATAGCCGCGGGCGGTCGCTCCCACCCAGGTGCGGCTGTAATAGCCAGGCCAGAAGTCGCCGTTGCCGGCCTGCACCACGCCGGTGTCGCGAGGCGGGCCGTAGTCGCCGAAGTACGGGCTGGCTGGGTTGTCGTAATCAGCTGTCGTCCCTGGCGGGTTGCCGCCCCGGACGAGCGTGTCCCTGTAGACGGCGTGGCTGTCCGAGTTGGCGGTGATCCAGAAGCGCCGGCCCTCGGCCAGGAGCGAGTCCCACAAGCCGCCGACCGTCGCCGTCATCCAGTCGAAGCCGCCGAACGTTCTGTACGACTCCAGTGGGTAGCCAGGGTGCGAGTCAGGTCCCGGTGCGAAGTCGTAGAAGCCTCGAGCGGCCTGCGGTCCCAGGTTCGCCGTGGCGATGCCGGCGGCCTGATGCCCAGGCGCTCCCTCCATGCCCACAGTCACCCGCGGCGAGGCATCGATCCAGCCGCGGAACTCGTGCGGAGAGTCCAAGCCGCGCCGGGACGGGTGGTTGGCAAGGAAGAGTCCGGCCGCCGTTTGGCCACTGGCGATCTGCTGATCCAGCCAACGGATGGCCTCGATGGCCTTCGCCTCGTGCGCGGCGTCATTTCTCGTTGCACCCGGCAGCGAACCGTCCTGTTCGAGTAGCACGCCATCGAAGTTCTTTTCAAAGTAGTGCAGAATCGACTTTTCGTTGGGGCCCGGCGGGACGAAAACGGTCCCGTGCTCCGCCCCCGGGATGTTCCATTCAAGCCCCTGGTACACGAGCGTCCTGGGGAACGCGGTGCGGGCGCTGACGATATCGGTCAGCGTCCGATCGATCGCCACCTTCTCGTGCGCGGCGCGGCCGTGGTCGGTGATGACCATCCAGTCCAGTCCGTACTGGGCCGCGTGCGCCACGTGGTCGGAGACGCGGTAGCGGGCATCGACGCTGTACTGCGTGTGGATGTGGTGGTCGCCCGCCAGCCAGACGAGGGAGTCTGGCGCTGGCCGATCGTCCCAGTGGGGGCCTGGGTAGCCGGGCCAGGTTGGAAACGCTACGCCGGCCAAGCTCGCACCAGCGCCCAGGGCGCCAACACGGCGCAAGAACTCCCGTCGGCTGCGCTGCGCCGGATTCAGATCCTTGTCCGGAATGGACAGGTCGATCTCCGGCGCCGGGTTGGCGTGCTGGGTAGGCTGATCGTGATGCTCGTGGCCATGACTACGACCATGCTCGTGCGACATGTGCGGGGATTCTCCCTTGTGACCTTCTAACCTTCGGCGCGGCCTCGGGCGCGGCCTCGATGGCGCCAACTCCACGGTGACAAGACGCGCCGCTCACGCATGGGCCAGGGGTCAAGCGTGTCCTGCGGTCGCGACACTCCTGGTTTGTACAACTCGCGCCACCCACTGGCACAAGAAGCGTCGGGTTAACGCCGCATGCGACGCAGTGAACTCCACGTTAAGAGAATGCCGCAGGGGAAACGACGGGTGGGGCGTGGCCAAACGCGGTATACTCAGAGAATTCCCGAATACGGGGCCGAGTTGGATTCGACGGAGGAGGGACGCAGAAGAGGGCAGGCCGAGGATGGTGCTCACGCCTCGTAAAAAGGCACCGCCACCAGTAACTGGCAACCTTGTTACTATTGCGCGGGGCGACGACCTCAGCAATCCGGCCCTCAGCCCGATTGCCAGCCGTCAGCCGGCGCTCCTCGCGGCCTAAGAACCCGTGACGGCCCTCCGGACGAGGCTTCGTAGTCCGGAACGGTCGCAACCCTACGAGGCTGGCCCCGCGAGACTGTCGCGGTAACGGGGCAAGACTCAGCGGCTGGCTCCTCTGGCGGCCTGTCGGTCGCACGTCAGGGGACGAGACTTTGCGACCGACTACGCCTGTAGAACTCCACGCAGATCTCGCTTCGGACGGGGCGTTCGACCCGCCCCCGGCTCCACCATCAGACCGAGCGCCCTCATCGGCACGCGGTGCACAAGACGCCCGGCGCACCGCTCGCGGTGGCCGGGCGTTCTGGCGTTCTGATACTCTGCGCGCACCTCGTTCTGCGGGACAGCCCAGACCCATGATCCGCTTTGCTCTGATCGGCGCTGGGTTCATCGGCAGCGCCCACGCGCGCAATCTGGCCGCCCACCCCGAGGTCGCCTTCGTCCTGGTGCACGACGTGGATCGCGGTCGGGCCGAGGCGCTCGCCGGGCGGTACGGCGTCCAGGTCGCCGCGGACGAGGACGCCATCTTCGGGTCGGCCGGTATCGACGCCGTCCTGATCGCCTCCTCGACCGACACCCACGCCGACTACCTGGAGCGGGCTGCCCGAGCCGGCAAGGCGATCTTCTGCGAGAAGCCCATCGACCTCGCCATCGACCGGGCGCGCGCCGCCGTCGCCGCCGTCCAGTCGGCCGGCGTGCCCGCCATGCTCGACTTCAACCGCCGCTTCGACCGGGATCACGCCGAGCTTCGCGCCAGCGTGGCCGGCGGCGAGGTCGGCGCCGTCGAACTGGTCCAGATGACATCCCGCGGACCGGTTGTGCCCCCGATCGCGTACATCAAAGTCTCCGGCGGCCAGATGCGCGACCAGACGATCCATTTCTTCGACCTGCTGCGGTGGATCACCGGGGACGAGCCAGTGGCGGTGCAGGCGATGGGCGCGGCCCTGGCCGACCGGCGGGTGGGCGAGGCCGGCGACGTCGACACGTCGATCGTGCTGCTCCGTCTGAGCGGCGGCGGCCTGTGCCAGATCGACAGCGTCCGCCGCGCCGACTACGGCTACGACGAGCGGATCGAAGTCTTCGGCGCCAAGGGGATGGTGGAGTCGCGGCGCCAGCGGGCTGGCGGCGTGTCGCGCTACGTCGGCGGCGCGATCGTCGAGAGCGGCCTCCACCGGGGTTGGTTCGAGCGCCACGAAGGTACCTACCGAGCGTCGCTCGACGCGTTCCTGGCCGCACTGCGGGAGGGCCGCGCTCCGTCTCCGTCGCTGGCGGACGGCCTGCGGGCGGGGCTGATCGCGGAGGCGGCCACCGCGGCGTTGCGCAGCGGGGCCACCGTCCGCGTCGAGTCGTAGCTATCAGCTATCAGCTATCAGCTATCGGCTGTCAGCTGCGATGTGGGCTCGGTTCGGCGCGAGTCTGTCGATCCGGCTACTGCGTGGCGCTCGTGGCCGAGGCCGACGGGAACTGGTCGGGGAACTGCTGCGCGATTGCCGTGGACAGCGGGTCGGCCAGGGCCGCCGTCATGTCGGCGCCCTGCTTGGCCAGCGTGAACGCACGCCGACCGCTGATTTCCGGCGCGGGCCCGCTAGCGGGTTGTCCCGACCGCCGCCGTCGCCGGGCGCACCAGCCGGCCGCGCGGCGCGCCGACCAGCTCCCCGTCGCACATGACGATCTGCCCCCGCAGCACTGTCGCGACCACCTCGCCGGTGGTGCTCCGCCCCTCGAACGGGGTGTGGTTGTTCTTCCCGTGCAGCCGCGACGCCGCGATGACGCCGGTCTTGCCCAGGTCGACGATCGTCAGGTCGCCGTCCGCGCCCACCTGGATAGCTCCTTTGCGCGGGTACAGGCCCCAGGCGCGCGCCGGCCCCTCGGACGACGCGCGCACGTACTGGGACAGAGTCATGCGGCCGGCCGCCACCGCGTACGTCAGGAAGAGCCGCGCGCTGGTCTCGACGCCGGCGAAGCCGGAGACGGCCCGCCAGATATCGTCGTGCTGCTTCTCCGCCAGCGTGTGCGGCGAATGGTCGGTCGCGATGCCGTCGATCCTGCCGCTGGCCAGGCCACGCAGCAGCGCCTCGCCGTGGCCCGGCGCGCGCACTGGGGGGTTGATGCGCATGAGCGACCCGTGCGCCCGCATGTCGTCGGAGGACAGGAAGCAGTAGTTGGCGCTGGTCTCGGCCGTCACTGAGGCGCCCCTGGCGCGCCACGCGTCGACCATCGCCAGGCCGTCGCTCGACGACAGGTGGAAGACGTGGATGCGGGCGCCGGTCGAGCTGGCGAACAGGGCGACCCGCTGGATCGCCTCGGCTTCGGCGATCGCCGGCCGCGCGTCCAGGTGGGCCAGCGGGTCGGTCCTGCCCGCCGCCTTCATCTGGCGGGTGAGGTGCTGGACGATGGCGTTGTTCTCGGCGTGGAAGCCCATGCGCAGGCCGAGGCCGGCGACCGTGCGCAGGGCGTCCAGCAGCAGGCCGTCGTCCGGTGCGCCGAGGGCGCCGACCGTCTCCGCGAGGAAGCACTTGTAGCCGACGACGCCCGCGCGCGCCATGGGCGCCAGCTGCCCCAGGTTGTCCTGGGCGACCAGGCCGAAGAGTCCGACGTCGCAGAAGGCCGTCGCTTCGGCCAGGCCGCGCTTCTCGTCGACGCGCTCCGCGGTGCTGGTCGGGGGGAGCGTGTTGGGCATGTCGAGGACGGTGGTGACCCCGCCCATGACGGCCGCGCGAGAGCCGGAGCTGAAGTCCTCCTTGTGCTCGAGGCCGGGCTCGCGGAAGTGGACGTGGCCGTCGATGACGCCCGGCAGAACGTACCTGCCGGCGGCGTCGTACACGAGCGCGGCGTCCTGGATGACGTTGCGGTCGAGCGCGCCCGGGGCGGCAATGGCAGAGAACCTGCCGTCGCTCATGGCCAGGTCGGCCGCGACCATGGCGGTGCTGGTGACGACTGTGCCGTTCTTGACGACGAGGTCGGCGCGCTGCACGGTCCGCTGCCCTCCCAACCACTCGGGCGGTCAGCCGAAGGTTACACCCGCACCCGTACCCGCACCCGCGACCGCCGGACGGCGCGCCCGGTCAGCGGTTAGCAGTCAGCGCCCGAGGGTCTCGGCGAGCGCGCCGCGCACGCGCTGGTACTCCTGATCGGCGAGGGCGACGCGCTCGGCCGCGCCAGCGAGATTGCCCATGCGGGCCCCGGACTCGAGCGCCTGGCACACGGCGGCGAGCGACAGGCCGCCGAGGTTGGAGCTGCTCGACTTCAGGTCGTGGGCTGCCCAGGCGAGGTCGGCGGCGCTGCCGGCAGCGACCGCGCGCTGCATGGTGGCGAGGAGGTCGACCGCACCGGCGACGTAGGTGTCGATCACCTCGGTCAGGAAGTCCGCGTCGTCGCCGATTGCTTCGAGCAGGTTGGCGATGGTGGCGTCGTCCAGCGGCGCGGCGGCGGCCGTGTCCGTGCCGGTGTTTCTGTCCTGGTCCTCGTCCGTGGTCGGATTGGTGGTAGCAGCTAGGCTGGTCGATTGCTGGGACGTCTCCGTCGTCATGTGAACCTCCTGAGTCAGCCGGCGGTGGCGCCACGTGGGACACCGCGTCGGCCGCACGCCCCTATCCACTACTGGTCTAGTGAAAGTATAAGGATGGGGCTGTGGGCCGCGCGGCTTTTCCGGCCCCCGGTCGCACACCACCGCCATACTTGCACCGGTGCCGCGACCGTCCACTCGCTGTCCCACCACCCCTTGATCGATGATCGGTATGGATCGCCCACCCGCCGCGCCCCCGACCGCCCCGCCCACGCCTATCCGCGTCGCCCACGGCGCGCCGTCCCCGTTCCGCCGCGGGCCACGCGACGAGCCCATCCGCCTCCTCGTGGTCGACGACCATCCGCTCGTGCGCCTCGGCCTGGTGAGCGTGTTCGCCACCGCCCGCAACGTCGAGGTCGTCGGCCAGGCGAGCGACGTCGCCCAGGCCCTGGCCGCCGTGCGCGCCTGTCGACCAGACGTGGTCGTCATGGACGTCCGCCTGCCTGACGGCAGCGGGATCGACGCCTGCCGCGCGATCCGCGCCGCGTCGCCCACCACCAGGGTCGTCATCCTGACGTCCTTCGCCGACGACAACGCCGTCGTCACCGCCGTCGGCGCCGGCGCCAGCGCCTACCTCCTGAAGCGGAGCAAGCCAGACTGGCTGATCGCTGCCGTCGAGACGGCGGGCGAGGGTGGCTCCTTGGTCGACCCCGCCGTGAGTGAGGCGGCGCTGCGCGGGCTGCGCGGCGCTCCCCCGATGCCCGTGGCGGAGCCGCTGGCTGGCCTCTCCGAGCAGGAGCGCCACGTTCTGCCCCTGATCGCCGAGGGCCACACCAACCGGCAGATCGCCGCCGCCCTCCGCCTGAGCGAGCATACCGTCAAGGCGCACGTCAGCAACATCCTCAGAAAGCTGCGGCTGTCACGCCGCGTCGAGGCGGCCAGCCTGGTGGCCCGCCAGACGGCGACGCTGCCCTCGGCCCCGGCCCCTCAGCCGAGGCCGACGATTCAAGCGCCTGGGCGCTGACCCTAACCCTAACCCTAACGCTGAGAGCGGCGGGCGGCGCCCGGCGTCGGCGCTCGGTGGTGGCCGCGGGCACGCTCCCGCTCCTGCCGGTGCAACTCCTTCTGGTCCATCGAGCGGGTACTGAAGCCCCATTGCACCAGCCAGCGCCAGGCGGTGGAGTAGCCAATGCCCAGCTCGTCGGCGATGGCCTCCACCGACTGCAACCGCCCAAGGAGCTCGGGCAGCAGCGTGTCCAATGGCTGGCCGTACTGCATCTCGGCTAGGCGCATCGAGGCGCTCTTCCGCAGGGGCCGGCCGGCGCCAGGCTCGGTGTGGCTGTCCGTAGGACTGGTGTCAACTTTCATACGCGACGTACCTCCTGCACACAGCCTAGGAGTTTCACGCGCATAATGGTCTCCGCGGGCATTCGGCTTCGGTTGTGCCTCGGTTGACCACGTCCCGCGCCGGCGGGTCCAGCCACCGTGCCCCAGCGCGCGTCGTCGCGGCCAGGTGGACTACGCCCGATTCGCCGACCCCGCCACCGCTTGCCCGACCAGCCGCTCGACCACCGCCCGCAGCTCCCACGTGTCGAGCGGCTTCGCCAGGTAGTCGTGCACGTTCGCCGCGCTCAACCGCTCCAGGGTGCTCGCCGGGTGGTCCGCCGCCGAGATCGTCACGATCGGTACCCGGCGCAAGCTGGGCAGCTCACGGCAGCGCTCGATGAAAGCCACGCCGTTCATAACCGGCATACGCAGGTCCACCACTATCGCGTCTGGCGTCTGCCGGCTGGCCAGCGCCAGCGCCTCCCGGCCGTCGGCCGCCTCGGCGACCCGGTAGCCCGCGCGGCGCATGATAGTGCCCATCATCCGCCGGTACAGCGGCTCGTCGTCGACGACCAGCACCACAGGGGTGGCCTCGGCGACGTACCCCGCCAGGGCCGCGTCCGCGCGACCAAACTCCTCGTCGAGCTGTTGCAGGATGCCCTCGGCTGGCGCCAGGTCCGCCCCGGCCACGACCAGCTCCAGGTTCTCGCACAGACCGGCCATCGCTGTCGCGCCGAGACAGGCGGCGCTGCCTTTGAGCGCGTGCGCCTGCTCCTGGAGCGCGCCCCGGTCGGCCGCGGCGGCGGCGGCGCGCATGGTCGCCAGGCGCACGGTCGCGTCCTCGCGGAACACCTGGTGCAGATCGCGCACCACGTCCACTGTGTCGTCGTCCTCCAGCTCGCGCAGCGCGCGGAGCGTCTCGCGGTCGACGGCGGCCGCCCGCGTCGCGGGGGCGCTCTCGCCAGGGAGCGGCGGTGTCCGTCCCGTTGGCGCATGGGGCAGCCACCGCTCGAGGGTGGTCGCCAGCTCCGCGGCGCGCACAGGCTTCGACAGGTAGTCGTCCATCCCGGCCGCCAGGCAGCGCTCCCGGTCACCGTACAGGGCGAGCGCCGTCATGGCCACGATAGGTGTCCGCCGGCCAGCCCCCTGGCGCTGCCGGATGGTGGCGGTCGCCGCGTAGCCGTCGAGCCGGGGCATCTGGCAGTCCATCAGCACGACGGCGTACTCGACGTCCGCGACCGCGTCGACGGCCGCCTGGCCGTCGGCCGCCACGTCCACCTGGTAGCCCAGGTTCTGCACCATCAGGCGCGCCACGTGCCGGTTGACCGCGTTGTCCTCGACCAGGAGCACCCGCGGCGCGTCGGCGGCAGCGCGACCGCCGTGGAGCCCGTCGTGGGCTGGCCGCTGGTCCGCGACCACGATCCCCGGCACCGGCGCCACCAACGGCCCGGCGGCGCCGTCCAGACGCCCGGTGGACTCGCCGGTCGGCCGCTCCGTCGCCAGGCGAGCCTCGTCGATGTGGGAGAAGTGCAGGACGTCGTCGATCACCCTGAGCACGCCCTCGCCCGAGGCGCTGACGATCTGGGCGTATTCGCGCTGCTGGGAGGAGAGCGGCGTGTCCAGCAGCAGTTGCGCCATGCCGATCACGCCGCTCATGGGCGTCCGGATGGCGTAGCTGATGCGGGTCAACAGCTCGGACTTGGCCCGGAGCGCCTCGCGGGCCAGGTCCAGCCGGTCGGCGTCGCGCTGCCGCGCCTCCCCGCGGGTGGCGTGGCGTGTCGCGGGCGGACGTCTCAGTGGCCGGACCATGCGGCGCTCCCGGGCCGGGCGGCGCGCAGCTGCCGCAGGGCCGCCGCGAGCTGACCCACCACCTCCTGCAGGGTGGCGCTCGCCGCCCGCGCCCGCGGCGCCAGGTCCGGCTCATCCTCCAGCAGCTGGGCGCGAAAGTAGACCTTTCCCAACGCGTTGTTCAGCTCGTGCTGCGCGGTCGTCGATACCAGCCTGATGCCGCGCTCGCGAGCGGCGCCCTCGCGTTCGGACTGCACTGGCAGCAACCGGGCCAGCACCTGGACCAGCCCCGCTTCGGCGGCCGTCCCCGACGCCGCCCGCCAATCCATCCCACAGAGCATCCCCCAACACGAGCCGTCGGGGGCGACGACCGGCACCGCGGCGTAGCCGCGCACGCCGAGCGCTGTCCGCGCCGCCAGCCCGGCGAGCAACGGCGCCCACTGCGCGTCGGCGACGACCAGCGGCCCCAGTGTGCCGACGACGACCGGCCAGCCGGCCTGGGCCAGCGCCAGCATGGCGTCCGGCTCGGCGCGCGCTGGTCGGGGCCAGGCGCCGTTGTCCCGAAGGGCGAGAAGAGACAGGCGCCCGCCGCCGCCGGTCGGCCGCGCCAGCAGCGTCAGGCGCAGGCCGAGGAGCTGGTCCATGGCTCGCGCGGCGGCGTCCAGAACCTCGTTGCGGGCAAGCTGGCGGGCGACCCGAGCGTTGGCGGCGGCGGCCGATGGCGCGGCCAGCTCCGGCGCCGCCACACGACTCGCCCTGGCCCTCTCCGTCTGCCTCGCGCTCCGCCCACGACCAACCACCCTAACCATTACTTTCATTAGTCTAGTGGATCGCACAGCGTCCTGTCGCTTCGCCCAGCCGCGCCGAGGCGCCCAGCTGGTGTGGCCGCACCGTGCCCGGTGGCCCGGTGAAGATCGCCCAGTACCCCGCGGCCGCTGGCGACGGTGACTACCCGTGCCCCTGACGCTCGAACGCCAGCTCGACCCTCTCTGTCAACGGCATGGCCAGGGGCGATGTGACTTCGTTGTAGCCCGGCGCGGCGCCGCAACGGTCGCACGGCGGGGCTATCCTGGCGTGACCTCACGACACACACACGTACTGGGAGTCGTCCGTGCCTATCCTGCTCATCCTCGGCATCCTGTGCCTCATCATCTGGGGCGGTGGGTTCTTCTTCTTCGCTCTCGGCAGCATCATCCACCTGGCGCTGGTTGTGGCGGTCGTCCTGATCATCGCCCACTTCGTCATGGGAAGCCGCAGCCGGGTCTGAGCCCGCCGCTTCCGCGCCATCGGCGGGGCGCTTGATGCTCGCGGCAAGCGGCGCCTCCGGCTACGTCCAGACCGTGTCATTCAGTGTAAGCTTGAAATCAAATACCGCCCCGAAGCCCGTGCCCGGCGCGGCCCGACTGTATGATTAGTGGTAGTGGTAGCTATGCCGGACTTCGTCGTCCTGCTCGCCGCGCCCCGCGGCTTCTGCGCCGGCGTCGAGCGCGCCATCCGCACCGTGGAGCTCGCCCTCGAGCAACGGTCCCCCGGCGACGACGACCAGCCCGTCTACGTGCGCCACGAGATCGTCCACAACCGCGTCGTCGTCGACAGCCTGCGCGCGCGCGGCGCCGTCTTCGTCGAGGACACGGCGGACATCCCCGAGGGCGCAACGGCAGTCTTCTCGGCCCACGGCGTCTCGCCCGAGGTCCGGGCCGAGGCCGCCGCCCGCGGCCTCGCCACGCTTGACGCCACCTGCCCGCTCGTCTCTCGCGTCCACGCGGCCGTGCTGCGCTACGCCAGGAACGGCTACACGATCCTGTTCGTCGGGCACGCCGGCCACCCCGAGGTGGCGGGCGTCGTCGGCGAGGCGCCCGGCCAGGTGCGCCTGGTCCAGAGCGTCGCCGACGCCCAGACCGTCCCCGTGGCCGACCCGGACCGGGTGGCCTACGCCACCCAGACCACGCTCAGCCTGGACGACGTCGCCGCTGTCCTCGCGGCCCTGCGCCAGCGGTTTCCGCGCCTGGTGGGCCCCGAGTCGGGCGACGTGTGCTACGCCACCCAGAACCGCCAGGAGGCCGTCCGCGCGCTCGTGGAGCGCCGCGGGGCGGACGTCGTCCTCGTGCTCGGCTCGCCAAACTCGTCGAACTCGAACCGGCTGTGCGAGGTGGCCCGGTTCGCGGGCGCCCGCGCGGCCTACCTGGTCGGCTCAGCCGCCGAGCTGGACCCGGCCTGGCTGGAAGCCGCGCGGCGGGTCGGCGTCTCGGCCGGAGCGTCGACGCCCGAACACCTCGTCGCCGAGCTGATCGCGCGACTGCGTGAGCTGGGCGCTCGCCAGGTCGAGACGGTCGAGACGCGTGTCGAGGACGTCTTCTTCTCGCCACCACCGATGCCGCGCCCGGCGGCTGCTATCCTCGGGGCAGAATGACTGACAAGACGGGCGCCCTGCGGACGCGCGACGCCGAGACACTCACCACCTGGCGCTGCCTGACCTGCCGCTACGAGGTTGCCGACTCCATCCTGCCGCGGAAGTGCCCGCGGTGTGGGGCTTCGCGCGTCAAGTTCGTCGAGGTGGGCGCCAAGGCCGACGCGGACGAGTAGCGGCACAGCGTGGGCACCCGAGCGGCGCCCGCCGCGGTCAGGCGGGTTGCGCTCGCCGGTTTGGTCGCCCTCGCGCTCCTCGCCTTCGGCGAAGCCGCGACGGCGGCGCTGCCGGTCCCGCTGACTCTCCTGGTCGAGGGCAACCAGGTCACCGTCATGGTCGATGGCGGACAGCACCGCGTCAGCGGCAGCACGCCGGGCGGCTGGCGGGCGGTCCGCTTCGAGCAGCCGGACGCCCTGCTCCGCGAGTACCAGATCGACGGGACCGACCTGACGTTTACCCTGGATCGTGACCCCGAGCACATCCAGCGCCTGCAGGGTACGCCGCTCTACGCCCTGGACGCGTGGCTGAGGGACGAGTCGAGCTTCAGCGGCTGGGAGCGCGTGCAGCTGGCCGACGGCGCCTCAGGGGCCGTGCTGGCCCGGGGCGCGGACGACGCCGCGGCGGCCCGCCTGCCAGCGGCTTTCCGCCTGGACGCCGCGGTGCGCCGCCTCGAGGCGCCGGCCCGCCTCTGGCTGCTCGGGCAGGACGATGGCTCGGCACGCGAGGGCGTCGAGCTGGACCGCGACGGTCGCCACGTCCGCTGGCTCGCCGAAGCGGCCGGCACCACCACCGTGGTGGCGAGCTGGTTCTTCCCGGAGCAGCCCCTGCCCTTCCTGGCCGAGCTGGCGCACCTCCTCGGCCGATCCGCGGCCGCGGGCTTCGCCACCGTCGCGACGGTCTGTCTCGTCGGGCTCGCCGCCACGCCCCTCGCCACCCTCTGGCGGGGCCACGCCTCAGGCGGCCTGCTCGGCGCACGGGTCCGCTCCGCGCTGCCACGCTGGTTTCCGCTCGTCGCCCTGGTCGCCTGGACCAGTGGCGCCACCTGGATTTCGGTGCGCCTGTACCGGCAGCTGCCGCACGTACTCGACGCGGTCTCCTACACGTTCCAGGCCGGCATTTTCCGGTCGGGCCACCTGTGGCTGGCGGCGCCCGCCTCTGTCGACGCGCTGCGCGGGCCGTTCGAGGTCGTCTCCCAGGGGCGCTGGTTCTCGCAGTACCCGCCCGGTGCGCCGGCAGTCTACGCGCTGGGTGGGCTGGTCGGGATGGGCTGGCTCGTCGGCCCTGTCGCCGGAGTGGTCATGATCGCCGCCACCGCGTGGAGCGCTGGCCATCTGTTCGGGCCGCGGGAAGCGCTGGTCACCGTAGGGCTGGGCGCGATCTCGCCGTTCATCCTGTTCCAGGCGGGGTCGTTCCTGAGCCACCCGATCTCGGGCGCCGTGCTGGCGCTGGCTCTGGCGGCGTTGGTGCACGCGGAGGCGGCCCCGCGCGCCCGCCCGTACGCGTACGTCGCGCTCGGCGTGCTGCTTGGCGCGGCCTTCGCCGTCCGCGAGGTCGCGGCTGTCATCTTCGCGCTGCCTCTGCTCGCCGTGCTCGGCTGGCGCCGACGCTGGCGTGCCCTCGGCTGGCTGGCCGTGGGCGTGGCGCCGCTCGTCCTCGTCTACCTCGGCTACAACGCGGCGCTGACCGGGAGTCCCCTGGCGCTGCCCCGGGCGCTGTTCGACGGGCGCGACCACTTCGGCTTCGGCGATGGCATTGGCTTCTACGGCCGCCACACCCCGGCCGCGGGCCTCGTGGTCGCCGACGAGCTGCTCACGCTGCTGCAATTCGACCTGTTCGGCTGGCCGCCCCTGTTCGGCCTGGGTGTCTTGACGCTGCCCGTCCTGCTCTTGCGGCCGACACGGGCCGATCTGCTGCTCGTCCTCGGCGCGGGCCTGTTCGTCGCCACCTACACGCTGTACTTCGCAAGTGGTGTGGCGCTCGGCCCGCGCTACTACTACGAGGCTCTCCCGTGGCTGCTGCCGCTGGCCGCGCGGGGACTACTCGCGGCATTGGCGGCGGCGCGCGCCCTCGGAGCGGGCACGCTGGCCTCGCGCGTGGCCCTACTGGGCGTCCTGGGTTGCCTGTGCATGAACACGGCGTTCTACTATCTGCCCCGTCAGGTGGAGCGGCGCACCGATTTCAACGACCTGCCCTACAGACGGCGAGCCAGCGTGCCCTTCGTCGAGACCGGTCTGTTCGGGCCACGGCTCAGGCTCGGTCCCACGCTCGGCGCCGCGCCGCTGCTGGTTGTGACCGACGATTGGTGGCTGCACAACGTCGTGCTGGCGCCCTTGAACTGCCCGGATCTCGACAGGTCGGCGCTAGCCGCGTGTCCCGCTCTGTTCGCGCTGGCCACCGGGCCTGACCAGCTGGAGCGGCTGCGCGCGCAGTTCCCGGACCGCACCGTGGTGCGGGCGGTGGACAGTGAGGGTGTGGTCGAGCTTGTCCCGTGACAGGCCTGGAACGCGTCGGCGCGCGCTGGCACGCGGCGCCTGGACTCATGTGCCCACTAGCGCGGGGAGGCTGGCGGGCGTTCAATGCGTGAGGTGGTGGATAGGTGGATAGAATGTACGCACCACGAGAGCTCAGCGCACTGCTCCCACACGCTGATCCCAGCTCCGACCTCCGTTGGGTTGCCGAGCTGCTGGCAGAGCGGCGAGAGGAGATTCTGAGCCGCTGGTTGGACGGCGCGGCGGGGCAGCCGCTTCCCGAACGGCGGTCACCCGTGGCCGGCAGCCCCCATATCCCACGAGTCTTCGACGCCCTGACGGAGGCGCTCCACCCGGCCGCCGTCCCCGAGGGGGACGCGGAGCCGCCGCGGGCGCACTCGGCCGTCCTCCACGCGGCCCACGAGCACACGCATGCCCGTCTCCAGCAGGGCCTGCGCGCGGCCGAGATCATCGCCGAGTTCCGTCTGCTCCGCCAGGAGATTGGGCGCGCGCTCCATCGCCACAGCGACGCCGCCGCTCGCGCCGCCGACATCGCCAGCGCCGAGCTCCTGATCAACGACGCTCTGGACGCCGCCATCGCGCTGGCTCTCGCCGCCATGTCCAGCCAGGTCGACGAGGTCCGCGACGAGCTCCTGGCCGGCGTCGTGCACGACGTGCAGCAGCCCATGACGGCGATCAAGGGCAACCTCCAGCTCGCTCTGCGCGGCCTCGCCCGCGTCGACGGGGACGTCGGAGGCATCCGCGACGCGGTCCAACGCGCGCACGCGGAGACGGACCGGATGGGCGACCTCATGGCCACCCTCACCGAAGCGTCCCGTCTGGCGCTGGGCCGGATGGAGCCGCGGCGGTCCGAGGTCGACCTGCCGTCTCTGGTCGCCGACGTCGTTGCCCGCTGCGACGAGTCCGCGTCGAGTCGGATCACGCTGGAGGTCGCGCCTGGCCCGCGGCCCACCGGCTTCTGGGACCCCGTCATGCTCCAGCGGGTCGTCGGCAACCTGTTGTCGAACGCCGCCAAGTACTCGCCGCCAGGGTCGCCGATCCAGGTGACTGTCGCGGGGGGTGACGAGGCGCGGCTGGCCGTGCACGATCGCGGCCTGGGTCTGACGCCGGACGAGGTGGGGCGCCTGTTCCAGCGCTACAGCCGCGGCCAGGCCGCTATCGACAGCGGCGTGCAGGGCCTCGGCCTCGGGCTGTACCTGTCGCGCGGCATCGTGGAGGCGCACGGCGGACGCATCTGGTGCCAATCGGCGGGCCCCGGACAGGGGACGTCGTTCTACGTGGTGCTCCCGTGCGGCGTGGACCGAGACACGGGCCGTCCGCTGGCCGAGGCGCTGTAGTAGCCCGGATTGTTCACCATCCCGGGCAACATTGCGGCGAGGCGCCACCAGCCTGCACTATGCTGCGAGGCAGATCGTATGCGTGCCGGAGCGCCCTTCACCACGCTCGCCCGCGCTAAGCGCGTAGCGCGAACAAAGGCAAGGGCCTAAGCAGGTGGAGCTCACATGATCAGAATGAAGCAAGACTTACGACCACCTGCTTAGGCACGACCGCGCTGGAGTCTGACCTCGGGTGCCGCCACTGATCGTCTCACATCGCCCGACACCACCTGACAACCCGCTCCCGCTGCTGCGGCACGGCGCCATCGAGGCCATCGAGCTCATCCCCTGGGGCTCCAACTACACGTTCGCGGCCCTGGTGAACGGCGAAGACGGCAGCTCGTGCCTGGCGGTGTACAAGCCGCGCCGCGGCGAAGTGCCGCTGCGCGACTTCCCGTCAGGGACGCTCTACAAGCGCGAGGTGGCGGCGTACCTGCTGGCCCACCACCTCGGCTGGACGCTGGTGCCGGCGACGATCATCCGCGAGCAGGCGCCGCACGGCATCGGCAGCCTCCAGTTCTACGTCGAACCACAGGTCGGACCCGCGGCGCGCTTCGATCGCTTGCTCGCCTCCCATCGCCGGGAGCTGCAGCGCATGGCCCTGTTCGACCTGCTGACCAACAACGCCGACCGCAAGGGCGGCCACTGCCTGCTGGACGTGCACGGCCAGGTCTGGGGCATCGACCACGGCCTGACGTTCCACCACGTGCCCAAGCTGCGCACCATCATCTGGGAGTTTGCCGGCGAGCCTATCCCGGACGACTTCATGGAAGCGCTGGCCGCCGTCCGTGCCGACCCCGTCCGGGTGGACGTCATCCGCCACATGCTGGCCCCGCTGCTCTCGGCCGGCGAGCTGCGCGCCCTGTTCGACCGCTGGGACCGCCTGCTGGCCGCCCCGTGCTACCCGGACCTCGATCCGTACCGCAACGTCCCGTGGCCGCCGTTCTGAACGGCGAGCCGGGCAAGTAAGCCACCGCGGAGCACGGGCCCAGTACACTGGACCGACCGCACGCGGCGATGCTTCTCGTCGTCCATCGCCCGTGCCGACTCGCAGCCGCCGCACGCTCCTCAGCCATGCCCCGACGCCGCAAACGCGAACGCCCTGGCGCCCGGCTGGCGCGGTCCTACCTCGCCATGCGGGCCGACCAGTCCACCGAGCGCCAACCAGAAGGCAAGCCGCCTTCGCTGGGCGGGACGGTGCGCCTGCCCCGCCTGGACGCCGTCCAGCTGAATTCGCCCGAGGCGCACGCGCAGTACCGCCTGGCCGTGCTGGCGCGCCTGGCGACCGGCGGCAGCCAGTGGTTCGTCCTCGCCAGCGGCCAGTAGCACCGCGGTCTCCGCACGCGAGCGCCTGATCGGCCACTTCCGTGCCGAGCCTGACTCGGGTCCGGTAGGCTGCCGGCCATGGCCTGGACCGTGGAGCAGGTTGTCGCGCTCGCGCCCGACGCCGCCGCGGCACGTGCGGGCCGCCAGCTGGCCGCGCCGGATCGGTGGGAGTCGGTAGCTGGCGCTGAGCACACCGTCTGGGGAGAGTGCCGGGGTAGCGCAGCCGTGCCGTACCGCGCAGCCGTCGATCTGACAGGACCGGCGTTCACGTGCAGCTGCCCGTCGCGCAAGCTCCCGTGTAAGCACGCTCTTGGCCTGTTCCTGCTCGCCGTCGGCGAGCCGGCGTCCCTCGCTCGGCACGAGCCGCCGGACTGGGTGGCCGAATGGCTCGTCGGTCGACGCGCGCGAGCCCAGCGCCCCACCCAGCCCACTGCCCCGCGGGCTGCCGACGGACAGCAGAAGCGGGAGCGACGGCGTGAGGCGCTGGTGGCGGCGGGCGTCGAGGAGCTGGAGCGCTGGCTGGAGGACATCGTCCGGCTTGGGCTGGCGGAGCTGCCGGCTCGGCCGCGGGCGGCCTTCGAGCAGATCGCCGCTCGGCTAGTGGACGCCCAGGCGCCCGGCTTGGCGCGGTTCGTCCGCGACCTGGCCGCGGTGCCCCACGCGGGCGAGCGCTGGCCAGAGCGGATGCTCCTCCGGCTGGCCCGCCTGGAATTGCTGCTGGAAGCGTACCGGCGGATCGACGCTCTCACGCCCGAGCTGCGTGCCGAGATTCGGTCGCTGGTTGGATTCACTGTCAGGCGCGAGGACATCCTGGCCGCTGAATCAGTCCGCGACGTCTGGAGCGTGCTGGGTCGCAAGAGAGCCGTCGAAGATCGGCTGCAGGTGCAGCGCACCTGGTTGTGGGGCGAGCGTGCCCAGCGGTGGGCGCTGATCCTGGACTTCGCCATCAGCGGGCAGCCGCTGGACGGAAGCCTGGTTCCGGGCGCGCGGGTCGAGGCTGAGCTGTGCTTCTACCCGGGCGTCCCCGCGCTGCGCGCCCTGCTCCGGACTGCACCCCGGGCCGTCGGCAGGGTTGAAGCGCTGCCAGGTGACGGTGTGGAACCGGTCCTGCGCCACTACGCCGAGATTTTGGCGCGCAACCCGTGGGTCGAGCGCTACCCCGTCGGCCTGGGCCGCGTTGTACCGGATGGCGGCCAGGACGACTGGTGGCGGGTGGTCGACCCGACCGGTCGACAGCTGCCGTTGGCCGGAGTGGCCGGCTGGCAGCTTACCGCGCTTTCGGGCGGGCACCCCATCGACCTGTTCGGGGAGTGGGACGGCTTCGCGGTGTGGCCATGGAGCGCGGCGGCAGACGGGTCTTTCGTGCACGTCGAGGCGCCCGTCTGAGGCCGGCCCCGGGCCGCGCGATTGGGACGCCGCACACAATGACCTTTCAGACGTTGCTCGACGTGGCGGTGGCCGGCACCCGGCGCGCGGACCCGCCTGCGATCCTGCCAGAGCTCGCCACGGCGGGAGCAGAGCGCCGACTGCTGCGCGGCGCGGCGTACGCTGGCCTGCGCCGACTGGCGGGCTACGTGCCGGAGCCGGCGCCCCGGCCCATCCCCACGCCGAGCCCACTAGACACCCTACCCGAAGTGCCGGCGGCTGCCGCCGCTCGCCTACCCGAGATTCTGAACGAGTACCCCGAGCTACTGCCCGAATGGCTCGGCTGCGCCAGAGCGCGCGGCCTGCGGGCGCCGTTCGTTCTGCTGCCGCGACTCATCGAGCACGTCCGTGCCCATCCCGAGCTGCTTGACCAGCTCGCGTCTGTAGGCGGACGTCGCCTGGCGTGGCTCGCGGCCCGCAATCCGGCCTGGCGCTTCGCGGCGGCCAGCGATCCAGTGGAGAGTTTCGAGACGGGCGCGCGCGTCGAGCGGGCTCGGGCCCTGCGCACCATCCGATCTGGAGGCCCGGCCCGGGGACGAGCGCTGCTGGAGGCCTCCTGGGGCGGGGAGAGCCCCGAGGCGCGCGAGACCCTCCTGGAGTCCCTGATGGAGGGGCTCTCCGCGGACGACGAACGACTGCTGGAGCGCGGCCTGCGCGACCCGCGCAAAGAGGTGCGCGAGGTAGCCTTGCGGCTTCTGCGCCGCATTCCCGCGTCCAGCTTCGCGCAACGCTGGGCGGGCCGAGCCCGAGAGCTCGTCCACGTGCGGCGGCGCCTGCGCGGCACGCGGGTCGAGATCAGGCAGATCGACAGCTTCGACCCGAGCTGGGCGCACGATGGCGCCGAGCAGCGGGTGCCCAAGGGCATGAACCGGACAGGCTGGTGGCTCCAGCAGCTGCTTGCCTTCACGCCGCCCGACGTCTGGCCGTCTGGAATTCTGCCTGCTCTGCTCGCCAGCGAGTGGCCGGACCCGTTGGTGGCAGGGCTGGCGCAGGCCGCTGCCGCCTACCGGCACGCACCCTGGAGCGCCGAGCTGATCGCCGCCTGGGCCGCGGCGAAGGACCAGCGTCGCCGCCTGCCGTTCGACGGCGCGGCGCTACTCGCCAGCCTGCCACCCGATCAGGCCGAGGCGTCGCTACGGCGCGCCCTCGACGTTGATCCGGCGACCGGCCCCTTGCTCGCGGCCGCCTGGCTCCACCCGTGGAGTCAGCAGTTCAGCCTCTTCTTCGCCCAACGCCTGCCCGTCTTCCGGCCGCTGTGGGGCTACGCGGGCAGGGCGCCGCTGGCGCAGGCCGCGCTCCAGCTCGATCCAGCCGTCCTGCCGGAGTTAAGGCAGCTCCTGGAGCGCGAGCAAGAAAACGCCTGGGATCGGCATGTTCTGGAGCGGATGGTTGCCACTGTCAGCTACCGGGGCGCTCTCAGAAGGGACTTCCAGTGATCGACACGGAGATCGTGCGGCAGCATGCGGAGCGGGAGTTCGCGGAAGAGCTCGACCAGCTGGCGGTCCTGGACGACCGGCCGCGGCCACCGTCCTGGCGCCTATCGCCGTGGGCAGTGTCGGTGTACCTGCTCGGCGGCCGCCTGGCCAACCATGTCGAGATCACGCCGAAGTACATCGGCGACCGACGTGTCATCGAGGTGGCGGTTGCCACCCTGGCGACCGACCGCGCCCTGCTCCTGCTGGGGCTGCCAGGCGTGGCGAAGTCGTGGGTCTCCGAGCACCTGGCGGCGGCGATCTCCGGCGACTCCACCCTTCTCGTGCAGGGCACCGCCGGCACCCCCGAAGAGGCCATCCGCTACGGCTGGAATTACGCCCTGCTGCTGGCCGAAGGACCGTCGACGCGGGCGGTGGTCCCGTCACCTGTCATGCGCGCCATGCAGGCTGGCAAGATCGCCCGGATCGAAGAGCTGACTCGCATCCCCTCGGACGTCCAGGACGCGCTCATCACGGTCCTGTCCGAGAAGACCCTGCCGATGCCGGAGCTGGACGGCGAGGTCCAGGCGCGCAAGGGCTTCAACGTCATTGCCACCGCCAACAACCGCGACCGCGGCGTCAACGACCTCTCGTCGGCCCTCAAGCGCCGCTTCAACACCGTCGTGCTACCGGTGCCGGCCACTCTGGAGGAGGAGACACGCATCGTCGAGATGCGCGTCTCCGCGCTCGGCCGGGCACTGGAGCTGCCCGCCGAGACGCCGGCGCTCGAACAGATCCGGCGCGTGGTGACGGTCTTCCGCGAGCTGCGCGGCGGCATGACCGAGGACGGTACGGCGAAGCTGAAGGTTCCGAGCGGGACGCTGTCGACGGCGGAGGCCATCTCGGTCATCGCGGGGGGCCTGGCCCTGGCGGCGCACTTCGGGGACGGCCGCCTCCGTGCCCCCGACGTCGCCGCCGGCCTCGTGGGCACGGTGGTTCAGGACCCCGTCCGCGACACAGTGGCGTTCCGCGAGTACCTCGAGACCGTCGTCCGCGACCGTGACGGCTGGCGCGACCTGTACCGGGCCGCCCGAGAGCTGGTCTGAGCGGGACGGAGTGGGCCGCATGGGCCAACACGTCACCATCTTCGGCGTGCGGCACCACGGGCCTGGCTCAGCTCGCTCGCTGGTGCGGGCGCTCACCGCTCTGAAGCCAGACGTCCTCTTGCTGGAGGGGCCGCCGGACGCCCAGGCAGTGCTCCCCTTCGCAGTATCGGCAGACATGCGCCCGCCAGTGGCTCTCGTCGTGTACCCACCTGACCAGCCTGGCCGGGGCGTGTTCTACCCTTTCGCCAGCTTCTCCCCCGAGTGGAATGCGCTCCGCTACGCGCTGGGACGCGGCATTCCCGCACGCCTGTGCGACCTCCCGCAGGCGTTTGCCCTGGCAGTCCGTGAGCAGGCGGAGCCCAACGAAGCCGAGCGGGCACCGGCGGCCGATCCGATCCGCCTGCTCGCCCAGGCCGCCGGCGAACCGGACCCCGAACGCTGGTGGGAGCAGCTGGTCGAGCAGCGGCGCGACGACGCCGATGTGTTCCGTGCCGTCAGCGACGCGATGGCCGCGGTACGCGAGGGCATGCCTGAGCCCACCGGCCACGAGGGCCGCCGAGAGGCGCACATGCGCCAGATGATTCGGACAGCCGAGCGAGAGGGCTTTGCGCGCATCGCCGTGGTCTGCGGTGCCTGGCACGCGCCGGCGCTGGCGAACCGACCGCCCGCGCCGACCGACGCCGATCTGCTGCGTGGCCTGGAGCGTGTCCGGGTTGAGGCGACCTGGGTTCCCTGGACCGCCTCCCGCCTGGCCTCGGCCAGCGGCTACGGCGCGGGCGTCGAATCCCCGGCGTGGTACCGCCATCTGTGGGAAACCAACGGTAGCCTGGCGACCTGGATGGCCGCCGCCGCCCGACTCCTGCGGGACCAGGAGCTGGACGCCTCCCCGGCACAGGTCGTCGAGGCCGTCCGACTGGCCGAAGCCCTGGCTGCTCTGCGTGGGCGGCCGCAGGCCAGCCTGGCCGACGTGAGCGAAGCGACCCTCAGCGTGCTGTGCGCCGGCGAGGCGGCCAGGCTGGGGGTCATCTCGCGCAAGCTCATCGTCGGCGACGACATGGGGACGCTGCCGGCGGACGTGCCCACCGTCCCGCTTCAGCGCGACCTCGACGCTCTGATCCGCCGGCTACGCCTGCGGCTCGACCCCGAGGAGCGCCCCCTCAACCTGGATCTGCGCCAGGGCGTCCACCGTGAGCAGAGCCAGCTCCTGCACCGACTTCGCCTCCTGGGCATCGAGTGGGGTCGGCCTCAGGCGGCGCCCTCTGGCAGCCATGGGACCTTCCACGAGCTCTGGCGCCTCCAGTGGCGACCCGAGCTGGCGTTGGCGCTCATCGAGGCCGGCGTCTACGGCAACACGGTGATGCAGGCCGCCACGGCGCGGGCCATCGAGCGGGGCCAACAGGCCGGCGACCTGACCGAGCTGGCCACGCTCGTCCAGCGTGCGCTCATGGCTGGACTGACCGAGGCCTCGGCCACGCTCGTCGGGCTGCTGGGCGCTCGGTCCGCCGAGTCGACGGACGTCTCCCAGATGCTTTGCGCGCTGCCACCGCTCGCTACCGCGCTGCGCTACGGCGACGTACGGGCGACGAGCCAGGCCGTGCTCGCGCCCGTCACGCTGGCCCTCGCTGAGCGGGCGATGGCCGGCCTCGGGCCAGCGTGTGCCGAGGTAGACACCGAACGGGCCCGTGCGCTGGCCCGCCAGATAGCGGGCGCCAATCGAGCGGTCGTCGTGCTCCAGAGTCCCCGGACGGGCCGCGAGGACGGCGGCGCGGCTGCCGGTGGAGTGGTCCCGGCCGACGCCTGGTGGGCCGCGCTGGCTCGGCTCGCCGACCAGGCGACCGTGCCGGGCCTGATCGCCGGAACCTGCTGCCGCCTGCTCCTCGGCACCGACCAGATGACTGGCGCCGATGCCGCGGCGCGACTTCGTCGAGCGCTGGTGGGCGGCGCCGAGCCGACCGACGCGGCCGGGTGGATCGAGGGATTCCTGACTGACTCCGGGCTGGCGCTGGCCACCTCAGAGGACCTGTTCCGATTGGTCGACCACTGGCTGGTCGGCCTGCCCGGCGAGCGGTTCATGCAGGTCCTACCGCTGCTGCGGCGAACGACCGCCACATTCGCGGCTGGCGAGCGGCAGCAGGTCGCCGAGCGCGTCTCCTCGGGGACCGCGCCGCTGGCACGGGCCACCGCGGACGAGACCTTGGACGCCGAGCGCGCGGCGCTGGTGGAGCCCATCGTCCTCACGATCCTGGGTGTGGAGCGGTGAGCGACGAGCGGCTACGGCGGTGGCGCCTCGTGTTAGGTGACGCACCGGGCTCACCCCTCGGGATACTGGCGGTCGAGGATGAGAAGCTGGACCAGTCGCTCGCGATGCTGTATGGCGGCGAGCAAAGGGCTGGCCTCGGTGCGTCCGCCCCGGATGTGGCCCGCTGGCTCGGTGACATTCGGGCGTACTTCCCCGCGTCCGTGGTGGCAGTGATGCAGCAGGACGCGATCGAGCGACTGGGCATCAAGCGCCTGCTGTTGGAGCCGGAGCTGCTGGCCCAGGTAGAGCCGGACGTTCGCTTGGTTGCGACGCTGATCTCACTCGCCTCGGTCATCCCGGCCCGCACCCGTGAGACGGCGCGGCAGGTGGTGCGGAAGGTCGCTGACGACCTCGAGCGCAGGTTGGCAGAGCCGTTGCGGCAAGCCGTCACCGGCGCACTCAACCGCTCGCTACGCAACCCGCGCCCGCGTCTGCGCGAGATCGACTGGCCGCGCACCATCCACGCCAACCTCCAGCACTACCAACCGGAGCAGCGCGTCATCATCCCCGATCGTCTGGTGGGCCGCGGGCGCAGGACTCGAGCGTTGAAGGACGTCATCGTCGCCATCGACGAGAGCGGATCGATGGCCGAGTCGGTCGTCCACGCATCCATCCTCGGCGCCGTGATGGCGAGCCTGCCCGCCATCTCGACCCGGCTGGTCGCCTTCGACACGTCGGTGGTCGACCTGACCGACGAGCTCGACGACCCGGTCGATGTCCTGTTCGGTGTCCGTCTCGGCGGCGGGACCGACATCGCCCGCGCCCTGGAGTATTGCGCCTCACTGGTAACGCGGCCCAGCGACACGGTGCTGGTGCTGATATCGGACCTCTACGAAGGAGGTCTGCGCGACCGGCTACTCGGGCGAGTCGCCAGCTTGGTCGCCTCAGGCGTGCGATTCGTCGCCTTGCTGGCCCTGTCCGACAGCGGGCGGCCGTCCTACGACCACGCGCTGGCCGCGGCGCTCGGCGAGCTGGGAGTGCCAGCGTTCGCGTGCACACCCGACCTGTTTCCGGAGCTGATGGCGGCAGCGCTTCTCGGCCGCGACCTCCAACAGTGGGCCGCCGCCCGAGAGCTCATCTAACGTGATGGAGAAGGTCGGAATAGCAGAACCCTGGGACCCGCTGATGGCGGCGTGCTGACGCAGCTAATCGGGGCGCAGGTACAGCGCTGCCAGCGGCGGGATGGTCAGGGTCAGCGTGTGCGCCTTGCCCGCCGAGGTGTCGTCACGCGCCCACACCACGCCGCCGTTGCCCATGTTCGAGCCGGCGTACGCGGCAGCGTCGCTGTTGAGGATCTCCCGCCACCGGCCGCCGACTGGCACGCCCACGTCGTACTCGTGGCGCGGCACCGGCGTGAAGTTGCCGACCATGACGATAGGGTCGCCCCCGTCGCGCGGGTGGCGGGCGAAGGCGAACACGCTGTTCTCGTTGTCGTTGCCCACCAGCCACTCGAAGCCCGACGGCTCGAAATCCACCTCGTGGAGCGCCGGCGCCGACCGGTACAGGCGGTTCAAGTCCGCGACAAGCCGCTGGAGCCCAGCCTGGAACGGGTACTCGAGCAGGTGCCAATCGAGGCTGTGCGCCTCGGTCCACTCGTCGCCCTGGCCGAAGTCGCAGCCCATGTACAGGAGCTTCTTGCCAGGGTGGGCGAACATGTAGGCGTACAGCAGACGCAGAGTGGCGAACTTCTGCCAGGGGTCGCCGGGCATCTTGCTCAGCAGGCTGCCCTTGCCGTGCACGACCTCGTCGTGCGACAGCGGCAGAATGAAGTTCTCGTGAAAGGCGTACAGCAGGCTGAAGGTGAGGTCGCCGTGGTGCCAGCGCCGGTGGATCGGCGCGCGCTCGAGGTAAGCCAGAGTGTCGTGCATCCAGCCCATGTTCCACTTCAGGCTGAAGCCGAGTCCGCCCATGTACGGTGGTCGCGTGACCTGTGGCCACGCGGTGGACTCCTCAGCGACTGTCAGGATGCCGGGGCACTCGGTGTGGAGCACCTCGTTCATGCGCTGCAGGAAGCTGATGGCCTCGAGGTTCTCGCGCCCGCCGAACCTGTTGGGGATCCAGTCGCCCGGATTGCGCGAGTAGTCCAGGTACAGCATGGACGCCACGGCATCCACCCGCACCCCGTCGACGTGGTACTCCTCGAGCCAGAACAGGGCGTTCGAGATGAGGAAGCTGCGCACTTCGTTGCGGCCGAAGTTGAAGATCTTGGTGCCCCAGTCCGGGTGCTCGCCCTGGCGGGGGTCGGCATGCTCGTAGAGCGGCGTCCCGTCGAAGGTTGCCAGCCCGTGCGGGTCGCGCGGAAAGTGGGCCGGCACCCAGTCCAGCAGCACGCCGATGCCAGCTCGGTGCAGGGTGTCGACGAAGGTCTTGAAGTCGTCGGGCGAGCCGAAGCGGCTCGTCGGGGCGTAGTGCCCGACGGTCTGGTAGCCCCACGAGGGATCGAAAGGGTGCTCGGAGACGGGCAGCAGCTCGACGTGGGTGTAGCCGATCTCCTGGCAGTACGCGGCGAGCCCTTCGCCGAGGTCCTGGTAGGTGAGGAACCCGTTGGTCTCCGGCACGCGTTTCCAGGAGCCGAGGTGCACCTCGTAGATGCTGATGGGCGCGCCCAGCTCCTGGCGGCGGGACCTCTCCGCCAGCCACACGCCGTCGCCCCACTGAAAGGCGGCGAGGTCCCACACGATGGACGCGGTCTGGGGGCGGAGCTCGGCCGCGAAGCCGTACGGGTCAGCCTTGTCGAACCGGGCCCTGGTGCCGCGCGTCCTGATGCTGTACTTGTAGCGGGCGCCGCGGCCGACGCCCGGGACGAAGCCCTCCCAGATGCCGGAGCTGCCCCGGCTCCGCAGCGGGTTAGCGCTGGGATCCCACTGGTTGAATTCGCCGATGACGCTCACCGCGTCAGCGTTGGGCGCCCAGGTGGCGAACAGGGTGCCTGGCGCGCCATCGACGACGCCGGGGTGGGCGCCGAGCTTCTGGTAGACCCGCGCGTGCGTGCCCTCGTTGAACAGGTACAGGTCGAGGTCGCTCAACAGGGAACCGGCGTTGGTCGGTGGGTGTGCCATAGGGCTCCTTGGAGCTCGGGATCGAAGGCCTGCCTGTCAGCATGCCAGATTGCACCGGCCGCGGCTACCACGCCGGCGGGCCGCCGCGCATACTGGTAGCCGATGGCCAAGAGCGCGCCGCACCGCCTCCCCCAGTTCGACAGCTACCCGTTCATCACCATCGAGGCTGTTTCGCCCGAGATCGACGGCGGGCGCTGGCCCATCAAGCGGGTCGTTGGCGACCCGGTCGAGGTGGCGGCCGACATCTTCAAGGAGGGGCACGATCTCCTCGCCGCCCGCATTCTGTACCGCGCGCCCGGCGACACCGAGTGGCGCCACGAGCCGATGAGCCTGGTCCAGAACGACCGCTGGGTCGGCCACTTTGAGGTCGCGCGGAACGGACGGTACCGGTACACGGTCGAAGCGTTCACTGACGTCTTCGGCTCGTGGCGCCTCGACGTGGGCAAGCGCCTGGCCGCCGGCCAGGAGGTCGCGTCCGAACTGCTGGAAGGCCGCCAGCTGGTCGAAGACGCCGTACAGCGGGCGCCCCGAAAGGACCGCGCGGCGCTGCGCACGGCCCTCGCGAGCTGGAGCCTGGCGGTGGCCACGTCCGACGATCTGCTGGCAGCTATGGCCCGGTGTCCAGACGCGGGGGACGCCACCCGCTACCGCCACGAGCTCGCGATCGTCGTCGACCGGCCGGCCGCGCGCACCGCCGCCTGGTACGAGATCTTCCCGCGCTCCCAGGGCACTGATCCGACGCGCAGCGCGACGTTCCGCGAAGCCGAGACGCGCCTTCCCGCCATCGCCGCCATGGGGTTCAACGTCCTCTACATGACCCCGATCCACCCCATCGGCACGACCAAACGCAAGGGGCCGAACAACGCCCTGGTCGCGGGCCCGGACGATCCGGGCAGCCCTTACGCTATCGGCAGCCGAGCGGGCGGCCACACCGCTGTCGCTCCCGAGCTCGGGACGCTCGACGACTTCCGCCACTTCCAGCAAGCCGCGCGCGGCCTCGGGCTCGAGCTCGCCATGGATTTTGCCATCCAGGTGTCGCCTGACCACCCCTGGGTCCGCGAGCACCCGGAATGGTTCTACCACCGACCCGACGGCACCATAAAGTTCGCCGAGAACCCGCCCAAGAAGTACGAGGACATCTACCCGCTGAACTTCCGCTGCGGCTCGTGGAAGGAGCTGTGGGCGGCGCTGCGCGATGTCGTGCTGTTCTGGGTCCACCAGGATGTACGCATCTTCCGCGTGGACAACCCCCACACGAAGCCCCTCGCCTTCTGGGAGTGGCTGATCCGCGACGTTCAGCGAGACTACCCCGACGTCATCTTCCTGGCCGAAGCATTCACGCGACCTATGGTCATGCGGGCGCTGGCTAAGGCGGGCTTTACCCAGAGCTACACCTACTTCACGTGGCGCACCACCAAGTGGGAGCTCACGGAGTACGTCACCGAGCTCACGCAGTCGCCGATGCGGGAGTACTTTCGAGGCAACTTCTTCGCCAATACGCCGGACATTCTGCCGCGGGAGCTCCAGGTGGGTGGTCGGCCCGCATTCAAGCAGCGGCTCGTGCTGGCAGCCACGCTGTCGTCTGTGTACGGCATCTACAGCGGCTTCGAGCTGTGCGAGAACAGGGCGCGGGCTGTGGACTCGGAGTACTACCAGGACTCCGAGATGTATCAGCACAAAGTGTGGGACTGGGACCGCCCGGGCAACATCGTCGCCGACGTGGCCCGCATCAACGCGATCCGCCACGACAACCCGGCCCTCCATCTGTACGACAACGTGCGCTTCTTCCCAAGCGACAACGACCAGATCATCGCCTACGGGAAGGCGACAGCCGACAGGAGCAACGTGGTCGTCGTCGCGGTGAACCTGGACCCGTTCACGCCGCAGGCAGCCTGGCTCCACGTTCCGGCGCACGAGTGGGGTGTGGGACCAGGCGCGCCGTACATGGTCGAGGATCTGCTCACCGGCGCGCGGTACACCTGGCACGGAGAGCACAACTGGGTGCGCCTGGATCCCCACTCCCAGCCGGCGCACATCCTGCGCGTGGAGACCATCCCCTAAGGTGGCCGCGACCGGCATCGACCTCGACGCGCTGCGCAGCCAGCGGTGGTTCGGCGCCAAGGAGCGGCCCGCCGTGGCGGCCCGGGTCGTCGACCGAACGCTCCCGGGCAGCGTGCTGCCCCTCGAGCTGGTGGAAGTTCTCTTCAGCGACGGCGCACCCGAGCGGTACGCTCTGGTTCGCGGAGACCGGGGGCTTGACGCCTTCGCCACGCCGGGGCCGGCGCGCGCTCTGCTGGGCGCGGTCCGCGACGGCGCAACACTCGGCACCGAGCGCGGCGGCAGCATCCAGTGCTCCGGCTCGCCCGCCCTGTCCCGGCTGCCCGTCGCGGCGACCGAGCCACCCCGGCCTCTCGCGGGCGAGCAGAGCAACAGCTCGGTCCTGTACGGCAACGCGCTCCTGCTCAAGCTGTTCCGCCGCGTCGCGGCCGGCATCCAGCCCGAGATCGAGATGGGGCGCTTTCTCACCGACCAGGTGGGCTTCGACCATGCCGCCGCGCTGGCGGGCACTGTCGAGTACCGGGACCTGGATGGACGTCGTGCCGCGCTGGCCGTCGTCCACCGCTTCGTGCCCAACCGCGGCGATGCCTGGCGGACGATGCTGAACCGGCTGGCCCACGTCCTCGACGGGGCGCCCACGACGCCCACTCTGGGGCCGGCCCGTCGCCTCGGTGAGGTGACGGGCGCGCTGCACGTTGCGCTCGCCCGCGGCAGCGACGACCCCGACTTCGTGCCCGAGCCCATCTCCATTGGGGACGCGACAGCGTGGGCAGCCCGCGTCGAGCAGGAGGTGCGGCAGGCCCTCACGGCGCTCGGGGAGGCCGCCACCGGCCGTCCGGCGGGTGGCGGTGGCATGGGCCGCCTCGTGGGCGCGCTGAAGACGCGGGTCCACGGGGATTACCATCTGGGCCAGGTGCTCGAGACTACCGAAGGCGACGCTGCCGACTTTGTCGTGATCGACTTCGAGGGCGAGCCGGCCAAGCCGCTGGCCGAGCGGCGCGCCAAGCAGTCGCCGTTGCGGGACGTTGCCGGCATGGTCCGGTCGCTGGACTACGCGCGCCACGCCGCGTTGCGGGCTGGCGACCACACTGACCCGCGCCGCCAGGCGAGGGCAGCTGCCTGGCACGATGCGGCCCGGCGGACGTTCATGGAGGCCTATGTCACCACCGTGCGGCGCGACAACCCGCGGCTGCTGCCCGCGAGCGACGCCGATGTGGCCGCCGGTCTGGGGGAGCTCGAACGGGAAAAGGCAGCGTACGAAGTGCTGTACGAGCTGAACCATCGTCCCGATTGGGTGCCCATCCCGCTCGCCGCGCTGCGGCGCACGGTGGCGTTCGCCTCCGACACTCGCCATTGAGAGCCGCGTGGGCCTAGCGGTCTGGCCGGGACAACCGGACCGCCTCGGCGCGACCTGGGACGGGCGCGGGACGAACTTCGCCGTCTACTCCGACCAGGCGACCCGCATCGACCTGTGTCTGTACGACGACAAGCTGGGCGCGGAGCGGCTCCGGATCCCTCTGCCCGAGAAGACGCTGAACGTCTGGCACGGCTACGTCCCGGGCGTGGGGCCGGGCCAGCTCTACGGGTACCGGGCGACCGGCCGCTACGCCCCACGCGAGGGGCTGTGGTTCAGCCCCGCCAAGCTGCTGATCGACCCCTACGCCCGGGCGATCACCGGCGGCATCGATTGGACGCAGCCCGTCTTCGGCTACCGGTCCCGCGTCGGGGCCAGACGGGACGACCTGCCCCGGGACCCGCGCGACTCGAGCCGCGGCATCCCCAAGTCCGTCGTCGTCGACCCCGCCTTCGACTGGCACGGTGATCGGTCGCCCAACGTCCCGCTCAGCCAGTCCATCATCTACGAGGTCCACGTCAAGGGCTTCACCGCCCGGCACCCCGACGTCCCCCAGGCGCTGCGCGGCACCTACGCCGGGCTGGCGACGCCGGCCGTCCTGGACTACCTCACGTCACTCGGTGTCACGGCGATCGAGCTGTTGCCGGTCCACCACCACCTCGACGACAAGTTCCTGCTCGACAAGGGGCTGCGCAACTACTGGGGCTACAACACCATCGGCTACTTCGCTCCCGAGGCGAGCTACGCCAGCGGCGGCAGCCGCGGCGAGCAGGTCGCCGAGTTCAAGGCGATGGTGCGGGCGGTCCACGCGGCCGGCCTCGAGGTCATCCTCGACGTGGTCTACAACCACACCGCCGAGGGCAACCACCTCGGACCAACCTTCAGCTTCCGCGGCATCGCCAACACGTCGTACTACAAGCTCGTGCCCGACGACCCGCGCTACTACCGCGACTACACGGGCTGCGGGAACACCGTGGACGCCCACCACACCCAGACGCTCACCCTGATCGTGGACAGCCTCCGCTACTGGGTCCAGGAGTGCCACGTCGACGGCTTCCGCTTCGATCTGGCGGTGGCGCTCGGCCGCGAGCCGGACGAGTACGACCGCGGCGCGGCGCTGTTCGACATCCTGCACCAGGACCCGGTCCTGTCGCGGGTCAAGCTGATCGCCGAGCCGTGGGACGTCGGCGACTTCGGCTACCAGGTGGGCAACTTCCCGGTCCGCTGGGCCGAGTGGAACGGCAAGTACCGCGACACCATGCGCAAGTTCTGGAAGGGCGACAGCGGCCAGGTGCCCGACCTGGCGTACCGGCTCAGCGGCAGCAGCGACCTCTACCGGCTGAGCGGGCGTGGGCCGTGGGCCAGCCTCAACTTCATCACGGCGCACGACGGCTTCACGCTCCGGGACCTGGTCTCCTACAACGACAAGCACAACCAGGCCAACGGCGAGAACAACCAGGACGGCGCCAGCGACAACGCCTCGTGGAACACAGGCGTGGAGGGGCCGACCGACGATGCGGACATCGCCGCCCTGCGGCTGCAGCGCCAGCGCAACTTCCTGGCCACGCTGCTCCTGTCACAGGGCGTGCCCATGCTGCTCGGCGGCGACGAGGTGGGTCGCACCCAGGAGGGGAACAACAACGCCTACTGCCAGGACAACGACGTCTCGTGGCTGGACTGGGACTTCACGCCGGAGCAGCGCCAGCTGCGCGAGGTCGTCCGTTGGCTCATCCGCTTCCGCAAGGCCCACCCCGTCTTGCGGCGGCGGAAGTTCTTCGAGGGGCTCTTTCTGCCTGGCTCGGACATCAGAGATCTAACCTGGTTCAAGCTGCAAGGGACCGAGATCACCGACGGGGATTGGCACGATCGGCAGGCGCGCTGCCTGGGGATGAGACTCTCGGGCGACGCCATCGACGAGCTACACACCGACGGCACCCGGATCGTGGACGACACGATGCTGGTCCTGTTCAACGCGTACCACGAGGAGCTGCCCTTCGTTCTGCCCGAGGCGGGCGGCGGCAGCACGCGCTGGCAGCTGCTGCTGGACACGCGCACCGCGCTGCCGCCGGAGGAATCGGCGCCGGCGAACGTGTACGCCGTCGGCGCCACCTTCGGCCTGGCCGGTCGCTCGGTCGCGCTGTTCCGCCGCGCCACGGGGTTGGAGTAGAGTGGCCAGCATGCCGCGTCAGGTGAAAATCACTCGGGTCACTGTCACGTCGTACTCCTACGACGTCGACAATCTGGGAGTCGACTACAACGGCTTCAACCACGTCTACCAGCCTGGCAGCCGGGCCTCACACGTCGGCCATATCCTCACTATCGACACGGACGCGGGTGTCACCGGCGAGTACGCCGGCGGCTTCGCCGCCTCCTACGCCCAGGTCGCCATGGTGTCCGCCTACCTCGTCGGCCGCGATCCGCTCCAGCGCGAGCTGATCTACAACGACCTCAAGCGGGCGCTGCGCAAACAGGACCGCCTTGGCATGGGGCCGATCGACATCGCCCTCTGGGACATCGCCGGCAAGCTGTACGGGGCGCCTGTCGCCGAGCTCCTCGGTGGCTTCCGGACGACGCTGCCCGCCTACGCCAGCACCTACCACGGCGACGACAACGGCGGCCTGTCCAGCCCCGAGGCGTTCGCCGACTTCGCCGTGCGCTGTCGGGACATGGGCTACCCGGCCTTCAAGATCCACGGCTGGGGCAACGGGCCAATCGCGCGCGAAGTGGCCGCGGTACTCGCCACCCGGCGGGCGGTCGGCGACACGATGGACCTGATGATCGACCCGGCCTGCGAGTACAACACGTGGGCCGATGCGCTCAAGGTTGGGCTGGCCTGTGACGAGGGGCGATACTTCTGGTACGAGGACCCCTTCAAGGACGGCGGCGTCTCGGCGTTCGCCCACCGCAAGCTGCGCCAGATCATCAAGACGCCGATCCTGATCGGCGAACACATCCGGGGCCACGAGCTGCACGTAGACAACATAGTGGGTGACGGGACAGACTTCGTCCGCGCCGACGCGGACTACGACTGCGGGATCACCGGGTTGATGAAGATCGCCCATTCGGCTGAGGGCTTCGGGTTGGACGTCGAGATCCACGCGCCGGGCCCAGCGCACCGCCACTGCATGGCGGCCATTCGCAACACGAACTACTATGAGCTCGGGCTGGTGCACCCGAAGCTGGAACGCACCAAGCCGCCAGTCTACGGAGGCGGCTATAGCGACGAGCTCGAGGCGGTGGACGACCGAGGCCATGTGCCAGTCCCCACCGGGCCCGGGCTCGGCGTGCCGATCGACTGGGACTGGGTCCGCCAGCACGAGGTTGGCCGGTCCGCCTACCCGACGGAGGGCTGAGGTGCTCACCGAGACGGCTCCGCTCCTGCCGCGCTACCAGCGACCGCTGACGTTCGGCGCTGTCCTGGACGAGACGTTCCAGCTCTTCCGCAAGCGCTGGCTGGCGCTGATCGGCATCCTGCTGGTCACCATCATCCCCTACGTGGTGATCATCGCCATCATCGGCGGCGCCGGACTGCTCGCCCTGTCGAACCAGAGCAGCTTCACCCCGGAGAGGTTCATCAACAATCCCGCGGCTGTCGTCGGACTCCTCGCCGGCCTGGCCGTCGGCGGCATCGTCGTCGGCCTGCTGTTCGTGGCGTGCCAGCTGGCCGCCGACGCCGCTGCCATCCTCGTGTCCGATGCGGCCATGCGGGGGCAGCAGCTCGGCGTCGGGGCCGCGTTCCGCCGTGGCTTGCCGCGCCTCGGCGCGCTCCTCGGCGCCGCCCTCCTGCTGGTCATCTTCGTCCTCGGGCTGGCCATCGTGTCGGTCGCCCTGCTGGTGCCGGAGGTGGGCGGTCTGCTGGGCGTACCCGTGGCGCTCATCGGCCTGATCGTCTGGGCCGCCAGCCCCGGCGCCCGCCGGCCCTGGCTGAAGTGGCTCATCATCCTGGCCACCCCCTTCGGCTTGACCCTGTACTACGGCACACGCTGGTCGCTGTATGGTCGAGCCGTCGTGCTCGAAAATGCCGGCCCGCTGGCCAGCCTGCGCCGCAGCGCCGACCTGGTGCAGGGCCAATGGTTCCGCGTCTGGGGCAGTATCGCTGTCATCTCTCTCATCGCGGCCATCCTGCAGGCCATCCCGAGCTTGATCGTGACAGCGATCGTGACGGCTGTTCTCCTGGGGTCCCGCGCGGCCGGCGCCTCCGCGGGGACCCCAGGCAGCGGCACCATGGCTTTCAACCTCTTCGCCAATGCCGCCAGCCTCATCGGCTGGGTCCTGTTCGGCGGCCTGGTCTTCGTCGCGCTGACGGTCCTGTTCGAAGATCTGCGCAACCGCCGGGAGGGCGCCGACCTCACCGAGCGCATCGCGGAGCAGGAGACCGGCGCGGCCGGCTCCTTCTAGCCGCGAGACGGGGCGGCGGCCGCGTGGGCGAGGACGAGGCCCTGCAACGCCTCCAGGACGTCCTGGCCGCCGCCGAATTTCGCCCGCGCCCCGCCGTGGACTTCTGGCAGTGGCTGCGCCAGATGGTGGCCGACGCCGTCTACAACCTGGCTGTCGGCATGTGGCAATCGGTTGCCGACGCCGCCGGCGGCCGGGCCGGCCTCCTCGGCGTGGCGGGCCTCCTGGTCACCGGCGCTCTCCTCGTGGTGGGCGCCGTGGCGCTGGTCCTGGCCGTCCGGGGCGTCATCGTGCCGCACGGGCCGTCCGCCGCGCTGGACGAAGCGGAGCGGCGGCGACGGTCGGACGCGCTGTGGCGACAGGCGCTGAGTCTGGCCGACGCCGGCGACTTTGGCGACGCGTCGCGGGTAGCCTACCTGTCGGCGCTGTACGCGTTGGACGAGCACGCCCTGCTGCGCCTCCAGGTCGGCATGACCAATCGCGAGCACGCTCGGCGCCTCGAGCAGGAGCACCCCGCTCCGGGCGCGCCCTTCGCGCAGCTGGTGCAGCTGTACGACGCGCTCCGCTACGGCCAGGCCTCGGTGGACGCGGCGACGTTCGGTGAGCTGCGGGCGCTGGTCGAACGCGCCCGAGCAGCGGCGGCGTAGCGTGGGCTGGCTGCGGCCCGTGGGGCTGCTCGTCCTGGTGTGCGCCGCCGCGCTGTTCGCCGCCTGGCTCGGCCGCCGGCCCGATGAGACGCCCATGCCAGCCGGCAGCAGCTACTCCGCCGAGCCAGCCGGCACCAAAGCGCTCTACCTGTGGGCAGAGGCGGCGGGCGCGCGGGCCGAGCGCGATCTCGCCGTCGCGCCGGGCGCGTCGCCAGGCGTCATAGTCGTGGCCGAGCCCGAGCTGCCCTTCTCACGCGCCGAGCGCGAGGTCTACGCGGCCATCGCCGACTCCGGCGGCACAGTCGTCATCGCCGGCGACACGTTCCCCGCGCGCGCGCTCGCTCGCGCCCTCGACGTCACCATCGAGTCGACCCCGATCGTCGACAGCGCCGCCGTACCTGGCACCGGGACGACCCTTGCCACCCAGGCGCGAGCCCGGGTGCGTGCCGACGGGGCCACCCCTCTGCTGCTGGCCGTCAACGGCGATTGGCTCGCGCTTAGCAAGCCGCGGCAGCAGGGGCGCGTGGTCGTGTTCGCCACGGCGGTTCCGCTCAGCAACGAGGGCCTGCGCGACCCCGAGAATGCCCGGCTGGTGTATCGCTCGGTCCTCGTCCCGGCGGCGGGAAACGGGTTCGCCATCGACGAGGCGCACTACTCACACGCGGCGGCCGCTGTCGAGCAGGCGCCTGGCTTCGACCAGGTGCTCTTCGCCACCGCCCCGGGCCGCGCGGTCGTGTACGCCGCCTGCCTCACTTTCCTGTATCTGCTCCTGGCGGGCCGGCGACTCGGGCCGCCCCTGCCGTACGCCGCCGCCGATCGCGCCAGCCGCACGATGTTCGAGCACGTCGAGACGCTCGCCAGCCTGTACCGTCGCGGCCGCCAGCTCCCGTTTCTCCGCGACCAGTACCTGCAGCGCTACGGTCGACAGCTCAGGCGCGCCCTCCACGTCGACAGCCCGACGACGGCGGACCCGGCTCCGGCGCACCAGCAGCTCCAGCTCCAGCTCCAGCTGGACCTGCAGGAGCGCGGCCTGTCCGGGGAGCGGGCCGACCGGCTGGCCAGCGCCATGGGCGGCGTAGCCAGCGCTCGAACAGAGTCGGAGCTGCTTGCCGCCGTGACAACTCTGGAAGGAGCCATCCGTGACACCCCGGGACTTTCATAGCGCGGCGCTCGAGCGCGCCAAGCGGGGGCTGGTCGAGGCCGACGACGTCTTTCAACTCCTCCTGGCTGCCATGGTAGTCGGCGGCAACGTTCTACTCGAGGGCATGCCGGGCACTGCCAAGACGCTGATGGCGCGGTCCCTGGCGCAGCTGCTGGCCGGGGCTCCAGCCGAGGCCGCGCCCGACAGTAGCCGACCGCGCCGCTTCCAGCGCATCCAGTTCACGCCCGACCTCATGCCCTCGGACATCCTGGGGACCAACGTCTTCAACGGCGCGACAGCCAGCTTCTCTTTCCGACCAGGACCCATCTTCGCCAGCGTCGTCCTGGCCGACGAGATCAACCGCGCCCCGGCCAAGACCCAGTCGGCACTCCTGGAAGCGATGGAGGAGGGCCAGGTCACCATCGAGGGGCAGCGCATGCCGCTGCCCGCGCTGTTCATGGTGGTCGCGACGCAGAACCCTGTCGAGTTCGAGGGCACGTACCCCCTGCCCGAGGCGCAGCTGGACCGCTTCCTGTTCAAGATCAGCGTCGAGTACGCCTCGCCCGAGGCCGAGCGCGACATAGTCCTCCGCCACCACCGCGGCTTCCGGCCCACCGACCTCGCGGCGGCCGGCGTCGAGCCCGTCGTCGACGTGGCGGGCGTCCTCGATCTCCGGGCGCAGGTGGCCGCCGTGCGTGTCGACGACTCAGTGGCCGAGTACGCCGTGGCCCTGGCCCGGGCGACACGGACCGCGCCCGAAGCCCAGTACGGCGCCAGCGTGCGCGGCGCCATTGGCCTGGTGGCCGCCAGCAAGGCGGTCGCCGCGTTCGCCGGCCGCGCGTTCGTCACCCCGGACGACGTCAAGAGCGTGGCCGCGGCCGTCCTGCGCCACCGCGTCATGCTGAAAGCCGAGGCGGAGCTCGACGGGGTCCGCCCGGACGATCTCGTCGCCCGCATCCTGGCCAACGTCCCCGTGCCCCGCTAGTGCTGCCTACGCGGCGGCTGTTCATCATCCTGCTGCTGGCCGCGCCGCTTGGCGCCGTCGGCGGGGTCTGGGGGACGGCAGCGCTGGCCCTGGCCATCCTGGGACTGCTCGCCGGCGCCGTCGACTGGCTGCTCGCGGCCGATGGACGGCGTGTCGCTGTCGTCCGCGACGTCGCCAACAAGCTGTCCCTGGGCGTCTGGAACCCGGTCGCCCTCGAGGTCGACAATCCGCTCGACCGGCCGCTTCGGGTCGACGTGCGTGAGGTCGTCCCGCCGGACTTTGCCATCGACGCCACATCGGTCCTTTTCCCCACGACGGTGCCGCCTCGTGGTCGCGCCACGCTCGACTACCGGGCGCGCCCCCGGCACCGGGGCAGGTACCAGTTTGGTGACGTGAGCATTCGCGTGACCGGCCCGCTCGGCCTGGCCCGCCGTCAGCTGAGCCGGCCAAACACGGGCCAGCAGGTGCGCGTGTACCCGAACCTGCGCGACCTGCGGAAGTACGACCTCGTCGTCCGCCGCGGGCTCCAGCTGGAAGCAGGGGCGCGCCCCGTCCGCATGGCCGGCGGCGGCACCGAGTTCGAACGGCTGCGCGAGTACGTCCCGGACGACGACTTCCGCCGGATCAACTGGAAGGCCACCGCCCGGCGCGGTGAGCCCATGGTGAACCAGCTCGAGGCCGAGCGGAGCCAGAACGTCGTCGTCATGCTCGACGCCGGCCGGCTCATGGCAGCGCGGGTCGACGTGCCGACCACTGACACCGGCGCGGCTGTCCTGGAGAGCGAATGGGACGCCGGTCTCACCAAGCTCGACCACGCCCTGAACGCGGCGCTGCTGCTGGCCTACGTGGCCAGCCTGCGCGGCGACCGGGTGGCCCTGCTGGCCTACACCGACGGTGTGCGCGCGTTCGTCCCGCCGGCTCACGGCCGCCAGGCGTTCCTGACGATGGTCCAGGCCTTCTACGACCTGCGCTCGGAGCCGATCGAGCCGGACCACGGGCTGGCCTTCGACTTCCTGGACCGGCGCAACCTGCGCCGCTCGCTCGTGGTCCTGTTCACGGACCTGGTCGACCGCGAGTCGTCGGCCGGGCTCGTGTCGCACCTGCTGCGCGCGTCGCGCCACCATCTGGTGGTGTGTGTCACTCTGCGCGATCCGACGGTGGCCCGGCCAGCAGCCGCGCGGCCGCACGACGCGGTGTCGCTCTACGAGAAGATGGTCGCCCAGCGGCTGCTGGACGAGCGCGCGGAGGTGATCGCGACGCTGGGCCGGCACGGCGTGCTGTCGCTGGATACCGACGCCGACAAGCTCAGCCCGCGGCTTGTCGCCACCTACCTGGATCTCAAGGCCAGAGGCCGCATCTGAGCTACGAGTCGAAGGTCAGCGGCTCGTGATCCATCTCGACACGCTTGCGGTCGTGGTTCGACAGGCTCACCACGAGCGAGAGAAAACTGCCCGCACATCCTGTGCGAAAAGAAGCCGCTCATCCTGTGCCTGTCGAAGGAGGAGCCCCGCGAGATATCCATCGAAGGCGACGCGTAAACCTCAGGCGAAAACCCGAAACGCGTCCCGGTGGCCTGCCGACTGTGAGGAGCAGGGTGAACAGCACAACACCCAGCAGCGGGCCGAGGACCAGCTTGACGGTGACGGGCAGGCTGCTCGGCGAGACGAGGCCTTCGATCACGCCGGCGACGACCAGGATTGGCGCCGCGCCCGCCACCAGCTCGACCGCGCGGCGCGCCGCCAGGGTGAGCGCGTCGCGGCGTCGCAGCAAGCCAGGGCGCAGAAGCGCATCGCCGAGCAGCAGGCCAGCGGCGCCGGCGATGAGGATACTGGTGATCTCGAGGTAGCCGTGCGGCGACACGAACCCCCACAGGAGTGGGCCGACGCCGTAGTGCTGCGCGGCGCCGAGGACCGCGCCCAGCTCGAGCCCGTTGGCCACGAGGACGTACGCTGTGCCCAGGCCGAACAGCGCGCCGCCGGCAAACGCCATGAACGATACGCGGATGTTGTTGGTGAAGATGAGGGTGGCCATCGCCGGCCGCACCGCCGGCTCGATGTCGGTCCAGGTGCGGCCGTTCTCCATGATGGTGCGCATCTCGGCCGGCACCAGCGCGTCTCTGACGACCGGCTCCGCCAGCACCGCCAGGTACGCCCAGATGGCGGGGGCGAAGGTGAGCGCCAGCGCCACGGCGAAGTAGCCACGCGTGTCGCGGAAGCGTCGGGCGAAGTCTGTCCAGAAGAACCGCCCGATGCGCTGCCAGGACCCGCCGGGCGCAGCGTACAGGCGCAGGTGCGCCCGGGCCGCCAGCGCGTTGAGCCAGCCCGTCAACTGGTCGTCCGGGAAGTCGCGCCGGGCAACGGCGAGGTCTGACACCACCTGGCGGTAGCCGCGGCCAAGCTCGTCGATCTCCGCCGCGCTCAGCGAGCGCAGACCTTTGCCCTGGCTCCGCTCGAGCAACCGCTCCAGCGCCGCCCAGGAGGGTCGACGGGACTCCGTGAAGTGGGCGAGCGATGATGGCATGGCGAACGTGCCAGCCCGTACGCTGACAGCCTGGCCTACGAGATTCTCACACCTGAGCGTGTCAGTCTGCAGTATGACGTGGCTGGCATTGGCTCGCGCGGCGCGGCTGTCATCGTCGATACGATCCTGCAGACCGTCGCCACCGCCGTGATCGTGGCCGCCGTCGCCGCGCTGCTGGCGGCCACTGGCCTTGGCGCGGACGTCGGCGCTACGCTGTTGGATGGCCAGGACGCTGGCGCGTTCGTGGTCCTCGGCCTGGCGGTCGTGGGGCTCTTCCTCGTCTGGTTCGGCTACTTCGTCCTGTTCGAGGCGGTGTGGAGCGGCCAGACGCCGGGCAAGCGAATGCTCGGGCTGCGTGTCATGCGCGACAACGGCTACCCGGTTCGCGCTGGCGACGCCGTCGTTCGCAACCTGGTGCGGATCGTCGACGCGCTGCCGTCGATGTATCTGGTGGGGCTGGTCGTCATGCTATTCAACGGGCGGTCGAAGCGGCTGGGCGACTTTGCCGCCGGCACGGTGGTCGTACGCGAGGGGTCGACCCGAGGAGCGGGCCCCGGCCCCGTGGCGCGGGTCGAGGACCGGCCGGTCAGAGCGGCGCTCCGGGGGCAGGACGCCACCTTGATCCGCGACTTCCTGCTGCGGCGGGGGACGATGGACCCCGGCCACCGGTCGACCCTGGCGGCCCGGCTGGCAGGAGCGGTGGCCGCGCGCTACGGGCTGGAGGCCGATCGCTCGGCCGCGGGCGACGAAGCCTTCCTCGAACACCTCGGGTGAGAGCCGTCGGCCTCATTCTTGCAGGCTGGCGCGGCATGGTTGTTGTCCAGCGGCACGCGCGCGTCGGTGCCCTCCTCCTGCCGGTTCTCCTGCTGTTGGCACAGATAGCGTGCAACAACACCAACAATCAGACCACGGGTGTCTCCAAGCCCCAGAGCACCGTCGAACGCGTCGGCGGGGCGGCCGCCTCTCCGCCCGCGCTGGCACCGGCGTCCGCCAGCCCCGGCATCAGCGCCAGCCCGTCGCCGTCCGTGGTGCAGCCGTGAGCTGCGCCAGCTCTACGACACGAACACCGGGCGGTCGCCGCGGATGCGCTCGATGATCCCCGTGGTCGACCTGTCGTCAATGTACGGCAGGATGCGCACCTCGCCCCCGAGCTCGTCGACGAGCGCCGCCTCCGGCAGGCGGTCGAGCGTGTAGTCGCCGCCCTTGACGTACAGGTCTGGGCGCAGCGCCCGGATCAGCGCCGCGGGCGTGTCCTCGGCGAACGCGATGACGTGGTCGACGCAGCTCAGCGCGGCCAGCACCTCGGCGCGGTCGTCCAGCGTATTGATCGGTCGACCGGGGCCCTTCAACCGGCGGATGCCCTCGTCGGCATTCACGCCCACGACCAGGACGTCGCCCAGCGCCTTCGCCCGGCTCAGGTAGGTGATGTGGCCGCGGTGGAGGATGTCGAAGCAGCCATTGGTGAACACGACGCGCCTGCCCTGGCGCCGGTACTCCTCGGCCAGGGTCATCAACCGCCCGACGTCCGCCACCTGCTTGTCCCCGCCCGCGATGGCGGCCTTCAGCTCGGCGGCCGTGCACGTGGTGGTGCCGCCACGGCGGACGACGACCGCGGCGGCGGCGGCGGCAAGCTCGGCGGCGGTGGACGCGCTGGCGCCGGCGGCCAGGGCCAAGGCGAGGGCGGCGGCGAACGTGTCGCCCGCGCCGGTGGCGTCGGCGTGGCGGGCAGGGCGAGCGAACACCCGGTAGGTCGGCCGGCCGCGCTCGAAGACCAGGGCGCCATCCACGTCCAGGGTGACCGCCGCCATATGGGCGCCGACCATCTCCAGGAGCCGCGGCCCCAGCTCGGACACCTGGTGCAGGCGCGGGCGCGTTCCGGACAGCTCGGGTAGGGCTGCCAGGCGGACCGCCTCACGGTAGTTCGGCTTCACCGCCGTGATCCCCACGTCCCGGTACCGGAGGAGGTCCTTGGCGTCGACCACCAGGACTCGGGGAGCCCGCGCCTGCAGCTCAGCGACTGCCGCGATGACGCCTGGGGTCAGCACACCGTAGCCATAGTCCGAGATCACCAGGGCGTCGGACTCTGGCACCAGGCTGCGCAGGCGGTCGACGACCTCGGCCTCGGCGTCCGGCGGAACAGCGTCGGTGTCGCCCTGGTCGTAGCGGACCAGGATCTGGCCGTCGGCCACGATGCGGTGCTTGGTGATGGTGCGCCGCGTCGGCTGGGCACGCAGCCACTGCCCCGAGACACCGCGATCCGCCAGCGCCGACCGGAGCAGCCCGGCCTCGGCGTCGTCGCCAACCACCGACAGCAGACTCACCCGCGCTCCGAGAGCCGCGACGCTGGCGGCCGTGTTCGCCGAGGCCCCCGGCGCATCCCGCCTGTCCGACACGTCCACAATGGGCACCGGCGCCTCGCGCGACAGGCGCCTGGCTTGGCCGACGAGGTAGCTGTCCAGCATCGCCTCGCCCAGGACGACCACGCTCAGGTCGGCGAAGCGATCGACCAGGGCCAGCGGCGAAGGCGCCGAGGGCTGCGGGGACGCGAAGCCTGCCATGGGGAAATTGTCGCGACAGGCCGACGGCGGGGCATTAGGCAGATGACCAGGGCGCCCTGCCCCCATCCGAGAGCCCATTGGGCCAGCGCACAAGGCCGCGCCGGTGGCGCCGCACCACGTGGCGGCAACCGCGGCTGAGCTGGCGCGGCCGGCGCGCGGGTCAGGCATACTTTCGCAGCCAAGCGCTCGGCTGCGAAAGGGGCGGGGACTGGGGTGCGCGGACGCGGGGACAGCGTAGAGCAGATGGAGATGGTCCTCCGGGTCAATGGGGACGACCCGGCGCCGGCCTACGTCCAGCTCGAACGCCAGGTGCGTGTGGCGGTCGCGGACGGGGTGCTGCGACCCGGGCAGCGCTTGCCGAGCATCCGCGACCTGGCGCGCCGCCTCGGGCTGTCGCCGAACACCGTGGCGCGCGCCTACGGCGCGCTGGCGCGCGAGAGCGTCATCGTGGCCCGCGCGGGTGGCGGCTCCGAGGTGGCGCCGGACGACACTTTGGACCGGCCAGCGCTGGCCCGCGTCCGCCAGGAGCGCTTGCAGACGCTCGCCCGGCAGGTCGCGGTGCGTGGCCTGGCGCTGGGGTTGGAGCCGGGCGAGATCGCCCAGGCAGTCGCCCGCGAGCTGGCCGCGCACGGCCGGCCGGTCGAGCTGTCGTCCGCGACCGCGGCGCCGCTCGGACTGGACGAGGCGCCGCTGCTGTCAGCCCGCAACCGGCTGCGGGGCACGGTCGCCTCGATCCGGGTGGGCGACGTCCTGGCAGAGGTCGCCATCGATCTTGCGCCCGGCGGTCAAGTCGTGGCGGCGATCACGCGGACCTCGCTCGATCGCCTGGCGCTGGTGGTTGGCGGCTCCGTGTCAGTCTTCGCCAAGGCGTCCGAGCTGACCCTGGGCCGCTAGCCCGCTCAACCTGAGCTTGTCGAAGGGCCAAAGGCGAGCAGCTCCTGCACCCGCGCGCTCGCGGCCTTCATGTCGGCCCGACCGCGCAGCCGCGGCGACAGGGCGCTCATCACCTTCCCCTGGTCGCGCGGGCCCGCGGCGCCCGTCTGGGCGACGACCTCGCGGATCGCCTGCTCGATCTCGTCCGCGGACAGCGGCCGCGGCAGGTAGCGCTCGAGCACCGCCAGCTGGGCCTCCTCGATGGCCGAGAGATCGGCTCGGCCACCCTTCTGGAACCCCTCGATCGACTGGCGGTGCTGCTTGACGCGCTGCAGCAGGACCGCCTGCTCCTCGTCGTGGGTGAGCGCCGCCGTCGCCCGCAGCCGCTCCACCGCGGCCTGCTGCTCGGGAGTCAGCACCGCGTCGTCCCCGTGGAGGATCAGTCCGGCTCTGCTCAGTCCGCGGGTGAGCTTCGTCTGGATCTCGGCCTTGAGCATGGCGAGCAGGCCGCGGATCTCGTCGCGACGCACGGCGTCGCCAGCCCGCATGGCGTCCTTCAGGTCCTGGCCGAGCGCATCGATCAGGGATGGCATGGTCGCACTATAGTGCTGGCACACGCGCCGTCCACAGGAGGAGCGCAGCAACCCCATGCGAGCCTTTGTCAGCACGCCCGGCGGCCCGGTCCCGGCCGAGATCCGCGATGTTCCCGAACCCGCGCTCGGCGCTGGGGAGGCCCTGGTCGAGGTCCGTGCCTTCGGCGTCAACCGTGGTGAGCTGACCCTCCTGGCCAATCGGACCGACTGGCGCCCGGGCCAGGACAGCGCCGGCGTCGTCGTCCAGCCCGCCGAGGACGGCAGTGGTCCACCGGCCGGCGCCCGAGTCGTCGCCCTGGTCGACCAGGCTGGTTGGAGTCAGCGAGTGGGAGCGCGGACGTCGCGTCTGGCTCAGCTGCCCGACTCGGTGAGCTTCGAGGCCGGCGCGGCGCTGCCGGTGGCTGGCCTGACGGCGCTGCGCGCCCTCCGTATCGGCGGCGCGCTGCTAGGCCGCTCGGTCCTAAGCACGTAGGTAGAGAAAAGGCATGCTTTTCAAGCAGCGTGGGCGAGTGAGGTGATCGGGGTGGAGAGCGGATGCGGCGCCTGAAAGCGGCGCGTGGCGAAGAAGCGCTCGGC